>Ga0207689_10000247_pt1 | contig 48421 bp, 42 predicted proteins | sample KBSMisM52_FD_184312 | JGI IMG/M metagenome (GOLD analysis project Ga0207689, IMG submission 184312) | Miscanthus rhizosphere microbial communities from Kellogg Biological Station, Michigan, USA - KBS Miscanthus M5-2 (SPAdes) (version 2) | ecosystem: Host-associated > Plants > Roots >...
CCCGCGGCCCTGCCGCCCCTCCCGCGGCCTGCCGCCGCGCTACCGCCGACTGCCCCTGCTCCGGCGCAGGCCGGCAATGGGCGGGACCGTCTGGCGCCGCGTGACCGGTTGGCTCGGCGTGCTCAGTCGGTGAGGTCTCGGGCTACGGCGTCGGCGAGGAGGCGACCGCGGAGGGTGAGGACCGCTCGCCCGTCGTCGTGCGCGCGGCGGTCGAGCAGGCCGTAGCCGACCGCATCGCCGGCCGCCTCGCGCGCCCGCGCGGATAGCTCCCGCACCGGCAACCCCTCGCGCAGCCGAAGGCCGAGCATCGTCGCCTCCATCCGGCGCGCCGCCGGGTCGAGCAGCTCCCGCCCGGCCGCCGGACTCTCCCCCGCGTGCAGCTTGGCGGCGTACGGCGCAGGGTGCCGCACGTTCCACCAGCGCACGCCGCCGACATGGCTGTGCGCGCCTGGTCCGACGCCCCACCAGTCCCCGCCCGTCCAGTAGAGGTGGTTGTGCCGGGATCGCGCCGCGGTCCCGCGCGCCCAGTTCGACACCTCGTACCAGCCGTACCCGTTGCGGGACAGCGTCTCGTCCGCCTGCACGTACCGGTCCGCGAGCAGGTCGTCGTCCGGCTCCGGCAGTTCGCCTCGGCGCACCTTCCGGGCCAGCGCGGTCCCCTCCTCGACCACCAGGGCGTAGGCCGAGACGTGGTCGGGTCCGGCCGCGATCGCGGTTCCCAGAGAGGCCTGCCAGTCCGCCTCGGATTCTCCCGGCGTGCCGTAGATCAGGTCGAGGTTGACGTGGCTGAACCCGGCCCGCCGTGCCTCGCCGACCACCTCGACGGCCCGCCCTGGCGTGTGCTGCCGGTCGAGCAGGCGCAACACATGTGGCGCCGCGGACTGCATCCCGAACGAGATGCGCGTGAATCCCGCCTCGCGCAGCCGCTCCAGGTATGCCGGCGTGACCGACTCGGGATTGGCCTCGGTTGTCACCTCGGCGCCGGCCGCCAGCCCGAACAGCTCGTCGATCTCGCCCAGGATCGAGCCGAGGTGCCCGGCGGGCAGCAGGGTGGGCGTGCCACCGCCGAAGAAGACGGTCTCCACCGGCGGCACCTGATCACCGAGCACGTGCCGGGCGAGCCGGATCTCCAGCATGGCGGTGTCCGCGTACGCGGCCTGAGACACGCCGGGCCCCAACTCCTGGGCGGTGTACGTGGTGAAGTCGCAATATCCACACCGGGTCGTGCAGAACGGCACGTGCACGTAGAACCCGAACGGATTGCGCCCCAGCTCACGCCGGGCAGCGAACGGCAACGCGCCGTCGGCAGGAGCCGGGACGCCGTCCGGAAGTCGAGAGGGCACGGCGGCACAGTGTTCCACTCACGACGCTCTAGGGTCGGGACCGTGACCGAGCTGGTGCATTCGTCCGTCACGGCCGGGGTCGCGACGCTCACCCTTGATTCCCAGCCCAACCGGAACGCGCTGTCGCCGCAGCTGATGTCCGAGCTCGCCGCCGGCCTGGCCGCCGCGGTGGCCGACAACGCGGTCCGCGTGATCGTGCTCACCCACGCCGGCCGGGTGTTCTGCTCCGGTGCCGACCTCAAAGCGACCGCGGCGGCGACCGGCGCCGGTGACATGCCGATCGCGTCCGTGCCGACGCTGCTCACGGCGCTGGCGGAGTCACCCAAGCCGGTCGTCGCCCGGGTCGGCGGACCCGCCCGGGCCGGTGGGATCGGACTGATCGCCGCCTGCGACGTCGCGCTCGCCGGCCGGTCGGCCTCGTTCGCGTTCACCGAGGTTCGCCTCGGCGTGGTGCCGGCGGTGATCTCGGTGCCGGTGCTGCCGATGCTGGCGCCGCGGGCCGCGCGGGAGCTGTTCCTCACCGGCGAGGTGTTCGACGCGACCCGGGCCGCCGAGATCGGCCTGATCACCCGCGTGGTCGACGACGCCGAACTCGACGCCGAGGTGTCCCGCTACGTCGACATGCTCACCCTCGGAGCTCCAGGCGCGCTCGCGGCGACGAAGGATCTCCTCGCTCACCCGACGCAGGACTACGGGGCCCTCTCCGCCCTGTCGGCCGAACGCTTCGCCAGTCCCGAAGGCCGCGAAGGCGTCGCCGCCTTCGCCGAGAAACGCCGCCCCTCCTGGGCTCGTCCCGCCCCCTGACAGACCACCCCTCACCGGGCGGCCCAGGCCCCCAGCTGTTCACGGATCCTCGGCGGACCGGGCGAGCAGGACGGTGAGCGGACGGCCGCTGACGGTCGAGCGTGTTGCCCCGTCCCCGAGCACGTCGAGCGCCGTCCGGTACGCGGCCGGCTGCCGGGTCCGGAGCACGTCCGCGCCGACCCAGACGACGACCTTCTCGCCGGCCGGCAACCAGGACAGGTCACCGAGCGCGTCGGCCAGGGCATCCCAGTTCCGCCCGACCCAGCCGGGGAACTCCAGCGCCCGCGCGAACTCGTCCAGCAGCTCCGCCTTGCTGGCCGCCGGCCCGAGCACCACCGCGGCCGCACCCCGCCGCTCCGCGTCGGCGACCACTGCCGCCGCCGATCGACGCACCCTGCGTACCGCCGGTCTCCGCCCGCTCACGGATCCTCGATGCGGGCGAACGACTCGTAGTGGTCGGCGGTGTAGTAGCGGAGCCCGTCCTGCCCGGCCACGATCCGCCGCGCACCGCGGTCCGGCGACCCGGGTGTCGGCACCGTGTACTCGTGGTACCAGCCGCGCGGATGCGCCGGCAGCAACCGCTCGGCGTTGCCGAACACCGTCCCGTCCTGCGGGTATGGGAACGGCCCACCGGCGTCGATCAGCCGCAGCACCTGTCGTGCCTGCACCGGCAGCTCCGACGAGCGCACGGTCGCCAGCCCGTCGGCCCCGCCACTCGGCGACGCGACGGACCCACTCGGTGCGGTGACGGCCGGCCCGGACCCGCGCGGCGACGAGTCGTCGGACCGGAGCGCGGCGAGCAAGTACCCGCCGGCCAGCAGGACCCCGAGCAGCAGCAGCGCGAGCAACGGCCGGCGCGTGCGGAGCACGTGCCCACCCTAGGACCGCCTCACCTCCACCACCCGGCGACCCGGCAGTGCCGTCTGCCGCAATAGGGTGATGGCGTGCTCGCTGCCTACGCCACCGCGCCGAACCCGTCGGACCCGCTCGCCGCCCTGGAGGTCGGCGACCGTCCGGACCCGGAGGCGCCGGCCGGGTGGACCACGGTGACGGTGCGGGCCGCGTCGATCAACCACCACGACGTATGGACGCTGCGTGGCGTCGGCCTGGCAGAGGACAAGTATCCGATGATCCTCGGCTGCGACGCCTCGGGCGTGGACGGCGAGGGCCGCGACGTCGTCGTGCACGCGGTGATCCCGAGCCCGGACTGGTCCGGCGACGAGACCCTCGACCCGCGCCGCACGCTGCTGTCCGAGAAGCACCAGGGCACGCTGGCGGAGCAGGTCATCGTGCCGACCCGCAACGTGCTGCCGAAGCCGGCCGAGCTGTCCCACGAGGAGGCGGCCTGTCTCAGCACCGCCTGGCTCACCGCGTACCGGATGCTGTTCGTGAAGTCCGGCGTCCGCCCGGGCGCGACGGTGCTCGTGCAGGGTGCCAGCGGCGGCGTCGCGACAGCGCTGATCGCGCTCGGCGCGGCCGCCGGCTACCGGATGTGGGTCACCGGGCGGACCGAGGCCAAGCGGCAGGCGGCGCTCGAACTGGGCGCCGACGCCGCCTTCGAACCCGGCGCGCGGCTGCCGAAGCGGGTCGACGCGGTGATGGAGACCGTCGGCGAGGCGACCTGGTCGCACTCGCTGAAGTCGCTCGCGCCGGGCGGCACGGTCGTCGTCTGCGGCGCGACCAGCGGGCCGAACCCGCCGGCCGACCTCAGCCGCGTCTTCTTCCTGCAGCTGTCGGTGGTCGGCTCCACCATGGGCACCCGATCGGAGCTGGAGTCGCTGATGGCCATGCTGGTGACCACCGGCGTGCGGCCGGTCATCGACACCACGATGCCCCTGGACCGGGCCGCCGACGGCTTTGCCAAGATCATCGCCGGCGACACGGCCGGGAAGATCGTGCTCACCGTCTGAGCGGCTTACCGGCCCGCTCGAAGCCGCCGCAGCAGGTGCTCCCTGGCGGCCTCGTCCGCCGGACCGTGCCGGTCCACCAGGTGCTCGGCCAGCAGCTCGCGGTGCGCCGGCTCCTTGTTGCCGCCGTACTTGAACTTCGCCCGTACCGAGGTGACGGTCAGCAGCAGCCCGCGAATGCCGGGCAGCCGTCGCCGGTAGTGCTCGTGCCCGGGGTCGGGCGGCAGGTAGCCACCGGCCGGTTCGTGGTGCGCCAGCTGCCCGCGCAGGATCGCAGCCTTCGATTCCGGATCGTCGACGACCTCGACGTCGCAGGACAGCTGCACGGTCGCGTAGTAAGACGTGGGCACACCGAGCTCGATCGGCGTTCCCGGCGCCGCCTGCCAGGCCGAGGGCACGTAGGTGTAGTCGTCGACGACGGTGAGCAGCGCCCTGGGCCGCTCCGACAGCGCGGCCCACACGGGGTTGGGCTTGGCGAGGTGCAGCCGGACGCTGGTGGCCCCGTCGTACAGGAAGTGGGTCGGCACGACGATCGGGAGGTCTCGACCGTCGCCGGGAGCGATGAGCTGCCCGAAGTCGTGCCGCAGCAACCAGCTGCGCCATTCCTCGTCGTCGAGCGGGGCGTCCCACGGATGCACGAGCACGCCGCCGATCGTGCCATCGCCGGAGCACGGTCAGCACGGCCGCATCCCGGCGACGAGCTCCAGCGGGCAGACCCGGACCGGAAACGGCCGCAGCGCGAGGAACGTCTCGGCGCCGACCGCGTCGGCCACCGGCCGGTAGTCCCCGGTGCCGTCCAGCTCGAGCACCGTGAGCGCGGGCGTCTCCGGATCGACGAGCCAGTAGCTCGCCACCCGATGGTGCGCGTAGACCATCCGCTTGAGGCTGCGGTCGACCACGTCGCTGGCCGGTGAGCCGACCTCCACGGTGAGCAGCGGTGGGGCGGTCAGCTCGTCACGGACCAGGTCGACGTAACGGGCGACCAGCAGGTCGGGCCGCAGCTCGGTCTGCCGGCCGAGCCGCACCGGGAACGGCGCCGACAGCACGCGCAGGCCCGGCGGCGCGGCCGCGCGCAGCAGTCCCGCCAGCGCCAGCACCGCGTCGGCGTGACCGAATCCAGGGGACGGGCTCATGACGACCGCCCCGTCGAACATCTCGGACATCATCGGCTCCTCCTCGGGTCGCCCGCACACGAGTGTTCGACCCACCACCGACAACTTCCGAGCGCTGTCCACAGCCCGTTCCGGCGTCCACAGTCGTGCCGGTCGGGGTTGACAGCCGGGCCTCAGCTCCGCTTCTCGTCCGAGGTCGACAGCGCGGCGATGAAGGCCTCCTGGGGCACCTCGACGCGGCCGACCATCTTCATCCGCTTCTTGCCTTCCTTCTGCTTCTCCAGCAGCTTCCGCTTGCGGGTGATGTCACCGCCGTAGCACTTGGCCAGCACGTCCTTGCGGATCGCGCGGATGTTCTCCCGGGCGATCACCCGGGATCCGATGGCGGCCTGGATCGGCACCTCGAACTGCTGCCGCGGGATCAGCTCACGCAGCTTGCCGGCCATCGAGACGCCGTACGAGTACGCCTTGTCCTTGTGCACGATGGCGCTGAATGCGTCAACCGGCTCGCCCTGCAGCAGGATGTCGACTTTGACCAGGTCCGAGGCAGCCTCGCCGGCCGCCTCGTAGTCGAGCGACGCGTAGCCGCGGGTGCGCGACTTCAGCGCGTCGAAGAAGTCGAAGATGATCTCCGCCAGCGGCATCGTGTAGCGCAGCTCGACCCGCGACTCGGACAGGTAGTCCATGCCGCCGAGCATTCCCCGCCGCGACTGGCACAGCTCCATGATCGCGCCGATGTACTCGCTCGGCGCGATGATCATCGCCTTCACGACCGGCTCGTACACCTGGGCGATCTTGCCGCCCGGCCAGTCGCTGGGGTTGGTGACGACGTGCTCGGCGCCGTCCTCCATCACCACCCGGTAGACCACGTTGGGCGCGGTGGAGATCAGATCGAGGCCGAATTCGCGCTCCAGCCGCTCGCGGACGATCTCCAGGTGGAGCAGGCCGAGGAAGCCCACCCGGAACCCGAAGCCGAGCGCGCCGGACGACTCCGGCTCGTAGACCAGCGCCGCGTCGTTGAGCCGGAGCTTGTCCAGCGCGTCGCGGAGCAGCGGGTAGTCCGAGCCGTCCATCGGATAGAGCCCGGAGAAGACCATCGGCTTGGGGTCGCGGTAGCCGCTGAGCGGCTCGGCCGCCGGTGCGGCTGCGTCGGTCACCGTGTCGCCCACGCGGGACTGGCGCACGTCCTTCACGCCGGTGATGAGGTATCCCACCTCGCCGACGCTCAGGCCGCCGGTAGGCCGGGGCTCGGGCGAGATCACGCCGAGCTCGAGCAGCTCGTGGGTGGCCCGGGTGGCCATCATCCGCACCCGCTGCCGCGGCACAAGGTGCCCGTCGATCATGCGGACGTACGTGACAACGCCACGGTACGTGTCATAGACGGAGTCGAAGATCAACGCGCGGGCCGGTGCGGTCGGGTCACCGGACGGGGCCGGCACGTCCTCGACGATGCGGTCGAGCAGGTCGGTGACGCCTTCGCCGGTCTTCGCGCTGACCCGCATGATCTCGCCCGGATCGCAGCCGAGGATGTGCGCCAGCTCGGCGGCGTACTTGTCGGGCTGGGCGGCCGGCAGGTCGATCTTGTTGAGCACCGGGATGATCGTCAGGTCGTTCTCGAGGGCCATGTAGAGGTTCGCCAGCGTCTGCGCCTCGATGCCCTGGGCGGCGTCGACGAGGAGTACGGCACCCTCGCAGGCCGCCAGCGACCGGGACACCTCGTAGCTGAAGTCGACGTGACCGGGTGTGTCGATGAGGTCGAGCACGTGTCCGTCCCACGGCAGCCGGACGTTCTGCGCCTTGATGGTGATGCCGCGCTCACGCTCGATGTCCATGCGGTCCAGATACTGGGCACGCATGTTGCGCTGCTCGATCACACCGGTGACCTCGAGCATCCGATCGGCCAGCGTCGACTTGCCGTGGTCGATGTGGGCGATGATGCAGAAGTTCCGGATGCGGGCAGGATCGGTGGCAGGGCTGGTCACGCAGGTCCGTTCGGTCGTGGGATCGGTGCCCTTCGATCGTCCCACGCCGGTCGACCGGTCCGGGCGGGAGCCGTTTGAGCCGGCTGCGCCTGAGCTGGTAACCTGGCTCGTCGCGCCGGAGCTCGCATGGGTTGCCGCGCACCCCGATTCCCGACAATCGACCGAGGCTTTCGCGTGGCGAATATCAAGTCCCAGCTCAAGCGCATCAAGACCAACGAGAAGGCGCGCCTGCGCAACAAGTCGGTGAAGTCGTCGCTGAAGACGGCTGTGCGCCGCTTCCGCGAGGCTGCCGACGCGGGTGACCGCGAGCAGGCGGAGCTCGCCCTGCGCCACGCGTCGCGCCAGCTCGACAAGGCGGCGAGCAAGGGGGTCATCCACCCCAACCAGGCGGCGAACAAGAAGTCCGCGATGGCCCAGCGCGCCAGCGCCATCTGAGCCAGCCGCTCACGAAGCTTCCCGAGGAGCCGGCCCCGCGAGGGCGCCGGCTCTTCGCCGTTCCGCCGGCTCGTCGATCAGTCCGAGCTGGCGCGGGCGGCGGCGAGATCGCGGATCGCGGCCTCAAGCGCGTACGACGGGTCGGCGGCGACGCCCTTGACGTCGGCGTTCAGGTCGGCGACGGTCCGCATCGCCCGGCTGAGCCCGGCCGCCGTCCAGCCCCGAGCCTGTGACTGGGCGCGCTTCACCTTCCACGGAGGCATCCCCAGCGCACTGGCCATCGCGTACGGGTTGCCGCGGCCCGCGGAGCTGACCCGGGCGATCGACCGCACCCCGTCGGCGAGCGCGTCGGCGACCAACACGTGCGCGACCCCGACCGCGAGCGCCCAGCGCAAGGCCTCCAGCGCCCCGGGCACGTCGCCGACGACGGCCCGGTCCGCCACCGCGAACCCGGTGACCTCGGCCCGGCCGCGGTGATAGCGGGTCACCGCGTCGGCGTCGATCCGCCCGCCGGTGTCGGCGACCAGCTGCGAGCACGCGGTCGCCAGCTCACGCAGGTCGTTGCCGACCGCGTCGAGCAGCACGGCGACGGCGCTGGAGTTGATGGAACCTCCCGCCCGCGCGACCTCGGCCCGTACGAACGCCTGCCGCTCCTCGGCGCGGGTGAGCTTGGCGCATTCGACGACGACCGCTCCGGCTTTGCGCATGGCGTCGACCAGCGCCTTGGCCCGCGCGCCGCCGGGATGCACGACCACGAGCAGAACCTCGTCGGTCGGGTCGGCGACGTAGGTCCGCAACGCATCGACCACGTCGGTCTTGGTCTCGTGTGCGCCGCGCAGCACGACCACCCGCCGGCCGCCGAACAACGACGGGCTGAGCAGGTCGTAGAGGTCGCCGGCGGTGAGCTCGCCCGCGGGCAGCTCGCGGACGTCCGTCTCCGGGTCGGCGTCCCGAGCCGCAGTGACCACCTCGGCGACCGCCCGGGAGACGAGCAGCTCCTCGTCCCCGAGCACCAGCCGCAGCGGGGCGTCCAGCGAATCGGCCACGCCTTCATCCTGGCACGACCGCAGCATCCCGCGGCGGACGCTCACGGCGGCGCCCGGGACCGGGTGACCACGTTCAGACCGCCCTCCGCCACGGTGACCGCGACGTCGCCGTCCAGGTCGGTCCGCTCGGTCCGGATGCCGAGCCGGTCCAGCTCGTGCAGCAACGCCGGCGACGGGTGGCCGTAGTCGTTGTCCCGGCCGACCGAGATCACCCCGACCGACGCGTGCACAGCCCGCAGGAAGGCCGGGCTCTGATAGGCGGACCCGTGGTGCGGCACCTTCAGCACGTCCGCCCGGAGGAGGGATTCCTTACGCAGCAAGGCGTCCTGCGCCTCGACCTCAACGTCCCCGGTGAGCAGCAACGTCCGCCCGCTCACCGCGACCCGCAGCACGACCGAGGAGTTGTTCGGGTCCGAGCGGGTGCCGTGGAACGGGTGATCCGGAGCCAGGACGTCCACGGTGAGCCCGTCGAACTCGCGCCGCTCCCCGACCGACACGGTCCGCACCGGCACCCCGTGCCGACGCCCGCTGTCCTGCACCTCCCGCCAGCCCTCTGCCGGCTCCCGGGACGGGCCCACGTCGATCTCCGCCACCGACCTGCCGTTCAGCGCGCCCTCTATCCCGTCCACGTGGTCGGCATGCAGGTGGGTCAGCACGAGCAGCGGCACCGACCGCACGCCGAGCCGACGCAAGCACCCGTCGACCGCGGTCGGTTCGGGACCCGTGTCGACCACCATCGCCACGCCGGCGCCGGCGTCGACCACCAGTGCGTCGCCCTGGCCGACCGAGCAGGCGACGAACAGCCAGCCGGGCGGCGGCCAGCCGGGCGAGACCGCCCGGACCGGAACCAGCACCACCGCAGCGCCAGCCGTCGCGGCCAGCACGACGCGTCGTCCGGGAGGCCACCGCAGCACCGGGACGGCGACGGCCAATCCCCCTGCCAGCGCTGCGGCTCCGGCGATTCCGCCGGGCCACGAGACCGCTGCGAGCGGGGCGTGCGCTGCTCGCGTGCCGACGGAAACAAGCCAGCGAACCGGGACTCCCGCCAGCCACGCCAGCCACCCGGCGGCGACATCGGACACCGGGGAGACAACGGCCGCCAGTACCCCGAGCACGGTTGCCGGCGCCACCGCCGGTTCGGCGAGCAGGTTCGCCGGGATCGAGACAAGGCTGACCGTCCCGCTGATCGCCGCGATGATCGGCGCCGTTGCCACGGTGGCCGCGGCGGGCACCGCCAGCGCCTCGGCCACGCCCAGCGGAATCCGATGGCTCCGCAACCACGCCGCCCAGCCCGGCGCGAGCACGATCAGCCCGGCCGTGGCCAGCACGGACAACGCGAAGCCGGGGTCGCGTGCGAGCGGTGGCGAGACGAGCACCAGCACGAACACCGCCGCTCCCAGCGGCGGCAACGCAGAGCGCGGCCGACCCCAGGCCAGCGCGAGCAGCGCGATCGCTCCCATCACCGCCGCCCGCAGCACGCTCGGCGACGGCCTGGCCAGCACCACGAACCCAGCCAGCGCAACCCCCGCGCCGACCGCCGACGTCCGCGGTCCTGCCGTCAGTCCGCGCAGGAGCAGGAGGACCGCGCCGGTCACGACGGCGACGTTCGTGCCACTCACCGCGGTCAGGTGAGAGAGGCCGGCCGTCTTGAAGTCGGCGGCCAGTTGGGGATCCAGCCCGCTCACGTCGCCGTCCACGAGACCCGGCAGCAAGCCGCGCGGCCCGGCCGGCAGCACCGCCGCGGCGTCACGGAGACCGGCGCGGAGGCGGCCGGCCGCGGTCTGCACCGCCGAGGGCTGGTCTACCCGGGCCGGTGTGGACCGGACCGCGAGCACCGCGACCGTGAGGTCGCGGTGGGTCGGCGGAAGCACGCGGCCGCCGACCCTGACCCGCTGGCTCGGCAGCAGACCGCTCCACCCGTCGGCCGGGGCGAGCACGAGCACCCGATCGGACAGCGACCAGGTGCGCCCACCGGCGCTCACCAGTCTCGCCCGTGCGGCGACCACCACGCTCGGTGGTCCCGCGCCGCCCGCGAGCGGGTGCGGATCATCACTGAGCACGAGCTCCACCGTGGCGGTGGCGCGCTGCTGAGCGAGTCGGGTCAGCGGCGAGTGCTCGACGCCGGCGACCCGGACCGAGGTTGCCAGCGCCGCCGCCGCGGCACAGCCGAGCAGCAGTGCGGCGGTGGCGGACCAACGTCGGCGGCGGTGTAAGGCGAGCACGGCCAGGAGCAGCGCTGCGGCGCCGAAGCCCACGCCGGCTGCGGCCGGCAACGCGAGCGTCGCGAGCACGCTCAGCCAGGCGGCGACCGCGCCGGCGGCCAGCCGGACGTCGGGCGGCGCACGGTCGACGGCGGTGGACTGCGCCATCTCACACCCGCACCATGTCGCGCAGCTGCGCCAGCCTGGCATCGCCGATGCCAGGCACGTCCGACAGTTGATCGACGGTCGCGAACTGGCCATGCTCCGTCCGCCAGTCCAGGATCCGCTGCGCGAGCACCGGGCCCACTCCCGGGAGCGTGTCGAGTTCCGCGAGCGTCGCGGTGTTCAGGTCGATGGGTGCGGTCGGACCGCCGGCTGCGTCCCCCGCCGGAGGCGCCTCGCCGGTCGAGCCGGATCCCGCGGGAGCCGCGGCGGGCATGCCGACCGTCACGAGCTCCCCGTCGGCCACCTTCCTCGCCAGGTTGAGCATCCCGATGTCCGCGCCGGGCAGCGGACCGCCGGCCGCCTTGAGCACATCGATGACGCGCGCTCCCGCCGGGACCGTCACCACGCCCGGCCGCCGCACCTTTCCGCTGACCGCGACGACCAGCGAGTGCGCCGATGTGGGCGAAGCCGCCGGGCCCGCCGCCGGGCCCGCCGCCGCGACGGTCGCGACCGGCGGTGGTGCGATCGCCTGAGGCTGCGGCCGCCCGTGCCACACATAGACAGCGACAGCGAGAGCCGCAAGCAGCGCAACGCCGACAAGGGCCACCGCCCCACGCCGGCCCGGATCAGTCCTCGCCCCGCGCAACCCGGCCGGAGTCCATCGACCGGTGACCTCCCGCAGGCCACCTGCGCTCGATTCCTCCACTGTGGACGGAGGGCCGTCATCCATAGTGGATTCCACGTGAGATGGCTCGGATCCCAGCAGTAGATGGAGTCTCTCGAGTGCGCCGTCGCTAGTGGACGGACGGGTCGAGTCGCGGAAGGGGGCACGCACGCGAGCGACCGTACGAGCGGCCGGTCAACCCGCGGAAGCGAGAAAGTGCGTTCTGTGGATGACGGTCCGGCCTGTGGATAGCGAGTTTGCGGGCGGTCGCGGTCGGGCTACCTTCGCCGCCATGACGGGGACCGGGCCGCAGACGGCCGCATCAGCTGATGTAAGACACCCACGTGGTCTGCACAAGGCGTCCGCCGTGCTCGATTCGCAGCCGGACCGGCCCGCTGGGTACGGAACCCACGCTGAATCGGCCCACGTCGTCGACCGGAACCTCGATGACGCCGCCGTCGCGAGACTGGAGGCCGATGGTCGTGGCGCCCGCGGGCTCGAGCTGGCCGATCATCGTGCACTGCCCCTCGGTCGCGCTGACCTCGACCTCGATGGACAGGTCCTCACCGTCGACGACCGCACCGAAGCCGAGCATGCGCGGTCCCAGGACGGAGCCGTCGCCGGACCGCACCGCGAGCGCGAGATCCTGATCGAGGAGGGAGTCGAACGACAACTCGGCCAGTTCGGCGTCGATGGACCGCCAGCAGAAGATCTGGCGACCCTGTTCGATCAGCTCCGGCGGCACCGGGTCGAGGCGGTCCAGCAGACCGCCAAGCTCGCTGAGAAGGGTGTCACCCCGAGCGGCGGAGGTCATGTGCGGCCCTTTCGCTCGGAGAGATGCAGGACAGTCGGCGGTGATGACGCGGTCGATGACATGCCGCCCGACGACGGTCGGCACCGCCGGTCTGCCGGGCCCACCTGCACGGTCATAGGTCCTCGATCACGTCTCTTCGCCACGCGCGGCATCAGCTCGTCGGGTCGGCCCCGCCGCAGACGCCCGCTTTCGACTGGTAGGAGCAGCGAAGGCGGCGCCTTGATACGGCTGATCAGCAGATTGCTACCCGATGTCGCGCGGGGTACGCGCTTGGCCCGTGGTCAGTGCCGGACGACGACCACGCCGAGCACACCCGGCCCGACATGAGCCCCGACGACCGCCCCGACCTCGGACGCGTAGAACCGCCTGACCCGCGGCAACCGGCCCCGCAGTCGCTCGGCCAGCAGCGCCGCCCGCTCGGCCGCGGCGAGATGATGCACGGCGACGTCTGCCGGCCCGTCGCCGGCTGCGGCGACCGCCAGCGCCTCGAGTCGGGCGATTCCCTTGCTCACCGTGCGCACCTTCTCCAGCGGCACGATCCGACCCTCGCGCACGTGCAGGATCGGCTTGACCGACAGCGCGGTGCCGAGCAGCGCCTGAGCAGCGCCGATCCGGCCACCGCGGCGCAGGTGCTCGAGCGTGTCCACGTAGAACAGCGTCGTGGTGCGCTCGGCAGTCCCCACGGCCGCCGCGTACACCTCTTCGCGGCTGCCGCCCTTCGCGGCGGCTTCGGCGGCGGCCAGCACGGCGAAGCCGAGGCCCATCGCCGCCGATCGCGAGTCGACGACCCGGATCGACCCGGCGCCCACCTCGGCGGCGGCGAGCCGAGCCGAGTCCCACGTGCCGGACAGCTCACGGGACAGGTGCAGCGAGACGACCCCGTCCGCCCCTCCCTCGAGAGCCTCGCGGTACACGGCGGCGAACTCGGCCGGCGTCGGCCGGGAAGTGCTCACCGGGACCCAGGCGGCCAGCGCCGCCGCCACCTGCGCCGGCGTGACCTCGCTGCCCTCGGCCCCGGAGCGACCGCCAAGCACCACCTGCAGGGGGACCACCCGTACCGACAGCTCGTCGGCCAACCCATCCGGGAGGTAGGCGGTCGAGTCGGTCACGACGACGACACGGCCACCCATGCGAGCACCGTATCGGGCTCAGCCCGGTACGACGTTCACCAGCTTCGGCGGCCGGACGACCACGGTCCGGACCGGACGCTCACCCAGCGCCCTGGCCACGGCCGGATCGGCCAGCGCGAGCGCACGCAGCGCGTCCTCGCTGACGTCGGGCGGCACGCTCAGCCGGGCCCGCACCTTGCCGGCGACCTGGACGACCGCGGTCACGCTCTCCTGCACCAGCAGGGCCGGGTCGACAACCGGCCAGCCGGCCAGCGCAACCGTGGCGTCGTGTCCCAGCGAGGCCCACATGTCCTCGGCGCAGTACGGAGCGAACAGCGACAGCATGATCGCGACCGCCTCCGCGGCCTCGCGCACGGCCGGGTCGTCGGCGCCAGGTCCGGAGTCGATCGCCTTCCGGGCCGCGTTGACCAGCTCCATCAGCCGGGCTACCGCGACGTTGAAGCGGAATGCGTCGACCAGGGATCTGATCTCGGCGACCGAGCGGTGCGTGGTCGCCCGCAGTGCGACGTCGCCGGTGGCCGGGTCCGTGCCCGGCGCGGAGGTGACGTCGCGGGCCAGCCGCCAGGCCCGGGCCAGGAACTTGCCCGAACCGGTGGGCGAGACGTCGGACCAGTCGATGTCCTCGTCCGGCGGACCGGCGAACAGCATCGTCAGCCGGATCGCGTCAACGCCATACGCGGCCAGTTCCGCGCCGAGGTCCACGCCGTTGCCCAGCGACTTGGACATCGACTTGCCCTGGTTGATGACCTGACCCTGGTTGTGCAGCGCCCGGAACGGCTCGACGAACTCGACGTAACCCAGGTCGAACAGCACCTTGGTGATGAACCTGCTGTAGAGCAGGTGCAGGATGGCGTGCTCGACCCCGCCGGTGTAGTGGTCGACCGGCGCCCATCGACGCAGCTCCACCGGGTCGATCGCGATGTCCTCGCGGTCGACGGACGGAAAGCGCAGGAAATACCAGGACGAGTCGACGAAGGTGTCCATCGTGTCGGTGTCCCGCTCGGCCGGCCCGCCGCAGCGCGGGCAGGTCGTCCGCACCCAGTCGGTCGCCGCGGCCAACGGCGAGATGCCCTTCGGCGCCAGGTCCCGGCCGCGCAGGTCGGGCAGCCGCACCGGCAACTGGTCGTCCGGGACCGGCACCTCGCCGTCGATCGGGCAGTAGACGACGGGGATCGGAGCGCCCCAGTAGCGCTGCCGGGACACCAGCCAGTCGCGCAGCCGGTAGTTGATGGCGGCGTGGCCGTGGCCGGTCTCCTCCAGCCGGCGCACGATCGTCTCGATCGCCTCCTGCTTGCGCATGCCGTCCAACGGGCCGGAGTTGACCAGCTCGCCGTCACCGGCGGTAGCGGTTCCGGTGTCGGCCGGGTCGGGCTCGCCCGTGTCCACGACCACCCGCACGGGCAGCCCGAACGTGCGGGCGAAGTCCAGGTCGCGCTGGTCGTGCGCCGGCACGGCCATGATGGCGCCGGTGCCGTAGTCGGACAGCACGTAGTCAGCCGCCCAGACGGGGATCCGCTCGTCGTTGACCGGGTTGACCGCGTAGCGGCCCAGCGGGACACCGGTCTTCTCCCGGCCCTCGGCCAGCCGGTCGATGTCGGTCAGCCGCCGGACCTGCTCGCGGTAGGCCTCGAACTCCGCGCGCTGCTCCGGCGCGCACAGCTCGTCGGCCAGGTGGGAGTCTGCGGCGACCACGAAGAACGTCGCGCCGTACAGGGTGTCCGGCCGCGTGGTGAACACCGTGACCGGCTCGTCCCGGCCCTCGATCGTGAACTGCACCTGCGCGCCGGTGGAGCGGCCGATCCAGTTGCGCTGCATGGTCAGCACGCGCTCCGGCCAGTGCCGCTCCAGCTCGGCCATGTCGCTCAGCAGGCGCTCGGCATAGTCGGTGATCCGGAAGTACCACTGGGTCAGCTCGCGCTTGGTGACCGGCGTGCCGCATCGCTCGCACGCGCCGGCGACGACCTGCTCGTTGGCCAGCACGGTCAGGTCCCTCGGGCACCAGTTGACCTGCGACGCCTTCCGGTACGCCAGGCCGCGCTCGTACAGCTGCAGGAACAGCCACTGGGTCCAGCGGTAATACTCGGGGTCAGACGTGTGCAGCCGGTGCGACCAGTCGAAGGACACCGCATACCGCCGGAACGACTCGGCCTGCGTCTCGATGTTCTCGTACGTCCACTCCGCCGGGTTGGAGTTCCGCCTGATCGCGGCGTTCTCGGCGGGCAGGCCGAAGGAGTCCCAGCCGATGGGGTGCAGCACGTCGTACCCGCTCTGGAACCAGTGCCTGGCGATGACGTCACCGATGGCGAACGCCTCGGCGTGCCCCATGTGCAGGTCGCCCGACGGGTACGGAAACATGTCCAGGGCGTACCGGCGCTCTGCATCGGGACCGCGCTGGCCGGCCCGGAACGGGTCCAGCTTCTCCCACTCAGGCAGCCACCGCTCCTGGATGGCCCGCCAGTCGTAGCGGTCGTCCGTCATCGTCGTCGCTCCTGTCGAGGCTCGATCCCGGTCGTGAGGCAAGAAAAAGAGCCCCCGTCTCCACAGGGGCTCGCCGCGCTGACGTCGTTCCAGGTCAGCGCGGCCCGGGAAGGAGCAGGCGTGCGGCATTGCTCACGGTTCGATGATAGCGCGCCCGGGCAACTCCGCTTTCACCGCGGCTGCCACCGCACGCCCCACCTCCGCGTGGCAGTCCCAGCCCCAATGCATGCCGTCCGGGTTGCACCGCCCATCGGTCAGGTGACGGGCGGCGATGGCGGACACGTCGACCATCGGTACGCACTCCCGGCGACCCCACGCCCGCGCCGCCGCCACCGCCCCCGGATGCGCGGTGGTCACCCCGCCGTAGAGCGGTGCCCGGTGCGGCGGCGGCAGGATGCCGAGCACCGGCACGCCGGGGTGGTAATAGCGCACTCCGTACACGCACAGCGAGAGGTATTCGTCGGTGAACCGCTGCGGCAAGGTCCGCCAGTGTCCGCGGGTAAGACGGGCGCCCACCGGCTGGACGGCGAGAAATGCGGCCCGGGCGGCCCGACGCACTGCCGGGGGGCGGAGGTACGCGATGCCCTCCCGCAGGTAGGTCGGCAGCACCGCGGGCAGGTAGTCCATCCCACCGACGGCCAGCAGCACCGCCTCGGCGCGCGGCAGCAATACCGAGTAGACGTTCGGGTCCTTGGTCAACGCCCACCACGCGTCCCGAGCCGTCCAGCCGGAGCGGGCGACGAGATCGAGCGTGGTGCCCAGCGCAGCGGCGGCCACGTTTCCGTACAAGCCGGGGTGGGTGGCCAGCTCGCCGCGCTCCGGCCCGTGGAAGGCCAGCGAGTCGCCGACGACCAGCAGGCTCACCGCGGCTCCCGGTCAGCGCGCCGGCTCGGCGTCGACGGCCTCGGCGTCGACGGCGTCGGCGCCGGCGTCGGGGATCTTCACCGCAGCGACCGATCCGTCCGATGTGGACAGCCCGCCGATCGGCGAGCCGAGCGGACCGAGGTTGTGCGCGCGCAGCCGCCAGCCGTGCTCGTCAGAGGTGAACTCGCTCCACCGCCCGTTGCCCAGCGGTCCGACCGAGCGCCAGCCCGTCACGGGCAACCCGAGCAGGCGACCGGTCAGGGCCATCGCGGTCGCGCTGTGGGTGACCAGCACGACGGTCTCGCCGTCGGCGGCGGCGAGTGCAGCAAGAGATCGCTCGCCGATCTCGGCGCGCGTCTCGGCGCCGGGCTGGGGCGCATCGCGTCCGGCCACCCACTGTGCGTACTCGCCCGGGTGGCGACGGAGCACCTCCTCCCGGGTGAGCCCTTCCCAGCCGCCCAGCGACCGCTCCCGCAGCCGCCGGTCGAGGATCACCGGCAGTCCCAGGAGTTCCGCGAGCGGGCGTGCGGTCTGCACGGCCCGGGCGAGATCGGAGGAGATGATCGCGCCGGGCGAGTACGCCACCAGCAGCCGGGCCGACGCCACCGCCTGCAGGCGGCCGACCTCGTCCAGCGGTGGGTCTGCCTGGCCCTGGAGGCGGTGCTCCACGTTCCAGTGGGTGCGGCCGTGCCGCCACACCAGGACGCGGCGCGGCGTCGGGCCGTGCTCGGACACGTCAGCGTTCCTAGCGGCAGGCGATCATTCGCGACCGGCCTGGGCGGGCATCGACTGGTCGACGAACGGGATCGTCGGGCAGTCTTTCCACAGCCGCTCCAAGGCGTAGAAGGAGCGCTCCTCCGCGTGCTGCACGTGCACGACCACGTCCGAGAAGTCGAGCAGCACCCAGCGGCCCTCGCGCTCGCCCTCGCGGCGCACCGGCTTCACGCCGTCGCGCCGCAGTCGCTCCTCCACGGCCTCGACGATCGACTCGACCTGCCGCTCGTTCGGCGCGGACGCGATCACGAAGATGTCGGTGATCACCAGCCGATCGCTCACGTCGAGCAGCACCACGTCGGTGGCGAGCTTGTCGGCAGCGGCCTGGGCGGCGGCCAGCGCAATCTCGCGGGCCCGGTCGGTGGCGGTCACAGGGCAGGTCACTCCGTCTCTGCCGGCCGGGCGATCCGGCCGCGGTTCTCGGCTGGAGTCCCACGGTACAGGCGGTGCTTGCCGATGTACTGCACGACGCCATCGGGCACCAAGTACCAGACCGGGCGCCCGGCATGCACCCGCTCCCGGCACGCGCTGGACGAGATCGCCATCGCTGGCACCTCGACCAAGCTGACCGCATCCCGCGGGAGATGGTCGTCGGACAGCACATACCCCGGCCGGGTGACGCCGACGAAGTGCGCGAGACCGAACAGTTCGTCGGCATCCTTCCAGGACAGGATCTGCTCCAGGGCGTCCGCGCCGGTGATGAAGAACAGCTCCGCGTCCGGGTGCTGCACCGACAGGTCGCGCAGCGTGTCGATGGTGTACGTCGGCCCCGGCCGGTCGATGTCCACTCGACTCACCCAGAAGTGCGGGTTCGACGCGGTCGCGATCACGGTCATCAGATACCGGTGCTCGGCCGGGCTGACCAGCTTCCCGGCCTTCTGCCACGGCTGCCCGCTCGGCACGAACGCGACCTCGTCCAGCGAGAACAGGCTCTGGACCTCACTCGCTGCCACGAGGTGGCCATGGTGCACCGGATCGAAGGTGCCGCCCATGACGCCGAGTCGCATGCCGCCCACCGCAGGGACGCTAGACCGGCAGCAGGCGGCCGACGAAGTCGGTCAGCTGGGCGACGTTCCGGCACTCGACCATCTCGATGACCTCGCCGTATCGGTAGGCCATCGAATCGCCGCTGCCCCACTCGCGCCGCGGCTCCGGGTTGAGCCAGTAGGCGTGCCGCGACCGGTCGACCAAGCCCTTGAGCAGGGCGAGCCCGGGATCCCGGTAGTTGGTGCGGGCGTCACCGAGCACGAGCAGCGACGTCTTCGGTCCGACCGCGTCCGGGAACCGCTCGACCAGCACGCGCAGCGCGTTGCCGTAGTCGCTGTGCCCGTCGTACGCGACCAGGTCGGCCTCCCGGGCCAGCCGCCGGACCGAGTCAGCCAGATCGGCGCCCGGGCCGAAGAGCCTCGTCACCTCGTCGCAGGTGTCGATGAAGGCGAACGCCCGCACCCGGGAGAACTGTTCGCGCAGCGCAGCGGTGAGCATCAGGGTGAAATGCGCGAAGCCGGCCACCGAGCCACTCACGTCGCAGAAGACGACCAGCTCGGGCTTGTGCACCCGGCGCGGCCGATGGTGGGTCTCGACCGGCACGCCACCGGTGCCGAGCGAGGCGCGTACGGTGCGCCGGACGTCGAGCCGGCCCTCCCGCCCGAGCCGGCGGCGGGCCGCCAGCCTGGACGCCAGCCGGCGGGCCAGCGGGTGAACGGTCCGGCGCATCGCGGCCAGCTCCTCCCGCTGCGCCCGAAGGAAGTCGACCTGGTCGGCCAGCGGCGGCAGGGCGGATCGGGCGACCTGGTCGCGGTCGCGTTCCTCGGCGACCCGCCGACGCACCTCAGCCTCCACGTGTGCGCGCAGGGCGGCGATCCGCTCCTGCAGCCGTTGCCGGGCGACCTGCTCGGCCAGACCGCCGCGCGGCTCGCCGGCCAGCAGCGCATCCAGCATCGAGGCGATCAGCGTTTCCGGCGACAGCGCTCGCAGCACCCGATAGGTGAACCAGGACTGCCGCCCCGGCTGGGCGCCGGCATGGCCGAGCTCGGCGACGGCCAGCCGGGCGAACCGGCGCAGGGCCTCGTCGTCGCCCGTCAGCAGCAGCTGCCGAAGCTCGTCCCGCAACGCGTCCAGGTCCGGCTCGCCCGGCTCTCCGGCCTCATCGCCCGACTCGTCGTCGCGGCGCTGGGTCAGCTCGAGCGGGTCACCCACCGCCGTCGGCCACCACAGGTCGAAGAGCAGGTCGAACGTCGGCCGGTGTACCGGCCGCTTCACCAGCGCCGCCGCGAGGCCGGCACGCAACTGCGGGCGGTCGAGCAGGTCGATCGCGCCGAGCACCCGGGTGGCGTCCAGGACCTCGCTCGTGCCGGCCGGCACGCCAGCCTCGCGCAACGCGCCGGTGAAACCCTCGAGGGTGTCCAGCAGGCTCACGGATCAGCTCAGCTTCAGTTCGGTGGTGGCCCGGGCCGCGTCGCTGGCGTGCTTGAGCACGACGCCGAGCGTGGTCCGCACGGCCTCCGCATCGAGCGTGTCCAAGCCGAGGGTGACCAGGGTGCGCGCCCAGTCGATCGACTCGGCGATCGACGGCGCCTTCTTCAGCTCCATCGCCCGCAGTGCCCGGACCGTACGGACGAGCTGCTCGGCCAGCTGCTCACCGATCTCGGGCACTCGCTCCAGCACGATCGCCCGCTCCCGGTCGGCTTCCGGGTAGTCGAGGTGCAGGTAGAGGCAACGTCGTTTGAGCGCCTCGGTCAGCTCGCGGGTGGCGTTTGAGGTCAGCACAACGAACGGCCGGCGCTGTGCCGCCACCGTGCCGAGCTCCGGGATCGTGACCTGGAAATCGGAGAGCACCTCGAGCAGCAGGCCCTCGACCTCGACGTCGGCCTTGTCGGTCTCGTCGACCAGCAACACGGTCGGCTCGGTGCGGCGGATGGCCTCCAGCAACGGGCGGGCGAGCAAGAACTCCTCGGAGAAGATGTGCCCGCGCTCGACGTCCCAGCCCGTCTCGCCGGCGTCCCGGTCGACCTGCAGGCGGAGCAGCTGCTTGCGGTAGTCCCACTCGTACAGCGCGCGCGCCTCGTCGATGCCCTCGTAGCACTGCAGCCGGACCAGCCCGGAGCCGGTGACCGCCGCGACCGCCTTGGCGAGCTCGGTCTTGCCTACGCCGGCCGGCCCCTCGACCAGCAGCGGCTTGCCGAGACGGTCGGCGAGGAAGACGGTCGTCGCGGTGGCCGGGTCGGCCAGGTAGCCGACCTCCGAGAGCCGCTCGCCGACCTCGGCGGCGGAGCCGAACAGTGGCGTCTGCACGACACCCATCGTCCCTCACCGGATCAGACAGCGGCGAGAACGTCCGGTCTGAGCGCGTGGATCCGGACGGATAGGACAAAGGCCGCGAGGCCCCATGGCTGTGCAGGGGGTCGGCACCGGCTAGGCAGCGACGGGCACCTGCCCGTCCGCCGCCACCAGCTCGGCATACCGGCCACCGAGCGCGAGCAGCTCGTCGTGGCTGCCGAGCTCGACCACCCGGCCGCGGTCCAGCACCGCGATCCGGTCCGCGGAGCGCACGGTCGACAGCCGGTGCGCCACGGTGACGGTCGTCCGGCCGGCGGACAGCTCGTCGAGCGCCGCTTGCACAGACCGCTCGGTGCGGGTGTCCAACGCGCTGGTCGCCTCGTCCAGCACCAGCACCGGCGGATTGCGCAGGACTGTACGCGCGATCGCGAGCCGCTGCTTCTCGCCGCCCGAGAACCGGTATCCGCGCTCCCCGACCACCGTGTCGTATCCCTCCGGCAACGACGCGATCAGGTCATGGATCCGGGCCGCGCGGGCAGCCCGCACCAGCTCATCGTCGGTGGCATCGGGCCGGGCGAAACGGAGGTTCTCAGCGATCGACGCGTGCAGCAGGTAAGGATCCTGGGAGACGACGCCGACCGTCGAGGACAGCGCGGCCAGCGACAGGTCGCGTACGTCGACGCCGTCGATGGTGATCGAGCCGGAGTCGGCGTCGTAGAGGCGGCCGAGCAGGTAGCCGAGCGTGGTCTTGCCCGAGCCGGTCGCGCCGACCACCGCAAGCGTCGAGCCCGCGGGCACCTCCAGCGAGACGTCGATGAGCGTCGGCGCGCCCGGCTCGTACGCGAACGAGACACCGGAGAACCGCACATCGCCGCGCACCCCGGGCAGCGCGACCGGCGAGGGGCTCTCGACGATGTCGACCGGCAGGTCCAGGTATTCGAAGATGCGCGCGAACAGCGCCAGCGAGCTCTGCACCTGCACCCCGGTTCGCAGCAGCGCGTTCAGCGGGTTGAACAGGGAGCTCTGCAGGGTGGTGAACGCGACCAGGGTGCCGATCGAGACGGTCGAGCCGCCGGCCAACGCCAGACCACCCAGCCAGTACGTGACGGCGGGGACCGCGGCGAACGTGATCGAGATCGTGGACTGCTGCCACTTGCCCGCCATCTGCGAGCGGACTTCGAGGTCCGCCAGGCCGCTGGCGTCGCCGGCGAATCGCTCGGTGAGCTCGGGCGAGCGACCCATGCTGCGTCCGAGCAGCACGCCGCTGACCGACAGCGACTCCTGCACCTGCGAGGTCATCAGAGCCAACCGGTGCTGCCGCTCGGTGGTGAGCCGGCGGCGCATGGCACCGACCCGGCGGTTGATCCAGACCGTGCCGGGCAGCAGCACGAAGCTCAGCAGTGCCAGCCGCACGTCCATGGCCAGCATGGCGATGGCGCTGCCGACGACGACGGTCGCGTTCGAGACGATCGACGTCGCGGTGCTGGTGACGATCGCCTGCATGCCGCCGATGTCGTTCGCGATGCGCGACTGCACCTCACCGGTGCGGGTCTTCGTGAAGAACGCGAGCGACATCCGCTGCAGGTGCGCGTACACGGCGACACGCAGGTCGCGCATGATCCGCTGGCCGATCGTGGTCGACAGCAGCGTCTGGTACACGCCGACAACCGTGCTGACCACAGCGACGCCGATCATGCCGAGGGCAAGGAGGGCCAGCAGTCCGGTGTCCTTGTGCGGCAGGGCGTTGTCGATGATGCCGCGCAGCAGGAACGGCGAACCGAGGCCGACCAGCGAGGACACGGCGATGAGCAGGCCGACCACGACGAGGCGGCCGGTGTAGGGACGGAAGAGGCGGAGGATCCGGCGGGGATCCACGTGCGGGTCGTCCGGGCGGACGTCGGGAAGTGGGGGCATACGGTCTCCTAAATCTTCTGAGGGAAACTCACAGTGAGCTTAACTCACCAATGGGCTAGCCTGTTCCCATGGACGGGGTGACCGACCAGCTCGCCGACGCCGTGCAGCAGGTCGCGCGGCGGTTGCGGCACGGAACTCGACACAGGCTCGCACCGCTGGGGCTGACGCCCGGTCAGGGCCGGGCGCTGTCGGTGCTGGAACGGGCCGGCGGGCCGCTGCGGATGGCGGAGTTGGCAGCGGCCCTGCGGGTCGTGCCGAGGTCCGCGACCGGCGTGGTGGAAGGGTTGGAGGAGCTTGGCCTGGTCCGCCGCGACACCGACCCGGCCGACCGGCGCTCGGTGCTCGTGTCGCTGACCGACGCCGGCCGGGGCACGCTCGACGAGCTCGCCGAAGCACGTCGTCAGACCGCCGAGGAACTGTTCGGCTCGCTCGAGCCGCCCGAGCAGCGCCGCCTGCTCGACCTCCTCAGTCGCCTCGACACCACCGCCCACCCCTGAGCCGCCTGGCGCCGCAAGCAACCGCCGACAGATCGGCAGCGCGGGTGCCGGAGCTCAACCTGCGCGATCGCCGCCGGACGGCCGGCAGGGTGCAGCGCTTACTCCGTCTCAGGCCGTCTCAGGCGACGACCAGGGACGCTGCGGGTGGATCGTGAATTGGTCGGCCACGACTGCTGGCCGAGGTACTGGCGCGACGGAAAAGGAACGCCGCAGTCCACGCCCGCGACGCGGTTACGAGCGCCGAGGCCGGCCGCACCCGCTGGCGAGGCCGGATCGGGCGGGAAGGGTCAGCGGCGGGCGGTGGAGCGGTCGCCGTTGCGCTGGGGCTGCGCGTCGGCCGGCTGCTGGGCTGGCTGGGCCGCCTGCTGGGCCGCCTGCTGGGCCGGCTGCTGGGCCGGCTGCTGGGCCGGCTCCTTGGCGGGCGCGGGCTCCGAGTCGGCGGCGACGGCGCCGCCGGTCAGGGTCGAGAGCATCTCGCGGACGTTGCGCAGCTGGTCGGTGATCGCGTCGCGGCGCTTGGACAGCGACGCCAGCTCGCGCTCGCTCTCCCGGCGGGTGCGGTCGGCCTGCGCCCGCGCCTCGGCGACCAGCTCGGCCGACTCGCGCTGGGCGGCGGCGAGCATCTCCTGCGAGCGCCGCTCGGCGTCCGCGCGCATCTTCTCGGCCTCGGCGCGCAGCTGGTCGGTGCGGGCCACGGTCTCGGCCAGCTCCCGCTCGGCCGCAGTCGTACGGGCCATGTGGTCGGCCTCCGCCTTCTGCCGGCGCTTGGCCAGCGCGGTCTCGAAGTCCGCTGCCGCCTGCGCCGCCCGGGCCCGGACCGACTCCAGGTGACCGCTGGCCTCCTCGCGCGTCGCGGCGGCCTGGGTGTCCGCGTCCGCCCGCACCCGGGCAGCCTCCTGCCGGGCCTTGTCCAGCAGTCCGCTGGCCTCCGTCTGCACCTTCTGCTTGTGGGCGGCGGCGTCCTTCTCGGCGGCGGCCTGCAGCGCGGCGATCTTCTTCTTCGCCTCCGCCCGCTCCCGGTCGATCTCCTCCTTGGCCTCCTGCCGGACCGCAGCCGCTTCGTCCTCGGCGACGCGCATGATCTTCTCGATCCTCGCGCCGAAACCGTTCAGGGAGGAGGCGGGCTGGTCCGCCGACTTCTCGTCGCCCGGGTGCAGGTGCAGCTCCTCGACCCGGGCCTCCAGCTGCTTCACCCGCTCCGCCAGCCGGTCGCGCTCGCTCAGGGCACCGGAGAACTCGGACTCCAGCGAGGCGAGATGCGCGTCCACCTGGTCGCGGTCGTAACCACGGAGTGCGACGTCGAACGGAACCGACTGGGACGCGTCGGGCATGGCTGGATTCCCCCAGGAACGAAAACGGCGCTGGACCTGGGGATTCTGGCAGGGAGTCAGAACCGACACCAGGACACCGAATGACTATGTACACGCAGCGTACGACCAGTCACGGCGCCGCGGCAGGCTAACCGCGCAGGAGGACGAGATCGTCCCGGTGTACGACCTCGCGCCGGTGCTCGGGGTCGAGCTCGCGGGTGGACCGGCCGAGCAGCTCCGGCAGCTCCGCCGCGTCGTACCCGACCAGGCCGCGGGCGACCGCCACGCCGTCCGGACCGAGCAGCTCGACCGGGTCGCCAGCACCGAACTCGCCGCGCACCCCGGTCACCCCCGCGGACAGCAGCGAGGTACGCCGGCGGACGACCGCGTCGACCGCCCCGGCGTCGAGAACCAACTGCCCGCGCGGGGTCGTTGCATGCCGCAGCCAGAACAGTCGGGACGCCGTGCGGCGCGCGGTCGCCGGGAACGCCGTGCCCACCCGCTCGCCGGCCAGCGCGGCGGCCACCTGCTCCGCCGCGGCCAGCAGCACCGGCACGCCCGCCCCGGAGGCGATCCGGGCCGCGTCGAGCTTGCTCGCCATCCCACCGGTGCCGACGCGGGACGCACCGGGCCGGCCGATCCGCACCCCGGCCAGGTCGTCCCCGCCGCGCACCTCCGGGATCAGCCGGGCGCCCGGCCGGCGCGGATCGCCGTCGTACAGACCGTCCACATCGGACAGAAGGACCAGCGCCTCGGCGGCGACGAGGTGAGCGACCAGCGCGGCCAGCCGGTCGTTGTCGCCGAACCGGATCTCCTCGGTCGCGACCGCGTCGTTCTCGTTCACCACCGGCACCACGCCGAGCGAGAGCAGCCGCTCCAGCGTGCGGTTGGCGTTGCGGTAGTGCGCGCGGCGGACCAGGTCGTCGGCGGTCAGCAGCACCTGTCCGACGAGCAGGCCGGACCGCGCGAACGACGCCGCGTACCGCTCCACCAGCAGCATCTGTCCCACGCTCGCCGCCGCCTGCTGGGTCGCCAGGTCCCGCGGCCGGGACGGAAGCGTCAGCGGCGCCAGCCCGGCCGCGATCGCCCCGGAGGAGACGAGCACGACCTGGGTGCCGGCGGCGCGACGGGCGCTGAGCACGTCGACCAGCGCATCCAGCCGACCCGGGTCGAGGCCGCCGGCGGCGGTGGTCAGCGAGGAGGAGCCGACCTTGACCACGAGCCGGTTCGCACGGCGGACCGCGTCCCGGACGCTCATCGCCGGCGCGGGCCGCCGCGGCCCGGACGGCGGTGCCGGGCCGGCGCCTCCGGTGGGACGTCGTCGTCCTCCAGCGACTCGGCCGCGTCGGGATCGATGCCCGCGTGCCGCGTCCGGTACGCGACCAGCCGCTCGGCCGCGCTGGCCCGGGTCCGCGTCTCCACCCGCGCGTCGGTGCCGCGCGGGCCGTCGCCGGCCTCGGCCGCGTTGGCCAGGGTCGGCTGCCAGTCGAAGGTGACGTCGCCGATCGTGACCGCGGCGCCGGCGACGGCGCCGGCCTTGACCAGCTCGTCCTCGACGCCAAGGCGGGCGAGCCGGTCGGCCAGGTAGCCGACGGCCTCGTCGTTGGCGAAGTCGGTCTGCGTCACCCAGCGCTCCGGCCGCTCGCCGCGGACCACGAACGCCTCCGGCTCGTCCGGGTCGCGCTCGACGGTGAACCCGCCGTCGTCCACGCCGGCCGGCCGCAACACGATCCTGGTCGGCTCGGGCGGCGGCAGGCTGGCGCGGTAGCGCTCGACCTCCGCGGCCAGCGCGTACGACAGCTCGGTCAGCCCTTCGCGGGTCGCCGCGCTGATCTCGAACACCGGCCAGCCGCGCTCGGCCAGGTCGGGCCGGACGATCTCGGCCAGCTCCCGCGCGTCCGGCACGTCGATCTTGTTCAGCGCGACCAACCGGGGACGGTCGGCCAGCGCCGTGTCGTACTGGTCGAGCTCGCGCTCGAGTGCCTCGATGTCGGCGACCGGGTCACGACCGGGTTCCTCGGTCGCGCAGTCGATGACGTGCAGCAGCACGGCGCAGCGTTCGATGTGCCGGAGGAACTCGATACCAAGCCCCTTGCCCTGCGCGGCGCCCGGGATCAGCCCAGGCACGTCGGCGACCGTGTAGGTCGTGCCGCCTGCCTGCACCACGCCCAGGTTGGGCTGCAGGGTGGTGAACGGGTAGTCGGCGATCTTCGGCCGCGCCGCGGAGAGCGCGGCGATCAGCGAGGACTTGCCGGCGCTGGGGAAACCGACGAGGCCGACGTCGGCGACGCTCTTGAGCTCGAGGACGAGGTCCCGGCTCTCCCCCGGCTCACCGAGCAGCGCGAACCCGGGCGCCTTGCGACGTTTCGAGGCGAGCGCGTGGTTGCCGAGACCGCCTCGGCCGCCGCGGGCGGCGACAAACCGGGTGCCGGCGCCGGTCAGATCGGCCAGTACCGCGCCGTCGGCTGACTGCACGACCGTGCCGTCCGGTACGCGCAGCTCCAGCGACTCGCCGGCCGCCCCCGCGCGCAGGCTCCCCATTCCCTGCTTGCCGTTGCCGGCCCGCTGATGCGGATGGAAGTGGAAGTCCAGCAGGGTATGCACGCCCGGGTCGACGACGAGCACGATGTCGCCGCCATGGCCACCGTTCCCGCCATCCGGACCGCCGAGCGGCTTGAACTTCTCCCGGTGGATCGAGGCAGCACCGTGCCCGCCGTTGCCGGCGACCGCATGCACAACCACGCGGTCGACGAACGACGCCACGGGACTTGCTCCTTCCATGCGAAAGGCGGGCCCACGCCGGGGCCCGCCTTCCGAAACCGATCGGTGCTGTCAGCCCTCGCTGGGCGGCAGGATGCTCACGACCTTGCGGCCGCGGCGCTCCCCGAACTTCACGTGCCCGTCAGCAAGCGCGTACAGCGTGTCGTCGCCACCGCGGCCGACCAGGTCGCCCGGGTGGAACTTGGTGCCGCGCTGGCGGACGAGGATCTCGCCGGCGTTGACCAGCTGGCCACCGTACCGCTTGACGCCGAGGCGCTGGGCGGCGGACTCACGGCCGTTGCGGGAGCTGGACGCGCCCTTCTTGTGTGCCATCTCTACTTCCCGCTCTCGATGCCGGTGACCTTGACCTGGGTCAGCGGCTGGCGGTGACCCATCCGGCGGTGGTAGCCGGTCTTGTTCCGGAAGTGGTGGATCTTGATCTTGGGGCCCTTGGTGTGGGCGACGACCTCGCCGGTCACCGCGACCTTGGCCAGCGCGTCGGCGTCGGTGGTGACGTCGTCGCCGTCGACCAGGAGCAGCGCCGGGAGGTCGACGCTCGTGCCGGGCGCGCCGACGATCTTCTCGACCTCGACGACGTCACCGACGGCGACCTTGTATTGCTTGCCGCCCGTCTTGACGATGGCGTACATCGACGACTGCTCCTTGGGTGTGATCACGCGAAATCAGGTCCACGTCGCCGCGGGCCAGTAGGACAGGGTACGGACCGCCTTCCGGGCCGGTCAAACCGGGTCCCCGGCTCACTCGCCGGACACCGGCTGCGGCGGGCCGGCCGGGCGACTGGCGGCGCGGCGCCGGCGGCGCGGCGTACTGCCGTTACCGTCCGCACCCACCGTTCCGTTGGACCCGGCGACCGGCTCCGGGGCGGACGGGAACCCGGCGGTGTCGGCGCCGGGGGCCACGACGCCGTTCGAGCCCGCGACCGGTTCGGAGCCGTCCGGGGCGGTGCCGCCGTCCGGAGACTCCGGTCGGGTCGCCGGTGCGGGCCTCTCGCCGTCCGTGACCGAGCCGACGGTCTCCAGCGGGCCAGCCGGTACGTCGGCCGGCGGCGGCGACCCGGCGGCGGACTCCGCCCGACGCCTCCCCCTCCGCCGACCTCCGCCGGCACCGGAGGACGCCGTCACAGCGGCCTCGGCCGCGGCCGGCTCCGAACTCAGGGCTCCGGCGGGCGCGGATACCGCAGCCTCCGCTCCGGCGATGCCCCCACCGGCCGACCCAGCCTCGGCGGTCGCGGCCTCGGCGGTCGCGGCCTCGGCGGTCGCGGCGTCGGCGGTCGTGGCGTCGGCGACACGGGACGCGGCGGGCTCACGGGCGGCCCCCCCGGCCGACCTGGCGTCGGCGGTCGTGGCGTCGGCGGCACCGGCCCCGGCGGGCTCACGCGCGGCGCCGGCGCGCTCACGGGCGGCCCCGGTCGGGGTCGACCCGGCCGGTGTGGGGGCGTCCGGGTCGGGAACGGGCTCGGGGGCGTTGGGCGGGCCGGCGTTCGGGTCCGGGACGGCGGGGGGCAGCTCGCCGATCCCCGCCGGCTCGCTCTCCGCCCGTACTGTCACCTCGGCCTCGGGCTCGACCGCCTCGACGGTGTCGACCGCCTCGTCGGCGACGCGGTGGTCCTCCGACGCCACGTCGACCTCCTCCGGCGTCGCCTGCGGCCCGCGCACGGCCAGCATCGCCGGCGTCGGCGGCCCGGCCTCGGCGGCCGCGGCGCGCCGACCGCGGCGGCCCGCCCGCGGCGCCGGCTCGGCCGCCTTCTTGCGCGAGTCGTCGACCGGCTCGGTGTGCACGAGCACACCCCGGCCACCGCAGGTCGGGCACGGCTCGGAGAACGCCTCCAGCAGCCCCTGCCCGACCCGCTTGCGGGTCATCTGCACCAGCCCCAGCGAGGTGACCTCGGCGACCTGGTGCTTGGTCCGGTCCCGGCCGAGGCACTCGGTCAGCCGACGCAGCACCAGGTCCCGGTTGGACTCCAGCACCATGTCGATGAAGTCGATGACGATGATGCCGCCGATGTCCCGCAGCCGGAGCTGGCGGACGATCTCCTCGGCCGCCTCCAGGTTGTTGCGGGTCACGGTCTGCTCGAGGTTGCCGCCCTGGCCGACGAACTTGCCGGTGTTGACGTCGATGACCGTCATCGCCTCGGTGCGGTCGATGACCAGCGAACCGCCCGAGGGCAGCCAGACCTTCCGGTCGAGCCCCTTGAGCAGCTGCTCCTCGATGCGCAGGTCATGGAACGCGTCGCCCTCGCCGGTCCAGCGCTGCAACCGGGGCAGCAGGTCGGGCGCCACGTGGTCGACGTACTGGCTGATCATCTCCCAGGCGCCGTCGCCGGACACGATCAGCTTGGTGAAGTCCTCGTTGAAGACGTCCCGGACGACCCGCAGCTCCAGGTCCGGCTCGGCGTAGAGCAGGGTGGGCGCGGACTTGGTCTGCGCCGCCTTGCGCTGGATCGTCTCCCACTGCGCCTTGAGCCGCTCGACGTCGCGGGTGAGCTCCTCCTCGCTCGCGCCCTCGGCGGCGGTACGGATGATCACGCCGGCGTCGTCCGGCACGATCCGGCGCAGGATGTCCTTCAGCCGCGCCCGCTCGGTGTCCGGCAGCTTGCGGCTGATGCCGGTCATCGAGCCGTTCGGGACGTACACGAGGTAGCGGCCGGGCAGGCTCACCTGGCTGGTCAGCCGGGCCCCCTTGTGCCCGATCGGGTCCTTGGTGACCTGCACGAGGACGTTGTCGCCTGACTTCAGCGCGTGCTCGATGCTGCGAGCGCGGCCCTCGAGGCCGGCGACGTCCCAGTTGACCTCGCCCGCGTACAGGACGGCGTTGCGGCCCTTGCCGATATCGACGAACGCCGCCTCCATGCTGGGCAGCACGTTCTGCACGCGACCGAGATAGACGTTGCCCGCGTACGACGTGGAGCTCGCCTTGGTCACGTAGTGCTCGACGAGGATGTCGTCCTCGAGCACCGCGATCTGGGTGCGGTCGCCGCGCTGGCGGACGACCATCACGCGGTCGACGGCCTCGCGACGGGCGAGGAACTCGGCCTCGGTGAGGATCGGCGCGCGGCGGCGCCCGGTGTCCCGGCCCTCCCGGCGGCGCTGCCGCTTGGCCTCCAGCCTGGTGGAGCCGCGCACGCCCCTGACCTCGTCGTCAGCGCTGGGCTTGGCCTGGCGGCCGCTGTCGCGGACGTGCACCACCGTGTCCGGCGGGTCGTCGTCGGCCGGCTCGTCGGAGTCGCCACCGCCGCCACCGCGGCGACGCCGGCGCCGGCGCCGGCGGGAGGACGGGCGCTCGCCGCCCTCCTCCGCGCTCTCCTCGGCGTCGTCCGCCTCGGCCTCGTCGGCGCTCTGCTCCGTGCTCTGCTCGGCGTCGTCGGAGGTGTCCTCGGCCTCGCCGTTGGTACGGCTCCGGCCCCGACCACGCCGGCCCCGCCGACGCCGGCGGCGGTCGCCGGTGCCGTCGGTGTCCTCGGCGGTGTCCTCCGGCTCCTCGGCCTCCTCCGGCTCGGTCGCCTCCGGCTCCGGGACTGGCTGCTCCTCCGCGGCGGCGCGGGTGCGGCGCCGGCGACGGGGCTGGGCGTCGGCCGGGGTCTCCTCGGCGGCCTCGGCCGGCTGATCGGACTGAGTGGGCCGGGCCGGCCGGGTCGGCTGGGTCGGCTCCTCGGCAGCGCGGGTACGGCGGCGCCGGGTGGGGGCCTCGGGCTCGGCCGGCGCGACGAACATCACCGCGGCCGGCGGCGGGCTGGTCTCGGGGGCGGTCGCCCGCCGGCGGGTACGCCGGGTCGGCCCGGCGGCCTCGGTGAACGGGCTCGCCACCGCCGGCTCCGAGGTCTCGGCCGTGCTCGCGGTCCCAGCCGTGCCGGCGGTCCCGGCGGTCCCGAGGGGCCCACCGGTCGCTGCGGTCCCGGCGGCCCCGGTGGCCGAAGGGGCCCCGGTGGGCGCGGCAGTCCCGGCGGGCGCGCCGGCCGCGTCGGCGGCGTGCGTGTCGGCGATCTCGGCGGGCTGGTCGACGGACTTCGTGGCGCGCGAGCGGCGACGCCGGGCCGGCGGAGCCTCTGCCGCGGCCGGGACGTCCGCGGCGGCGGGCGGCGCCATGGTCTGCTCGGCCAGCCCGGTCGGCTCGGCCAGCCCGGTCGGCTCGGCCAGCCCGGTCGGCTCGGCCAGCCCGGTCGGCCGGGTCGGCTGGATCGACTCCGTGTGGGGCGGGGAACCGGCCGGCGCCTTGGCGACCCGCCGGGACCGGGTCCGCTTCGCCGGAGCCGGAGCCGGGTCGCCGGCCTCGGCCACCGTGGCTGCTTCCACCGCCGCCGCGACGTCGGCGGCCGCGATGGTCTCGGCGGCAGCGGGCGGCCCGGCAGAGTCGCTCGCCGACCGGCGCGCCCTGGTCCGCTTGGCGGGCGCCGGCGGTTCCTCTGCCCGCGGCGCACCGGCCGGCGAGCTGGCCGGCGGTGTGCCGGCCGACTCCGCGCGCGCACCAGACGCCGACTCGGCCCGGTCGGCCGCCGACCCGGCCGGCGACGCGTCAGCCGCCGACTCCGGCCCCGCACCAGCCGCCGACTCCGCCGGCGTATTGGCCGCCGATGCGCCAGCCGCCGATTCCGGCCGCGCACCAGCCGCAGGCGTGTCGGCCGCAGCCTGGGCGGCCGCAGCCTGGGCGGCCGCAGCCCGGGCGGCCGCAGCCTGGGCGGCGGTCGCCTTGCGGGGTGCCCGCTTGCGCGGGGCCTTCGCCGGGCCTTCCGTCGCGGTCGCCTGGTCGGTCGGGGCCGCGGCGTCGGTCGGCAGGGTCGGATCCGTGGGGGCGGGCGATGTGGTCGCGGAGGTCGCTACCCGCCGGCGCCTGGTCCGGGCCGTGGTCTCCGCTGGAAGGGTGTGTTCGGCGGCGTCGGGGGTCTCGTTCCCCTCGGCGCCGGTGGGCTCGTTGTCGAGCATCCGGTTTGTCTCCGTTTCGGCTCCCGGGCGCGCACGATGACGCACGCGACCGCACGGGAGCGGTCTGCGATGGCACCTACCCACGAACGGTGAGCGGACCACCAAGTCTTCGTTGTCCCCCGGGCCGGCCTGTCCTTGGTCAGCCCGAAGGGGTGGAACCGACGGACGGCACCGCCTGCCCCTCCGGGCGCGGCCCACCCGCGGCCTCGGTGGCCGGGATGTCCGCCGCGCGATCCGGCGCGAGCGGGTCGGTGAGCCGGCCACCGCCGTCAAGCCGACCCTGCGCCAACCGGGTCGCTCGAGGCGGAACGGCTGGCACCAAGCCGGCGACGGCACGCAGCGCGGCGAGCACGTCGTCGGGTCGTACCGCCGGCGTGACCTGCCGTACGACCAGTTCCAGTATCGCACAGTCGTCCTGGCCCGGGGCCGCCGACGCGCTCGCGCCGACCACCGCCGCGCGGGCGTCGAGCTGTTTGCGGCCAGCCTTCGTCAGCCGCTCGACCTCCACCCGTTCGGCGGCCAGGAAGCTGTCCAGCGCGGCCGCGAGGTCGGCCGCCGCCACGCCGGGCAGCTCGATCCGCCAGGCCGAGGCGTCGATCCGGTCGGCCAGCGCGTCTGACCCCGGCCGGACCTCGACGCATTCCAGCAGGTCAAGCCCGTCCGGCAGGGAGACGTCCAGCGCCGCCCGCAGCCGATCGACGTCAAGCACGGAAGCCAGCCCGACCTCCAGATATTCCGCCTCGCTCGCGACTCCGGTCGGCGCCACCGAGCCGACGTACGAGATCTTCGGGTGCGGGGTGAAGCCGGCCGAGTACGCCATCGGGACGCCGGCCCGGCGCAGTGCACGCTCGAACGCCCGGGTGAAGTCGCGATGCGAGGTGAAGCGCAACCGGCCGCGCTTGGCGTACCGCATCCGCACCCGCTGCGCGACCGGCGGCGGAGGCGGACCCTCGGGTTGCCGCGCCACCCTCACCCTCCTGACCTTCGAAGACCTAATCGTTCGTCCAGCCGCACCGGCGGGTCAGCCGTTCGACGCGAGGGCCGGGCGCACCGTCGGCATCGGCAGCAGCGTCTGGCCGGTCGGCCCGACCTGGATCTCGGTGCCCATACCCGGGCAGACCCCGCAGTCGAAGCACGGCGTCCAGCGGCAGTCGTCCTGCTCCTCCTCGGACAGGGCGTCCTGCCAGTCGGCCCAGAGCCACTCCTTGTCCAGCCCCGAGTCGAGGTGGTCCCACGGCAGCACCTCGTTCTCGCCGCGCTCCCGGGTCGTGTACCAGCCCACGTCGACGCCCACCGCCGCGGCGGCGTCCATCCAGCGGGAGTACGAGAAGTGCTCGCTCCAGCCGTCGAACCGGCCGCCGTCCGCCCAGACCCGGCGGATCACCGCGGCCACCCGCCGGTCGCCGCGGGAGAGCAGGCCCTCGACCAGGGACGGCTGCCCGTCGTGGTAGCGGAAGCCGATTGCACGGCCCAGCGACCGCTCGGCCTGGATCGCGTCCCGCAGCTTCCGCAGCCGCGCGTCGACCACATCTGGTGCGGCCTGCGCCGCCCATTGGAACGGTGTGTGCGGTTTCGGCACGAACGCACCGATCGAGACGGTGCAGCGCACATCGCGGGTGCCGGCCGCCTCCCGCCCGGCCCGGATCACCTCGTGCGCCATCGACGCGATCTCCAGCACGTCCTCGTCGGTCTCGGTCGGCAGGCCACACATGAAGTAGAGCTTCACCTGCCGCCAGCCACTCGCGTACGCCGTGCTGACCGTCCGGATGAGGTCCTCGCGGGAGACCATCTTGTTGATCACCCGGCGCAGCCGCTCCGACCCGCCTTCCGGGGCGAACGTGAGCCCGGACCGCCGGCCGTTCCGGGACAGCTCGTTGGCCAGGTCGACGTTGAACGCGTCCACCCGGGTGGACGGCAGCGACAACGACGTGTTGGTGCCCTCGTACCGGTCGGCCAGGCCGCGGGTGATGTCGGCGATCTCGCTGTGGTCGGCCGAGGACAGCGACAGCAGGCCGACCTCCTCGAACCCGGTCGAGTCCAGCCCGCGCTGCACCATCTCGCCGATGCCGGTGATCGAGCGTTCGCGCACCGGGCGGGTGATCATCCCGGCCTGGCAGAACCGGCAGCCGCGGGTGCAGCCACGGAAGATCTCCACCGACATCCGCTCGTGCACCGACTCGGCCAGCGGGACCAGCGGCTGCTTCGGGTACGGCCAGCCGTCCAGGTCCATCACCGTACGCTTGTGCACCCGGTGCGGCACGCCGGTCCGGTTGGGCACGACCCGCTGGATCCGCCCGTCCGGCAGATAGTCGACGTCATAGAAGCGCGGCACGTACACGCCGCCGCTGCGGGCCAGCCGGTAGAGGATCTCCTCCCGGCCGCCCGGGCTCCCCGCGTCCTTCCACTCGGCGATCAGCGAGGTGATCTCGCCGGCCGCCTCCTCGCCGTCGCCGAGCACGGCCGCGTCGATGAACTCCGCGATCGGCTCGGGGTTGAACGCCGCGTGCCCGCCGGCGATCACCAGCGGATGCTGCGGACCCCTATCGGCCGCCGACAGCGGGATGCCGGCGAGGTCGAGCGCGGTGAGCATGTTCGTGTAGCCGAGCTCGGTGGCGAACGAGACGCCGAGCACGTCGAACGCGCCGACCGGGCGGTGCCCGTCGACGGTGAACTGCGGGATGCCGTGCTCGCGCAGGAGCGCCTCGAGGTCGGGCCACACCGCGTAGGTGCGCTCGGCGAGCGCGTCCGGCCGCTCGTTGAGCAGCTCGTACAGGATCATGACGCCCTGGTTGGGCAGGCCCACCTCGTACGCGTCCGGGTACATCAGCGCCCAGCGGACGGTGACTGCGTCCCAGTCCTTGACCGTGCTGTTGAGCTCGCCGCCGACGTACTGGATCGGCTTCTGCACCCGGGGCAGCAGCGGTTCCAGCAGCGGGAAGACGGACTCCATGTCGTTCGAGCCTACTCGGCGTGCGTCCTCACTCGGCGTGTTCGGCCCCCCTGCTCACTGCACGCGCCAGCGGCCCACGTTGAGCAGCAGGCCGATGGCCATCCAGTTGGCGAACATGGCGGAGCCGCCGTACGAGACGAACGGCAGCGGCAGGCCGGTGATCGGCATGATCCCGAGCGTCATCCCGATGTTGACGAACGTCTGGAACGCGAACCAGCAGGCCACGCCGCCGGCGATGAGCCGGCCGAACAGGTCCGGCGAGCGCCCGGCCAGCCGCAGCGTCCGCCACAGCAGCAGCCCGAACAGCAGGATGATGCCGCCGGCGCCGACCAGCCCGAGCTCCTCACCGGCGACCGTGAACACGAAGTCGGTCTGCTGCTCGGGTACGAACTTGCCGGTCGTCTGGGTGCCCTTGAACAGCCCGGTCCCGGTCAGCCCGCCGTTGCCGATCGCGATCCGGGCTTGGGTGATGTTGTACGCGGCGCCGAGCGTGTCCTGGTCCTGCTGGGTGAACGCCTTGAACCGCTCGATCTGGTACTCCTTGAGCACGCCCAGCTGGACGGCCCCGAACACGACCAGCACGCCGGCGAACACGAGCCCGACGAGCCAGCGGGCCGGCGCCCCGGCGAGCAGCAGCACGCCGAAGACGGTGAACACGAACACCATGGCCGTGCCGAGGTCGGGCTGCAGCATCACCAGCCCCAGCGGTACCGCGGCCAGCGCCAGCACCAGCGGCACGTCCCGGCTGCGCGTCGCCCCTTCCTGGGTACGCCGTTCGGCCAGCAGCACCGCCATCCCGGCGACCAGCGCGACCTTCGCGAACTCGCTGGGCTGGACCTGGAACCCGCCGCCGATCACGATCCACGAGTGCGCCCCGTTGATCGTCGTGCCGACCAGCAGCACCGCGACCAGGCCGAGGCAGGACGCGATGTAGACGAACGGCGCGTACGCGCGCAGCGCGCGGTAGTCGACGACCGTGACGACCGCGCACAGCACCAGCCCGATGGCCAGGTTGAGCAGGTGGCGCTTGAAGAACGTGTTCGGGTCGTCGCCCGCGTCGACCAGCCGCGGCTTGGTCGCCGACCACACCAGCAGCGAGCCGAGCAGCGACAGCAGCAGGGCGGAGCCGGCGATCACCCAGTCGATCTGCCACCAGGCGCTGGTCCGCTCCCGCGGACCGACCAGGCCCCGGTCCAGCGGCACCCGCCCCAGCGGCAGTCCGGCGCGGCTCATTGGTTGCCCGTCACGTGCGGGACGCCGGCCGGCGGTCCGTTCGGGAACGCCGCCTTCTTCGCTCCGGTCAGCCCGTAGATGCCCTCGTAGATGGCCCGGGCGACCGGCGCCGCGGCCTGCGCGCCCAGGCCGGCCTGCTCGATCATCGCGACCACCACGTACTGGGCCGCCGAGTCGGCCGGCGCCCAGGACGCGAACCACGACGTGTCCTGCTTGCCGAACACCTCGGCCGTACCGGTCTTGCCGCCGACCAGCACCCTGTCCAGCGGGAACCCGTTGCCGAACGCGACCGCACCGGAGGCCCCGTTCGCGGCGGTGAACGCCAGCGACGACTTGATCTTCCCGAGCACCTGCTGGCTCACCGGCACCTTGCCCCGCGACTTGGCCTTGATCTCCCGGACCACCTTGCCGTCCGGGTCGACGATGGCACGGCCTAGCCGCGGCTCCCACAGCGTGCCGCCGTTGACCAATGCCGAGTAGGCCACCGCCAGCTGCAGCGGGCTGACCGTCGTCTCGCCCTGCCCGATCGCGAGGTTGGCCGCGTCGCCGACCTGGAACCGCCAGCCGTCGGTGCAGTTCTCGGCGGCGAGCCGGGTCAGGAATGAGCGCCGGGCCGGGTCGGACACCTCGGGGTAGCCGCGCTTCGCGTCCGAGCAGTACGTCCTCTTGTTCTCGTCCCACCGGGTCTGCTTGAACGCCCGGTCGACGATCCGCCCGGAGGTCTGCTCCCCGGCCGGCAGGTCGATGTCCGGCGGCGAGCCGAACCCGTACGCCCGGGCCATCCGCTGCAGGTTCTCCGCCGGCTTCTGGTGCGCATGGAGGCGGGCCTCGTCGGCATACCAGTCACTCTGCGCGAAGCCGTAGAAGATCGTGTCGCATGACTTGGCGAGCGCGATCCGCAGGTCGATGGCGCCGGCGATGCCGCGGCCCTCGAAGTTGTCCTTGGTCGTGTTGCCGACCTTGAGCGAACCCGGGCAGCTGTACGTGCCGGTGAACGACGCCCGGCCGGACATCACCTCCGCCGACGCCGACGACAGCTTGAACGTCGACCCCGGTGCGAACTGGCCCTGCACCGCACGGGAGACCAGCGGCGTGCCCGCGTTCGGGTCGGTGAGCCGGGCCAGCTCGGTCTCGGAGATCCCGCCGACGAACACGGTCGGGTCGTACGACGGCGTGCTGGCCAGGGCGATCACCCGGCCGTTGCGCGGGTCCATCACGACCGCCGCCCCGGACGGCGCCGCGTACAGCTGGCCGTCCTTGTCCCGCTCGGTCCGCCGCTTGGCGATCTCCGCGGTCAGCGCCCGCTCGGCGATCCGCTGCACGTCCCGGTCGATGCTGGTGACGAGCGTGTCGCCGCGCTGGGGCTCGGTCTCCCGCTGGGTCGCGATCAGCGTGCCGCGGTTGTCGACCGTCACGTACCGGACGCCGTCCTTGCCGCGCAGGTAGGCGTCGTAGGTCTTCTCCAGGCCGGCCCGGCCGATCTGGGCGTTGAGGTTGAGGTCGGTGCGGCCGGCCTTGCGGGCGGCGTCGAGCTCGTCCTGGTTGACCGGGCCGACGTAGCCGAGCGAGTGCGCGGCCAGGCTGCCGTTCGGGTATTGCCGGAGGGTCTGCGACTCCGCGCTGACCCCGGCGTAGTCCTCCTGCCGCTCCTCGATGGTCAGCACGATCGCCGGCGTCGTGTCGGTGACCACCGGCACCGGCTGGTACGGCGAGCCGTTCCAGCACGGGCGCGGCACGCCCTTCGCGCACGGCGTGATCCGCTTGGCCAGCTCGGTCGGGGCGATGTGCAGCAGCGTCCCGAGCCGCTGCAGCACGGCCTTGCCGCCGTCGGCCTGCGCCTGCAGCGCGGACCGGTTCACGCTCACCACCAGCGTGCTGCGGTTAGTCACCAGCGGCCGGCCGCGGTCGTCGACGATCGCGCCGCGCGGGGCGGCCAGGATGACCTCCCGGGTGTGCTGCCGGTTGGCTGTCTGGACCAGCTTGTCGTCGTCGAGCACCTGCAGGTAGTAGAGCCGGGCGCCGAGAGTCAGCAGCAGGGAGATCACCACGACGCGGATCACCGCGAGCCGGACCCTGGTCACCGCGCCCGCCTCCCGCCCGGCGCGCCGCTCACAGCCCTCGCCTCGCCGGGGCGAACCGTCTGGTCACCGCCATGACCAGCGGAACCACGAACGGCGTGAGCACGACGTCGTACGCGATCGTGCCGAGCACGCCGGCGACGCCGTCGGCCACCGGCTGGCCGAGCAGGCCCATCACGCCGAGGTAGGTGAGGTAGACCGCGGCGGTGAGGACCGCGACGACGACCACCGACAGCAGCACGCTGCGCCGGACGTCGGCGTCCAGCAGGCCGGCGAGCAGGCCGGCCAGCCCGAAGCACAGCGCCAGCACGCCGACCGGGTGGTCGGAGAGCAGGTCGGTGAGCAGCCCGGCGCCGAAGCCGGCGGCGAGCCCGGCACTGCCGCCGCCGGCCAGGCCGATCGCGATGACGAGCACGAGCACGAGGTTCGGCGGGCCGCCGGGCAGCGGCAGCCGCGACAGCACCGCGGCCTGCAGGACCACCGCGACGAGGATGGCCAGCGCGGCCGCGGCCCCGGGACCGGCCCTCACGGCGTGTGCTCCGGGGTGGTGGCCGCCGGCGGTGACGGCGCGAGCCGGTCGCGCGGGTCGGCCCGCGGCGCGGCGAGCACGATCCCGACCAGGTCGAGGCTGGCGAACGACACGTACGGGGCGACGGTCGCCTCCCGGGCCGGGGCGCCGGGGTCGCCGGACACCTCCGTCACCTCGCCGACCGGCAGCCCGGCCACGTACGTCGACCCGCCGTACGGGCCGGTGAGCAGGCGGTCGCCGACCTGCACCCTCGTCGTGGGGTCCAGCGGCGTGTACGTGAGCGGGCCGAGGCCGTTGCCGGCGGCGACGCCGAGCGCGTTGCCGCCGGCGACCCGGACGCCGACGGCCGAGCCGGGGTCGACCGCGAGCACGACGACGGCCGAGCTCTCGCTGACCTGCTTGACCCGACCGACCAGCCCGTCGGAGTCGATCACCGTCTGGTCCGGCTGCAGGCCGTCCCGGCGGCCGGCGTCGACGGTGATCGTCCATTCGAACCCGATCGACGGCCCGAGCCCGGTGACCACCGCGGGCAGCACGGTGAACCCGCCCTGCCCGGACAGCAGCTCGAGCTTCCGCAGCTCCTCGGAGCGGGTGCTGGACAGCTCGCTCTCCCGCAGCTGCCGGCGCAGCTCGGCGTTCTCCTTCTGCAGCGCGTCGATCTTCTGCCCGGAGTCGCCGAGGTCGCCGAGCCCGCCGAAGAACCGGCCGACCGGGGCGACCAGCGTGGTGACTCCGGCCTGGGCCGGGTCGACCACGGTGTGCGCGGCGCTGCGGACTCCCCGGAACCCCTCGCCGCGGTGGTCGAGCGTGATCAGCACGACCGAGAGCAGCAGCAGCAGGATCACCGCCCGCCGCTGGCCGCGAGAGGGAGCCATCATCGCGGCGCTCCCCCGGTCAGGCCCAGGACCGTTTGCGCTCGGACACCAGCACCTGCTGCAGCGCGTCGAAGTCCTCCACGCAGCGGCCGGAGCCGATGGCCACCGAGTGCAGCGGATTGTCGGCGATGAGGATCGGCATGCCGGTCTCGTGCCGGAGGCGCTCGTCCAGGCCGCGCAGGTTCGCGCCGCCGCCGGCGAGCACGATGCCGCGGTCCATGACGTCGCCGGCCAGCTCGGGCGGGCACTTGTCGAGCGTGGTCTTCACCGCGTCGACGATCGCGTTGACCGGCTCCTCGATGGCCCGGCGGATCTCCTCGCCGGCGACGACGATGGTCTTCGGCAGCCCGGTGACGAGGTCGCGGCCGCGGATCTCGGCCTGGTCGTCCTCGGGCATCGGGAACGCCGACCCGATCGCGATCTTGATCTCCTCGGCGGTGCGCTCGCCGAGAGACAGTGAGTATTCCTTCTTGACGTACGAGATGATCGCCTGGTCGATCTCGTCGCCGGCGATGCGGATGCTGGTGTTGGTGACGATCCCGCCGAGCGAGATCACCGCGACCTCGGTGGTGCCGCCGCCGATGTCGACGACCATGTTGCCGGTCGGCTCGCTCACCGGCAGGCCGGAGCCGATCGCCGCGGCCATGGGCTCCTCGATGATGAACACCTTGCTGGCGCCGGCCGCGTACGTCGACTCCTTCACCGCGCGCTGCTCGACGCCGGTGATGCCGGACGGCACGCAGACGACCACCCGCGGCCCGCGGACGAGGTAGCGACGGCGGTGCACCTTGCGGATGAAGTAGCGCAGCATCCGCTCGGTGGTGTCGAAGTCGGCGATCACGCCGTCCTTCAGCGGGCGCACCGCGACGATGTTCGACGGCGTGCGGCCGATCATCCGTTTGGCTTCGATGCCGACCGCGAGGATCTCGCCGGTGTTGGTGTTCGTCGCCACGACCGACGGCTCGTTGAGCACGATGCCACGACCGCGCACGTACACGAGAGTATTCGCGGTGCCCAGGTCGATCGCCATGTCGCGGCCGAGGAAGGACAGCGTGGTGCTCGACATGCGGCAAATCTCCTCGGGCGCGTGGGAGGTCGCTCGGGTTCGTTGATGCTACCCGCGCGGCCCGTACGGTTACCTGAGGAGGAGACGCTCGAGCCGGCGCGCCGTCACGGAAAATCCGATCGCCGCGAGCCCGACGAAGTAGACCGCGTGCCCGAGCAGCCCGATTCCCACGCCCGCGCCGGTGGTCAGCGGCCGCACCAGCTCGATGCCGTGGTAGAGCGGGGTGAACTGCACCACGACCTGGATCGCCCGGGGGTAGACCGAGAGCGGGAAGAACGTCGTCGAGAACAGGAACATCGGCAGGATCGCGAGTTGCACGTACTCGAAGTCCTGCCAGCTGCGCATGAACGACGTGCACGCCATGCCGACGGCCGCGAACGCCAGGCCGATCAGGATGGTCGCCGGCAGCGCGAGCAGCGCCCACCACGACGTGATCAGCCCGAGGGCGGCCATCACGCTCAGGAACGCGACCGAGTAGAGCGTGCCGCGCAGCTGGGCCCAGGTGATCTCACCGACCGCGATGTCGCCCGGGCCGAGCGGCGTCGCGAGCATCGCGTCGTACGTCTTGGCGAACTTGAGCTTGAAGAAGACGTTCATGGTCGAGTCGTAGATCGCGCCGTTCATCGCGCTCGCGGCGAGCAGGGCCGGGGCGACGAAGACGGTGTAGTCGATCGGCTGGCCGTCCGGCCCGGCGACGGTGCCGACCAGCGCCCCGATGCCGACGCCGAGGGAGAGCAGGTAGAACAGCGGCTCGAAGAAGCCGGAGACGATCAGCGGCCAGATCCGCCGGTAGACCACGATGTTGCGCTCGACCAGCCGCCAGGACTTCCCGCCGGCCAGCGGCAGCGGCGTGGTCCGGACGGCGAGCGTCGGGGTCGCGGTGTCGGCCATCTCAGACCGCCAACCGGCGCTGGTAGTTGCGGACGGCGAAGGCGAAGCCGACCACGATCCACGCGGTCAGGTAGGCCACGTGCAGCAGGACGCTGCCGATCGTCGCGCCGCCGAGCGCGAGCTCGCGGGACAGGGCGACGCCGTGCCAGAGCGGGGTCAGGTAGGCCAGCTGCTCGAACACCAGCGGCAGCTGCGTCACCGGATAGAACACGCCGCCGAACAGGAACAGCGGGACGACGACGAACCGCATCAGGATGGCGAAGCCGAAGTCGTTGTCGAGGACCGCCGAGTAGGCCACGACCGGGGTGGCGAAGGCGAGGCCGGTCAGCAGCGCCGCCGGCAGCGTGAGCAGCGCGAGCGGGCCGTCGGCGGCGCCGAACGCGGTCATCACCGCGAGGAAGATCGCCGAGCCGAACAGCACCCGGGCGCCGATGTAGAGCAGGTGGCCGACGAGCACGTCGAGCACGCCGAGCGGGGTGGCGAGCATCGCGTGGTAGGTCTTGATCCACTTGATCGCGCCCATCACCGGGTAGGTCGACTCGCCGACCGCGGTCTGCATCGCCGTCGCGGCCAGTAGTCCCGGGGCGAGGAAGACGAGGTAGCTGTGGCCTTCGACGCCGCCGGAGGTGGACGAGTCGACCAGCGTGCCGAGGCCGAGCCCCATCGAGGCCAGGAAGAGGACCGGGAACAGGATCGTGCTGATCACGGACCCACGCCAGGTCCGCTTGTATTGGAACAGCCAGTATTCGAACGAGCGCAGGGCGAACGGGGCGGTGGTGGCGACCATCAGTCCACCAGCGTCCGGCCGGTGAGGTGGAGGAAGACGTCCTCCAGCGTGGACCGGCGGACCAGCACGCCGAACGGGCGCAGCCCGCGCTCGTGGACGGCGGCCGCGGCCGCGTCGCCGTCGTCGGTGTAGAGCAGCAGCCGGTCGGGCAGCACCTCGACCCGGTCGGCGAGGTCGGCCAGCTTGCCCGCCATCGCCTCGTGCTCGTCGGGCGCGAACCGGACCTCGACCACCTCGCGGCTCGACCAGGCCGCGATCAGCTCGGTCGGCGAGCCCTCGGCCACGATGCGGGCCTTGTCCATGACGACCAGCCGGTCGCAGAGCTGCTCGGCCTCGTCCATGTAGTGAGTGGTGAGCAGCAGCGTGACGCCCTCCCGCTTGAGCCGGAACAGCCGGTCCCACAGCACGTGCCGGGCCTGCGGGTCGAGACCGGTGGTCGGCTCGTCGAGCAGCAGCACCTCGGGCTCGTTGATGAGGCTGCGGGCGATGGTGAGCCGGCGCTTCATGCCGCCGGACAGCGAGTCGACCTTGGCATCGCGCTTGTCGGTCAGCTGGACGAATTCCAGCAGCTCGTCGGCGCGGTGCCGGATCACCGGCTTGGACAGGCCGAAGTAGCGCCCGTAGACGAGCAGGTTTTCCCTGACGGTGAGCTCGAGGTCGAGCGAGTCGTCCTGCGGGACGACCCCGAGCCGGGCGCGGATCTCGGCCCCGTGGGTGGCCGGGTCCTGGCCGAGCACCCGCAGCGTGCCGGACGTGATCGGCGAGACGCAGCCGATCATCCGCATGGTGCTGGACTTGCCGGCGCCGTTGGGACCGAGGAAACCGAACGCCTCTCCCCGCCACACGTCGACGTCGATGCCGTCGACCGCGGTGAAGCCGTCGAACCGCTTGGTGAGGCCGCGAGCGTGCACCAGGCTGTCGGCGGGGGGCTCGGTCATGGTTTCGACGCTACCGAGCCGGTCGGACAGTTTCGCCTGAGTTTCGCGGCGGGCGGAGCGGCTGGGACGAGGGCTCGCCCCCGCAGCTCCGGCTCCGGCGTGGGTCTGCTGCTGGTCTGCTGGCTGGTCTGCTGGCTGGTCTGCTGGCTGGTCTGCCGGCCGGTCTGCCGGCCGGTCTGCCGGCCGGTCTGCCGGCCGGTCTGTTCAGAGGTTCGGGAAGAACAGGGCGAGCTCGCGCTTGGCCGACTCTGGCGAGTCGGAGCCGTGCACGATGTTCTTCTGCACCTCGAGGGCGTGGTCGCCCCGGATGGTGCCGGCGGTCGCCTTGACCGGGTCGGTTGCGCCGGCGAGCTGGCGGAACGCCTCGATCGCCCGCGGGCCCTCGACCACCGCGGCGACGAGGGGGCCGGACGTGATGAAGTCGACGAGCGGGCCGAAGAACGGCTTCTCCCGGTGCTCGGCGTAGTGCGTCTGGGCGGTCTCGCGGTCCAGGGTGCGCAGCTCCAGCGCGACGAGCCGCAGGCCCTTGCGCTCGATCCGGCCGACGACGTCGCCGATCAGGCCGCGGACGACGCCGTCAGGTTTGATCAGGACGAGGGTGCGCTCGGTGTCCACGGAACTCCTTCGGTGCGGTACTGACTGGCCAGAGCGTAGGTGGTGCCCCGGTCGCGGCGCGCGAGGCCCGTTCAGCCCAGTGGTCTCGGATGCCTGGCGCGGCCCTGCTCAGGCCGGATACGCGGGCGGCCCGACGTACGGGTGGGGGCTCACCGTGTATCGCAGGCGCCTGTCGCGGGGAACGCCGGGTCAGCCGGGCGCGGTGCGGGCGCCGGAGCGGGTGATCTCCTGGCGGACCCAGAGCAGGTAGACCCAGACGCCGGCGAACAGCAGACCCAGGAAGTACATCGCCGGGACGAGGACGCCGGTGGCGATGACGGCGAGCTGCAGCACGCTGGCGGCGACCGGTCCGAACCGCCGCCGCTGCAGGCCGGCCGTCGTGAACAACGCGGCTGCGAGCAGGAGCAGCAGCGTGAGCTCCGTCGTGCTGATCCCGTCCTGGCCGATCCTGGCGATCGTCATCGGCACGAACAGCACGGTGAGCCCCTCGAGGATCAACCCGGCCGCGAGTGTCCCGCTGACCGCCCGTTCCCGCCGCCGCGCCGCCGCCCGGTCGGCCTCCCCTGCGGCCGCGGCCCCCAGGCCGGCCGCGCCAACGCCGCCCGGCACGGTCGCTCCGTCGTCGTCCGCGCCGACCGACCGGTCGTCCTGCGGCGGGGTCGGCTCGTCGGGGGGTGGGGGCGTGTTCATCGGGATCTGCGGCCGGCGCCGAGCAGGGTGCGTGCGTCGCCGGCGGTGACGACCGAGCCGGTGACGAGCACGCCGGCACCGCCGAGCTGGTCCTCGCCCTCCTCGGCCAACTGCACCGCGGCCTCGATCGCGTCGTCCAGCCTCGGCTCGACCACGACCCGGTCGGCGCCGAACACCGGCACCGCGAGCGCGGCGAGGTCGTCGGCCGACATCCGGCGGGGCGAGGAGTTTTCCGTGAGGACGACCTCGTCGAGCACCGGCTCGAGCTGCTCCAGCATCCCCGTGACGTCCTTGTCGCCGAGCACCGCGACCACGCCGATGAGCCGGCGGAACGAGAACGACTCGCCGAGCGCGGCGACGCTCGCCGCCATCCCGTGCGGGTTGTGTGCGGCGTCGACTATCACGGTCGGCGCGCCCCGGACCACCTCGAGCCGGCCGGGCGAGCTGGCCCCGACCAGCGCCTCCCGCACGACCTCGACGTCGATCACGCCGGTGTCCGCCCCGGCCCCGAGGAACGCCTCCACCGCTGCCAGCGCGACCGCCGTGTTCTGTGCGTGGTGCGCGCCGTGCAGCGGCACGAACAGTTCATCGTAGACCCCCGCGAGGCCCTGCAGGGTCAGCACCTGCCCGCCAACCGCGACCGCCCGGCTCACCACGCCGAACTCGCTGCCCTCGCGAGCCACCGTCGCGTCGACCTCGGCCGCCCGCCGCAGCAGCACCTGTGCAGCGTCCGGCTCCTGGGCGGCCAGCACCGCGATCGACTCCGGCTTGATGATCCCGGCCTTCTCGCCGGCGATCTCCCCGATCGTGTCGCCGAGGTATTTCGTGTGGTCGAGCCCGACCGGCGTCACGACCGCGACCCGGCCGTCGGCGACGTTGGTCGAGTCCCACGTCCCGCCCATGCCGACCTCGACCACCGCGACGTCGACCGGCGCCTCCGCGAACGCGGCGAACCCCATCGCGGTGAGCACCTCGAAGTACGACAGCGGGACCGGCTGGTCCTTGTCGACCAGCTCCAGGTATGGCCGGATGTCCTCGTACGTGTCGACGAACCGACGGTCGCTGATCGGCTCCCCCTCCAAGCTGATCCGCTCGGTCGGCGAGACCAGGTCGGGGCTGGTGAACCGGCCGACCCGCAGCCCGAACCCGCGCAGGATCGCGTCGATGATCCGGGCCGTGGTCGTCTTGCCGTTGGTGCCGGCGACGTGGATCACCGGGTAGCTGCGCTGCGGGTCGCCGAGCACGTCCACCAGCGCCCGGATCCGGTCCAGCGTCGGGTCGAGCCGGGACTCCGGCCACCGGTGCCGCAGCTCGCCGAGCACCCGGGCCAGGTCGGCCCGATCCTGCTCGGCCTGGTCGGTGCTCACGGCGTCGGCAGCGCCCCGAGCTGCCCGGTGATCCGCTCGACGTCGGACTCGGCCGAGGCCAGCCGCGTCCGCACCTTGGCCACGACGGCGTCCGGCGCCTTGTCGATGAAGTCGGTGTTGGCGAGCTTCGCCGTCGCGGTGCGCAGCTCCTTCTCCGCCGCGGCAAGGTCCTTGGTCAGACGTGCACGCTCGGCGGCGACGTCGATCGCGCCGGACAGGTCGAGCTCGACGGTGGCCGTGCGCACCGACAGCGACGCGGTCGCGGCGAACCCGTCCTCCGGCGTGTCGAGCCGGGTCAGCGCCCGGACCAGCGGCTCGTGCGCCGCGATGCCGGTCGCCGCCAACCCGCCGATCCGCGCGGCAACCCGCTGCGCGGGCCGCAGCCCCTGCTCCGAGCGGAACCGCCGCACCTCGGTGACCACGTCCTGCAGCGCCGCCACCTCGGCCTCCGCGGCGGGATCCAGCCGCGAGCCGTCAGCCTGCGGCCAGCTCGCCACCACCAGCGACTCGCCGCCGGTCAGCGCCGTCCACAGCGCCTCCGTGACGAACGGGACCACCGGGTGCAGCAGCCGCAGCACCGTGTCCAGCGCATGGCCGAGCACCAGCCGGGTGCGGTGCGCGCCCGCACCGCCGGCGGCCAGCGGCACCTTGGCCAGCTCGACGTACCAGTCGCAGAAGTCGTCCCAGACGAAGTGGTAGAGCGACTCGGATGCCTTGGCGAACTCGAAGTGCTCGTAGTCGGCGTCGACGCTTGCCGTCACCGCGGCCAGCCGGGACAGCAGCCACCGGTCGACCGTGGACAGCTCCTCGGCCGGCGGCAGCGGCTCGGCGGTGGTGGCGCCGTTGAGCAGCGCAAACCGGGCCGCGTTCCACAGCTTGTTGCAGAAGTTGCGGCTGCCCTGCACCCACTCCTCGCCGATCGGCACGTCGACACCGGGGTTGGCGCCGCGGGCGAGCGTGAAGCGCAGCGCATCCGACCCGTACGCGTCCATCCAGTCGAGCGGGTCGACCGCGTTGCCGAACGACTTCGACATCTTCTTGCCGTGCTTGTCGCGGACCATGCCGTGCAGCGCGACCACGTCGAACGGCTGGACGCCGTCCATCGCGTACAGCCCGAACAGCATCATCCGGGCGACCCAGAAGAACAGGATGTCGTAGCCGGTGACCAGCACGCTCGTCGGGTAGAAGCGGCGCAGGTCGGGCGTGTCGTCCGGCCAGCCCAGCGTCGAGAACGGCCACAGCCCGGAGGAGAACCAGGTGTCGAGCACGTCGGCGTCCTGCGTCCAGCCCTCGCCGGTCGGCGGCTGGTCGTCGGGACCGACGCAGACCACCTCGCCGGCCGGCCCGTACCAGACCGGGATGCGGTGGCCCCACCACAGCTGCCGCGAGATGCACCAGTCGTGCATGTCATCGACCCAGGCGAAGTAGCGCCCCTCCAGCGAGGTCGGGTGGATCGCGACCCGGCCGTCGCGGACCGCGTCGCCGGCGGCCTTGGCCAGCGACTCGACCCGGACGAACCACTGCAGCGACAGCCGGGGCTCCACCGTGGTGGCGCACCGCGAGCAGTGCCCGACGGAGTGCACGTACGGCCGCTTCTCGGCGACGATCCGGCTCTGCTCGCGCAGCGCGGCCACCACCGCCGGCCTGGCCTCGAACCGGTCGAGCCCCTGGAACGGCCCGGGCGCGGTGACCACGCCCCGCTCGTCGAGCACGGTGACCGACGGCAGGTCGTGCCGGCGGCCGATCTCGAAGTCGTTGGGGTCGTGCGCCGGGGTCACCTTGACCGCGCCGGTGCCGAAACTCGGATCGACGTGGTCGTCGGCGACGATCGGGATCCGCCGGCCGGTGAGCGGCAGCTCGACCTCGGCGCCGATCAGGTGCCGGTAGCGCTCGTCGTCCGGGTGCACCGCAACCGCGGTGTCGCCCAGCATCGTCTCGGCCCTGGTGGTGGCGACGACGATCGAGGCGTCACCGTCTCCGTAGCGG
>Ga0207689_10000248_pt1 | contig 48391 bp, 36 predicted proteins | sample KBSMisM52_FD_184312 | JGI IMG/M metagenome (GOLD analysis project Ga0207689, IMG submission 184312) | Miscanthus rhizosphere microbial communities from Kellogg Biological Station, Michigan, USA - KBS Miscanthus M5-2 (SPAdes) (version 2) | ecosystem: Host-associated > Plants > Roots >...
GTAATCGCCGCCGTCAGCGTCGTCTTGCCATGGTCCACATGCCCAATCGTCCCCACATTCACGTGCGGCTTCGTACGCTCAAACTTTCCCTTTGCCATCTCGCCTTCCTCTGTATTTATGCTTCTCTATAACTGCAGCAACTCCTGAACCGTGGAGCCCATGACCAGGATTGAACTGGTGACCTCTCCCTTACCAAGGGAGTGCTCTACCACTGAGCTACATGGGCCAATCCGCTGGAAACGTCGCCTCTTGATGGCCTGACGTCTCGTCTTAAATCATTCAAAGCTACCGCAAGCAAGGTGCTGGAGCGGGTGAAGGGAATCGAACCCTCGTCGTAAGCTTGGAAGGCTTCTGCTCTACCATTGAGCTACACCCGCCTGAATCCGGGCTTTACCCGCATAACCGCCTGAATTTCCCGGTACCTGTACGAAGAAGACATCCTGATGAACCAACCTGCTGCCGCCCGTCCTATCTCGTTGTTTTTGGTGGAGGGGGAAGGATTCGAACCTTCGAAGGCAGAGCCGTCAGATTTACAGTCTGATCCCTTTGACCGCTCGGGAACCCCTCCGAACGAAACCGCGGATTATCGATAAGAATCGAAGACCTGTCAAACCTTGCAGGTACGCAAGCCGGGGCAAAAAGCTCGCTTCGAGCGGCCAGCCACGGGCGTCGAACCCCGGATTGCGGAAGTGGTACAGATGGACGGTCGTCGAATTCGACCGGGGCGATCAGCCGGCATCCAGGACCGTCCGGGAATCATTGCCCACTGATTCAGCGCAATGCGACGATCAATTCGATCTCCACTGCCGCGCCTCGCGGCAGTTCGGCCACCCCAACGGCGCTGCGCGCATGTCTGCCAGACTCGCCGAATATCTGAAACAGCAATTCCGATGCCGCATCGATAACCTTTGGCTGCTGGGTAAAACCCGGTGCGGACGCAACGAATCCGGTAACTTTCAGGATCTTGTCGACGCGATCCAGCGATCCGAGCGCCTGCTTCAGGCAGGCCAACGCCTGCAGGATGCACAATCGGGCGGCCTCTCTGCCTCGCTCGAGCTCGACATCACTCCCAACCTTGCCCGTAACGAGCGATTCACCCTGGCGAGGCAACTGACCGCTGACGAAAGCCAGACGTTCATGCATGGTAACAGGCACATATTGGAAGGCTGGAGCCGCAGCGATGGGCAATTCAATTCCAAGTTCCGCCAGTTTCTCTGCAATCACCTGATAGCCTCTCAGTGCAATGGGTAAAGTCTTTTTACCATCTTGAAACGAAGCGGCGCCACCCCACCTCAAAGATATGCGCGCGTGGTGCGCGACTTACTTTGCGGACGCCAACATGCAGATCGTTTATGACAGCCAGCATTACCATGTTATCGAATATACCGGCATCGGCGGATATGAACTCACCAACAAGTCCGAGCATGTCTGCGCCTATTTCCACGGTCCCGCGGCCGCCGCGTTTCGCGACAACTTCGCAAAAGTCATTGCCGAAAATCCGTCCATCGATTCTGTTGACGAGTACCTCGGCGGGTTCGATTCGCTGATGACTCTGCCCATCGTCCTGCACTGAATCTGCAGGCGCGCACGTCAAGCAAGCTTGACGATCTGCTTGCCGAGATTCAATCCTTTCAGCATTCCGATAAACGCCGCGGGCGCGTTTTCCAGCCCGTGGGCAACGGTTTCGCGATATTTGAGCTTGCCTGAACCGAGCCACGCGGCGAGATCGGCCACTGCTTCATCCCAGATGTCGAGGTGCTCGGATATGATGAATCCGTGCAACCGTACACGATTCACCAATAGAGAACGCAGGTGCCGTACGCCGTGGCCTGAGGAATCATCGTCGTATTCAGAAATGTAGCCGCAGAAAGGGATGCGGGCAAAGGCATTCAGGAGCGGCAGTACCGCATCGAATACACGACCGCCGACATTCTCGAAATAGATATCGATTCCGTCCGGCGCCGCCTCGCGCAATTTTCTTTCGATGTCTTCCGATTTGTAGTCCACACACGCGTCGAAACCAAGTTCGTGCACGACGTAATTGCATTTCGCGCTACCACCGGCTATACCAACCGCACGGCATCCTTTGAGTTTGGCGACTTGTCCTACCACGCTGCCCACCGCGCCCGAAGCCGCCGAAACGACGACGGTTTCGCCGGGTTTTGGGTCGCCGATGCGCAACAACCCATACCATGCTGTCACACCGGGCATCCCGATCACACCCAGTGCCGCCGACAACGGCGCGCCCCTGGTATTGATGCGGCGCAATCCACTTGCGCCGGCGAGTGCATACAACTGCCAGCCCAATCGGCCCGCGACGATTGCACCTGGGTCGAAGCCTGGGGCCTTCGATTCGATCACTTCGCCGATCGTGCCGCCCACCATTACCTCGCCGATCTGTACCGGTGGCGCATAGGATTTTTCGTCGTTCATGCGCATCCGCATATACGGATCGAGCGACAAATAAAGGTTGCGCACCAATACCTCGCCGGCACCGGGCGACGGAACCGCCGCTTCGACAAAGCGGAAATTTTGCTCGGTAACCGGCCCGTGCGGCCGGCTGGCGAGCACGACTTGGAGATTTTGCATCGTTGTCACAATGAAAACGGCACGGCGGTCTCCGCCGTGCCGGAACACTGAAACCTACTTCGGGACCATCGACTGGAACATTGGCACGTAGGCCTGCAGCATGATCAGGACGCCGACAAGCGCGGCCAGCGATATGCTGTGCCAGAAGACGTAGCGCAGGATCACGCCTTCCCTGCCCTGCTGGTTCGTCGCCACGGACGCAACGACAATGCTCTGCGCGTCGATCATTTTGCCCATAACGCCGCCGGAACTGTTCGCCGCAGCCATCAGGGTGGGGCTGAGGCCCAGTTTGTTCGCCGTGATCACCTGCTGGCTCCCGAACAAGGCATTGGAGCCCGCATCCGTTCCAGTAAGTGCGACGCCGATCCATCCGATCATCGTTCCGAAGAACGGATACAGCCAGCCCGTATTTGCAAACGCCAGACCGAGGGTTCCGTCCATGCCACCGTATCGCGTGATGTAGCCGAGCGCCAGCATCGCCAGGATCGTCAACAACGAGTATTTCATGATGCCGAAGGTCTCGATCCAGGTTTTGAACATGTCCCTGACCTTGTAACCCATCACCAAGCCGGCGACCACTGCCGCAATCAGGATGCCGGTACCCGTCGCGGAAATGACGCCCCACTTCCAGATCGCCGGTTCGACTCTCGGCGCGGCGACAGCCGGCTCCACACGTTGCACAAGGTTGTGCAAACCGGGGATTTGCCATTCCCAGTACGTGATGCCCTTCATATTCAGGAATGCCTTGACCACGGGCAAGCCCCACAGGAACAACACGACCGTCAGAATGACCCAGGGCGTCCAAGCCTTGATCACCAGGTCGCGGCTATGCCCGTGATGTGTCTGCGCTGCTTGCGCCCTCGGCACCGTGACGCCGGCTCCGGACGCGTCGAGCATGACGGTCTTCGGTTTCCAGATCGCCAGAAAAACCGCAAGGCAGATCATCGAAATCATCGCACCCAGCATATCCACCAGCCACGGGCCGTGATAGTTCGAGATCAGGAATTGCGGAATCGCGAACGACAGACCCGCGACGAGAACTGCCGGCCACACTTCCACCGTGCGACGCCAACCGCAGAAAGTCAGCACCAGCCAGATCGGCACGATCACCGAAAAGAAGGGCAACTGCCGCCCGACCATGGCTGACAAGGTCAGCAGGTAATCAGGATTTTCCGGTTGTGTGACCGAATGCAGAACGATGATCGGTGTTCCGAGTCCACCGTAGGCCACCGGCGCAGTATTGGCAATCAGCGACAGCCCTGATGCAGCCAGCGGATTGAATCCCAGTCCGATCAGGATCGCGCCTGTGACTGCCACCGGCGTACCGCCACCGGCTGCTCCTTCGAAAAAAGCACCGAAACAGAATGCGATAAGAATCAGCTGCAACCTGCGATCATTCGTGATGCCGCCGATGCTGTCTTGCAGAACCTTGAACAACCCCACCTTCAGGGTCATGCGATACAGAAAAATCAGATTGAAGATGATCCAGCAGACCGTCGTCGCGGCAAATAGCGCACCATAGAATCCAGCGCGCATCGTCATCCCGCCGGGCATCCCTATGACGAAAACCGCGATAAGCGCGGCGGCAACCAGTCCGGCCAGCGCGGCATAGTGGGCGCGTACATGGAAAAAGCCCAATCCACCGAGCAAAACGAGAACTGGAATCGCGCAGACGAACGTGGATAGGATGGTATTGCCGAGCGGGTCGTAAACCTGGGACCAGATCATGACGTCTCCTCCCCTGAATAATTTTTTTTAGCTGATCGAGGAGCCTGCATGGCAGGCGCCCCCCCTCAATCGCCGCGCAAGTATAGTCTATCGGCCGCATTCCGCCATCCGGCGAACTCGCTGATTGGGGGCTGGTGCCGGATTGTGCGGCGGATTCGTCGGCCTTGTTTCTTGCTGGGGTTGTTTCGCTTGCAACTTGCGATGTTGGCCGATGCGTGCAATTGCGCTCGACCGTCGCGCGTGACGGCAATCGCGGAATTTTTCTCAGCGGATGTTCAGGTGCTCAGCAACGTTCAATCGGCTTGCGGCGAAGCAAAAAAATGCGAGCCAGGGGTTAGCGCCCAGGGAGGGAAATAGCGTCACCCGCCAGCCCGCGGGGGGAGAAGTGTTACTGAATGCGAAGGTTACGCAATGAACGGCAACGCCGATTGGATGCTGTTGCCCAGTTTTTGGACGAATGTTGCTCGATGCCTGGAGAAAATGCGTTCCGACGCGGCGCCGGCACATCAAAGCGGAAGAGCGGACAGAAAATCAATGACGCAACTGCTTGGGTGTAACTCCGAGCATGCGCTTGAAGTGCCGGGTCAGATGACTCTGGTCGGCAAATCCTACGGCGCTGGCAATTTCAGCCAGCGAACGATCGCCTGCCCCTGCCGTCAACAGCGAACGCGCGCTGTTGACTCTCACCTGCACCAGATATTGATGGGGTGAAACGCCAGTCGCTTTCTTGAAAACCCGCGCCAGATGATAGGGACTCAGATGGGCAGCGTCGGCGATGTCGGCAAGGCTCACGTCGCCCGGATAATTATCGTGGATGTACTTCATTGCCTGGATCACCGAGCGCGGCGCAACACTCACTTTTTCCGTTTCAACCAATTCCGGGTGGTCGGCATAGTTCCTCAGCAGATGCACGGCCAGAAGATTCGCCAGGGATTCGGCATAAAGCCGGCTTCCGGCATCGCCATTCATGACTTCACGCATCAAAGCGCCGGCGATGTTGGTAATTACGGGATCGTGCTGGCCCTCGACAGTCTTGAGCCGGACTTGCGCTGGATCGAAGTCAAAAGACTCCCGCGCCACCTTGTTCAGATATTCTGGCTCGAGCGACATCATCGTGAACGACAGCCGTGTGTCCCATTCCCATCGCACCGGAGTATCGCTGGGATGAACCGATACCAATCCCGCCTCAAGTTCCTTTTCCGTGATGTCACCGCCGCTTTCGCGAATGACATGGCCATCGGCGAGGCTGACGAATATCAGATGTTCCGTCAGGCCGCCCGGAAGGCAATCGCCCCCCGGTTCGAGGTCACGGCGCTCGATATTCAGCGGTTTCCACCCGAGCGGCCGGCTGGAGACACGAACACTTTCGGGCCGAATCTCGGATGCAGCCACGGGAGCCGCGGATTTTTGAGCGCAATCCGCATGCAACAACGCCGGATCAATACGGGCATTCATTTTTTTTCTCCTCCGCTGACGCCTGGCCAAGGCCAGCAGACAATTCCATTCTGCTGGCAGTCTTCAGCCTTCAATTAAATAACTATCCAGTCAGTAATATAGATGCGGCATTGCAACGGCGTCAATCGTTTTGCGCGCAAGGAATACTGCTATTACCGCTTTGTCATCTGGCGTACATATAACCGTATTGCGGCGCGACAATGCTGCCCGTAAACGCATATTGCCTATGCCAGGGCGGAATAGCAGGGCAGTTCGATGACTCAAATCAGACGGCGACTCACTTGAATTCATGGGAAGCGACACGGTGCTTGCGGATGAACTCCCAGTCGTACTTGACCCCCAGTCCCGGCCCGTCCGGCACGGGAAAGCAGCCGTCAGTCCCGACGGCGTCGAGTTGATCGCTGTAGGCATTGGCGTAAACCGGCGGCATGGCGTTTGCGCATTTAGGGCCGACCAACGCCAGTTCGTAGTAGTTAGTGTTGCGGATTGCCGCCATGCAGTGGCGATGCGCCGGTCCCGGAGCGTGAATTTCGACATCCAGGCCGAATGCCTCGGCAAGGTGCGCGATCTTCATCGTCCCGCTGATGCCAAGATCGTATTCGGGATCGGCGCGCACGAAATCGGTGGCATCGTTGACGATGAAATCCGCCTTCGGCTCCACACCTCGCACGTGCTCGGTCTGCAGCAAGGGCGTCTTGATGAAATGACGCAGTTTGCGGTGGACATGTTGCGACCAACCCCCGTCTCGCATCGGGTCTTCATACCAGAAAAAACCCGCCTCATCGCAAGCGCGCCCTACCGCGAGCGCATCGGCAAAGGTGCGTAATTCGCAGGCGGGATCCAGCATCAGATTCATGCGTCCGCGAAAGTTCCGACCGAGCTCGAGCACGGTTTCGGACTCCTCCTTTACGTTGCCATCGCACCAGCCGTGCATCTTGAATGCGCGATAGCCCATCTCGAAGCACTGCTCGGCAAAATCGACATAGGCCTGGGCGCTGGACAATCCGCCGTTTCGATCGCCGTGATAGGAACTCGCGTAGGTCGGCAGGCGCGTTCTCCATCCGCCCAGCATTTTCCAGATCGGCACACCGAGCTGTTTGCCGGCCAGGTCCCACAAGGCGATATCGATGCAGCCCACGCCCATGTGATCGTATTGTCGCAATGCGCGCTTGCAATCGTCATATATGAGTTCGCGCTGATGGGGATCGCGACCGAGCAACTGCGGCGCCAGCGAAAGCGTCTGGCCAAGTGCCATCTTCGTTCCGCCCCAGAGAGTCACATATTCACCTCTTGCGCCATCGTCTGCCTCGATCACGACCGCATACTTGGAGAGGTTCAATCGGTTTCCCGGCTGGAAGACCATGTTGAATCCGCTGCGGTCAAAACCCAGGTCCGGCACTTCGAAAGCAAACTCGTGTACTTCCACGCGATTGATCTGACTCATGAGATTCCTTTGATGAATGGCGACAAGGTTGCAAAGATGACATTTCCCAAAAATCTGTGTCAATCTGGTTCATGTCTGCGACTATCGAAAACACCCCTGTTGGCGAACGGCCCGCCGCCGTTTCCTTCGGCCGTGCTTTTCGCTTCTGGCTCAAACTTGGATTCGTCAGTTTTGGCGGACCGGCGGGCCAGATCGCGATCATGCATCAGGAGCTGGTTGAGCAGCAGCGCTGGATTTCCGAGCGGCGCTTCCTTCATGCGCTGAACTATTGCATGCTGCTGCCAGGGCCCGAGGCGCAGCAACTCGCCACGTACATGGGCTGGCTGATGCACCGGACCTGGGGCGGCATCGTAGCCGGTGCGCTGTTCGTGTTGCCCTCGCTATTCATCCTGATAGGCCTGTCCTGGATCTATCTGGCATTGGGCGACCTGCCGCTCGTCGCGGGCATTCTCTACGGGATAAAACCCGCCGTGACTGCGGTGGTGGTGTTCGCAGCGTATCGCATAGGTTCGCGCGTGCTGCGCAACGCCGCACTTTGGGCTGTTGCCGCGGCCGCATTCGTTGCGATTTTCGCGTTCGACATTCCGTTTCCGCTGATCATCGCCAGCGCCGCCGCCATCGGTGCCTTCGGTGGCCATTTCGCGCCGGCATGGTTCGCGCCGTTGAGCGAGCACGGCCCACGCAGTGGTTACGGTCCCGCCCTGATCGACGACGATATGCCAATCCCGGAACACGCGGTTTTCAGCTGGAAGCGGCTGGCAGGAGTGGCCGCGGCAGGACTGGCGATCTGGGCGCTCGCAATCGGGTCGTTGGTGTTGCTATTCGGACTCGACAGCGTGCTGGTGACCATGGCGTGGTTTTTCACCAAAGCCGCGCTGCTGACTTTTGGAGGTGCCTACGCGGTACTGCCTTACGTCGTGCAAGGTGCCGTCGAGCAGCATCATTGGCTGAGCACCACGCAAATGATCGATGGTCTTGCCCTGGGTGAAACAACACCGGGACCGCTGATCATGGTCGTCGCATTCGTTGCGTTCGTCGGAGGATGGACACACTCGGCGCTCGGAACGGACCATCAAGCATTGGCCGGCACAGTCGCGGCACTCGTAGTGACCTTCTTCACCTTCCTGCCATCATTCATTTTCATTCTGCTGGGAGGACCGCTGGTGGAAACGACTCATCGGCAGCCGCAATTCACCGCACCCTTGACCGGAATCACGGCGGCGGTCGTGGGCGTGATCCTCAATCTGGCCGTGTTTTTTGCCTGGCATGTGTTGTTGCCTGACGGCGTGCACGGCGGCCTCGAATGGCCGCTCGCGATAATCGGCGTCGCGGCGTTGATTGCCTTGTTCCGCTTCAAGGCCGGAATCATTCCGACCATCGCCGCCTGCGGCCTCACCGGATTGGCCATACGTCTGCTGTCAGGCTAGGCTGCTACAGCGAATATTTCACGAGCACGCGGGCAAGCCGGCCCTTCTGGCTACCCCAGTGAATGAAGCGCTGGCAAACCTCCTTTGCATCGGGTTGCACGCGCTCAACAACGGCATCGACGAATTTCGCAGCACCCGCGTCCTGACCTAACTGCACTTTCGAATCATTCCAGGCCTGCTGTGCATCTTCGGTTCGGGTAAACAACTGCACTTCGGTTACCGTCGCCGAGGCAGGGATGCTTGCGCAGACCGAGGCCTGAGCGGCGTTTTCCTCACTGCAGGTTACCTGTGGTTCAAGTGCGGCGCGGCGCACGGTGCACGGCGGCAAACCGATGATCGCCGCGACGCCCTCGACTCCCCGTTGCCGTTCCGCCATGAGCCTCACCTCGGCCTCGGACTGGTCGCCTCGCTGCAGGCCGGCCCGCTCGAGCCGCACGGTCGCCTCGCCGATGTCGCGCAGTCGCGTATGCATTTCCTGGCGCAGCAGCTTGGCATCCTCCCGGTCGCGATAGACCTGATATTCGGAATAAGCATAGCCGCCCACGGCCGCCGCCAGCATCAGCGCAAATATCGCGAGCCAGTTACCGGTCTTGCGTGATGCGGGCTTGCCGGCCGCTCGTTCGACGGCTTGACGACGAGCATTGATCATCAACTGAATCAGCGCGGTAATGAAGGTCGCGGTTGCGCCGATCAGCGCGGCCATTACGGGATCCGACAGGTTCATTAACAAGATCCTACCGTCTTGGCCTCCTGGCCGGAAGAGCCTAATGACAGGCGCCTTGCCCTTGCGGGTGCTATAGTTTCCGCTGCTTTGTCACCCCGATTTTGATGCGACTCGATCTGAACTACGGCCGCGACCGCTACCCGCTTGAATTGCGCGACGACTGGGACGTTACGGTTATCCGCAAGCCCGCCATGCCGCTCGCGCCGGACGCTGCCGGGGCAGTGCGCGAGGCGCTCGCCCAACCGGTCGGCGCAAGGACTCTGCAACAGGAAGCGCGCGGGTTGAAATCCGCCTGCATTCTGATTTGCGATATAACGCGGCCGGTACCCAACGGACTGCTTCTGCCGGAAATCGTCCGGCAATTGCTTGATGCGGGACTTGACGCGGACAACATTACGGTGCTGGTGGCAACCGGACTGCATCGTCCGAACGAAGGCGCAGAACTCGAGGAACTCGTCGGCGATCCGTGGGTGCTCAAGACAGTGCCCGTGGTAAATCACTTCGCGCGCGACGACGCCGCGCATGTAGACCTCGGCCGCACGCCGCGCGGAACGCCCGTCAAACTCGATCGCCGCTTCGTCGAAGCCGATCTGAAGATCGCCACCGGCCTGGTCGAACCTCATTTCATGGCCGGCTATTCGGGCGGACGCAAGGTCATTGCCCCGGGAGTGGCGCACCGCGACACCATCACGACTTTCCACAGCGCCCGCTTCATGGCGCACCCAAAGGCCGACAACTGCATCCTCGAAGGCAACCCGCTGCATGAAGAACAACTTGAAATCGTGCGCATGCTCGGCCATGTATTGGCGGTGAATACCGTGATCGACGAGCATCGCCGGCTGTCTTTCGTCAACTACGGGGAAATTCTCGCCAGCCATCTGCAGGCGGTCGATTTCACGCAACGCTACGCGCGTGTACCGGTCGGACGCCGCTTCAAAACCGTCGTTACCAGCGCTGCAGGCTATCCGCTCGACAAGACCTACTATCAGACGGTGAAGGGCATGGTCGGTCCGCTCGACATCCTCGAACCCGGCGGCAATCTCGTGATTGTTTCGGAATGTTCCGAAGGCCTTGGCTCGCATGAATACGCGGATGCGCAGCGGCGGCTGATCGGACTCGGTGCGGAAGGATTTTTTGCCGACATCAGCCGCAAGCAGTTCGCCGATGTCGATGAATGGCAGACACAGATGCAATTGAAGCCGATGAAGGCGGGCGCCGTGCACCTGTACAGCAGCGGCCTGTCGTCCTCTGACCGCACGCTGACCGGCGTCAACTTGATCGATTCCATGGAAGAGACATTGCAACAGTGCGTCGGACGCGATGAGGATCACGCGCTGGCGGTGATCCCCGAAGGGCCCTATGTCGTGCCCTACTATCAGCCTGCCTGAGGAGACCAACATGATCGAAGACAAAATAGAGGTGAACATCGCGGGAGGGCTCGATATCCCCCTGCCGCGCATGGTCAACGTTCGCCAGAAATTCGACTCCTCTCACCTGGGCGACATCCCGGCGACGGTGACCAGGGAATTTCAGCGTCCCGAAGTCCGGGCCAAGGTTAAGTCCGGACAGGTCATTGCCGTCGGCTGCGGCAGCCGCGGCATCGCCAACATATCTGTCATTACCAAGTGCGTGATCCGCGAACTGCTGGCCCTTGGCGCCAAACCTTTTATTTTTCCAGCGATGGGCAGCCACGGAGCGGCGACAGCCGAAGGCCAGAGAAAAGTGCTGGAAGGCTATGGCATTTCGGAAGCGTCGATGGGCGTGCCGGTTAAAGCGACCATGGACACCGTGATCGTCGGCAAGCTCGACGATGGCACGCCCGTGCACATGGACCGCTTCGCGGCCGAAGCCGAGGGCATTGTCGTCATCAACAGGATCAAGCCGCATACCGCGTTTCGCGGCGCAACCGAGAGCGGCGTGACCAAGATGCTCTCGATCGGCATCGGCAAGATCAACGGCGCCGCCACCTACCACCAGCACGGCATGGACACATTCCCGACCTTGTTGCCCAAGGTGCGCGACGTGAACCTGGCGCAGCGCAACGTTCTGCTCGGCGTAGGGATCGTCGAAAACGCGCACGACCAGACCGCTGTCATCGAGGTCATGCCTTCGGACCAGATCGCGAGCCGGGAGCCCGTGCTGCAAGAAAAGGCCAAACGCCTGATGCCACAACTGTACTTCGACGAGATCGACGTGCTGATCATCGACGAAATGGGCAAGAACATCAGCGGTGCCGGCTTCGACCCCAACATCACCGGCCGCAACCGGCGCTTCGTAAAATGGAATTTCGGGCCCAAGGTCAAGAAGATCGTCGTGCTCGGACTAACGGAAGAGACACATGGCAACGCCACCGGAATCGGGGGAGCGGACATCATTACCATGCGCCTGTTCAGGGAAATCGACATTCCCTCGACCTACGCAAACATCATCACCTCCATGAATCTCGACGGGGGAGCCATCCCGATCGTCATGAACACCGAGCGCGAGGCCATCCAGCTTGCCGTTAAGACGGTCGTGCGCGTGAAACCCGAGAACTGCCGCATCGTGCGCATCCGCAACACTCTCGACATCGCGCAGATCCAGGTATCCGAGCCGCTTCTCGCCGAAGTGCGGGCACAGACGGACCAGTTTCAGATCGCTTCTCCTGCAACGGCATTTGCTTTCGATGCGCAAGGACGTCTGGCCCCGCTGCCATCGGCGCACGACGCGTCAACCCTGGCCGCAGCCGCGCGTTAGCGGCGATGTTCCCCGCAACCGGGAACACCCACAAAACATGACTAGGGGACTTACATGAAACGACTCGTATTGCTGCTCAGTCTGACGTTGCTCGCAATGCCCGCCCTGGCGGCCACGGCGCAGCAGGAAAAGATGAAAACCTGCAATGCCAAGGCCAAAGGCCTCAAGGGCGATGAGTTCAAGAAAGTCCGTGACGAGTGCCTGAAGGCCCAGCCGACCGCGGCTACCGAGGGGGAAGCCAAGAAGCTCACGCCGCAGCAGGAGAAAATGAAAACCTGTAACGCCAAGGCCAAAGGCCTCAAAGGAGACGAGTTCAAGAAGGCCCGCGACGAGTGCCTGAAGGCGAAGTAATCGAGCGGCACGATCGAAACATTCGCGGCAAAGAAAACCCTGCCCAGGCAGGGTTTTCGTTTATGTAAACCGGACAGAGACCAACGCGATGACAGAAAGACTTCGGGTCGGCTTCGCCGGCGCAGGCGCGATTAGCCAATATCATCTGGTCGGATGGTCGGAAACGGCCGATGCGCAGGTCGTCGCGATCTGCGACATCGACGAAGCAAAGGCCCGCACCAAGGCGCAGGCCTTCAACATTCCCAACGTCTATACCGATTTCCGCGCAATGATCGAGCGCGAAAAACTTCACGCCGTGGACATTGTCACTCCGGTTGGCACGCACGCAGCGCTGACGCGGCTCGCCGCGGATGCGGGATTGCATGTGTCGTGCCAGAAACCGCTGACACCTACGGTGCGCGAGGCGCAGGAGTTGATCGCTTATGTCGGCGAACGCGTGCGCTTCATGGTGCACGAGAATTACCGCTTCCGGCCGCACTACCTGATGATCCGGGAATGGCTGGACCAAGGCCGCGTCGGAAAAATCACGCAGGCCCGCATGACCGTGCGCTGCCAGGGCATGATCGAGGTAAACGGCGTGGCGCCCTTCCTCCTCAACCGCCAGCCTTATCTGAAGGACTTCGCGCGGCTGCTGATTTTCGAGGTGCTGATCCATAACCTCGACGCCATGCGTGTATTACTCGGCCCGTTGGAAGTCGCCGCCGCTCAGGTCTCCAAAATCAACCGGGATCTGGCAGGCGAAGACGCCGCCGTGATTCTGCTGAAGGGGTCCGGCTGTCCCATCGCCGTCCTCGATGGGAATATCTCGGCCCCGGGCTACGGTCCATTGCCAACCGACCGGCTCGAGATCATGGGTACGCGCGGCACCCTGATTTTCGATCGGGATCGCCTGACCATGGCCGGGTCGGACGAACCGCCGGTAATCTTCGACCTGGCGAAGAACTATCAGATCTGCTTCAGCAGCGCCGTGCGGGAATTCGCGAGCGGGCTGCGCGAAGGCAGGCCGTTCGCGACCGATCGTCTGGATAACCTGGAAACGCTGAAGCTGATGGAAGCCTGCTACGTCGCCGCCGGCGTCAGGATCTGAATCCGCTGATTCTTCAAACGCGTTCCACCAGCATGGAGATGCCCTGGCCTACGCCGATGCACATCGTGGTCAGCGCATAGCGCGCGTTGCGCAGCTGCAGCTCATGAACAGCGGTTGCAACCAGCCGCGCACCGCTCATGCCGAGCGGATGTCCCAGTGCGATCGCGCCGCCATTCGGATTGACGCGTGGATCGTCGTCTTTGATGCGCAGTTCGCGCAATACCGCCACACCCTGCGCCGCAAAGGCCTCGTTCAGTTCTATCACGTCGAGTTGGTCCGGCTTCACTCCTGTTTTGGCCAGCAGCTTTTGCGTGGCAGGCACGGGGCCGATGCCCATGATGCGCGGCGCACAACCGGCGGTGGCGACGCCGATCACACGTGCCAAAGGGGTCAGTCCGTGCTGCTTCGTCGCCTTCTCGCTCGCGAGGATGAGCGCGCAGGCGCCGTCGTTGATGCCGGACGCATTGCCCGGTGTCACCGTTCCATCCGGTTTCACCACGCCCTTCAATTTCGCCAGCACCTCCAGGCTGGTTTCGCGCGGATGTTCATCGCGATCCACGATCACGGCGTCGCCCTTCTTCGCGGGGATGGTCACCGGCACGATCTCCGCCGCAAGCCGGCCGTTCTTCTGCGCGGCGGCGGCCTTGGCCTGCGAGCGCAGTGCAAAGGCGTCCTGGTCGGTGCGCGAAACCTTGAATTCGGTAGCGACGTTCTCCGCGGTTTCCGGCATGGAATCTGTGCCGTATAGCTGCTTCATGACCGGGTTGACGAATCGCCAGCCGATGGTCGTGTCGAATACCGCGTTGGTTCGCGAAAAGGCACTGTCCGCCTTGGGCATGACGAAGGGCGCGCGCGACATGCTCTCCACGCCGCCAGCTATCATCAATTCAACCTGTCCCGAGATGATTGCCCGCGCCGCGATGCCCACCGCATCCATGCCAGACCCGCACAACCGGTTGATCGTGCTGCCGGGAATTTCTTGCGGAAGTCCGGCGAGCAGCAACGCCATGCGCGCTACGTTGCGGTTGTCCTCGCCGGCCTGGTTTACGCAACCGAACACCACATCGTCCAGCGCGTTCCAGTCCACCGACTTGTTGCGCACCATCAGTTCGCGCAGGGGAATTGCCGCAAGATCGTCGGGGCGCACCGATGACAAGACGCCGCCATAGCGGCCGATCGGCGTGCGCAGTGCGGCACAAATGAAAGCTTGCGTCATCATTCTCATTGTCGTCACCGATAGCCGGGTTGCTTACCAATCCACGATCGTGCCGTCGTCCAGAGCGGCGTGTCCCGCATGCATGACTTCCTGCTTGAACGGGTGCTTTGCAATCTCTTTCTCGTCCACCTCGACGCCGAGGCCCGGTTTTTCCGGGATCTGCCAGTAGCCGTCCACCCTGCGGATCGGTCCCTTCACGACTTCGTGGTACCAGGGCACCGCGCCGGACATCTCTTCCTGGATCACGAAGTTCGGCGTGGCAATGTCGAAATGCAGCGCGGCGACGCCCGCCAGCGGACCAAGCGGGTTGTGCGGCGCGATACCCACGCCGGCCGTGTCCGCCATCGCGGCGATCTTGCGCGCTTCGGTAAAGCCGCCGACGTGGCACAAGTCGGGTTGCGCGATATTAATCGCGCGCAACCGGAACAGGTCGTCGAACTCGCGCCGATCGACCAGGCGTTCACCGGCGGCGATCGGCACGGGCGACTTTTCCATGATCTGCTTCATGCCAGGCGCGTCGCCTGGCTGGATCGGCTCTTCCACGAAAAGCGGGCGGGCCGGTGCCAACGCATGGATGTATTGCAAGGCGGCGCTGGTCGACGCGGGACGTCCATGGAAGTCGATCATGATTTCGATCTCATCGCCGACGGCTTCGCGCAACTTCTGCATCATGCCGCCGACGTGATCCTGCTGCTTCGGCGAAGCCGTGAAATGCGTGTAGGGGATGAACACCACTTTGAGCGCCCGGTAGCCTTGCTCGACGACCTGCAAGCCGCGTTCGACCACGGCGCTGTGTTCCATGCTTTCGTAGACTGAAGTCATGTCGCCGAAGCCCAGGTGGGTATAGACCTTGATTTTATCGTGGGTCTTGCCTCCCAGCAGGCGCCAAACCGGGACATTCAACTCCTTGCCCCAGATGTCCCACAACGCCATTTCAATGCCGCTGATGGCCGTGTTGCCGATCACGCCCAGGCGCCAGAACGAATGCTTGACCATTACGCGCACCGCCTGCTCGATGTCGCGCGGATCGCGCCCGATGAGCAGCGGTTCGAGGTCCTGCACTGCTCCCACCACGCCGCGCGTCTTCCATTCCAGCGTGGCCTCCCCCCAGCCATACAGTCCGGTCTGGTCGGTTTCGACGCGCACGAAAATCCAGTTGCGCATCTCGGCATTGCAAACTGACGTCTTGATCGCCGTTATTTTCATTGTTCTCCTCCGAATGCAGAAGATTAACCCGGATATTTCATCAGGACGCGGAATTATGGCGGAGGACTGGGCGAGACAGATCGGGCTCGACTGGCGCAGCCAATAGATCATTCTATTGGCAAGACGGGCATGCCTGATATGACCGGCCAGAACCCGCCAGAATCCGCGTAACCCCACTCCAATTTGGGCGCAAACCAAACAGCCTTGGATTGGCTGCACAGTCGCACCTGCAAGCAAACGGGGGTGGCCTGGTGAAATATCCGGGTCAGCGAACCTCCATCTGAATCACGCGGCGCTTGGGGCATAATCCAGTCCGCACGACAAACCAAAACTCAAGCGGGGGAAAAATGGCCCAAGGCCTGGGACCATTCGACTACATCATCATCGGCGCCGGATCGGCCGGTTGCCTGCTCGCCAACCGGCTGAGCGCGGATCCGAAGGTAAACGTGTTGCTGCTGGAAGCGGGCGGCAAGGACGACTATTTCTGGATCCATATCCCGGTGGGTTACCTCTATACCATCGCCAATCCGCGCACCGACTGGTGCTACAAGACCGATCCCGATCCGGGGCTCAACGGACGCTCCATCGGTTACGCGCGCGGCAAGGTGCTGGGCGGTTGCTCGTCCATCAATGCCATGATCTACATGCGCGGCCAGAAGAGCGACTATGACCACTGGTCTGCACTGGGCAACAAGGGCTGGTCGTGGGACGAGGTGTTGCCGTACTTTCTGCGCACCGAGGACTACGCCCACGGAGCAAGCGAGCTGCACGGCGCCGGCGGAGAATTGCGCGTGGAGGAACGGCGCGTGAATTGGGAGATCCTCGATGCGTGGCGCGACGCGGCAGCCGAATGCGGCATTCCGAAGATAGACGAATTCAACCGCGGCGACAATTTCGGCAATGCCTATTTTCAGATGAACCAGAAGCGCGGCGTGCGTTGGAGCAACGCCAAGGCCTTTCTGCATCCGGTGATGCAGCGGCAGAACCTCACCGTCATCACCGGTGCGCACGTCGAGCGCATCCGCCTGCAGAACATGGGCCTGCTCAGACGCGCGACCGGAGTCGAATTCCGGCTCGGACCTCGCGGGCGGCAGTTCGCGCAGGCGCGGCGGGAAGTCATCCTTTCGGCGGGCTCGATCGGGTCGCCGCAGATTCTCCAGCTATCCGGCGTCGGTCCCGCGGCCCTGCTGAAGGAGCATGGCATCGAAGTCGAGCATAATTTGCCGGGCGTGGGCGAGAACCTGCACGACCACCTGCAGGTACGCATCATCTACAAAGTCAAAAACGTCGGCACGCTGAACGAGCGCGCAAACAGCCTGTTCGGCAAGGCATCGATGGGCCTCGAGTACGCGTTGTACCGCACGGGTCCGTTGACGATGCCTCCTTCCCAGCTCGGCGCCTTTGCCAGGAGCGATCCTGGACAACCCTCCGCCAACATCGAATGGCACGTGCAGCCGTTGTCGCTGGACAAGTTCGGCTCGCCGCTACACAACTTTCCTGCCATCACGCCATCGGTTTGCAACTTGCGGCCGACGAGCCGCGGCCGCGTGCGCATCAAGAGCGCCGATCCCTACGCGCACCCGTCCATTCTGCTGAACTATCTATCCACGCCGGAAGACCGCAAGGTCGCGGTGGACTCGATCGGGATGACGCGCCGGATCATGAAAGCGCGCGCGTTGCAGAAATATCAGCCTGAAGAATTCCTGCCCGGCCTCGACATCGCGTCGGAAGAAGATCTCGCGCGAGCGGCGGGCGAACTCGGGACGACCATTTTCCACCCGGTGGGTACTTGCCGGATGGGTCGCGACCCGATGGGCGTGGTGGATGAACGCCTGAAAGTCAGGGACATGGCCGGCTTGCGCGTGATCGATGCGTCGGTCATGCCGCGCATCACGTCGGGCAACACCAACGCGCCCACCACGATGATTGCCGAAAGAGGCGCGGAAATGATTATCCAGGACTGGAAACGCGCCTCAACATAACGATTACCACGGAGGAACAGCATGCCTGCCTACCTGATTTCCCAGATCGACGTGCACGATCCCGCGGGTTACGAGGATTATCGCAAGCTCGTTGGCGCCTCGCTGGCGAAATACGGCGGAAAATTCGTCGCCCGCGGCGGCAGGATAGATGTTCTGGAAGGGGACTGGAAACCCAAGCGCGTGGTGATCTGCGAGTTCGAAAGCCTCGAGCGTGCACGACAATGGTATGAATCACCGGAATATCGGCCCGCCATGGACATACGCCAGAGGACTTCGGACGCCAGGATCATCGTCGTCGACGGAATTTGACCGGTTTCTTCGCGCTAGGCGCTGCGCGGAATCCGCAGGGTTGCCTCCAACCCACCGCGTGCAAGATTGCGCAAGCGCACCGAGCCGCCGTGCGCCTGCGCGATGTTGCGCGCGATCGATAACCCCAGGCCGCTGCCGCCGGTATTGCGGTTGCGCGAGCCTTCGACGCGATAAAACGGCTCGAACACGCGCTCGATATCGCCTTCCGGAATGCCCGGTCCGTCGTCGCTGATCGCGATATGCAATGCGCCGCCCTCGTCGCGCAGCGTGATATCGGCGCGCCGGCCATAGGCAAGCGCATTGTCGATAAGATTCTGCAGGCAGCGTTTGAGCGCCTGCGCCCGGCCCATCACCGGACTGCGCGCGTCGCCGTAAATCGTGATGGTGTGGCCGGCCTCCTCCGCGTCCTCCTTCAGGCTGGAGATCAACGCCCCTACGTCGATGGGCTGCACGGCTTCGCCGCCTTCCGCCAGTCCGCGCATATAGTCCAGCGTCGAGCCGACCATCTGCTGCAATTCATCGAGATCCTTGATGAACTTCGCCTTGATTTGCACGTCGTCCAGCATTTCGGCGCGCAACCGCATGCGGGTGATCGGCGTCTTCAGGTCGTGCGACATCGCAGCGAGGACCTTGACGCGCGTGTCGACGTAGCGCTTGAGGCGGTCCTGCATGACGTTGAGTGCACGCGAAGCACGCACCAGTTCGTTCGCGCCGCGCTCCGGCAAAGGCGGTCTGTCGATGTTGCCGCCGAGGTCTTCCGCGGCACTCGCCAAAACCGAAAGAGGCCGCGTGACCAGGCGCACGGCGAAGAAGCACAGGATCACCATGACGCCGTCGACTATCGCCAGATTGCGAAACATCCTGGCGATCCACTGCGTAGTCCTGGCGGGGTCAACGCTGTCCACCGTGATCCACACTCCGTCGGGGAGCAACACCGTGGCGTACAGCCTCACACCGGGGCGTTGGCCGAATTCACGTGAATACCAGGAAGTCCCATTGAGGTACACCGGATGCGTCTCCACAACCCGAAATCCGATTCCCGGCTGCAATGCCAGCGCAAGTGCATCCCGGGCAGTGATCATGAGTTCCGACTCTTCGCCGGTGGTCAGGTCGGAACCGGACGGTTTGCCATAGGTCACCTTCAATGTGTCGTTCGAAATGGCGCGCATGATGCGCGTGCGTTCCGCCGGACTCGCCGCCGTCATCGCGCGCACGACATCTCCGATGCGTGTGGCGGCCTGCGTCGCACCAGAGCGGAATACCAGTGCGTTGCGGTCGGAAATCGCAATGGCGGTCGTGATCAGCTGGATCGTCAGGAAACCGCCTGCCAGAATCAGGACGATCCGGCCGAACAGCGAACGCGGCAACAAGCTCATTGTTTTTCCTCCGCCGCCTTTTCCTCGACCCGCGTGGCGAGCACATAGCCCTTGCCGCGAACGGTCTTGATGATCTCGGGCTCACGCGCCTGTTCGCGCAAGCGCTCACGCAAACGGCTGACCTGCATGTCGATCGTCCGGTCGAGGGGATCGGCGTCGCGTCCGAAAGTGAAATTGGAAAGATGATCGCGCGATAACACGACGTTCGGATTCTGCAGGAAGATCAGCAGCAGCCGGTATTCGGCGCCCGACAACGGCACCACCACGCCGTCCGGTGCGCACAGGTTGCGCTCGCGCGTATCGAGCCGCCATCCGGAGAAGTTGAATGACTCCGGCACGTTGACCTCGGTATCCGTGGGCAGGGATTTAGCCCGGCGCAGGATGCTGCGTATGCGTGCCAGCAATTCGCGCGGATCGAACGGTTTGGCGAGATAGTCGTCCGCGCCCATTTCCAGGCCCAGAATGCGATCCACCGCCTCGCCACGGGCGGTCAGCATCAGCACGGGCACCTGCGAGCGCAGCCGCAACTGCCGGCAAAGCGACAGGCCGTCCTCCCCGGGCAACATCAGATCCAGTACCACCATGCTGGCTGGTTTTGCGGCCAGTGCTTCCCACATGCCCTTGCCATCCGCCACTGCCTGCGCGTCAAAACCATTCTTGCGCAGATACTCCTCCAGGAGCGCCTGGATGTCCTCGTCGTCATCGACAATCAGAATACGGTCTCGCATGGCTGCTCTTATACCTCCGACCGAAACCAATTGGGAGAAGTTTTGTCACTTACTGTAACTCCCGGCGGACACCGGACATTTCGTTACATAGGCCGCGGGGGTATGACATACAGTTGTCACCTTCCATGAATGCGCTCGAAATTCCTTGGTTGAATCGATGAGCACCGCGCCACTTCCACCTATAGGCAATGAAGACCTGATTGCACCCCGCATGCAGCGCGGCGTTCATCGTGCCTGGTGGCGGCATTGGTGGATCTGGCTGCTCCTGCTCTGCGTCCTTGGCGGAGCGGCTTATTTCGTGTTTGCCAAGCCTGAAGGCGGCAAGCCGGCCGGTTCGCAGCAAGGCGGGGGCAAAGCGGGCGCCAACGCCATGAACCGCCCTCAGCCGGTCGTCGCCGCAGCCGCGAAGTCAGGCGACATGAATCTCTATTTGAACGGCCTGGGCACGGTCGTGCCCCTGAACACCGTCACGGTCAAGACCCATGTCGACGGCGAATTGAGCGCGGTGATGTTCCGCGAGGGCCAGATGGTCAAGCAAGGCGACCTGCTCGCGCAAATCGACCCCCGTCCTTATCAAGTCCAGCTCGCGCAGGCCCAAGGCACCATGGCCCGCGACCAAGCGCTGCTCAAAAACGCCCAGGCCGACCTCGCCCGTTACCGCACGTTGTTCGAGCAGGACTCCATCGCCAAACAGCAGCTCGATACCCAGGAGTCCCTGGTGCGCCAGTATGAAGGCGCAATCAAGGCAGACCAGGCTCAGGTCGACAGCGCCAAGCTGCAACTCACTTATTCGCGGATCACGGCGCCCATCGGGGGACGGCTTGGACTGCGCCAGGTCGACGTCGGCAATATCGTTCATGCGGGCGACGTCAACGGCATCGTCGTCATCACGCAGTTGCAGCCGGTCACCGTGGTGTTCACGCTTCCCGAGGACAACATCAGCGCCATCATGAAGAAGGTGCATGCCAACGAGAAACTGGTTGTCGACGCGTACGACCGCGCCGGCAAGGTGAAATTGGCCACCGGCATGTTGCTGACGGTGGACAACCAGATCGATACGACCACCGGCACGGTCAAACTCAAGGCGCAATTCGCCAACGAGGACTCCAGCCTGTTTCCGAACCAGTTCGTGAACGCGCGCATGCTGCTGGACGTGACGCGCGACACGATTCTGATCCCGTCCGCGGCCGTTCTGCGCGGAACGCAAGGCACGTTCGTCTACGTGGTCAAGGATGACAAGAGCGTTACCGTGCGCCCCGTCAAGGTTGCCTCTACCGAGGGCCAAACGGCGTCGATCGAATCGGGGATCTCGGCCGGAGAAATGGTGGTCACCGACGGCACCGACAAACTGCGCGAAGGCGCCAAGGTCGAATTCGGCGAGCGCGGTGCGGGTGCGGCTGTTCCCGCGGACGGCCAGCAGCAAAAACGCGGCATGCGGCATCGCGATGGCGAGGCAGCGCCGGCCACTTCGAGCAGCTGAAAACCGCGACGCATGAATCCGTCGCGTCCATTCATCCTGCGCCCGGTGGCGACCTCGCTGATGATGGTCGCCGTGATGCTTTCCGGAATTGTCGCCTACCGGCTGCTGCCGCTATCGGCGCTGCCCGAGGTCGATTATCCGACCATCCAGGTCGTGACGTTGTATCCCGGCGCGAGCCCCGACGTGACGACCTCATCGATCACCGCGCCGCTCGAACGCCAGTTCGGGCAGATGCCGGGTCTGAACCAGATGTCGTCCACCAGTTCCGGCGGCGCATCGGTCATCACGCTGCAATTCAGCCTCGCGCTGAGTCTCGACGTCGCCGAACAGGAAGTGCAGGCCGCGATCAACGCGGCAACTTCGCTGTTGCCGGCAGACCTGCCTTCGCCGCCGATCTACAACAAAGTCAATCCAGCCGACACGCCTATCCTGACGCTGGCGATCACGTCGACGTCGCTGCCGTTGCCCAAGGTGGAGGACCTGATCGATACGCGTATCGCGCAGAAAATCTCGCAACTGCCTGGCGTGGGACTGGTGACCCTGTCGGGCGGCCAGCGGCCTGCCGTGCGCATCCAGGCCAACCCGAAGGCGCTCGCCTCATACGGGATGAGCCTGGATGATCTGCGCACCGCCATCGGTAGCGCCAACGTCAACCAGGCCAAGGGCAGTTTCGACGGGCCCTTTCGCGCGTCCACCATCGATGCCAACGACCAGCTCAAGTCCGCGGCGGAATACCAGAGCCTGATCATCGCGTACAAGAACGGCGCGCCGATCCGGCTGACGGACGTCGCCGACGTCATCGACGACGCCGAAAACATCCGCCTCGCCGCCTGGTCCAACGACAAGGCAGCGATCATCCTCAACATCCAGCGTCAGCCTGGCGCCAACGTCATCCAGGTGGTGGATCGCATCAAGAAACTGCTGCCGCAATTGCAGGCAACGCTGCCCGGTTCCGTCTCGGTCGCGCTGCTGACCGACCGCACCATCACGATCCGCGCGTCCGTCAAGGATGTGCAGTTCGAGCTGATGCTGGCGGTGGCACTGGTCGTCATGGTGATCTTCCTGTTCCTGCGCAACGTCGCCGCCACCCTCATCCCGAGCGTGGCGGTGCCGTTGTCCCTGGTCGGCACTTTCGGCGTCATCTACCTGGCCGGTTTCAGCATCAACAACCTCACGCTCATGGCGCTGACGATCGCCACCGGCTTCGTGGTCGATGACGCCATCGTCATGATCGAGAACATTTCACGCTACATCGAGGAAGGCATGAAGCCGATGGAAGCAGCGCTGAAAGGCGCCGAGCAGATCGGCTTCACCATCATCTCGCTGACGGTCTCGCTGATCGCGGTGCTGATTCCACTGCTGTTCATGGGCGATGTCGTCGGCCGCCTGTTCCGCGAATTCGCCATCACGCTGGCGGTCGCGATCCTGATTTCCGCCTTCGTGTCGCTGACACTGACGCCGATGATGTGCGCGCGCCTGCTGAGCCACACGCCGGAAGAGCGGCAAAGCCGCTTCTACCGCGTCAGCGGCCGGTTCTTCGACAATGTGATCGAGCGCTATGGCCGCATGCTCGAATGGGTGCTGGACCGCCAGGCGGCCACGCTGCTTGTCGCGGTCGGCACACTCGCCCTGACAGTCGTGCTTTATATTTTCGTGCCCAAGGGGTTTTTCCCGGTGCAGGACACCGGTGTGATCCAGGGCATCTCGGAGGCGCCCCAGTCGATCTCGTTCACGGCGATGGCGCTGCGCCAGCAGGCACTGGCCAAGGTCGTTCTGCAGGATCCCGCCGTGGAAAGCCTGTCGTCCTTCATCGGCGTCGACGGCACCAACGCCACTCTGAACAGCGGCCGCATGCTCATCAATCTCAAGCCGCTCGACGTACGCGGCATCAACGCAACCGGCGTCATCCGCCGGCTGCAACCGCAACTGGCGCAGGTCGGAGGCATTTCGCTCTATATGCAGCCAGTGCAGGACCTGACGATCGAAGACCGCGTCAGCCGCACCCAATACCAGTTCACCCTGGAAGATGCGGACGGCAACAACATCAGCATCTGGGTACCGAAGCTCGTCGAACGCCTGCGCTCACTGCCACAGCTCGCGGACGTCGCCAGCGACTTGCAGGACCAGGGGCTGCAAGCCTACGTCGACATAGATCGCAGCAGCGCGGCACGCCTCGGCGTAACGCCGGCTGCAGTGGACAACGCACTTTACAATGCCTTCGGCCAGCGCCTGATCTCGACCATTTTCACCCAGTCGAACCAATACCGGGTGGTACTGGAAGTGCAGCCCGACTTCCAGAATGGCATGGATTCCCTCAACGACATTTACGTCACTTCGACCGACGGGCAACAGGTGCGCCTGTCTGCAGTCGCGCGCGTGACGGAAAAGGGGGGGCCGCTTTCCATCAGCCACCTCGGTCAATTTCCGGCTGTCACGATTTCGTTCAATCTTGCACCGGGCGCCTCGCTGGGCGATGCGGTGAAGGCCATACGCACCACCGAGACGGATATTGGCCTGCCCGCGAGCATGCAGACCAGTTTCCAGGGTGCAGCACTGGCCTTCGAATCTTCGCTGAGCAATACGTTGCTGCTGATCCTTGCCGCCATCGTCACGATGTACATCGTGCTGGGCGTGCTCTATGAAAGCTACATCCACCCGATCACGATTCTTTCCACGCTGCCCTCGGCAGGCGTGGGCGCCCTGCTCGCTCTGATGCTTTCGCGAACCGACCTCGGCATTATCGCCATCATCGGCATCATCCTGCTGATCGGGATCGTCAAGAAGAACGCGATCATGATGATCGACTTCGCGCTCGACGCCGAACGCAACGAAGGAAAGAGTCCGCGCGAAGCCATCCATCAGGCCTGCCTGCTGCGCTTCAGGCCGATCCTGATGACGACGATGTCCGCCCTGCTCGGCGCGCTGCCGCTGATGATCGGCAGCGGCGTCGGTTCCGAGCTGCGGCATCCGCTGGGGATCACCATGGTCGGCGGATTGATTTTCAGCCAGGCGCTGACGTTGTTCACGACTCCCGTGATTTACCTGTTCTTCGATCGGCTGGCCACTCGCGGCGGGCGGCGCGCGCCGGATCGCAGTGCCGGCCCCGAGCAGACAGAGCGGACGCGCCCGTGAAATTCCTCGATTTTTTCGTCCACCGGCCGGTAGCGACCACCCTGCTGACGCTCGGCATCGCCATGTCCGGTGTAATGGCGTTTCGGCTGCTGCCTGTGTCTCCGTTGCCACAAGTGGATTTTCCGACGATATCGGTGCAGGCCGCGCTGCCCGGAGCCAGTCCGGAAACCATGGCCGCGACGGTCGCCATGCCGCTCGAGCGCGCGCTCGGCCGCATCGCAGGGGTCAATGAAATGACCTCGCAGAGCACGCTCGGCTCTACCCGCATCACTTTGCAGTTCGAGCTGACCCGCAATATCGACGGCGCCGCGCGCGATGTGCAAGCGGCGATCAATGCGGCGCGTACACTGTTGCCGACGGGACTGCCGAGCAATCCGACTTATCGCAAGGTGAATCCGGCCGATGCGCCGATCATGATCCTGTCGCTGACCTCGGACACCATGACGCGCGGCCAGCTCTACGACGCGGCCTCCAGCATCCTCGCGCAGAAGCTTTCGCAGGTGGACGGCATCGGCCAGGTGACGGTCGGCGGCAGTTCGCTACCTGCAGTGCGGGTCGAAATGATTCCTTCGGCGCTGCACAAGTACGGGATCGGCACGGAGGACGTACGCGCCGTCATCGCCGCCGCCAACGCCAACCGGCCCAAGGGCATGGTGGAAGACGACACGCGGCACTGGCAGATCTATGCCAACGACCAGGCCAGGACAGCGGCCGAGTATTTCCCGCTGATCATCGCCTACCGCAACGGGGCCGCCGTGCACCTGACCGACGTCGCGGAAATCAAGGACTCGGTTCAGGACCTGCGCAACGCCGGATCGGCCGACGGCAAGCCGGCAGTGCTGGTCATTCTCAACCGGCAGCCGGGGGCCAACATCATCGAGACGGTGGATCGCGTGCGCGCCACCTTGCCGAACTTGCGCGCTTCGGTGCCAAGCGCGATCGATCTCGCGGTGGTGATCGATCGCACGCCGACCATCCGCGCATCCCTGCACGAAGTCGAACGCACGCTGATGATCTCCATCGCCCTGGTCGTTATGGTCGTTTTCCTGTTCCTGCGCAAGGTCAGCGCGACCCTGATCCCGACCGTGGCGGTGCCGGTATCCTTGTTGGGCACGTTCGGCATCATGTACCTCGCGGGCTACAGCCTCAACAACCTGTCTCTCATGGCGCTGACGGTCGCCACGGGTTTCGTCGTCGATGACGCCATCGTCGTACTGGAAAACATCTGGCGGCGCGTCGAGGAAGGTGTGCCGCCGATGGAGGCAGCTCTGCTGGGCACGCGCGAAGTGGCCTTCACCGTGCTGTCGATGAGCCTGTCGCTGATCGCCGTATTCATTCCCATCTTGCTGATGGGCGGCATCATCGGCCGGCTGTTTCGCGAATTCGCCGTCACGTTGTCAGTCGCCATCGTGATTTCGCTGGTCTTGTCGCTCACGACCACGCCGATGATGGCGGCGCGGCTGCTGAAGGTCGCGCCCGAGCGCAAACCGGGACGGTTGTTCCTCGCGAGCGAGCACGCTTTCGCCTGGATGCTGCGCGGGTATAAGGCGAGCCTTGCCTGGGCTCTCTCGCATTCGCGCCTGATGATGCTCATTCTCGCGGCCACCGTCGTACTCAACGTCTCCCTGTATACCGGTGTGCCGTACACGTCCTTCAGCGGAATACCCAAAGGCTTCTTTCCGCAGCAGGATACCGGCCGCATAAGCGGTTCCATCCAGGCCGACCAGGGCATCTCCTTCCAGGCCATGCAGCAGAAGCTGAACGACTTCATGACCATAGTGCGCCAGGATCCGGCCGTCGAAAACGTCATCGGCTTCACCGGCGGCGGGCAGCGCAACAGCGGCCAGATGTTCATATCGCTCAAACCGCTCGACCAGCGCAAGATGTCGGCGGACATGGTGATTGCGCGTCTGCGCGGCAAACTGGCGCGCGAACCCGGCGCGACCCTCTATCTCCAACCCGTGCAGGACATCCGCATGGGCGGCCGTCAGAGCAATGCGCAATACCAGTACACGCTGCAAGCCGACGACCTGAAGGAACTGCGCGAATGGGAACCGCGCATCCGCCAGGCGTTGATGCAAGTGCCGCAACTCGCCGACGTCAACACGGACAGCCAGGACAAGGGCGACAAGACCTCGCTCAATATCGACCGGGACGCGGCATCCCGTCTTCGCGTGGACACACGCGCCATAGACGCGACGCTGAACGACCTGTTCGGACAACGTCAGGTTTCCACGATCTACACGGCACTCAATCAGTACCGGGTGGTCATGGAAGCCGCGCCCCAGTACTGGCAAAGCCCGCAAGCATTGGACGACGTGTTCGTGAGCAACGCCGATGGCAAGCAAGTACCGCTGTCCGCCTTCTCGACCTACGGCCCGAACAACACGCCGCTCGCGGTAAACCACCAGGGACAATTCGTCGCGTCGACCATCTCGTTCAACCTTCCGGTGGGCGTTGCGTTGTCCGATGCGACGCGCGCGATTGCCGACACGCTCAACCGCATCGGCGTGCCAACGTCGATCCAGGGCAGTTTCCAGGGCAGCGCGCGCCTCTTCCAGGAATCGCTGGCGAGCCAGCCCTGGCTGATTCTGACGGCACTGCTGACGGTGTACATCGTGCTCGGCATGCTCTACGAGAGCTTCGTGCATCCGATCACCATCCTGTCCACCCTGCCCTCCGCCGGCGTCGGTGCATTGCTCGCCTTGCTCGCCTGCGGCAGCGAATTCAGCATCATCGCGTTGATCGGGGTGATCTTGCTGATCGGCATCGTCAAGAAAAACGCCATCATGATGATCGACTTCGCGCTGGACGCTGAGCGCCGCCTGGGAATCAAGCCCGAGCAGGCAATCTACCAGGCCTGCCTGCTGCGCTTCCGTCCGATCATGATGACGACAATGGCCGCTCTGCTGGGCGCCATTCCGCTCGCGGTGGGATTCGGCGATGGCGCGGAACTGCGGCGGCCGCTCGGCATCTCGATCGTCGGCGGCCTGATCGTCAGCCAGATGCTCACGCTTTACACCACGCCGGTCGTCTATCTGTATCTCGACCGCTTCCGCCTCTGGAGCAAGCGCGTTTTCGCCGGACGTACGCGGGCGGAAACGGCCGGAATTCCGATATGAAAAATACTGAACCACGGAGGCCACGGAGGAACTACAAGGCAAACGAACGTAAACGAGATTTCCCATTTTGGTTTTTCTCCGTGTACTCCGTGTTCTCCGTGGTTCAGGATCTTTGCATGCGATACCTCGTCGCTACCACTGCCATCGCATTGCTCGCGGCGTGCACGGTCGGGCCCAATTACGTGCGGCCCACAGCGGACACGCCCGCCGCTTTCAAGGAAATGGACGGCTGGAAAACCGCGCAGCCGCGCGACCAGGAACTGCGCGGAAAATGGTGGGAAGCCTACAACGACCCCTTGCTCAACGAGCTCGAAGAGCAGGTCAGCATTTCCAACCAGAACCTGGTGCAGGCCGCGGCACAGTTCCGTCAGGCGCGCGCGCTGGTGCAATCCGCGCGATCCGGTTATCTGCCGACGGTATCGGCCAACGCTTCCGTGACGCGCTCGCAATCGCCGGCCGGTTTCGTCGGCCAGAATCAGAGCTTGACCACGCGCGGGGCGAGCACCAGCTACACGGTTGGACTCGACGCCGCGTGGGAACTGGACTTGTGGGGCCGCGTGCGCCGAACCGTGGAGGCGAATTCAGCAGGGGCGCAGGCCAGTGCCGCCGACCTCGATGCGCTGCGCCTGTCGATTCAGGCGGAACTCGCCCAGAATTATTTCCAGTTGCGCGCGCTGGACGCGCAGAAACACCTTTTTGACGACACCATCTCGGCGTATCAGCGCTCGTTGACCCTTACGCAAAATCAGTATTCGGCCGGCGTTGCCGCGAAAGCCGACGTAGTCCAGGCACAAACCCAACTCAAGTCGACGCAAGCGCAGGCACTGGACATCGGCGTGCAGCGCGCGCAACTCGAACACGCCATCGCGCTGCTGGTCGGCAAACCTGCCTCGAACTTCGCGCTGGCCGTGGCGCCGCTCACGGCGGTGCCTCCCGAACTTGCGGTGGGAATTCCTTCCGCACTGCTCGAACGCCGCCCCGACATTGCTGCGGCGGAACGGCGCATGGCTGCGGCGAACGCGCAGATCGGCGTGGCCGAAGCCGCGTACTACCCGTCGCTGACATTGTTTGCGGCGGGCGGATTTCAGAGTTCGAATTTATCGGACTTGCTGACCGTGCCCAGCCGTTTCTGGTCGCTTGGACCGCAGCTGGCACAGACGCTGTTCGATGGCGGCCTGCGCCGCGCACAAACCGATCAGGCGATCGCCGCCTACGACGCGAACGTCGCCGGCTACCGGCAGACGGTGCTCAATGGCTTCAAGGAAGTCGAGGACAACCTGGTTGCATTGCGCATCCTGCAGGAAGAAGCGGCGGTTCAGGACGAAGCTGTGCAGAGCGTGCGCCAGGCCGTGGCTCTGACCACCAACCAGTATAAGGCGGGCCTCGTGAGTTACCTGAACGTGGTGGTCGTGCAGGCGACGGCACTCGCCAACGAAAGAACCGCGGTCGATCTTCTGAACCGGCGGCTGGCCGCCAGCGTGTTGCTGGTCAAGGCCCTGGGCGGCGGCTGGAATGCAGCGGATCTGCCGACGGCGGATCAACTGGCGCGGGGCGAATCCTATCCGCGTAAAAACGGGTCACGGGCGCCATAAAGGACTGCGGCCCACAAGGAATGCACAGCGCAAGCAAAGAGCGCAAGATTATTCAACTGGCAAGCGGTGGCACAGATACCGGGGCGAACCGGCAATGTTAGTGCTGCGAGGAGGAATGAAGTGACGATCTGCCCCATTGTTCAGCGCCCTGCTGGCGCGCTGCAATTTTCCGCGGTTGTGTGTGCGCTGCTTGCGTCGGCCATGTTGAACGCCTGCTCCGACAAGAACGGTGCCCAGGCCGAAGCCAAGAAGTCCGTACCCACAGTGCCGGTGCTGACCGGACAAGTCATTGAAAAATCCATGCCGCTGCGGCTGCACGCGATCGGCAACGTCGAGACAGTCGCCTCGGTCGCCGTCAAATCGCGCGTCGACGGTCAGATCGTCGCGACGCATGTACGCGACGGCCAGGATCTGGTCAAGGGCGATGCCTTGTTCCAGATCGACCAGAAACCCTATCAGTCCCAACTGGAACAGGCCCGGGCCAACCTCGCCCGCGACCAGGCGCAACTCGAATATCTGCGCGGGCAAGAGCAGCGCTACCTGGACTTGCTGAAGCAGAATTTCGTTTCCAAGGAAGGCTACGCGCAGGTCGCCGCCAACTTCCATGCGGCAGAGGCAAGCGTGGCCGCGGACGAAGCCGCGGTCCAGCACGCGCGCATCGACCTCGGCTATACGACGATCCGTTCTCCCATCGATGGACGCGCCGGCAAGGTCATGCTTTCCGAAGGCAACATGGTCAAGGCCAACGACACGGTGGCTCTGGTGGTCATCAATCAACTCGAGCCGATCTATGTTGGCGTCGCGGTACCGGAGCAATACCTGAACGAAATCCGCGCGCGCCAGAAGACGGCGCCGCTGCGCGTGGAAGTCGAACTCGAGAAAGGCAAGACCATCAATGGCAAGCTGGGGTTCATCGACAACGCCGTCGATGTGGCCACCGGCACCATCAAATTGCGCGGCATTTTTCCAAACGCCGACAAGCAACTCTGGCCGGGGCAGTTCGTCGAGTCCTGGGTTACGTTGCGTGACGAAGAAAAAGCGTTGGTGGTGCCGACGCAGGCATTGCAGACCGGACCGAACGGGCAGTACGTCTACGTCGTCAAGGCAGATTCGAGCGTCGAACTGCGCGTGGTGCAAGTCGCGCGCACCGAAGGCGCGGAGAGTGTGGTCGCCGGCGGTCTCAAGCCAGGTGAGACTGTGGTCGTGGACGGGGCTTCGCGCATCCTGCCTGGCTCCAAGATCAGCGCCAAGACGCCGGAAAAGTCGTCATGAGCATCGCCGAGATTTTCGTGCGCAGGCCGGTCATGACCGGCCTGGTCATGATCGGAATTCTGGCGTTCGGCATCGTCAGCTACCGGTTGTTGCCCGTTTCCGATCTGCCCAACATCGATTTTCCGACCATCGCGGTGACCTCGTCGCTGCCGGGTGCGAGCCCCGAGACGATGGCTTCCGCGGTGGCGACGCCGCTGGAGAAAGAGTTCTCCACGATTGCCGGCCTCGATTCGATGGATTCCACCAACGCGCAGAGCATCAGCCGCATTACGCTGCAGTTCTCGCTCGACCGCAACATCGACGCCGCCGCCGCGGACGTGCAGGCCGCCATCACTCGGGCTTTGAAACAGTTGCCGCCGCAAATGACCACACCGCCGGCCTTTCAGAAGGTCAACCCCGCCGACGCGCCCATTTTCTATCTTGCGCTGACTTCGTCGACGCTGCCCATGTCGACGGTAGACGAATATGCACAGACCCTGCTGGCGCAACGCATTTCTACCATCAACGGGGTCGCGCAAGTGCAGGTCATTGGTTCCCAGAAATACGCGGTGCGCATTCAACTCGACCCCAAAGCGCTGGCTTCGCGCGGAATTGGCATCGACGAGATCTCCGATGCAATCAACCGGCACAACACCAACTTGCCAACCGGCACGCTTTACGGCGCAAATCGCGCCTACACAGTCGAATCCAACGGCCAGTTGTTGAATGCGGCGGCGTTTCGCCCGATCGTGATCGCCTATCGGAATGGCGCGCCCGTGCGCCTCTCGGAAATCGGCCGCGTCATCGACAGTGTGGAAAACGACAAGCTCGCCGCCTGGCTCAACGACGAACGCGGCATCGTGCTCGCCATCCAGCGCCAACCGGGCACGAATACCATCGAGATCGTCAATTCGATCAAGCGCCTGTTGCCGACGTTTCGCGCTCAGGCGCCGGCTGGCCTGAAAATGGAGATCCTTTACGACCGTTCCGAATCGGTGCGCGATTCTGTTGAGGACGTGCAATTCACCCTGCTGCTGGCGCTGGCTCTGGTAGTGCTGGTCATCTTCCTGTTCCTGCGCAACATCTCCGCAACACTGATTCCGAGCCTGGCACTGCCGATGTCGATCGTGGGCACTTTTTCAGTGATGTACCTTTTCGGCTACAGCCTCGACAATCTGTCGCTGATGGCGCTCACGCTGTGTGTCGGCTTCGTCGTTGACGACGCGATCGTGATGCTGGAGAACATCAGCCGGCACATGGAAATGGGAAAACCGCCGATGCAGGCCACGCTGGAAGGCGCGCGCGAGGTGGGCTTTACCATCGTGTCGATGACATTGTCGCTTGCCGCGGTATTCATTCCGGTCCTGTTCATGGGCGGCATTCTTGGCAAGCTGCTTCACGAATTCGCCGTCACCATCATGGCAGCCGTTCTGGTATCGGGCTTCGTGTCGCTGTCGCTAACGCCGATGCTGTGCAGCCGCTGGCTGCGTCCGGTCGAGCAGCAACACCACGGCAAGATGTACCAGTGGAGCGAGCGGGCATTCGACGCCGTGCGCGACGTCTACGACGCCACGTTGAAATGGTCGATCCGGTACAGCTGGATCACTATGCTGGTGTTCTTCGGCATTTTTGCCGTGACCGCCTGGCTGTTCTCAGCCATGCCGAAAGGCTTCCTGCCCACCACGGACACGGGGCAGTTGCTGATTTTCACCGAAGCCGCGCAGGACATATCTTTCGATGCGATGGCGGCCAAGCAGAGGCAGGCCGCAAGAATCGTGCAGGCCGATCCAAATGTCGAAGCCGCCATGGCTTTCATCGGGCCGTCCTCTTCGGGGTCGAGCCAGACGCTGAATCTGGGGCGCATATTCATCCGCCTGAAGCCGCGCGCGGAGCGCATCTCCGCAGACGCGATCATCCAGGAACTGCGGCCGAAACTTACGTCCATTCCCGGCATGAAGGTATATCTGCAAAACATTCCGCCGGTGCGCATCGGGGGCAAACCGACCAAGAGTGAATACCAGTACACCCTTCAGGATGCAGAAACCCAAGAGCTCTACCACTGGGCGCCGGTTCTGGAAACGAAGATGCGTGACTTGCCTGCCTTCATTGATGTAAACAGCGACCTGCAGATCACCAATCCTACGGTGAAAGTTCAGATCGACCGCGACAAGGCCTCGTCCCTGGGTGTCACCGCCGAGCAGGTGGAAGACGCGCTCTATAGCGCCTTCGGCACGCGCCAGGTATCCACCATTTACACGCCGAGCAACGAATACTTCGTGATTCTCGAGCTCGCACCAGAATATCAATCCAGCCCGGAAGCGCTCTCGCTCCTCTATGTCCGGTCGGGCACGGGCACCCTGGTGCCGCTGTCTTCGGTGGCGCGCATCGAACGCGGCGTCAGCCCATTGACGGTCACGCATCAGGGGCAACTGCCTGCAGTGACGTTGTCTTTCAACCTCAAGCCGGGGGTCTCGCTGAGCCAGGCCATCGAGCAGCTTAACAAGCTCGTGATCGATTTGCGCATTCCCCCGACCGTGATCGGCAGTTTTCAGGGCGCGGCGCAAGCTTTCCAGTCGTCGCTGGCCGGCATGGGCATGCTGCTGATCATGTCGATCTTCGTGATCTACCTGATTCTCGGCATCCTGTACGAAAGTTATATTCACCCGATCACGATCCTGTCCGGCCTGCCCACCGCCGGCTTCGGCGCGCTTCTGACACTGATGTTGTTCAAGCTCGACCTCAACATGTATGGCTTCGTCGGGCTCATCATGCTGATCGGCATCGTCAAGAAGAACGCCATCATGATGATCGACTTCGCCATCGAAGCACAGCGCAAGGACGGCAAGCGCCCCGAAGAAGCGATCTATGAGGCCTGCCTGATCCGCTTCCGGCCGATCATGATGACCACCGCGGCGGCTTTGATGGGCACGCTGCCGATCGCCATGGGATTCGGCGCCGGATCGGAAGCCCGCCGGCCGCTGGGCCTCGCGGTCGTCGGCGGATTGCTGGTGTCGCAGCTGCTGACCTTGTACATTACTCCGGTCATCTACCTCTACCTCGAAAGAGCCAGGACCTGGAAGCAACGGCGCCGCGACCGCGGACCGGCGGTAGCCGCCGGCGCCTAGCCGATTTCCCTCGCACCGGGTCAACGAGTCTCCCCTGCCGGCGTTAGAGGCGCGGTCGCGCCACACCGCTGCATTTCTTGCCGGCAACACATGAGAGAACCGCTGAAGAATACGGACGACGAGTCGTTTCTGCGCAAACTCGGCCCCGGCCTGATCACGGGCGCCGCAGATGACGATCCGAGCGGCATCGCCACCTATTCCCAGGCCGGCGCGCAGTTCGGTCTGAACATGCTATGGACGGCGCTGATCACTTTTCCGTTGATGGTCGGCATCCAGATCGTGAGCGCGCGCATCGGACGGGTCACCGGTAAGGGCCTGGCCGCCAACATCCGCCGGTTGTTTCCGCGCTGGGTGTTGCTGAGCGTCGTTCTATTGCTGGTTGTGGCCAACACCGTCAACATCGCGGCGGACATTGCGGCGATGGGCGAGGCGCTGCAACTTGTGATGGGCGGAGGCCAACACGGCCACGCCATCATCTTCGGCGTGCTAAGCCTGTTGCTACAGGTATTCATTCCCTATCACCGCTATGTGCGCGTGCTGAAATGGCTGACGCTGTCACTGCTGGCCTATGTGGCGGTCGCGTTCTCGGTACATATCGACTGGGAGCAGGCGATCCGGCAGTCGTTCGCGCCGACCCTTTCGTTCAACGCGGATTTCGTCGCGGTCGTGGTGGCCGTGTTCGGCACCACCATCAGTCCTTATCTGTTTTTCTGGCAGGCTTCGCAGGAAGTTGAGGAACTACGTGGCGGGAACGGTACCTCGTCGTTGAGAAGCACGCCGGAAGATGCCCACCGCCACTTGCAACGCATCAAGATCGACACCTACATCGGCATGGGCTTTTCCAACCTGGTCGCGTTCTTCATCATTCTGTCCGCGGCGGTGACCTTGCATGTCGCGGGTATTACCCAGATACAGACGTCCGCCCAGGCGGCGCTGGCGTTGCGTCCGATCGCCGGAGAACACGCGTTCCTGCTGTTCAGTCTGGGCATCATCGGTACCGGAATGCTGGCCGTGCCGGTGCTGGCCGGGGCAACCGCGTACGCCGTAGCCGACACCTTCGGCTGGCGCCAGGGCCTGGACCGCAAACTGTCCAGGGCCAAGGGTTTCTACGGCATCATTGCGTTCGCCACATTGGGCGGCGTGCTGCTGGATTTCACGCCGATCGACCCGATCAAGGCATTGTTCTGGAGCGCGGTGATCAACGGCGTCATCGCCGTCCCGATCATGGTCGTGATGATGCTGATGGCAACGCGCGCGGAAGTGATGGGCCCGTTCGTGATCAAGCGCAGGCTGAAATTCCTGGGCTGGCTGGCCACGGTGGTAATGGCGCTGGTCGTGGCGACGATGCTGGCGACGGCTTGGTAAACACATACGACGCTGGAATTTTCGTAACCCCGGCAGGTCGAAGCGTTAACTTTGTCGATACTCGGAGAAGGGCATGACGGACATCGAAGTTGCCGGCAACGCGGTTCCCAATTCCGCGATTACGGTCACGCAAGTCATTTACGGACTGCATGCGCTGAGCATCTTTATCGGCGTGACCAGCGCGATCACCATCGTCGGGGCCTTCGTGTTTGGCGTGCCTTCGATCATCGCCGTGATTCTGAACTACGCTTACCGGCACAACGTGCGTGGCACCTTCCTCGAATCCCATTTCCAGTGGCAGATTCGCACATTCTGGTTCGCGTTGTTATGGGTCTTGGTCGGCGTGATGATGTTCATGACGCTGATCGGGATCCCCCTGGCATGGATCACCTGCATCGCGGCGGGTGTGTGGGTCATCTACCGCGTCGCCCGTGGCTGGCTCACGTTGCAGGACCGCAAGCCGATGGTGGCCTAGCCCGGATATTTCAGGCTAGCCCAGACTGGCTCTGAGCTTTCCGAGAAAAGTGCGGATACGTTTCGCGTTCTGGCCCAGATCGCTGCGGCCGACGCGCGACTTGGAACGCGCATCCACCTTGGTGCCGTCCGCATCCGTCGCGATGCGCACGACCATGTCGTCAGTGAACCCGTAGAGCAGGCTGGTATGGTTGGCCTCGATGCGCCCCTGCGTGGGATCGGCATCGGCCAGGTGCATGCCCATCGACAGCAGGGCGGCCTTTGCGGCTTCGAATACTTTTTCCTTCGAAGCCTTCGTGGTCAGCGGCGCAAGGTCGGTGTAGGCCTTGTGCTGCAGATCGGCAACTTCCTTGCCGTCATAGGCCACCGGATGATCGCCGGGTTTGCGAAGTGTCGCGGCGGCAACGAATTCCGGTGGGTTTTCGGTATCGGTGCTGATGTCGTGTATATAAGGCAGCGATCCGGCTGTCTGCTTGTAGCTCCAGGGAATATAGGCCGCCACCACGCCGATCGCGATGCCGGCCAGCGCGGCGACCAGTGTGCTGCGGGGTCTTCCACCCGCGACGCCGAGACCGGCCACCGACAGGATTGCACCGGCCAGCGCAAACCAGAACGCCCAGCCCAGAATCGCGAATCCGGTGCGGAAATGATAGAGGCCGAGCCGATACCCGATTCCGGACAAAATCATCGCTGCGGCGCTTGCCAGCGCGACGATCAGTCCGATGACCACCAGCCACTTCCCAACGCTCGTCCGGCCGGAATTCTGTTGTGCGTTCATGATTTCCCCTCTGAGTTAGTCTGGAAACTCTATTAGGCCTTGGGCCCGATTCTACTCCGAGGTTTCTGTCGATTTAAGCGACGCAACCGGGCAGAATGCCGCCTCTATCCGCCATGCCTCCCGCCCTCCTTGCCCTCGCCGCCGCCGCGTTCGTCTCCGGTGCCAATCTGCGCCTGTTCGACGCGCTGTTGCCCACTGTCGCCGAGGATTTTGCCGTGCCGCCGACCACGGCTTCGATCGTGGTTACGGCATTCACGCTTGCCTATGGGCTGTTCCAGATCGTGCATGGACCTCTCGGCGACCGCATCGGCAAATTGCGTGTCATCGGCGGGGCAACGCTCATTGCCTCTGCCGCCTCGCTTGGATGCGCGTTCGCGCCGACGCTTGCCGCGCTGGCCGTGATGCGCTTCGCCACGGGCATCGGCGCCGCCGCCATAGTGCCCCTCGCGCTGGCCTGGATCGGCGACAACACTTCCTACGAAAAACGCCAGGCCACAATCGGCCGTTTCCTGAGTTTCATCCTGATGGGCCAGATCCTGGGCCCGGCATTGGGAGGTGCGCTCGCCGAGTTCATCAGCTGGCGCAGGGTGTTCGACGTCATGGCGGCGATATTTCTGGTGGTAAGCGTCGTGCTGTTCAGCGTCGACCGGCGCGGCCGCGCGCATGCGGCCGCAATGGCAAGCCCGCATGGAAACGTATGGCGAACCTACGCCGCCGTACTTGCAGATCGTTGGGTGCGCACGGTGATCTTCACTGTATTCCTGGAGGGCGCGATGTTCTACGGGGCGTTTGCATACACCGGCGCCTATCTGAAGGAACGCTTCGGCCTGTCTTATCTGCTGATCGGCGGCATGCTCGCGGGCTTCGGAGCTGGCGGGGTGATCTATAGCCTGCTGGTGAAATGGTTGCTTGCACGCCTGAACGAAAAAGGTTTTGTACGGCTCGGCGGCGGGCTGATCTTCATCTGCATGGCAACGTTGCCTTTGCTGCAATGGTGGCAGGCCACTATTCCGCTGTTCATCGTTGCCGGCTTCGGCTTCTACATGTTCCACAACACTCTGCAGACCAGGGCAACCGAAATGGCACCGCGGACGCGGGGCACCGCCATCGCCGTATTCGCTTTTTGTTTGTTCATGGGACAGGCGGGCGGTGTCTCCGCTTGCGGACTCATGATTCGCCTGCTGCACTACGGCTGGACGTTTACGATCGGCGGCGCTGGCCTGGCACTCCTGGGATTCTGGTTTGCGCGGCGCATCGATGTGCACCGATTGCAGTCTCAGGCGCTAGTGAACTAATTCAGGCCGGGGGCAGCCCGGCAGCTGGTCACCTTTCTTGCGCGGCCAAGAAAGGTAACCCAAAGAAGGCCGCCCCTGATGCCGCGCCCCGTGTTCACAGGGTGCCCCTGTGCTGCCTGACTCGACAAGGCGGCTGCGGAACTCGACCTGGCAAGGTACACAAAACGTACCTTGCTGCGGGACTCGAACAGTCCTCGCCGAAGACCCCTTGTCGAGTCGAGCTGCTCGGCGCGTCAAATGGGGTCCCTCGGTTAGCGCCGTGCTTCTGCTGAGGGTCTATGTCAGACCTATCATCACTACCTACGACTGAAATCTTTAGAACAGCGAAGGCGTCCGCAGTAAAACGCAGTTGGGGTTCCCCTTGAGGCGCGCCGAGCAGCTCGGCCCGGTAAGGGGAAGTCGACGAGCACTGTTCGAGTCCCGCAGTGAGCCACGTTTTGTGTGGCTCGCCAGGTCGAGTTGCGCAGTCGCCTTACCGGGACAGGCAGCGCAGGGATACCCCCTGATAAGGGGGCGCGGATCCAGGGGCGGCCTTCTTTTGGTTACTTTTCTTGGCCGCGCAAGAAAAGTAACCAGCCGCCGGGCTGCCCCCGGCCTACAAAGTAACAATACCAACCTGGTCTCGACGACCAAAGAGATTAGACACGCGTGACATAACCGTATCGCAGATTGCTGCGCACACCACCCGCCGCCAGATACTCGCGCTTGAGCTTCGCGAGCCCATCATCAAGATCGGCGTACGCAGTGGGCTCGATGCCGTACAGCCGCGCGGAGTTCATGCCGAAGATCGCGCTCTTGACTTCACCGGTTGCCGAGCCCAGCGGCGCAAAACCATGCTTGCGCTGCATGTCCTGCGGAATCTCTAATCGGCGCAGGCTTTCGATCTGCCACTGCGGAGCGCCGGTCCATACCGCATCGGTCCCCCACACCACGTGGTCGGCGCCCAGCCCCTTGACCAGCATTCCCATCAGAGCTGCCGCCAGGCGCGGCTGCGCCACCGCGGTCAACGCAAAAACCTGCCCCAGGTCGCCGTAAACATTATTGATGCCGAATTTTTCGGGAATTTCTGCCAGATCGGATACCCACTCGATGCGGCCAGTCGCATCGAACTGCGCGAGCGCGTCTTCCGGCGTCCCGCCGCCTGGAAACCGGTAGGCCGAGTGATAAACGATGAAATTCAATTCCGGCCAATCCCTCGCCGCTTTGCCCACATCGCGCACATCCGCATGGGCCAGCAGATGCGGAAACCGTCGCTCGATGGACGGCGGAAAGAGTCCCTTGTGGACGCAGACGTTGCGCAGTCCGGCCTTCTGCATTTTTTCGTAGAAAGGATAAAGCAACTTCGCGTCGTCGAGCCGCCACGGGTAACGGCTCAAATCCTTGTGAGTGTTGTCGCCGATGGTGTAACCCTTGAACGAATCTGGCCGATCCTCGGCAAGGGCGCGATCCACTTCGTCCATCCAGCCCGGCTGACCAGGCGTGAAGATGGCGTGGCTAAGCATGCGTTTGGTTCCGAAGCGATCATTGATGCGTGCGCGGGCCGCCGCCGTCATGGGGTTGGTCAGGAACCAGTCGGCGGGTATATCCGAGGGCGCGCTGCTGATCAGGGCGATCTTGGTGTCGCTGTCGAGGTAGATTTCCTTGACGTAATTGTCGAACTTGAGGTCCTCGATACTTTGCGGCTTGTCGGCCAGGTCCGGATTCCATCCGGCCTTGCCAACCGCTTCGCGCATGCGCACGAAGGTCTGAATCTGCGTATCGTCGCGCAGGAAATGCGTATGACCGTCGAATACGAACTGCCCGGAAAGTTCTTCGGCCCGCGCGGCCGCGAGATCGGGCGTGGCGGCTTCGGCGCGAGCCACTTCGAATAACGGGCCATAGACATCGTTCATCGCCACGAACGCCGCCGCCATCCCGGCGGATGTGCGCAGAAATTGGCGTCGCGTCAGGCCTTGCCGACACGCCAGTTCGTCGGCCAGGCTCTTGAGCCGTGCCTCGACTGAGCTCTGCGCAGGTGTCTGAGGGATCGGCGCGTATTCGTCGCTGGAGACGATCTGCGTGGGAATCGGTCCATCGAACGCTGCAATTTCGGCGGGGATCAACGCCTGACGTTCGCGGTCGTTCAGCAATTTCATCCTATGGCTCCATTGGACTCCGCCACAATTGTTCCACAATTGCCAACAACCGAACTGAATCGACGTATGATTTATTTGGCCCATCGCCGCCGGACAGGGAATACTCAGGGATCGCTGCCGGCTCAAGACTCGAATAGAGAACAGGAGACCCCGAAGATGAAGAAACTTCTTGCGTCATGTGCATTGCTTGCACTGCTCGTTCCGGCGCTGGCTTTCCCGGCCGGCAAGGTCACGCAAGCCAAACTCGGCAAGAATGTGGTCGACCGCGCGATCGCGGAAGAGACGACGACTTTCGCTCCCGGTGAAAAGGCTTATCTCTGGCTCAAGGTCGACGATGCAGCCGGCGAAACGCTGACCGTCACCTGGACGATCAATGATCAGGTTTTTACGGCGACGCTCAGCATCGGCGGCACCCCATGGCGCACCTGGGCCAGCAAGACGCTGCATATTGCGGGTGAATGGACAGTTACGGTCACGGACAGCGCCGGCGCGAAGCTGAACGAAGCCAACTTTACGGTAAAGTAGTTCGCTCAGCCCTGCGCAATGCGATAGAGGCGGCCGTCCGAAGTCATCAGGTAGAGTTCGCCGGAGCCATCTTCGCCGAAGCTCGTAATGAACCCGCCTGGCCGTAGCGAGGTCCAGTCAAAGCGCGCGGCCGCCACACCATTTGCAAGACTGAAGCTGCGCACGAATCCGGCGCAGTAGTCAGCATAGAAGTACGTGCCCTGCAGCGCTGGAATGGCAGCACCGCGATAGACGTATCCGCCGGTGATTGAACAAGCGTTGTTGCCATGGTCGTACTCGAGTTGCGGCCCGGTCAGGCCGGTCATGTTGCAGGACGGTGTGCCGGGCGGATAGCAGTGGTTGCCTTCCATCAGGTTCCACCCGTAATTGGCAGCGCGCCCGGCGCCGCCGGCCGCTGGCGCCACATCGACTTCCTCCGCGGCGCCCTGACCGACGTCGGCGATGTAGAGGTCGCCCAACCGCCTGTCGAAACTGAAGCGCCAGGGATTGCGCAAGCCCAGGCTCCAGATTTCCGCGCGTTTGCCGTTCTGGCCCGCGAACGGATTGTCCTGCGGAATGACGTAGGGCTGCGGCGCGGTGGATGGCTGGGAAACATCGATGCGCAGCAGTTTGCCCAGCAGTTGGTTCTGATCCTGCGCACGGTTGCCGGGGTCCCCTGCGCTGCCGCCGTCGCCGAAACCGATATAGAGCATTCCATCCGGACCGAAAGCGATCATGCCGCCGTTGTGGTTCTCGAAAGGCTGCGTCACGGTGAGAATAACCCGGTCGACAGTGGGAACCGCCACATTGGGATCGGGACTGACGAGATAGCGCGCAATGACGGAGTTGCCGATGCCCGTCTTGTCCGTATAGCTGATATAGAAACGACCGTTGGTCGCGTACTGCGGGTCGAAGGCGAGACCGAGCAATCCCTGCTCTGCTCCGGAGGACACCAGTGCAGATAGGTCGAGAAACGTTCCGATCTCGGTTTTGCTGGTCTTGTCGATGATTTTGATCATCCCCGTTTTCTCGACCACGAACAAACGACTCGTGTCGCCAGGCGGCGCGGTCAGAAAAACAGGAAAGCTCAAGGCGGCAGACGCTGAATCGACTCGCTCGAGGCGAAGTGGGACTGGGGCAGTTGCCGGGGCAGCGCCCTCGTCGCTGCTATCACCACACGCGGCAAAAAGCAGCGCCACGCTGAGCGCGCAGGTCACGAGCAGCCAGTGCCGCGATTTGCCGTTCTCACGCATCAGCGTCTTTCTTCCCCCGGATCATCGGAATCCCATTTCAAAAGACATGGCGTGCAGGCGGAAGTTCGGAGCGCCGGGCTGATTCGTGCATGCGGACGGCACGTGGTTCTCGAACATAGTTTGCCGTGCTTGACCAGCTTTATGCGAGCCCGCATGATTCGCCGCGTCTCAGGAATCTCCTTTCGGGCGACCTATCCCGATTTCGAAATCCAATCGCCGCTCAATGGGCGCGCGAACCAGGGTGCACCTTGACCGGCCAAAAAATTGATCACGCAGGGGTACGGATCCTCTGGCTTCGCCTGCGGCGGCCGCGTCTGGCCGCGGGTTTGGCCAGTGGTATCGTGATCTATGGGCTTCTGTTGATATGCAGCGACATGCCCGGCCGGCTGCGTTTCATTCTTTCCTGGGACGCCGGTGTTCTGGTGGCAATGGTCCTGCTCTTCGGACTCAGAAATACGCCGCCCGACATGCTGACGCGCATAGCCGCCGGGCAGGATGCGGGCAAATGGGCCGTACTGTTCCTCACGCTAATCGCGGCAGGCGCAAACCTGGTCGCCATCGCGGGCGAAGTTCCGTTGATCAGACATGCCGCGGAATTCGAGAAAATTTTGCGCATCAGCCTGATCATTGCGACGATCGTTCTGTCGTGGACGTTCATCCATACCATCTTCGCGCTCCACTACGCCCACGACTATTATTCCAGCGGCGGGTCCCGCGCCGCCAAGACGACGAATAAGGGATTGGCGTTTCCCGGGCCAACGGCGCCGACCTATATGGATTTCGCCTACTTTTCGTTCACGATCGGCATGACCTTCCAGGTATCCGACGTACCCATCACGGATCCCATCATGCGCAGGCTCGCGCTTACGCACGGCATCATTTCGTTCTTTTACGCCACCGGAATCCTGGCGCTGACGATCAACATGGTGGCGGGCTTGATCTCACCGGCTTGATCTCATGGGCGCCGCCTTCGCCGTGGAAGCGCCGGCGAAGCTCCGGTCGGCCAACAGCGGAACTAAATCATCGCTCAAGGATCGACAGAGCGGTTCAACATCTTTTCTCTATCGCATAGTGGCAGCGTCGTCTTCACGGTCGCCGCAGGTTTCCGGCAAGCAGCTGCTGCCGTGGCTGGTCGCAGTCGCCTTTTTCATGGAAGCGCTCGACACCACGATCCTGAATACGGCTGTTCCAGCCATCGCGCGCGCGCTCGAGGTCTCGCCTCTGAGCATGAAAGCTGTGCTGGCAAGCTACACGCTGAGTCTCGCCGTATTCATCCCCGTCAGCGGCTGGATCGCCGACAGGTACGGCACGCGCCGTGTGTTCGCGGCAGCCATCGGCATTTTTACGATCGGATCGATTCTCTGCGGGATCTCGAGCAACATCCACTGGCTCGTCGCGTTCCGCATTCTGCAGGGTTGCGGCGGCGCGTTGATGCTCCCGGTGGGCCGGCTCACCATGGTGCGGACCTTTGCCAAATCGGAACTGATTCGCGCCATGAGTTTCGTCGCCATACCCGGCTTGATCGGCCCGATGCTCGGACCCCTGGCGGGCGGTCTGATCGTCGGACACTTTCACTGGAGCGTGATCTTTTTCGTCAACGTTCCCATCGGCCTGATAGGCCTCTATCTCGTTCATCGACACCTGCCGGACTACCGTGAGAAGCGCAGCCATCCGCTGGATTTCGTGGGACTCATTCTGTTCGGCTCCGGCATCGCACTGCTGTCATATGTTCTGGAAGTGTTCGGCGAGCACACGCTGAGCGGTCGCGAAATGCTCGGGCTGGTCGCAATTTCCATCCTGCTGCTCACGGGCTACGGACTGCACTCCACGCGTAGCGCGCATCCTCTCCTGGCGCTGATGCTGTTTCGAGTGCGCACATTTCGCGCCGCGGTCAGCGGCAGCTTCTTCACCCGCCTTGGCATCGGCGGTATCCCGTTCCTGTTTCCGCTTCTTTACCAGGTCGGTTTCGGATTCAGCCCCATACAGTCCGGCCTGCTCATGATGCCGCAGGCGCTGGCGGCCATGAGCCTCAAGCTCACCATGCCGCACATCCTTTCGCGCTTCGGCTACCGCACAGTGCTTATTTCCAACACCGTGATGCTGGGTCTGTCGATCATGCTGTTCGCCACCATCGGTGTGCAAACGCCGATCTGGCTGGTCGTCGTGCAGGTATTTTGTTTCGGTTTCCTGACTTCTCTGCAGTACACGAGCATGAACACGCTGGTCTATGCCGATGTCAGCGAGGCGCAGACCAGCAGCGCCAGTACGATTGCCAGCACCGCGCAGCAGATGTCGATCAGTTTCGGCGTGGCTTCGGCGTCGCTGGTCACCGCCATCTTCATTCCGGACCGCTTCCGGGCGGATTCAGCGCAGCTGATTGACGGTATCCACCAGGCTTTCCTGGTGCTTGGCGGACTCACGATCGTTTCGGCAATCGTATTCGCCGGATTGGAACGTACAGATGGCAATACCATGAGCCGGCAGAAAGCCATGCTTCCGGCCGAATGATCGGCCAAAAAAACCCGCCGGAGCGGGTTCTGTCGCGACTGTCCGCGGCACGGAGCTCACTTCGATTCTGTCTCGGCGGGCATTGTCGAAATCGTTCCGTCGCTGGACGAATCAGTAGCGGGTTCGGCCGTGGCAGTGTCCGTCGCCTGATCGGGCGCGGTTGGCTCACCGGCTGCCGTGGCCGAATCGGCGGAACCTGCGGCTGTGTCGTCTGCGGCCAATGCGGCCGTCGTCAGCCATCCGAATACCAGGAAAACCAATGCTGTTGCGAGTCTTCGTTTCATGGCAAAACTCCCTTTGATGAGTGATGTGCGCGAGTTTCAGGCGACGGCGGCGGCCGCCGACTGTTCGCCGGCACGGGTGCAGCAACGACTATGCCACTCACCGGTGTTCGCGCAATCAAGCGGTTAGGGAATTCGAATGACTCGGCAAGGGCTGGCGGCAGTGCGTGAAATCGTTTGCTGCACCAGTTTGCTGCACAGCTCATGAGTCCCGTGATCTTCGGACGCAGCCCGGCTGACGCTTGACCAGCCTGCTCCGGGGAGATCATCATTCGCCGCCACGTCTGTGACGATGCGCGGACGACGGTCCAACCTCTTTGGCCATTATTTGCCGGCACCCTGCCAATGACCCAGCTACAGACGCCCGCCCCCCCCTTCCATCGCCTCAAGCTTTATTACGAAAAGCATGAGCATGCAATCGACATTCTGGCATTCGTCGGCGGCTTCGTTTTCGATATCGCGTTGCTCGATCGTATCGATGCGTGGTCCACCATCGTCCAGCAGGCGGCCTATCTGGTCCTGATCGCGGTGATACTGCTGCAGATGTTTTTTGCGGAGGGAAAACCCCCGCCCGAGCTCGAAGGAATGTTCGTCTTCAAGCGCTGGTATTACACGTACCGCATGGCGTTCGTGCATTTTCTGCTCGGAACCCTGCTCAACCTCTATACGCTGTTCTTCTTCAAGAGCTCGTCGCTGTTCGTGTCATTCGCGTTCATGATCGGGCTGGTGTTGCTCTTGATGGCAAACGAATCGAAGCGCCTGAAGACCATCGGACTGTCGTTCAAATTCGCCCTGTTCAGCCTGTGCCTGCTGTCATTCTGCGCCAGCATCGTGCCGGTCTTCGTGGGATCGATCGGAATGTTCGTTTTCATGCTGTCCATGCTGGCGGGTTGCATACCGCTCGCGGTGATCTACCGGCGCATCCGCATTCACGCGCCGGAACGCGTAGCGCAGGCGAGGCGGCAGGTCCTCGTGCCCTTCGGCGTTGTGCTGGTCGGCTTCCTGTTGCTTTATCTGTTCAGGCTGATTCCACCGGTCCCGCTGTCGATTCCCTTCATCGGCGTCTATCACAACGTCGAACACAGCCAGGAGACGTTCAGGCTGAGCCACGAACGGCCGTACTGGAAAATCTGGCACCACGGTGACCAGGATTTCGCAGCCCAGCCCGGAGACAAGATCTACGTCTACTTTCGCATTTTTTCCCCTGCACGATTCTCCGATCAGGTACTGATGCGCTGGTACTGGAAGGACCAGCAGGGCAAGTGGAAACTGCAGGACTCCATTCCCATCAAGATAGTTGGCGGACGCGAAGAAGGTTTCCGGGGTTACGGCCTGAAATCAAACTATCAGCCCGGCGACTGGAAGCTTCAGGTCGAGACGACAGATGAACGCGAGATCGGCCGCGTTTACTTCGAGGTTGCCGCGGTGCCATCGGCGCCGCGCGATTTCGAAGTCGAGATGCAGTGAGGGAAGAAGGACTGAGGCCTCAGGACGACGGACTCATAAGCACGAGACGGCTGTAGAACTCTTACTGAGTGCGTCCCGAGTCCTCTGTTTTCTTAGGACCGCCGCCAATTCCCCGGCCGGGCGCGCCCGTATTTGTAAACCAGCCAGCCCCCAAGCAGACCGCCCAGGTGAGCGAAGTGCGCAACGCCCGCCTGCGTTCCCGTAACGCCCAGCACCAGTTCCAGCACGGCATAAAGCAGCACGAATACGCGCGCGGGCATGGGGATCGGTGGGATCAGCGGCACGATGGTCCGATTCGGAAAGACCAGCGCGTAGGCCAGCAGGATGCCGAACACGCCGGCCGAAGCACCGACCACGGGTCCGCCAACGGGACCAAACAGGCCGCCGACCAGCAATTGCGCGACTGCGCCAGTTACTACGCTGGCGAAGTAAGCCATGGCCACACGGCGCGCACCCCATACTCTTTCGAGTTCGCCGCCAAACATCCACAAAGCGAACATGTTGAAGGCTAAATGAGTCACTCCCCCGTGAAGAAAGCTATAGGTCACCAATTGCCAGAAGGTCAGGATCGGCAGACTCGCGAGTCCCGGCCCCGCACCCGGCCACAGAGCGAACCATTGGAACAGCGCGTCGCCCATCTGCAATTCCAGAAGATAGACCACAACGTTGGCAATGATCAGGGCTTGCGTAAAAGGCGGCAGCATGGAACTCCTTTTGTTGGGATGGTTCGACCTGGTCAACCGAGAAACGTTTGCATGTTACGCTTGCGAACCGTCGAAACGATCGGCCGGACATCAAACGGCAATGGTCGTCCGGACCATCCGGTTCACATCGATACTAAGTCAACGTCCGTATTGATCGAGGCACACGCATGACGAAAAAGATCGCCCTGTTCATTGTCCTGTTCCAATTCGCCCCTGCTTTCGCCGAGTCGCCTTACACGCGGCCGGCTGGAATCGCGGACGAGAAGGAGCCGTTGATTGTAGCGGGGTATCGCGCGCTGTTTACGTGTTCCGCGCATTTCTTCGCCGGACGTCCGCTGGAAGATATCAAGAAGGTGGAACTCGTCGACGTCGAAGGCTACGGTTACCCGGATCCGGTCATCGACGAAAAACGCAAAATCGTGACCGCGGCAGACACATCGGGCGCGATTGTGCGTATCGCCGCGTTTCGCGACAGCATGGGCTGCACGGTGCTGCCTCCGCACTGGCAGGTCGGCGATATTCCCCGACTGCCGAACGTGCAGTATGGCCGCGCGCCCGAAGTCGCGAACCTGCCTTTTCCCGCCGGCGATCGCGTCGATCTGCCAGCCAGCGGCCTCGATTCACGCCATGGCAACCTGCGGCCGATTCTGGATCGCGCCTTCGACGGCCGCAGTTACGGCGAGGGCGACGGCGTGGTGACCACAGCGGTGCTCATTTTCAGGCACGGCAAGATCGTCGCCGAGCGTTACCGTCCAGGCTTCGGTATCCATTCGGGATACCGCACCTGGTCGACGTCGAAAAGCATATCTGCCGCCCTGCTGGCCATCGCCGCCAGGGACGGCATCCTGGATCTCGACGCACCGTTGAGCATCCCGGAGTGGCATCATCCGGGCGATCCGCGCCAGACCATCACACACAAACAGCTGCTGTGGATGTCCAGCGGGCTATACAGCGGCGGCGCCAATACCTACGCGGTCTATTTCGGCGGAGAGGATGTCATCAGCGCAGTAACCACCACACCGCTGGAAGCCGCACCAGGCACACGCTGGAAGTATGCGAACAACGATACGCTGCTTTTGCTGCGCGAACTGCGCTACAAACTGGGTGACGACCTGAAATATCTGCGCTTCCCCTACGACGAACTGCTGCACCCGCTGGGCATGTATCACACGCGCATGGAAACCGATCATCTCGGTAATTTCGTCGGATCGAGCCAGACCTATACGACGGCTCGCGACCTGATGCGCTTCGGCATCCTGCTGGCAAACGACGGCGTGTGGAACGGCAAGAGGCTATTGCCGGAGGGTTGGGTAAAATTTTCCAGCACGCCCGCGCCAACCCGGCCGCCGGTCGCCGGCCAATGGGGCTACGGCGCGCAATTCTGGCTGCTGGATCAGATGCCGGGCGTGCCGCCCGGCACCTTCACCACCGCTGGCAACAAGGGCCAGTACGTGACGGTCGTGCCGGGGTACGATCTGGTCATCGTGCGCACCGGGGTCGATCCCGACGGCAAGCGCTGGGCGCAGGACCGGCTCTACGCGCAGCTCCGCGAGCTCCGCAAAGGGCG
>Ga0207689_10000249_pt1 | contig 48288 bp, 42 predicted proteins | sample KBSMisM52_FD_184312 | JGI IMG/M metagenome (GOLD analysis project Ga0207689, IMG submission 184312) | Miscanthus rhizosphere microbial communities from Kellogg Biological Station, Michigan, USA - KBS Miscanthus M5-2 (SPAdes) (version 2) | ecosystem: Host-associated > Plants > Roots >...
CCGGTGATCCAGACGGCGTCCGGCAAGGCGGAGGAGTGGCCGATACCGGGGTTGTCTCGGCCGCGACGACAACGCCGCCGGTCGTCGTCTGGGCGCCGGGAAGCGGTGCGAGGACTCCTGACGCGGGGCACTACTAGTGTCCTGACTCAGCGGGTCGGTGCCGGTTTCGCGGTGATCCGGCCGGCGTGCGGCACGGCGGAGGGGCGCCTGGCGCCCGGTCGAGCGTGCGGTTGACGTCGGCCAGTTCCCGGGCGAGCGCCCGGCAGTCCGGGCAGCTGCGCAGGTGCGCCTCGACCCCCGATCGGGCCCGGCCGGTCAGCCGGCCGCGGGTCCACGCCCCGAGCCGGTCGACCGCGGGCCGGTGCTCCCACCCGCCTTCGGCCGCGACGTGCTCCTGCAGGTAGGCCTGCCGCAGCCGCTCGCGCGCCCGGTACGCCAGCGCCGCCACCCCGTTCGGCGTCAGCCCGAACAGCGACGCGACCTCCGGCCGCGGTGCCCGTTCGACCTCGGTACGCCAGATCACCTCCCGCCAGCGCTCGGGCAGCCGGTGGAACGCCCGCGCCGCCAGCGTCGCCTCCAGCTCCGCCACCGCCGGGTCCTCCCACGGCAGCCCGACGTCGTACCGGCCCGGGTCGTCGGTCCACTCCAGCGGCCGGTCCCGCCGGCGCCGGTCGCACAGCGTGTTGCGGACGGTCGTCAGCAGGTAGGCCCGGAACGCCTGGTCGGGACCTCCGCCGGCGCGGATCGCGTCGAGCACCTTCGCGAACGCCTCGGCGACCAGGTCCTCCGCGTCCGGCCTCGACCCGACCAGTTGCCTGGCCTGGGTCCGGGCCGCGCCGGCGTGCCGCCGGTAGAGCAGGCCGTACGCCTCGAGGTCACCGCACCGCACGGCGGCGACCAGCTCCGCATCATCGGGAGCGCCCGCGTCGGCGGCAGCCATGCCGGTCCTCCTCAGCATCGCGGACGGGTGCTGTCCCGAACGAACCACCCCAAGGGCGGGTCCACTACACCCCTGAGGAGGTTTACGGTGCCGGGGTGGCCCCGGTCCCGATCACCGTCGCGCTGGTGAACGACTACGACGTCGTCCTCGCCGGGCTCGCCCGCATGCTCGACCACTACCGGGACCGGGCGCTGATCGTGGAGATCGACGCCAACGAGCCGGTGGCGGAGGTCGTCGACGTCGTGCTGTACGACTCGTTCGCGCAGCCGGAGTCCGACCGCGACGAGGTGGCGACCCTGGTGGCCAACCCGAGATCGCGCCGGGTGGTCGTCTACAGCTGGAACCTGCACCCGCACCTGATCGAGAACGCCCGCCGGCAGGGCGCGCACGGCTACCTGTCCAAGACGCTGTCCGCTCGGGAGCTGGTCGCCGCGCTCGAGGCCGTGCACGCCGGCGAGGTCGTCATCAGCGCGCCGCCGCCGCGCCGCAGTCGCAGCGCCGTCGGCCTGGACTGGCCCGGTCGCACCGAGGGGCTGACCGACCGCGAGTCGGAGGTGCTCGCGCTGATCACCCAGGGCATGAGCAACGCCGAGATCGCCGAGCTGACGTTCCTCAGCCCCAACACGGTCAAGTCCTACATCCGCACGGTCTACCGGAAGATCGGGGTGGGCAGCCGCACCCAGGCGGTGCTCTGGGGTGTTGCGCACGGCTTCAGCCCGGACCGGAACCGCATCGGCTACTGGCGCGCCGGGTCGTGACCGGCCGCCCGGGCGCGTCGGTCAGGATGGTCGGCGTGGGCACCGGACGGGCACGTTTGAGTCGCCGGCTCGCGGTGCTCGTCCTCGGCCTGGCCGTGGCGGGTTGCTCCTCGGGCGGCCCGCCCGCGGCGGCGCCGACCACGACCGCGCCGACCACGACCGCGCCGACCACGACCGCGGCCCGGTCCGCCGGCTCCGCCGCGACCGCTCCGGCGGGGACCCGGGACTGGCCCGGTTACCACGGCAGCGCCGACCGGGCCGGTGTGGCGGCGGCGATGCCGCCGGTGTCCCGGCTCGGCGTCGTCGCCTCGGTACGGCTGGACGGCGCCGTCTACGCCGCGCCGATCGTCGCGGCCGGCCTGACCGTCGTCGCCACCGAGAACGACACGGTGTTCGCCTTCGACCGTTCCTACCGCCAGGTGTGGCGGCGGCACCTGGGTGAGCCGTCCCCGGCGGCCGAGCGGCCGTGCGGGAACATCGACCCGCTCGGCATCACCGGCACGCCGGTGTACGACCCGGGCAGCGGCCTCGTCTACGTCTCGCCGGAGTACGGCGGTCCGCCCCGGCACGAGCTGGTGGCGCTGGACCTGCGCACCGGAGCGGTGCGCTGGCGGCGCGGCGTCGACCTGCCCGGCACGGAGACCAGGGCCATGCAGGAGCGGGGCGCGCTCGCGGTCACCGGCGGCCGGGTCTGGGTGCCGTTCGGCGGGCTGGCCGGCGACTGCGGCGGCTACAAGGGCCGGCTGGTCGGCATCCGGCTCGACGGCACCGGTGCGCCGGTCAGTTACACGGTCCCGACCACCCGCGAGGCCGGCATCTGGACGCCGCCCGGCCCGGTGGTCGACTCCGCGGGCGACCTCTACGTCGCGGTCGGCAACGGCGAGTCCGGGGTCGGCGACCCGTACGACCACAGCGACTCGGTGCTCCGGATCGGCCCGGACGGCCGGCTGCGCGACTCGTTCTCGCCGTCGACCTGGCCCACCGACAACGACGCCGATCTCGACCTCGGCTCGCAGGGACCCACGCTGGTCGGGCCGTGGGTGTTCGCGGCCGGCAAGTCCGGCACCGGGTACGTGCTCCGCCGCGGCCACCTCGGCGGCATCGGCGGCCAGGTCAGCCAGGCCGAGGTGTGCCGGTCGTTCGGCGGCACCGCGGTCGCCGCCGGGATCGTCTACGTGCCCTGCACCGACGGCATCCGCGCCGTCGCCATCGACGGGTCGGGAGCCCTCTCCGTCCGCTGGCACGCCGACCCGGCGCTGGCCGGCTCTCCGGTGGTCGGCGGCGGTCGCGTGTGGACACTCGATCAGAGCGGCGGGGTGCTGCACGCGCTCGACCCGGCGACCGGACGGACCCGCGAGCAGGTCGCGGTCGGCGCCACCAGCCGGTTCGCGACCCCGGCGATCAGCGGCCGGGACGTGCTGGTGCCGACGCTGGCCGGCCTCGCGGTCGTCCGGACCTCCTAGCGGCGGGCCATCGAGGGGCGGCCGCCGAGGGCCGGCTGCATCACCGGTCCGCGCAGCAGCCCGAGCCGCCCGGCCGTCACCACCGCCTCCAGCTGGGAGTGGCAGTCCAGCTTCGCCAGCGTGCTCTTCACGTACCCGCGGCAGGTGTGCAGGCTGATCGACAGCTCCCGGGCGATCGTGCGCGGGTCCTTGCCGCGGCCGAGCAGTTCGAGGACCTCCTGCTCGCGCGGGGTCAGCACCGGCCGGCGCGGGCCGGCCTGCTCCTCGGCCTGCGCGCGGGTCCGGCCGGACGAGCCGAGCCTGGCCAGGAAGATCGGGTCGACGATCATGGAACCGCTGCGCGCGGTCCGGACCGCGTCGAGCACCTGGTCGAGGGCGCCGGACTTGGCGACGAACCCGGAAGCGCCCGCGGTGGCGGCCCGGCTGATCAGCTCGGCGTCCTCGGACGCGGTCAGCATCACGACCCGGAGGCTGGGGTGGCGGTCCACCAGCGTCGCGGCCAGCGTCACCCCGTCGACGTCCGGGAGGGCGAAGTCGAGCAGCACCACGTCCGGGCTGGTCCGCTCGACCAGCCGCTGGCCCTCCGCCGCGGTGGTGGCGGTGCCCACCACCTCGATGTCGGCCTCGCTCGCCATCGCGAAAGTGAGCAGATCGAGTAGGGTCTGATGGTCGTCGATGAGGGCGACCGTCGTCGTCCTGCCCATGAGCCCCCCAGCAATCGTTTGTGGCTCGGGTCACGGAGCGTAATCAAGCATGTGACCTCGTTGCCCAGTAAGGCATATCCGGGCTTAGTGGATAACCCCCAGCCGGGTGAATGATTGCATCGAGAAGGTAACGAGCCTTTCCGGGCACCTCGTTCCGTCCTCCCGGCTGCCCTCCCACACCGCCGCCGGCAGACGTGTCCGGACAGGTCAGAGCGGGTGTGTGCGCTGTGGACGACAGGATCCGCAGGCCACGCGGTCGGTCGGCCCGAGCTGGCCGGAACCGGCCACAGTGAGCCCGACCGCGGCGGACAGCGTCCCGACACGACGGAATCCGTGGTTGCCCGACAGCAAAATCGTCACCGTGAGCATCCGATTCGCCGCCCCCAGACGGCGAGGACGCCCGCCGGCCGCCGCACCGCCGAGCGGACCCCCCGCTTCTCCGCAATGCTGCAACCGATTGTGATCCAGCCCACACCCGCGTCAGCCGGGCCAGCGGATCTCGTCCACGGCGCGCCGATCCCGCTCGGCGGCCGCCACCCGCGGCGCCCGGCCGAACGCGGTCATCGTGGTCACCTCCCAGTGCGCCGGCACGCCGAACTCGGCCGCCACGCCGTCCCGGTCGAAGGCCCGGAACTGCCGGGCCGACAGGCCCACCGCCTGCGCCTGGACGGTCATGTGCGCCACCGCCTGGCCGAGGTCGTACAGCGCGAACTCGGAGTAGTCCCAGTCGGTGTCCTCGACGTGGCGATGGCAGAGGTTGGCGACCAGCAGGCCGGCGTCCGGGACCCACCGGGCCGAGCTCCCGGCCAGGTACCGGACCAGCCGCGCGTGCACCGGGTCGCCGCGCCGGCCGGCGAGGAAGGACCACGGCTGCGAGTTGCCGGCCGACGGGGCCCACCGGGCCGCCTCGAGCAGCGAGGCGAGCTCGGCCTCGGACACCACGTGCTCCGGGTCGAACCGGGCCGGGCTCCACCGGCCGGCCAGCAGCGGGTGCAGCGGCACCCCCGTCTCGTCCACGCGACCACCCTGCCACCGGGCGATCGCGTCATGGCGGCGGTGCCGGACGGTTCCTCTGTTTGACGGCTCGCCCGGCGACCGATCCCCAGGCACCGGGCGGGCCAGTCAGGGTCGGCCGTCGGACGGCGGTGCGGTCGCCGCCGCGGCCTGCTGGCGGCCGGCCGGGGTCACGTGCGGACTGTTCTCGATCAGCAGCTGCGCCTGCCGGGCCGAGAAGAAGTACGACGTCTCCCCGCCGCACTCGCCGTCCGACTCCCCCGGCCGCTTGATCCACAGCAGCGCGTCCACGCCGGGCAGGCCGGGACTCGTGGTCGGCGGCGCCCCGAGCGCCTGGTGCGCCGGGTTGCACCACTCCTCGTCGCTGTCCTTGCGGTCCGGCGGCGGCCCGATCCCGTTGCGGGACACGTCGACCACGAACGGCCGGTGCCCGACCAGGTCGGACAGCTCCCGACCCCAGGCCACGCTGGCCGCGGTGGTCTGCCGGTTCGACACGTTGACCGCGAATCCCTCGGCGTCGGCGATGCCGGCCGCGAGCAGTCGCTCGGCGGTGTCCCCGGTCGACTTCCAGGCGGCGTGCCCGGCGTCGATGTAGACCGACTGGCCGGCCGTCTCCAGCCGCCGCACCGTCTCGGCCATCAGCCGGGCCCGGCCGGCGTCGAAGCAGTCCGCCGGCAGCCCGTCCGGCTCGAGCACCACGACCGCCCTGGTCGAGCCGAGCCGCCTGATCATCGAGCCGATCCAGTCCCGGTACGCCGCTGCCGACGGCGCGCCCTGCTTGTGGTGCGAGCAGCCGCGGTCCGGGATCCAGTACGCCACCAGGACCGGCAGCGCGTCCTGGGCGCGGGCCGCCTGCAGCAGCTCCGGCAGCGTGTCGAGGTCCTGCGGGCTGTTGATCCAGCGCGCCTGCGGCTGGCCGGCGATCGGCTCCAGCCAGTCGGCGCCGTTGGCCCGCTCGTACCGGGCCGCCTCGCTGTCCGGGTCGACGGCCAGCCGGGCGTCCCGGAACGGGTGGGTCAGCGGCCGGTACGTCACCGCCGGCCGGTCCGGGTGCAGGGTCAGGTCCGGCTGCTGGGCGCAGCCGAGCAGGCAGCCGGCCAGCGCGACCAGCGCCCCGACCCGGACCGCGGTCCGCCGCACCGCCGCCCGCCTCACCGCGGTCGCCACAGCGAGCTCACCCGGTAGATCGTCACGCCGCCGTCGCCACTGCCGAACCGGGCGACCGGGACGGCGTGCTTGCGCGCCTCGACCGCGGTCGGATACTTCGATGCCCCGTCGGGCGTCCGGAAGTACCAGTTCGGCAGGACCAGGTAGTCGATCCGGTGCAGCGAGGCCTTGACGGCCGGGTCGGTGTCCAGCTTGTAGACGATGATCGGCCGCGGCCGGTAGCCGTACTTCTGCACGAGGTCGACCCAGATCGCGTCGTGCACGACCAGCACCTTGTTCCGGGGGACGTTGTCGGCGACCCAGCGCTCCGCCGACCGCAGCGGCGGCTCGGTGGAGACCGAGGTCATCCGCTGCAGCGACGGGGTCCAACCCGCCACGGTGGCGACCAGCGCGACGGCGGCGACACCGCCGACGAGCCCGCGCACCAGCCGGCCGGCCGGACCGGCCCGCCAACCGGCCAGCGGCCGCCGCCGGCCGGACAGCCGACCGTTGCCGGCGACGCGTTCCAGCACGCCGACGATGAGCAGCGGGCTCCACGGCAGCAGCGACAGCACGTGCATGTACGGCAGGTAGCCACCGCGCAGCAGCATGAGCCAGCCGATGGTCAGCGCGAGCGCGATCGGCCGCAGCCGCTTGACGAAGAACGCGAACGGCACCGCGGCCGCGCCGCCCAGCAGCAGGACCCGGTCGTACTGCAGCCAGTCACTGAACCGCGCCGCCGTGCTGCTGTGCGGGTCGAGCAACGACCCGGTGCCCTGCCGCTGCAGCAGCTGCCAGCGTGCCGTGCCCAGCAGCGTGTTCCGGTCCGGCGCGGTGAACAGCTCGCCCTTGTAGAGCGCGTACAGCGGGTAGAGCACCATCAGCAGCAGCCCGCAGAACGCGGCCACCGTGACCAGCTGGGCCCGGTTGCGCCGGTCGAGGTTCTGCGCGAACGCCCAGACGAACGCCGGCAGCAGGATCAGCGCGGTCTCCTTGGTGAGCGCCGCCATCGCGAACGCCCCCGTCGAGCCGATCGCCGCGCTGATGCTGCGCCGCGGCGAGTACGCGAGCACGAACGCGAGCAGCATCCAGGGCGTCACGATGTTGTCCAGGAACGTCCACCGACCGTAGACCAGCTCGAGCGGGCAGAGCCCGAACAGCAGCACGACCGCCGCGGCGCCGGCCCGGGAGATCGACAGCCGCCGGGCCAGCACGTACAGCAGCCCCGCGCTGATCACCTTCGCGATGAGCATGCATTCGTTGCCGAAGCCGATCGCGGTCGCGTGCCGGCCGAAGCCGTCGGTGAGCATCGACCACGCGCCGATCTGCATCCAGCCGGCCGGCGTGTGGTCGTAGAAGTACGAGTACGGCGAGAGCGCCCGCTCGTACTGGAACGACCAGGCCTGGGACAGGTAGGTGCCCGGGTCGTCCACCCAGTCCGGGAAGTTCGCCATGCCCTTCGCGTGCACGGCGCCGACCAGCACCAGCAGCGGCACCGCGATCAACAGGCTGGTCCGGTGCGCGCGGAACCACTCGCCGAGCGCGATCAGCACCTGCCGCCGCATCGGGACGATCTGCCGGATCCCGACGACGTCGTGGATGGTGGTCGTGCTCATGCGGCCCTCGCCAGCTCCGGCTCGGCCACCGGGCCCAGATGGGAGCCGTGGTGGGCGGTCTTCATCCAGTCGCCACGGCCGCGGGCGAACCGGGCCATCGCCCAGACCGCGGCGGCCGACAGCACCAGCTGGAACGGGTACGCGCCGAGCACCAGGCCGGCGTAGTCACGCAGCCGCACCCTGGTGCCGAACGTGCGGCCGAACTGGTTCAGCATCAGCAGGTCGAGCAGCACGGTGAGGAAGCTGATCCCGAGCGGCACGGTCGCCAGCAGCGTGATCGCGACCGGCGCCTTGTGCGCCAGCGCGAGCGCCAGCGCGACCGGGGTCAGCAGGCCGGCGAACGCCTGCAGGAACTGGAACCCCAGCACGTACAGGGCCAGCACCCGCTTGCCGAGGGTGGGCAGCTGGGTCCACTCCCACTCGGCGAACACCTGGACGAAGCCCTGCATCCAGCGGACCCGCTGGCGCAGGAAGCCGCGCAGGTCCGCCGGGGTCTCCTCGCGGGTCACCAGCTCGTCGACGTACACGACGTCGACCTCGTAGCCGAGCACGGAGGCGGTGATGCCGATCTTGCAGTCCTCGGTGAGGCAGCGCTCGTCCCAGTACTCGCCGTACCGGTCGTGCAGCGCGGCCAGGAACTCCCGGCGGAAGAAGACGGTGTTGCCGCCGAGCGGCATCACGCCGGCCGCGGCCTGCAACTTGAGCCGGGACTGGAACCACTTGAAGTACTCCAGCACGTTGGCCGCGCGCCACCAGCCGCTGGCGTGCGCCCGCCACCAGCGCCGGGTCCGGCCGAGCGGGCCCGGCGGCAGCGGCAGCGCGTTCGGGTCCGTGGTGGCGTTCATCAGTTGCACGCCGCACTGCACGATCCCGGCACCGGTGGTGCGGAACCGGTGGTCGACCATCCGCAGCAGCTCCGGGTGGAACAGGTCCTCGGCGTCGGCCACCCCGACCCACTCGTACGGGATGTCGAGGTCGTGCAGCATCGTGATCGCGCGGTTGAGCCCGATCGGCTTGTTGTGCACCGGGGTCTCCTCCGGGTACGGGCAGACCAGCACCCGCTCCGGGTCCCGCCGGGCGGCCGCGTGCGCGATCCGCGCGGTGGCCATGTCGTCGTCGTGGTCGACGATCGGGACCACCCAGTAACGCGGGTGATCGAGGTGGGCGAGCCGGCGCAGCGTCGGCCCGGCCACGGCCACCTCGTCCCGCATCGGCACGAGGATCGCGCCGGGCAGCTGCGGCGGGCCGGGCGTTCCGTACCGGTGCGGGTCGTTGTGCTCGGGGCGCCACCACTTGTAGAGCTGGAACAGCAGCGTGGTGCTCGCCACGGCGATCATGAAGACGGAGATCACCACGAGGAAGACGTCGAGCTCGACCAGCGCGAGCGTCAGGCCGCCGGCCGCCACCAGGGCGAGCGCGATCACCAGCCGGCGCGGGTCGGCCGGCCGGGGCCGGCCGTCGGTCGGGGCGGCCGGCCGCGGCTCGTGCCGGAACGACCAGTAGCGGTCGGAGCAGAAGTTGACCACCGCGCCGGCGGCCAGCAGCAGCCAGTACGCCGGCGAGGTGCCGATGACCGGCGCCAGCACCGGGAAGGCGGCCACCGACAGCAGCAGGCTCGACAGCCGGGCCACCTGGAACCGCAGCCAGCGTGACCGCAGCGGCCGTTCCGAGCCGGTGACCCGGTTCCGCCAGGTCAGCAGCGCGTTGCCGGCGAAGTTCAGCTGGAGTGTGATGACGGCCTGCACCGTGTTGGCGACGGCCGGGATCAGACCCCAGGCGAGCAGGGCCACCAGCAGCTCGTGTCCGGCCACTCCCACCGATATGCCGACCAGGACGAACAGGACGGCATCGCGATGGAGTGAACGAACGGTCGGGATGCGGGACAGCGTTCTTCCTCCTTCGGCTCAGGACGGTCATCGGGCACGCGTCTGCACGCGGTCACACCGCGGGTGGTGCTCATGCTCGTGCGGGCCGAGGGATCGTCGCGGTCGGACTTCGCCCGGTGGGCGTGGGCCGCGACGCCCGCCACCGCTTGTTACCCATCGGGGCGCCGGACATGACGGCGCGCAGGTGAAACCGCGGGTGTGATTAGCACCGCGGCGACGCGGGGTATCCGACTCTGCACGACCCGCGGAATCCGCCGATGACGATGGAGGAACGGATGGGTATCGCCGTCAGTCTCTTTCTGCTGGCGGTCGGCGCGATCCTGGCGTTCGCGACCGATGTCAGCGTCTCCGGCCTCGACCTCGACACCGTCGGGCTGATCCTCATGCTCATCGGCGCGGTGGGCTTCGTGCTCACGCTGATCGTCTGGGGCTCGCGCCGCCGGGTGGTCCGGAGCGTGCCGGCGGACCAGGTCGTGGAACGGCGCGCGGTCGCGCCCGGGCGCGAGGTCGTCGAGGAGCGCCGGGTGGCGCCGGCCCGCGAGCAGGTCGTGGAGGAGCGCCGCTACCGGGAGCCGGGCTACTAACCGACTCCAGCCGCCCGGTGGGTCTGACCCTTGCCCACCGTGGCGGCACTCGTCTCCGGCTTGGCCCGGCCGGGAGCGTCGGCAGCGTTCGTCCCGGGCCGCTGGTTGCCCCGCGCGGCGGTCTGCCGGCCATGACCCGTGGCGCCGGCCTGCTGGCCGTTGTCGACGGCGGCGGCCTGCGGTTGCTGCGCCGTGGTCGGGCCCCGCTGGGGGGCCGCGGCCCGCGGGTTGGTCGCCTCGGTCTGACCCTGGCCGGGCGCCGCCTGCGGGTTCTTCGGCTTGGCCTGGCCGTTGCCCGGGGCGGCGGCCTGCGGGTTCTGCTCCTTCGCCTGACCCTGGCCCGGCGCCGCCGCCTGCGGGTTCTGCTCCTTCGCCTGACCCTGGCCCGGCGCCGCCGCCTGCGGGTTCTTCGGCTTGACCTGGCCGTTGCCCGGGGCGGCCGACCGCGGGTTGCTCGGGTGCGCTCCCGGTGCGCGGACCGCCGCCTTCTTCGCCGCCTTCTTCGCCGCCTTCGCCTGCTTCGTCGTGGCCTTCGCAGCCGCCTTCGCCGTCGCCGGCGAGGTGTTCCGCAGTACGCTCTCCCCGGCACCGCCGGAGGTGATCCCCGCTGCGGCGACCGCGCTCGCGGCGGGCGTGCGGTGCACCGCGTGCGGCACGGCGACCCCGGCGGCGACCGCCGTACCGCCGACCACCACCGCGGTCAGCACGGCCGCGGCCGGCCCGGCATGCGCGCCGGCCAGCCAGCCCAGCACCGACCCGCCGGCCACCGCAGCAGTGCCACCCGACGCCACAGCAGCCGACGCCGCACCCGCACCAGCCGACGCCGCACCCGCCGACGCCGCACCCGTTGAGGCGCCGCCGGCGGAGTCGCGGAGCAGGGCGGCGAGCGGTCCGGTCGCCGCACCGCCGAGCAGCAGCGGAGCGAGCAGCCCGCGCAGCCCGCTGTTGACCTCCTCCAGCTCGGCCGCCACCTGGCGGCACCGCCGGCACGTCGCCAGGTGCGCCTCCACCCTGGCCGCGTCGCCGGTCGAGATCCGGTCGCGGGTCCAGCTGCCCAGCCGGGCGACCGCCTCCCGGCAGGCCTCCTCGTCGCACCCACTCACGTGCGCCTGCAGGAACGCCTGCCGCAGCCCCTCCCGGGCCCGGTATGCCAGCGCCGCCACCGCGTTCGGCCGCAGCCCGAGCCGGCTGCCGACCTCGGCCGTACTCTCCTGCTCGACCTCGCTGTACCAGAGCACCGTCCGCCACCGCTCCGGCAGGCTGGCGAACGCCCGCGCGGCCAGCGCCGAGTTGAGCTCCGCCTCGGCCGGGTCCACCCACGGCTCGCCCCGGTCGTGCCGGCCCATGTCCTCGCTGAGCTCCAGCCGCCGGTCCCGGCGGGCCCGCTCGTACATCCCGTTGCGGACCGCGGTGAGCAGGTAGGCCCGGAACGCGCTGTCCGGGCCGCGGCCGGCGCTGAGCATGTCGAAGACGCGCGCGAACGCCTCCGCGACCAGGTCGTCCACGTCGTGCGGGGAGGCGCTGAGCTGCCGGGCCATCCGGCGGGCCGCGCGCTCGTGCCGCTCGTACAGCTGCGCGAACGCGGCCCGGTCACCGGCCCGGACGGCGGCGATCAGCTCCGCGTCGCTGCATCCGGCCGGGTCGTCGAGCGGGCGCGGCTCCGGGTCGAGCAGGGTCATGCGGCTCCGTTCGGCCTGAGGGAGGGGCCGGCACGGCCTCTCCGGCCGTCGCATCGTCAGTCTGCCCGCTCGGCGCTGCCAGCGAACCGCCCTCGATTCGGCCGAACACCGTCAAGTGGATTCAGCCAACCGGCTCTCGCGCCAGCAGAGCCCCGTGTCGCCCGCCTGCTACGCCGTCAGGACGACAGCTCGACGGTCAGCGTGAGTGCGTCCGGGTCGCCGGCGTGGCCGGCGACGTCGATGCGGTAGGGGCCGGCCGGGAGCTGCCAGCCGCCGGCCGCGCGGACCGCCAGCCGGCGCAGCGGAACCTCGATCGCGACTGGAGCCCGCTCCCCCGGGCCGACCTCGACCCGCGCGAAGCCGACCAGGAAGCGGTCGACCCCGTCCGGGTCGGGCCGGGTCGCGTATGCCTGCACGACGTGCCCGCCCGGGCGGTCGCCGGTGTTGGCCACGGTCGCCCGCACCGTGAGCACGTCGCCGTCGACCGCGGCCGACGCGCCGGACAGCGCGAACGACGTGTACGACAAGCCGAAGCCGAGCGGGTATGCGGCCGCGGTGCCGGTCCGGTCGAGCAGCCGCTGACCGTGCCACCGGTCGTAGGTCACCGCGGTGGCGTTCTTGTCGAACGGCGGCAGGTCGGCCGCCTCGACCGGGACGACGCACGGCAGCCGGCCACCCGGCTCGCGGTCGCCGAGCAGCACGTCGGCGAGCGCCGCGCCGCCTTCCATCCCGGAATACCAGCCCATCAGGACGGCCGGCACCTCGTGCCGCCAGGCCTCCATGATGACCGCGGCACCGGCCACGACGACCACGACGGTGCGCGGGTTCGCGGCGGCGACGGTACGGACCAGCTGCTCGTCCTGCGGGTGCAGCCGCAGCGAGTCGCGGTCGCCGCCGACCGACTGCGGACCCGCGTCCCAGGCCCGGGCCAGCTCGGCCAGCGCCTCGGGGTCGGGCGAGGGCGGGTAGAGCGCGGCCAGCTCGGCGTCGAACGAGCCGACGAACTCGCCCTCGTCGGCGGCGGTGTAGCCGACCACGACGACCGCCGCGTCCGCGCCGGCGGGGTCGTCGACGAACGTCACCCCGGGCAGCGCCGCCCGCAGGCCGGCCAGCGGCGTGACCACCTCGGGCGCCCGCACGTCGGACGAGCCGTGGTCGCCGGTGTTGGGCAGGTCGGCCAGTGGCCCGAGCACCGCGACCCGGCGCAGCGCGGCCCGGTCCAGCGGCAGCAGCGGTCGGTCGCCGACCGGCTCGTTGCGCAGCAGCACCATCGACCGGCCGGCGACCTCGCGGGCCAGCGCGCGGTGCGCGGTCGAGGCGACCACGTCCCGGCCCGGCACCGGTGTGTCCAGGCCGGCGGCGAACCGGAGCTGGGTCGCGACGATCCGGCCCGCGGCCCGCTCTGCGTCGGCGCGGTCCAGCCGGCCGGAGGCGAGCGCCGCCGGCAGCGCCTGCGCCCGCTGCTGGGCGAACGGCATCTCCAGGTCGAGCCCGGCGGCCACCGAGCCGACCGGGTCACGCAGTCCCCAGATGAAGTCGGACATGACGAAGCCGGCGAAGCCCCACTCGTCCCGCAGGATCTCGGTGAGCAGGGTGCGGTTCTGCCCGCACCACTCGCCGTTGACCGAGTTGTACGCGCTCATCACCGCGGTCACGCCGGCGTCCACGACGGCCCGGAAGTGCGGCAGGTAGACCTCGTGCAGCGCGCGCTCGTCGACCCGCACGTCGACGGTGAACCGCGCGTTCTCCATGCTGTTGCAGGCGTAGTGCTTGACGCAGGCCATGACGTGCCGCTGGGCCCCGCGGGCCAGCGCCGCGCCCATCTCGCCGAGCAGCGCCGGCTCCTCGCCGTACGTCTCCTGCGCCCGGCCCCAGGCCGGGTGCCGGAGCAAGTTGATGCAGACGCCGGCGAACAGGTTGCCGCCCTGCGCCCGGATCTCGGCCCCGATCGCCTCGCCGACCCGTTCCTCCAGCGCCGGGTCCCAGGTCGCGCCGCGGCCCATCGGCACCGGGAACGCGGTCGACCGGCCGATCACCGCGCCCCGCGGGCCGTCGCTGAACCGGATGCCGGGCAGCCCGATCCGGGGCAGCGCGCCGGCCACGATCGGCTCGAGGTTGTAGCCCTTGCCCATCATGTGCGGCATCCCGGGCCAGAACGGCTCGTCGCCGTCGAGCAGCCCGAGCAGCTCGTCGTCGGTCAGCCCGGCCAGCAGGTCGGCGGCGGCGCCGGCCGGGTCGGCGCCGGCCCGGACCGCGGCCACCGCCCGGTCGTAGCCGGACGCGGCGTCCTCGGAGACGGCGCCGCCGCGGGGGTCGGCGGCGCCGTCGGCCGAGAGGGTCACTTGCCGAAGCCGGCGGTGAGCCCGGACAGAAGCTGCCGGCGGCCGACCACGTAGAGCACCAGGATCGGCAGCGTGGTCAGCACGACCGAGGCCAGCACCGCCGGCACGTTCACGCTGTATTGCCCCTGGAACGTCCACAGCGCCAGCGGAAGCGTGCGCCGGCCGGGGTCCTGGGTGAGCACCAGCGGCAGCAGGAACCCGTTCCAGATCGTCAATCCTTGGTAGATCGCCACGGTCACCAGCGCCGGCCGCGTGAGCGGGAAGGCGAGGTGCCGCAGCGTCGCCCATTCGCTAGCGCCGTCCACCCGCATCGACTCGAACAGCTCGTTCGGCACGTCCCGGATGAAGTTCGACAGCACCAGCACCGACAGCGGAATCGCAAACGCGATCGACGGCAGGACGATCGCCACCAGGGTGTCGTACAAGCCAAGCTTGATGATGACGAGGTAGATCGGGATGATCGTCGCCTGCAGCGGGATCGCCAGCCCCATGAGGAACAGCGTGTTCGTCGCGCGCAGATGCCAGCGGGCGCCACCGCGGATGATCGCAAACGCCGCCATGAAGGAGAAGAACACCACCGGGATCACCGCGCCGACCACGACGATGACGGTGTTGACGAAGTACTGGATGAAGTTCGACTGGAGGACCAGCCGGTAGGCATCGAACGTGATGTCGGTCGGCGGCTTCAGCGGGTTCTCGGCGAAGTAGACCTCCTGGCTCTTCAGGCTGGTGACCACGATCCAGTAGATCGGGACGATGACGACCCCGAGCCAGAGCCAGGCGGCCAGGCCGCCGAGCCAGTTGAGGTGCAGCAGGTTCCGGGGGCTGTGTCGGCGCCGCTGCCCGGGCGACGCCTCGTTCGCCTGCTCCGTCTCGGCACGGAGAGTCGACGTCACGTCACATCCCCTCCAGCTGGCTCGCGCTGCGGTCCCGGCCGCCGAGCCGTTGCAGCAGCACGGCGACCACGAGTCCGACCAGCACGAGGATCATGGCAATCGCGCTGGCCGGACCCATCTGGTTGCCTTGGAAGCCGGTGATGTACATGTCCAGCGCGAGCGTGCGGGTCGCGTCGGCCGGGCCGCCGGCCGTCAGCACGAAGATGATGTCGAAGAACGTCAGCGACCCGACGATCATGAGCGTCGACGACGTGATGAATGTGTACTTCAGCTGCGGCAGGGTGATGCTGAAGAACTGCCTGAGCCGGCCTGCCCCGTCGATCTGGGCCGCCTCGTACAAGGAGACCGGGATCTGCCGCACGCCGGCCTGGTAGAGCAGCGAGTGGAACGGGATGTACTGCCAGGACACCACGAACACCAGCACGCCGACCGCGAGCGGTCCCTTGCCCAGCCAGTCCTGGGACAGGAAGGAGACGCCGAGGCCCGTACCCAGCCCGAAGTTCGGGTCCAGCAGGGCCTTGTACGTGATGGCCAGCGCCGCCGAGCTGAGCAGCAGCGGGATGAAGAAGAAGACAGCGAGCACGCCGCGGTAACGCTGGTGGCCGGCTAGGAATGTGCCGAGCAGCAGGCTCATCGGCGTCTGGAACGCCCACGACAGCGCGGTGATCAGGAACGTGACCCACAGCGCATGCAGGGTGCCCGGGTTGGTCAGCACCGACCGCCAGCTCTGGAAGCCCGCCGCATGGATCGCGCCGATTCCGTCCCAGCGAGTGAAGCTGAGGAACAGCACGCCGGCCAACGGCACCACGGCAAAGGCGAAGAAGATCAGCAGCGCCGGCAGCGCCATCCACGCGACCGACCCGCTCCGCCCGCCGGTGCGCGTGGACTGAGCCGTCGCGCGCGCGGCGGCAGGCGGAGCGAGCGCGGTCACTGGCCGATGACCTTGTTCATGTTGTCGGCGAACTGCTGCGGGGAGATCGACAGCTGGAACAGCTTGGAGATGTTGTCCAGCAGCGTCTCGGCCGCGGTCGGGCTGGCCGCCTGGTCCCAGGACTGCCCGAAGAACTTGGCGTTGCTCGCGATGCCGTAGACGAAGTTCAGGAAGTCCTTGTCCTTCGACGCGTTGAGCTCGGCCTCGGTGCCCTTCACGATCGGCACCTGGCCGGTGTCGATCCACTGCTTGTTCTCCGCGTCGGAGAGCACCTGGGTCTTGAAGAAGTTCTTGGCGATGTTCTTCTGCTCGTCGCTGGCCTTGGCCGAGATGGACAGGTATTGGCCCGGGTTGCCGACGGTGTCGCCCGGGTCGCCCTTGCCGCCGTCGATCGGCGGGAAGTTCATCCAGCCGAGGCCGCCGCTGGGCACGAAGCTGCCGCCGTTGGCGACCTGGATCCCGTACGACCAGGAGCCGTGCAGCATCATCGCGGCCTTGCCGGTGTAGAGCAGTGCCTGGTCGGCGTTGGAGTCGGCGGTGATCGAGGAGAAGCCCTTGACGAAGCCGTTGGCCTTGACCAGGTCCTGCGTCATCTGCAGGCCCTTCTGCGCGTCCGGGTCAGCCCAGGCGCCCTTCTCCGTCATGACCCGGTCGAACAGCTTGTTGCCGCCCAGCCGCATGAGGAAGAACTCGAGCCACATCATGTTCGTCCAGCGGGACTGCCCGCCGAGCGAGAACGGCGCGATCTTCTGCGCGTTGAACTTCGGCACCAGGTCGAGGATGTCGGCGTAGGTCTTCGGGGGCTCGACGCCGACCTTGTCGAAGACCTTCTTGTTGTAGTAGAGGACGATCGGCTGCACGGTCTCGGCCGGCATCGCGTAGATCTTGCCGTCGACCGTGGCCGCCCCGAACGAGGACGGGAACAGCCGGTTCTTCACGTCGGGGTTCTGCGCGAACCACGACGTGAGGTCTTCGACCTGGTTGGCCTGCACGTAGCTCTTCAGGCCGCCGCCGCCCCAGCCCCAAATGATCGTCGGCGCCTGCCCGGCGCCGATCGCCGTCTTGATCTTTGCCTTGTACGCGTCGTTCTGGAACGTCGTCGCCTTGATCTTGGTGTTCGGGTTGGCCTGGTTGAACCGGTTCACGCTGGCCTGCCGGATCGCCTCACCGGGCGGGCCGGACAGGAACCAGTACGTCGCGGTCCCGCTGCCGGCACTGCCGGCGTTGCCGCCGCCACCGCCGGCGCCCGCCTGCGTCGGGCCGGAGCTACCGCAGGCGGCCAGGGCCGCACCGGTGAGAGGAACGCCCACCGCGACCTTGAGGAAGGTGCGGCGGGAGGTCGTTGTGGGATCCACGCTCATCTCCGTAGTCGTGAGCCGCGGCCTCCCGCGGCGGCCGATCATCTGAGGTGGGGAAGCGATCGACCGCAGCACTTCCGCTCGTGCCTCCGCACGAGGACGACTGATCTTTCGACCGGCGATCGCAAGAGTTAACGTAGGAACGCGGTGCACCCGTGTCAAGGGTCTTGAGCAGCCGTTTCCGTAACGTGAACAAAGCCCGCTCACAGGCTTCCGGGGTCTCGAAAACGGTGGGTGACGGGAGACCGCAAACCGTGCCATGATGCCCAGGCGGCCAGCAGGAGCCGGCGAAAGCTTTCGAAAGATCGAACACCGCCGAGCAGCCGAGGAGACGCGTGACCACATCCGACCGGACCCGTACCGCGGAGCGCACCCGGCCGTGGCAGGACACCACGCGCCCGGCCGCCGAGCGGGCCGAGCTGCTGCTCGCCGAGATGACCCTCGAGGAGAAGGTCGCCCAGCTCGGCAGCCGGTGGGTCGGCGCGGACACCCGGGTCGAGGAGGTGGCCGACGAGGACGGCACCCTCAACGTCGCCCCCATGCAGGACGTGTTCGCGGCCGGCGCGGCCGTCACCCTGACCGACGCCAGCCGGCACGGGCTCGGCCACCTCACCCGGGTGTACGGCAGCGTGCCGGTCAGCGCGGCCGAGGGCGCGGCCGAGCTGGTCCGCCAGCAGCGGGTGGTGATCGAGGGATCCCGGCTCGGCATCCCGGCGCTGGTGCACGAGGAGTGCCTGACCGGGTTCACCAGCTACGGCGCGACCGTCTACCCGGCCGCGATCGCCTGGGGCGCCACCTTCGACCCGGACCTGGTCGAGCGGATGGCCGGCGCGATCGGCCGGGACATGGCCGCGCTGGGCGTGCACCAGGGCCTGTCCCCGGTGCTCGACGTGGTCCGCGACTACCGGTGGGGCCGGGTCGAGGAGACCATGGGCGAGGACCCCTACCTGGTCTCGATGCTCGGCGCCGCGTACGTGCGCGGGCTGCAGGGCGCGGGCGTGCTGGCCACCCTCAAGCACTTCGCCGGCTATTCCGCCTCCAGGGCCGCCCGCAACCACGGCCCGGTCTCGATGGGCCGGCGCGAGCTGCTCGACGTGATCCTGCCGCCGTTCGAGGCCGCCGTCGCCGCCGGCGCCGGCTCGGTGATGAACTCGTACTCCGACGTCGACGGCGTGCCCGCCGGCGCCGACGGCTGGCTGCTGACCGAGCTGCTGCGGGACGACTGGGGCTTCGGCGGCACCGTGGTCTCCGACTACTGGGCGGTGCCGTTCCTGGCGACCATGCACCGGGTCGCGGCCGACGCGGGCGGGGCCGGCGCGCTGGCTCTCGCGGCCGGCATCGACGTGGAGCTGCCGGACACGATCGGGTTCGGCGACGGGCTGGTCGAGCGGGTCCGTTCCGGCGAGGTCCCGGAGGAGCTGGTCGATCGGGCCGCCCGCCGGCTGCTGCGGCAGAAGGCCCAGCTGGGGCTGCTCGACCCGGACTGGACGCCGGAGGCCTCGGTCGCGGCCGCCGGCCGGGTCGAGCTCGACCCGCCGGCCAACCGGGAGCTGGCCCGGGAGCTGGCCGAGCGCTCGGTCGTGCTGCTCGACGCCGCCGACCGGCTGCCGCTGCTCGGCCCGGACCGGCCGGCGCTGCGCCGGGTCGCCGCGGTCGGGCCGTGCGCCGCGGACCCGCGCACGTTCATGGGCTGCTACGCCTTCCCCAACCACGTGCTCCCCCGCCACCCCGGGCTCGGCCTCGGCATCGAGGTGCCGACCGCGGTGGACGCGCTGCGGGCCGAGTTGCCCGGCGTCGATGTCACGTACGAGCAGGGCTGCGCGGTCCAGGACGACGACCGGTCCGGGTTCGCCGCGGCGGTGGCCGCCGCCCGGGACGCCGACCTGTGCGTCGCATACGTCGGCGACCTGGCCGGGTTGTTCGGCCGGGGTACTTCCGGCGAGGGCTGCGACGCGGAGGACCTCCGGCTGCCCGGGGTGCAGGCCGACCTGCTCGCCGAGCTGGTCGCGACCGGCACCCCGCTGGTCGTCGTGGTCGTCTCCGGCCGGCCGTACGCGCTGGGCGAGCTGGCCGGGCGGGCCGCGCTGGTGCAGGCGTTCATGCCCGGCGAGGAGGGCGCCGCGGCGATGGCCGGCGTGCTGTCCGGGCGGGTGCAGCCGGCCGGCAAGCTGCCGGTGCAGATCCCCCGGCGGACCGGCGGCCAGCCGAGCACCTACCTGCAGCCGCCGCTGGGCAGCCCGGACAGCGCCGGGATCAGCCCGCTCGACCCGACCCCGCTGTTCCCATTCGGGTACGGCCGGTCCTACACCACCTTCGAGGTCGACGACCTGCGCCTGGACACCGCCGAGATCGGCACCGACGGCGAGTTCGCCGCGACCGTCCGGGTCCGCAACACCGGCGATCGCGCCGGCGACGAGGTGGTGCAGCTCTACCTGCGCGGCGTGCTGGCCCGGGTGGTCCGGCCGGTGCGGCAGCTCGCCGGCTTCGCCCGGGTCCGGCTCGAACCGGGCGAGGCGATCGACGTGCGGTTCCGGGTGCACGCCGACCGGACCGCGTTCACCGACCTCGACCTGGCCCGGGTGGTCGCCCCGGGCGAGCTCGACGTGCGGGTCGGCACGTCGGCGGCCGACCTCCCGTGCCGCGGCACCGTCCGGATCACCGGACCCCGGCGGGTGGTCGGGCACGACCGCCGACTGGACACCCCGGTGGAGCTCGGCCCGGCCGCGGACGGCGGCCAGCTGGGTGGGAGCCGACCATGAGAGCGGAGGATGCCGTGAGCGCCAGGGACGCCGCGAACGGCAAAGACAGCCGGGCCACGTTGGCCACCGTGGCAGCATCCGCCGGCGTATCGGTGGCCACGGTGTCCAAGGTGCTCAACGGCCGCAGCGACGTCGCCCCGGCGACCCGCGCACTGGTGCAGGACCTGCTGGAGGAGCACGACTACGTGGGACGCCGGGCCGATCCAGGCAGGCTCGTGACCGTCGAGCTCATGTTCCACGACCCGCTCAACGCCTACTCCCTCGAGGTGTTCGAGGGGATCCTCACCACCGCCGACGAGCTCGATGCGGCCGTCGCGGTGAGCCTGCGCCCGCGCGGCGAAGGCAGGTCGGCGGCCGCCCGGTCCAGCGCCTGGGTGCGCGGGCTGGTCGCCGCCGGCCGGTCGGCCGTGATCACGGTGACCAGCGAGCTGCCGGGCTCGGACCTGTCGGCGCTGTCCCGGGCCCGGATCCCGGTCGTCGTCATCGACCCGTTCAACCTGCCGAGGACCAAGGTCATCAGCGTCGGCTCGACCAACTTCACCGGCGGGCTGTCCGCGGCCGGGCACCTGCTCGAGCTCGGCCACCGGCAGATCGCCTATGTCGGCGGGCCGGCCGAGGCGGCCTGCAACCAGGCCAGGATGCAGGGCTACCGGGCCGCGATGGAGGCCGCGGGCCTGCCGGTCCCGGACGGCTACGTGCGCTACGGCCGGTTCCACCACAGCGACGGCGTGGCCGAGGGCGCGTCCCTGCTGGGGCTGCCGGAGCCGCCGACCGCGGTGTTCGCCGGCAGCGACGAGACCGCGCTCGGGATCGTCGAGGCGGCCCGGTCGCGCGGGCTGCGGGTGCCGGAGGACCTCAGCATCGTCGGCTTCGACGACACCTCGGTCGCCCGGTTCGCCTCCCCGCCGCTGACCACGGTCCGCCAGCCGCTGCGCGAGATCGGCGGGGCCGCGCTGCGCCGGGCGCTGGCGCTGGCCGCCGGCGAGAAGGTCGACTCCTACCACGTCGAGCTCGCCACCGAACTGGTGGTCCGGCACTCCACCGCACCGCCCGCCCCGCGCTGAACACCGGGGCGGTCGCCCCGCAGGAAGGACCTGAATGAGGACCGACGACGTCACCCAGGCGACCGGCGAGCTGCTCCGATTCCCGGACGGGTTCGCCTGGGGCGCGGCCACCGCCAGCTACCAGATCGAGGGCGCCGTCCGGGAGGGCGGCCGGGGACCGTCCATCTGGGACACGTTCTCGCATCACCCGGGCGCGGTGGCCGGCGGCGACACCGGCGACGTCGCCGACGACCACTACCACCGCTACCGGGAGGACGTCGCGCTGCTGGCCGACCTCGGCGTCACCCACTACCGCTTCTCGCTGGCCTGGCCGCGGCTGCAGCCGACCGGCCGCGGCCCGCTCAACCGGGCCGGGCTTGACTTCTACCAGCGGCTGGTCGACGAGCTGCTGGCCAGGGACATCCAGCCGCTGGTCACGCTCTACCACTGGGACCTGCCGCAGGCGCTGGAGGACGCCGGCGGCTGGCCGGTCCGGGCCACCGCCGAGCGGTTCGCCGACTACGCCGCGGCCGTGCACGACCGGCTGAAGGACCGGATCCGGATCTGGACGACCTTGAACGAGCCGTGGTGCTCGGCGTTCCTCGGCTACGCGGCCGGCCACCACGCGCCCGGCCGGACCGAGCCGGCCGCGGCGCTGGCCGCCGCCCACCACCTGCTGCTCGGACACGGGCTCGCGGTGCGGGCGATGCGGGCACAGGACGACGGCAGCGCGCTGGGTATCACGCTCAACCTGCACGCGGTCGACCCCGCCACCGGCTCGGCCGCCGACGCGGAGGCGGCCCGGCGGGTCGACGCGGTGAGCAACCGGGTCTTCCTCGACCCGATCTTCCGCGGCGCATACCCGCAGGACCTGCGGGCGGACGTGGCCGCGGTGTCCGACCTCGGGTTCGTCCGGGACGGCGACGAGCAGACCATCGCCGCGCCGATCGACCTGCTCGGGGTGAACTACTACCGGCGCACCGTGGTGTCGGCCACGCCCGGTCCGCAGCCCAGCGCGGCCTGGGTCGGCAGCGAGCAGGTCGGTGAGGTCGAGCAGGGCCTGCCGGTCACCGAGATGGGCTGGGAGATCGACCCGTCCGGGCTGTACGACGTGCTGCGCCGGGTCACCGCCGACTACGGGCCGGTGCCGATCTACGTGACCGAGAACGGCGCCGCGTTCGCGGACGTGCCGGGCCCCGACGGCGAGGTCGCCGACCCGGCCCGGGTGGACTTCCTGGACCGGCACTTCCGGGCCGCCCGGCAGGCCATCGACGACGGCGTCGACCTGCGCGGCTACTTCGTCTGGAGCCTGCTGGACAACTTCGAGTGGGCGTTCGGCTACTCGAAGCGGTTCGGGCTGGTCTACGTCGACTACGCCACCCAGCGCCGGATCCCCAAGTCCAGCGCCCGCTGGTACGCCGGCGTCACCCGCCGCAACGGCCTGCTCCCCACCGCCGACTGAGCGGTTGCGGGGAATCCCGCGACGGTCCTCCGGGAGCCACTCGGCGGCGAAGCCCGAGGCTGATCCCGGGCGGCCACGACGGTCCTCCGGGGGTCACTCGGAGCGAAGCACCCCTGAGGCTGAATCCCGGCCGAGTCCCGCGAGGATTCCCCCGAAGGTCCTCCAGGTGGGCACCCCACCGCTGGCGAAGCCCCCGAGCGGCCGCAGTCCGGCCAGGCCCACCCGACCGGACGCACTCGGCGGCGCAGTCCCACCAGCGCCCACCCAACGGAACGCACTCGGGGGCGCAGTCCCGTCAGGGCCCTCCCGCCGCGGTCCACTCGGGGGGCGAAGCCCCTCCCGGGGCGCAGTCCCGTCAGGGCCCTCCAACGGGGGGCACTCGGGGGGCGAAGCCCCCCGAGGGGCACTCGACCGGTTGATGAGGCACGGTGCACCGATTGGCAACCAAGTACCGTGCCCGTGTGGAGAGGCCGGAGTGGGCGCCCGTTGGCATCGATCTCGACCGGCCCTCGGCGGCCCGGGTCTACGACTTCTACCTCGGCGGCTTCCACAACTTCGCGGCCGACCGGGAGATGGGTCGCCAGGCCGTGCAGATGTGGCCCGAGCTGCCCGAGATCATGCGGTCCAACCGGGGCTTCCTGCGCCGGGCGGTCGAGTTCCTCGTCGATGCCGGGGTGCGGCAGTTCCTCGACCTCGGCTCCGGGATCCCCACCGTCGGCAACGTGCACGAGGTGGCGCAGCGGCGCGCCCCCGACGCCAAGGTCGTGTACGTCGACAACGACCCGGTCGCGGTCGAGCACTCGCAGGCGATCCTCGCCGGCGACGACCGGACCGAGGTCGTCCAGGCCGACCTGCGCGACCCGGACGCGGTGCTCGCCGACCCGACGGTACGGAGGCTGCTCGACCTGAGCCGGCCGATCGCGGTGCTCATGGTCGCCGTGCTGCACTTCGTGCCGGACCAGGACGACCCGGCCGGGCTGGTCGCCCGGTTCCGGAAGGCGGTGCCGTCCGGCAGCTACCTCGCCCTCTCGCACGCGACGGCCGGTGAGCGGGCCGACCGCGCGGCCGAGCACCGCGGGCTCTACCAGCGCACCGCGACGCCGATGACGATGCGCACGCGCGAGCAGGTCGAGCGGCTGTTCGACGGGTGGGAGCTGGTCGAGCCGGGCCTGGTCTACCTGCCGCAGTGGCGGCCGGAGCCGGGCAGCCCCGAGCTCGACCGACCGGAGCGGATGCCCGGCCTGGCCGGGGTGGGGCGCAAGCCGTGACCTGCGGGTGACCGGCACGCGGTGGGACGCTCCGGCGCGGGACGAGCTGGCCCGGGCCTGGGCGGAGGCGCTGCAGGGCACCAGCTTCGTCGCGCTCGGCCGGCCGGAGCTCAGGCAGCTCACCCGCCGGCTGGCCGACACGGTCGCCGCCGCGGCCGAAGACCCGGGCGCGGACATCGCCGCCACCGGCGAGCAGATCGGCCAGGCCCTGGTCGACGCCCACTTCACCGACTCGGCCGCGATGGACCGGACGGTGGCCCTGCTCGGCCGGCAGGTGGTCGGCACCGCCGAGGACCCGCGGCTGCCGCTGCTGTCCGGCGCGGTCGCCGCCGGCTACACCCGGGCCCTGCTCGGAGTCGTGCTGTCCGAGCAGGAGCAGATCCGGATGGCCGCGCTGCACGCGCGCGACCGGGCCAGGGCGGCGCTGCAGGCCAGCGAGGCGCGGTTCCGGGCGGTGTTCACCGACGCCGCGGTCGGGATCGGCATCGGCGACGTCGCCGGCAACATCCTCGAGGTCAACCCGGCCCTGGTGGACATGCTCGGCTACCCGGCGGAGGAGTTCCGCCGGCGCACGGTCGCCGAGTTCCTGCACCCCGAAGACGCCGCGTCGGTCTGGGACGACTACCGCGAGCTGGTCGAGGGGCGGCGCGAGTCGTTCCGGGCGGAGAAGCGGTTCTTCCGCGCCGACGGGGCGACGATCTGGACCCAGCTGACCGTCTCGCTGATCCGCGGCCCGGACGGCGACCCGCGGTTCCAGGCCGCGATCATCGAGGACGTCACTGACCGGCACCGGCTGACCGAGCGGCTCGCGTACGAGGCGACCCACGACCCGCTCACCGACCTGGCCAACCGCTCGCTGTTCCTCAGCCGGCTGGCCAACGCGCTGGCCGACCCGACCCCGGGCGCAAGGGTCGGGCTCTGCCTGCTCGACCTGGACAGCTTCAAGGTGATCAACGACTCGCTCGGACACACCGTCGGCGACCGGCTGCTCACCGCCGTCGCCGACCGGCTCACCGGCGCGGTGGCCGGGGCGGGGAGCAGCGCGCTGGTGGCGAGGCTCGGCGGGGACGAGTTCGTCGTGCTGACCCGGCACACCGAGCCGGACGAGCTGGACCAGCTGGCCCGCGCGGTGCTGGATGCGGTCGCCGTGCCGGTCACGATCGACGGCTACCAGCTGGCGGTGACCGCGAGCATCGGCGCGGTCGACGCGCCGGCCGGGCACTCCAGTCCCGCCGACCTGATCCGGGCCGCGGACATCACCCTGCAGCAGGCCAAAGCCGAGGGCAGCGGGCGGGTGGTGTTCCACGACCCGGACCGCAACGCCACCCAGCTCACCCTCTACACGCTGGCCGCGACGCTGCCCGGCGCGCTCGACCGCGGCGAGTTCACCGTGCTCTACCAGCCGCTGGTCCGGCTCGCGGACGGCCAGCTGCACGGGGTCGAGGCGCTGCTGCGCTGGCAGCACCCGCGGTTCGGCACGCTCGGCCCGGACCGGTTCATCACGCTGGCCGAGCAGACCGGCGCGATCCTGCCGCTGGGCCGGTGGATCCTGGCCGAGGCCTGCCGCACCGCGGCGGCGTACCGGGACGCGCTGCCGGGACTGCTGCTCAGCGTCAACATCGCGGTCCGCCAGCTGCAGCATCCCGGGCTGGTCGAGGACGTGACCCGGGCGCTCGCGGACAGCGGCCTGCCGCCGGACCGGCTCCAGCTGGAGGTGACCGAGCACGCGGTGATGACCGCCGACCCGGCCGGGCCGCCGGCCGTGCTGCGCAAGCTGGCCGAGCTCGGCGTCCGCATCGCGATCGACGACTTCGGCACCGGCTACTCCAACCTCGCCTACCTGCGCCGCCTGCCGGTGCACGAGCTCAAGCTGGCCGGCGAGTTCCTGGCCAACCTCCGCGACCCGGCCAGCGCCGACCCGGCCGACCTGCACCTGGTCAGCATGCTCGTCCAGCTCGCCCACGGCCTCGACCTGACCGTCACCGCGGAAGCGGTGGAGACCGCGGCGCAGGCCCGCTGCCTGCGCGAGTTCGGCGCGGACACCGCGCAGGGCTGGCACTACGGCCGGCCGACCACGCTGGACCGGGTCGCCGCGGCGCCGTGGCCGGCGACCGGGCCCGGGGTGAGCTGACCGCCGCGGGTCCGTGCCATGCTCCTCCGGCATGAGCCTGCATCGCGTGCCCGAGCCAGCCGACGGGGACGAACGCAGCATCCTGCTCGGCTGGCTGGCCTTCCACCGCAACGCGCTCGAGGCCAACTGCGACGACCTCGACCCGGACCAGCTGGCGACCCGGTCGGCCCCGCCGTCCGCGCTGTCGCTGCTCGGCCTGGTCCGCCACCTCACCGAGATGGAGCGCGTGTACGGCGTCTGGGCGCTCGGCCCGAAGGCGACGCTGCAGTGGGTCTGGGGCGACTACACCGACGGCGGGCCGGAGTGGGACATCGACGCCGACGCGTCGATGGCCGAGGAGTCGATGGCCGCGTGGGAACGGGAGAAGCGGGCCACCGACGAGCGGATCCGGGCGCACGGCGGGCTCGACTCGGTCGGCGGCAACGGCTACAGCGTCCGCTGGAACCTGCAGAAGCTGGTCGGCGAGTACGCCCGGCACAACGGGCACGCGGACATCCTGCGGGAGCGGATCGACGGCCGCACCGGCGAGTGATCGCACCCGTCAGGCCGAGTTGTCCGTTGCTCGACGTGTGTCAACCGTGGTGAGGTGTTTGAGCACGGGTCGACAGCGGTGCGACCCCCACCGCGGGAGGCGACGGGAGTGACCGGTCTGGCGGACACCGCTCCGGACGGCGCGGGCACCGGCGCCGGTGCGGCCGGAGCACGCGGCGCGGTCGCGGTGGCCCCGCAGTCGTACCAGCAGGAGTGGATGGCCGCGGCGAAGCTGCAGCATCCCAACCCGGGCTGGAACGTGCACCTGTTCTGGCGGTTCACCGGCCGGCTCGACCCCGGCGCGCTGCTGGCCGCGCTGGGCGACGTGGTCCGCCGGCACGAGGTGCTGCGCACCACCCATGCCGTCCAGGACGGGCAGGCCGTCCAGGTCGTGCACCGGCCGCGGCGACCGGAGGTCGGCGTGTCCGACCTGCGCCGGCAGTCGGCCACGCTGCGGGCCACCGAGCTCGACCGCCTGGTGCGGGCGCAGCACGCGCTGGCGCTCGACCACACCCGCGGCCCGCTGCTGCGCGGCGAGCTGGTCCGGGCCGGCGACCAGGACACCTACCTGCTCGTCACCGTCGACCACGCGGTCTGCGACGGCTGGTCGAGCGGCCTGCTGCGGTCCGAGCTCGCCGCTTCGTACGCCGGCGCGGTGACCGGGCGGCCGGTGCGGCTGCCTGAGCTGCCGCTGCGCTACCGGGACTTCGCCGCCGCGCAGCGGGCCGCCGCGGCCGCCGGCGAGTACGACCACCAGCTCGACTGGTGGGCCGGCCGGCTCGACCCCGGAGCGCTCGGGCTGGCCGCCGCGGTGCCCGGGGACGGGTCCGGCTACACCGGCGTCCGCTACCGGCTGACCGTGCCGGCGGCGGTGGCCGACCGGCTGCGCCGGCTGCCGACGACGATGTTCCTCACCCTGCTGACCGCGCTGACCGGGGTGCTGGCGCAGCGGACCGCGACCGGCGACGTGGCGGTCGCCAGCATGGTCGCCGGCCGGAGCCGGCCGGAGCACCGGCGGCTGGTCGGCATGGTCGCCAACCCGGTCGTGGTGCGCACCGCCGTGCCGGCCGGCGGCACGTTCGCACAGCTGCTGGACCGGGTCCGGGCCGGCGTGGTCGCGGCCGGCACCCGGCAGGACGCGCCGTGGCCGCTGGTCGCCCGCCGGGCCGGCGTGGGCGCCGCGGAGATCTGGCTCAACATGGCGCCGCCGCCGGAGCTGGCCCGGTTCCCCGGCGTCGCCGTCGACACCGACGTGCTGCCGCGGGACGTCGAGATCGACGTGCCGGCGGCGGCCTGGCGCGGCGAGATGCTGGTCTGCACGGTCGTCGACTCCGGGCCGGGCACGGACGTGCTGGCGACGATCGACTACAACGCCCGGCAGCTGACCGCGACCACCGTGGCCGGGCTCGCCGTCGACATCGCGGACCTGCTCGCCGCGGCCGCGGCCGACGTGCGCGCCCCGCTGCCGCCGCTCGGCAGCCGCCCACCGCTGACGTCCTGACCGGATCAGCATCCCGGCCGGGAGCGGGCCGGGAGCCAGTCCGGAGCGGGCCGCGGGGCCGCCCGGGAGCCCGCCCGGGAGCCGGTCGGGAGGCGGGCTCGTCGAGGCGGGTCGGCGATGGTGGGATCATGGTCTCGGGGCGTGGGTGCGAGACGGGTGTGAGACGGGATGGCGGGCACAACCTTCCCCGTGCTGGGGCCGGTGACGAGCGCGGACGTGCCGCGCACGGTGGTGGTGACCGGTCACTTCCCGCCCGAGCCCGGTGGCGTGCAGACCTTCACCTGGGAGCTGGTCCGCCGGCTGCCGCCGGACCGGGTGGCCGTGGTCGCGCCGCACCAGAGCGGGGCCCGGGCGTTCGACCGGAGGCTGCCGTTCCCGGTGATCCGCCGGCGGGGCTACCTGCTCACCCGCGACCTGCGCCGGATCGTCGCGGACGCCGGTGCGAGCGCCGGCTGGATCCCCGCGCTGGCGCCGATCGGCATGTACGTCCCGCTGGTGCGGCGGGCCGGTCTCGACCGGGTCGTCGCCTCGTCGCACGGGCAGGAGCTCGGCTGGCTGCGGGTCCGGCCGACCCGGGAGGCGATCCGGCGCGCCGCCCGCTGGCTGGACGTGCTGACGTACCTGACCCCGCACACCGGCCGGCGGCTCGCCCCGGTGCTCGACCGGCCGGAGATCCTGCGCCAGCTCGCCGGCGGCGTCGACGTCGACCTGTTCCACCCGGCGACGCGGCCGGCCCGCCCGACCGGGCCGCCGACGGTGATCAGCGTCTCCCGGCTGGTCCGCCGCAAGGGCCAGGACGTCCTGCTGGAGGCGTGGCCCCGGGTGCTCGCCGCGGTGCCGGACGCCCGGCTGGTGCTGGTCGGCGTCGGCCCGATGCTCGACCGGCTGTCCCGCGCCGCCACCGCGCCGTCGCTGCGCGGCTCGGTGCGGCTGACCGGCTACCTGCCGCGGCCGGAGCTGGCCGCCGCGCTGGCCGGCGCCGACGTGTTCGTGCTGCCCTGCCGGGACGACCGCGGCGGCCTGCAGACCGAGGGACTCGGGCTGGCGATCCTGGAGGCGTCCGCGGCCGGCCTGCCGGTGGTCGTCGGCCGGTCCGGCGGCACCGGCGACGCGGTCCGGGACGGCCGCACCGGCCTGCTGGTCCGGGCCGAGGACCCGGCCGAGCTGTCCGCAGCGCTGGTCGAGCTGCTGCTCGATCCCGACCGGGCCCGAGCGATGGGCCGGGCCGGGCGACGCTGGGTCGCCGAAGCCTGGACCTGGCCGTCCTCGGTGCGGTCGCTGGCCAGGGTGCTCTCCGGCGCCGAGGCGCCGGTGGAGGACGCGTGCTGAGGCGGAGACAGGGCGCGGAGGGCTGATCGAGTGCTGGCGATCGTCATCCCGCTGTCGCTGGTCGCGGCGTTCTTCTACGCCCTGTCCGATTTCCTGGAACAGCGGGCGGCGGCGCGGACGGTGGCCGGCGAGCCGGACGGGTCCCGGCTCGGCGCGTCCCGGCGGCTGGCCGCGGCGGGCCGGTCCGCGGTGCGCACGCTGCGCCGGCTGACCCACGACCGGCTCTGGTTCCTGGGCTGGGCGGTCGGCACCAGCGCATATTTCGTCCAGGCGGCGGCGCTGCACCTCGGCTCGGTCTCGGTGGTGCAGGCGCTGCAGGTCACCAGCCTGCTGTTCACGCTCCCGCTGTCGACGCTCGGCCGGCCGTGGAGCCCGAAGGCCAGGGACTGGCTCGGCGGCGGGTTCATCGTCGCCGGACTCATCCTGTTCCTCGCGGCGCGCGGCGCGACGCACGGAGCGGCCTCCCCACACCGCGACCGGTTCCTGTTCATCTTGCTGATGCTGCTGGCGGCCGTGGTCGGGCTGAGCGTGCTGGCGGGCCTGCGCAGCGGGCCGCTGCGGGCCACGCTGCTGGCCTGCGCGGCCGGGGCGTCGTTCGCCGCCAGCGCCTCGCTGGTCAAGCTGACCTCGGACGACCTGGTCTCCCGCGGCGTCGCCGCCACCGCGACCGACTGGCCCGGGTACGCGCTCGCGGTCGTCAGCGTGCTCGGCGTGCTGCTGCAGCAGGTGGCGTTCGCCTCCGGCCGGCTGCCGGTCGCGGCGACCGCGATGATCGTCGCCAACCCGGTGGTCGGCACCGCGATCGCGATCGTCGCCTTCGCCGAGCCGCTGCCCGGCGACCCGGCTCGACTGGCCTGGCTGGGGGTCGGGGCCGCGCTGGTCGTCGTGGGCGTGACCGTCCTGTCGCACTCCCCGCTGCTGACCGGCGACCCGCGGGCCGAAGCCGACCAGGCCGGCCCGCCGGTCCGGTCCGCGGCGCGCTGACGCCCGCTCGGGGGGCATGACCCGGGCCGACCTGGGCACGCCCCCGGTATGGCCGCACAAGTCCCGTGTGCGCCGGGCCGCGGTGGCCTCGCCGCCGGGCCGCGGCGGTGACCTCGCGGCCGCTCGACCCCGGCCGGCCGGCGGAGTTCCGGGCCGAGCGGGAGGTCGACGTGCTCGTGCCGACCCGGGACCGGCCCGCCGAGCTGGCGGTCACGCTGACCGGGCTGGCGGCGCAGTCCGGGATCGAGTTCGGGGTGGCGGTCAGCGACCAGTCCGACGGCGACCCGGACTGGGCCCATCCCGCCGTCGCCGCGGTGGTCCGGATCCTGCGCCACCGCGGGCACCCGGTGCTGCTCAGCCGCCGGCTGCCCCGCCGCGGGCTGGCCGAGCAGCGCGACTTCCTGCTGGCCCAGTCCGCCGCCCGGTACGTGCTGTGCCTGGACGACGACGTCTGGCTGGAGCCCGGCACGCTGGACCGGCTGGTGGCCGCGATCCGCCGGCTCGGCTGCGGGTTCGTCGGCAACGCGCTGCACGGCCTGTCGTACGCCGAGGACGTCCGGCCGGACACGCACGGGCGGTACGAGGAGTGGACCGGGCCGCCGGAGCCGGAGTCGCCCGAGCCCGGCGGCGACGAGTGGGAGCGGGTGCACCTGCACTCCGCGGCCAACCTGCTGCACGTCACCGCCGGTCTCGGGCTGCGGCCGGACGAGTGGCGGGCGTACAAGGTCTCCTGGGTCGGCGGTTGCGTCCTCTACGACCGGGCCAAGCTCCTCGAGGCGGGCGGGTTCGGCTTCTGGCGCCGGCTGCCGCCGGACCACGCGGGCGAGGACGCGGCGGCGCAGCTCGCGGTGATGCGCCGGTACGGCGGGGCCGGGATCGTGCCCAGCGGCGCGTACCACCTCGAGTCGCCGACGACGGTCACCGACCGGCGGATGGAGGCGTGGGAGCTGCTGTTCCCGGCGCCCCAGGAGCCGGCGTGATCCGCGGCTACGCCGAGCAGCCGAGCCCGCGGCCGGGCGACGAGCTGACCCTGCGGGTGGCGACCGACGCGCCGGCGTTCCGGGTGGAGCTGTACCGCTGCGGCGCCCGGATGGTCCGCGCCGGCACGACGTCCTGGCTGCCCGGCCGGGACGCCCCCGCGCACCTGCCGTTCCAGGACTGGGGCCGGCCGGGCGTCGGCCTGCACGGGGAGGCGCTGGCACCCTGGCCGGCGTACCGGCTCCGGATCCCGGTCGGCTGGACCTCCGGCGTGTACGTGGCCGTGCTGGTCGAGGGCGACGGCGCCGGCCGGGACCGGTCGCAGCCGGACCGGACCACCCCGGACGGGCGGGACGCGAGAGCGCTGTTCGTGGTCCGGCCGGACCGGCCGCGGGCGCGCATCCTCTACAAGCTGCCGGTGCTCACCTACCACGCGTACAACCTGATCGACGGCCGGCCGTACGACCCGGCGAGCGGGTCCGGGCACTGGTGCCTCTACAACGCGCCGCGGCCGGACGAGCTGCCCCGGCCGGTGCCGGCCGGGGTGGGGCTGCACCGGCCGGGCGGCGGCACCGGTGCGGTGCCGTACGACTTCGCCACCAACCCGGACCCGTACGACCCGACGCCGCGGCAGACGTTCGCGCACTGGGATGCCCGGTTCGTCGGCTGGCTCGAGGCGGCCGGCTACCGGGCCGACTACTGCACCGACGTCGACCTGCACCGCGGCGGTCGCGACCTGCTCGACCCGTACCGGCTGCTGGTCAGCGTCGGGCACGACGAGTACTGGAGCGACGCGATGCGGGACGCGGTCGAGGGCTTCACCGCGGCCGGCGGCAACGCGGCGTTCTTCGGCGGCAACACGGCCTGGTGGCGGGTGGTGTTCACGGACGAGGTGACCTTCGCCCGGGTCGGGTTCTGGCACGAGCTGGGCCGGCCGGAGAACGCGATGATCGGGGTCAGCTTCCGGCACGGCGGGGAGCGGGACCGCACCGACCACCCGGTCCCGGTCGGCTACCGGGTGCAGCACGCCGGTTGCTGGGTCTACGCCGGGACCGGGCTGCGCGACGGCGACGTGTTCGGCGACGGGCCGGACGAATACCTGGCCGGGTACGAGTGTGACGGCGTCGAGTTCGACCGCGCCGACCTCGACGCCGGCCGCCCGGTGCGCCCGACCGGCTCCGACGGGGCGCCCGCCGACTTCACCATCCTCGCGGTCGGCGACACCCGGCCGAGCGGCCCCTGGGGCTTCGGCAACGGCGCGGCGACCATGGGGCTGTTCCGTCCCGGCGGCACCGTGTTCACCGCCGCCACCACCGACTGGGCCCGGGTGCTCACCGCCGGCACCACCCCGGTGCTCGACCGGATCACCCGCAACGTGCTCGACCGGCTCAGCTGCGCTACACCGGGCGCGGCGGGCGCTGCCAGCCGTGACCGGGCGCCGGCGGCTGGGCCCGCTTGCGGACCAGGTACGGCGGGAGCACCAGCGCGTGCAGGTTGGTCTTGCGCAGGGTGTCCAGCGACTGGTCCGGCGTCTCGGTCAGCGGGTCGCCGGGACCGTTCAGCGACGTGTTGATCAGCACCGGGGAGCCGGTCCGCCGGTGCCAGGCGGCCAACAGCTCGTATAGGAAAGGCGTGGCGCCAGGCTCCACCGTCTGCAGCCGGGCGGTCCCGTCCACGTGCGTGATGCCCGGGTACTGCGCCCGGAACTCGGTCCGCACGTCCGCCGCGTACTGCATGAACGGGGCGGGCCGGTCGACGGCGAAGATCCGCTCGGCGTGGTCGGCGAGCACCAGCGGAGCCAGCGGCCGGAACCACTCCCGGCCCTTCACTTCGAAGTTGATGAAGTCCTGCATGTCCGGCCGGCGCGGGTCGGCGAGGATGCTGCGGTTGCCCAGCGCCCGCGGTCCGGACTCGCTGCGGCCCTGGTGCAGGCCGACCACCCGGCCGTCGGCGAGCAGGTCGACGATCGCGCCCGCCAGGTCGTCGGGCTGCTCGGCGACGAGGTCGTCCGGCAGCGTGGCGATCGCGGCCGCCACCTCGTCCTGGGACGGCTCAGGGCCGAGGAAGTCGTCGGTCCAGCGGAAGTCGCTGCGCACACCGAGCCGGTCCACCAGGCCGTAGAGGGCGCAGCCGACGGCCGTGCCGCCGTCGTGCGGGCTCGGCGGGATGAACACGTCCGCGAACGGTGACTCGCGCAGGATCCGGCCGTTGGCCGAGCAGTTCAGCGCCGTACCGCCGGCGAACACGAGCCGGTCCTCCCCGGTCCGCGCGTGCACCCAGTCGACCAGCTTCAGCAGCGCCTGCTCGAACGCGAGCTGGCCGGCGGCAGCGAGGTTCGCGCAGTCGGCGAAGTCGCCGCTGCCGTCGGTGAACAACCGGTAGCGGTCCCGCTCGGCGAAGGCCGCCAGCCAGGCGTCCGGGATGTGCACCTCGTGGCCGCGGACGTCGAGCTCCGGCAGGCCGAGCGCGTCCGGGTCGCCGAACGGCGCCAGGCCCATCACCTTGCCCTCGTTGCCCTCCCCGGACGGCCAAAGCATCTTCGTCAGCATCGAGTAGAAACAGCCCAGCCCGGCCGGGCGGGCCCAGTCGCCGTCCCACAGCTGCTTGGCGACGCACTCGATCCCGCCGTCGCGGTCGCACCGGTAGAACGAGCTGACCTCGAGCAGCCGCGGGTCGGTGCCGGCCGGCAGGTCGACCGGCTCGGTGAACTGCCGCACCCGGCTGCCCTGGGCGTCGATCACCAGCCCGGCCGCGGTGCGGAACGGCGAGGGGAAGAACGCGCTGTAGAGGTGGGTGAGATGGTGCGAGACCAGCACCACGTCGGCGCCCGGAGCGAGGTCGAGGGTCCGCCGCAGCTCCTCCCGGTATTCCTGCAGGCCGTCGATCTCGCTGTCCGACGAGTAGCCCTCGACCACCAGGTCGACCGGCCCGCGCAGCAGCGGCAGCCGGGGCAGGTAGCGGTCCGGCAGGTCGCCGAGCCGGCCCCAGTGGTGCTTGCGCCGGGTGATCCGCTCCTTCTGCAGGCTGACCAGCTCGGTCGAGCCGCGGGCGACGGCGACCGAGCCGTCCTGGGTCCGGTTGATCCCGACCACCACGGGTCGTCGAGTCTGTCCCGTCGAGCGTTCGATCACTGCCGCGACCTACCCGCGAGGTGCGCGGTCACACCGGTCGCGATCCGCCGGGAGGAACGTTTGGCCCGGTACGGCTGGGGCACAGGGCCGGCCATGACGCAGTTCCGGCCCCCCTCCGACGGCCTCGCCGGGACCGTGCAGCGATGGCTCGGCCGGCCCGTGCTCGTCGTCGGCGACGTGATGCTCGACGAGTGGCGGTTCACCGAGCCGCACCGGCTGTCCCGGGAGGCGCCGGCCCCGGTGGTCACGCTCCGCCGGCAGGAGGACGCGGCCGGCGGCGCCGGCAACACCGCGGTCAACCTCGCCGCGCTCGGTGCCCGGCCCACGCTGGTCGCCCCGCGCGGCGACGACCCGGCCGGCGAGCGGGTCAGCGCCACGCTCGTCGCGGCCGGAGTGACCGACCGCACCGTCGTCGTGCCGGGGTACCGCACCCCGACCAAGCGCCGCGTGGTGGCGGTCGACCAGATCCTGCTCTGCGAGGAGGAGCGGTCCGGTCCGGTCCCGCCGGCAGCCGCGGCGGACGACGTCGTCGCCGAGCTGGAGCGGGTGCTGGCCGCCGGCCCGGCACCGGTGCTGGCGATCTGTGACTACGGGCTGGGCGCGCTGGACGAGCGGGTCCGCGACTGGCTGCTCGCCCACCGGGACGCGTTCGCGCTGGTCGCGCTCGACGCCCACGAGCTGGACCGGTGGGCCGGCCTCGCCCCGGACGTCGTCACCCCGAGCTTCGCCGAGGCCCGGCCGCTGCTCGGCGCCGCCGCCGGGCCGGAGGACGCCCGGGACTCGGCGGCGGTGTCCGGCGGGCCGGCGCTGCTGCGGGAGACCGGCGCCCGGACCGCGGCCGTCACCCTCGACGTCTCCGGCGCGGTCGTGCTCACCGCCGACGGCAGCTACCGGACCGGGAGCCGGCCGGCGCCGCCGAGCCACTGCGTCGGCGCCGGCGACGCCTACCTGGCCGCGATGCTGCTCGCGCTCGCGGTCGGTGCCGACGTGCCGGTCGCGGCCGAGCTTGCCCAGCTGGCCGCCCTCACCACCCTGGGCGAGCCGGGGACCTGTGTGTGCAGCCGGGCCGCGCTGCTCGACGCGGTGCGCCCCGGACCGGCCGATCCCGCCGCCGTCGACGCCGCCGAGCTGGTGGGCATCGTCCGGCGGCACCGCGAGCGCGGCGCCCGGATCGTGTTCACCAACGGCTGCTTCGACGTGCTGCACCGCGGCCACGTCGGCTACCTGGCCCAGGCCCGCGAGCTCGGCGACGTGCTGATCGTCGCGGTCAACTCGGACCAGAGCGTGCGCCGGCTGAAGGGACCGCAGCGGCCGGTCAACCACGTCGAGGACCGGGTCGCGGTGCTGGCCGCGCTGGCCTGCGTCGACCACGTGGTCGTGTTCGAGGAGGACTCGCCGGCCGCGCTGATCGAGGCGATCCGCCCGGACGTGTACGTCAAGGGCGGGGACTACCCTCCCGACCTCGTCCCGGAGGCGCCGCTGGTGCGCCGGCTGCACGGCGAGGTCCGCACGCTCGGCTACGTTCCGGACCGGTCGACGTCGGCCATCATCGACCGGATCCGGTCCCGCGTCCCGGCGCCGGACGGCACGCCCTGACCGGCCAGCCGCAGCGCCTCCCGGGCCACCCGCTCGGGCGCCAGGTCCAGGCACTCGAGCCCGTACGGGCAGCGCAGTTGTCGGCAGGGCGCGCACGGCGTCGGAACCGTGAGCACCGCGGCCGGCACCGCTCGGGGCCGGAACTGCTCGGGCTGCTCGGTCCCGGCGAACAGGACCACCGCGGGGACGCCGACCGCGTCGGCCAGGTGCGCGCCCCCGCTGTTGTTGCAGACCACCACCCGCGCGCCGGCCAGCGCGGCGGCCAGCGCCGGCACGTCCAGCTCGCCGGCCGCGGCCAGCACTCCCGGCCGGTTCCCGGCGACCCGGCTGACCGGCTCGGACTCCGCGGCCGTACCACTGACGAGCACGGGGAGCCCGGCCGCGGCCAGCAGCCCGGCGACCTCGGCGAACCGGTCGACCGGATAGCGGCGGGACGAGCAGGATGCCCCCGGAAGCAGCACCGCGTACGGACCGGTGACACCGTGCTGGGCCAAGACCCGCCGGGCGGCCGCCCGGGCCTCGTCCGGCACGACCAGTCGCAGCCGCCCGTCCACCGGCGGCACGCCGACCCGGGCCAGCACCCGCAGCGCCCGGTCGACCTGGTGCAGCTCGTCCGGCGGCGACGGCACCCAGTGGGTGAGCGCGGCGCCGCCGAACTCCTTCGACGTGCCGACCCGGACCGGCACGCCCGCCAGCCGGCACAGCTGCGCGGCCGGCCACGGCGACTGGGTGAACGACGTGAGCAGCACCGCCGCGTCGTACCGGCCGGCGCGGATGCGGTCGAGCAGCGCGAGGTCCTCCTCGGCGGGGACGGCGGCCGGGTCCAGCTGCTGCCAGGACACCGACGCGACGAGCACCTCGCCGACCTCGGGCAGCAGCGGCGCGACCGCGGCGCCGGCCGGTGCGGCCAGCAGGTCGAGCCGGGCCCGCGGCGCCGCCCGCCGCAGCGCCCGCAGCGCCGGGCCGGACAGCACCACGTCGCCCAGGTTGTCCGGGCGGACGACGAGGATCCGCCGCAGCGCTGCCCAGTCGATCGGCGGGCCGGCGAGCGCGGCCGGGTGCTCCAGGTCCACCCCGGCCCGCTACCCCTGCCCGGCCCGGCCAACCCCGCCGACCGGCGCCACCCCGCCGACCAGGCCGACCGTTCCGACCGGCGCCACCGCGCCGACCGCGGCCACCGCACCGACCGAGCCCACCGCGCCGACCGAGGCCACCCCGCCGACCAGGCCGACCGTTCCGACCGGGGCCACCGCACCGACCGCGGCCACCGCACCGATCGCGCCGACCGCACCGACCGCACCGACCGGGGCCACCGCCCCCACCGGATCGACCGGGGCCACCGCGCCGACCGGGCCCACCGTTCCGACCCGGGCCACCACGCCCACCGGGTCGGCCGGGCGGCATCGGGACCACGGCCGACCGGGGCAGCGCGATGAGGCCGCCGCGGGTGGCGATGGTGCACGGGCCGGGGCCGCCCCGCGAGGACGGGGTCGCCGACTACGTCGCGCACCTGCTCGAGGCACTGGCCGCCGCCGGGACGAACGCGATCAGCGTGCCGGTCCGGCCACCGGCGCCCGGGCGGTGGGCGGCCGCGACCGTCGCCGCCGGCCGCACCGTGCGGCAGCTGCGGCCGGACGTCGTGCACGTGCAGTTCGCGCCGTCGGCGTACCGGTTCTCGGCGCTGCCGGGCCTGCTGCCGCTGCTGGTCGGCGGTCCGCCGCTGGTCACGACCGTGCACGAGTACGGCTGGTGGGCGGCGCCGGCCTGGGTGCCCGGGCCGGTCTGGCGGCCGGTCGAGGCGCTGCGGCTCTGGGACCGGGAGACCGGCCGGCTGGTGCCGGCCAGCCGGGCCGTGGTGGTGACGAACCCCGCGCACGCGGCGCTGGTCCGCCGCCGCGGCGGCGCCCGGCCGGTCGAGATCCCGCTGGCCGCGAACGTCGCCGACGCCGGTGCCGCGGCCGGCGGCCGGGAGCGGGTCCGCCGCCGGCTCGGCCTGCCCGACAGCGCGTTCCTGCTGGTGTTCTTCGGCTTCGTGCACCCGGTCAAGGGCGTCCGGTATGTCCTGGAGGCCTTGCCGGCGCTGCGGGCGGACCGGCCGGACCTGCACCTGGTCGTCGCCGGCGGGTTCACCAGCCAGGCACTGCCGGAGGCGGAGGCGAGCGCATTCCGGGCCGAGCTGGCGGAGCTGGCCGGCCGGTGCGGCGCCGGCGAGGCGGTGACGATGACCGGCTACCTGCCCGATGCCGAGGTGTCGGCGCTGCTGCACGCCGCCGACGCCGCCGTGCTGCCGTTCACCGCGGGCGTCACCGGCAAGAGCGGTGCGCTGCTGGCGGCCCTCGGCCACGGCGTGCCGACGGCGGTCACCGTGCCGGACGACCCGGACCCGGACCTGCGCGACGGCGAGACCGTGGCGGTGATCCCGGCCCGCCGGGACGCGGAGGCGGTCGCCGGCACCCTGCGCCGGCTGGTCTCGGACGGCGCGCTGCGGGCCCGGCTGTCCCGCCGCGGGCGGGCGCTGGTCGCCGACCGCAGCTGGCCGCGCATCGCGGCGGCGCACGGCGCCCTCTACCGGCAGGTGCTCGCCGGTGCCTGACCGGTACGGCGAGATCCTCGTCGTCGACCTGCTCGGGGGCATCGGCGACCTGCTCATGGTGCTGCCGGTGGTGCACGGCCTCGCCCGCCGCAACCCCGGCGCCCGGCTCCGCGTGCTCACCGACGAGCCCGGTGCGGATCTGGTCCGCGGCGACCCGGCGGTGAGCGAGGTGCACACGCCGGTCGCCGGCGAGGGGTCGCCGGCTGCCGTCCGCCGGGTGCTGGCGCGACGGCCCGACCTCGCGGTGACGACCACCCGCGCCGACGGGATCCCGGCGCTGCTCGAGGCGGCGGCCGGCCGCGCGGTCACCGACCTCTGGCGACGGCCGCCGGCCGGCGAGCTCGTGACCGACCGCTACCTGCGCATCCTCCACGAGGAGGGGCTGCTGGCGGCCGAGGACCTGGCCGTACGGCCGCGCGTGCACCTCGACCCGGCCGAGCGCACCGCGGGCGAGCGCGCGCTGGCGGCCCGGCTGCCGCCGACCGGCCGGCCGCCGGTGGTGCTGGTCCCGGACGCCGGGATGGCGGTCAAGCGGTGGCCCGGCCGGCACTGGGCCGCGCTGCGCGACCTGCTCGCCGGCCGCGGCCACCCGGTGCTCGCGACCGGCCGGAACCCGTTCGTGCCCGCCCTCACCACCGGGTCGCTGCGGCGCCTCGCCGCGCTGCTCGCCGCCGTCGGCCGGCGCGGCGGCGTCGTGGTCGGCGGCGACACCGGCCCGCTGCGGCTGGCGGCCGCGGCCGGCGCCGGCACGGTCGCGCTGTTCGGCCCGACCCCGGCCGGCCGGTACGGCCTCGGCGAGGGCGCCGAGCTGCAGGGCCTGCCGGGCTGCCCGCACCGGCGGCCCACCTCGATCACCGAGCAGGTCTGCTGGTGGCACGCCGACTGCCCGCTCTCGCCGGTCGAGCCGGCGTGCATGGCCGACATCGGGCCCGACGCCGTCGCCGAGCGGGTCGTCGGGCTGCTGCCGCCGTGAGCCGGCCGGGGCCTGTCCGTCAGCCGGCGGTGGATGCCGCCGCCGCCAGGCAACGGGCGGACATGCCTAGCCGGTCGGCGGCCGCTCCTGCTGCTGGACGTCACGCGAGCTGCGCCGCCACCAGATCTCGGCCCGGTCGGCCGGCCTGTGGACGTGCATATGCTCGTGTTCGTTGCGCAGGTGCCAGTCCCGCTCGTTCCGGGACGGGAACCGCAACTCGCACATGGGGCAGTTCACCGCGCTCATCGCCCGCCACCTCCTCCTGTCTCGGCGGCGCCACCTCCAGCCTGCCTCCGCGGCGGACCGGATCACCAGCGCGGTTCTTGCGGTTAGCTTCCGGCAAGGTCAAGGTTGTCGTCCGGGCAGCCCAACAGAATCCAAGTCGGGAGCGTGAGCCCCGCCGCCGTCGCGGAGGTCAGCCGGCGATCGAGACGACGATCTTGCCGCGGGCCTCGCCCGTGGCCAGCTGGCGGAGGCCGTCGGTGGCCCGGTCCAGCGGCAGCACGGAGGTGACCTCGACGGCCAGCGTGCCCGCGGCGGCCTGCTCGGCGAGCCGGGCGATCAGCGCCGCGGTGACGTTCGCGCGGACGTTGCCGCCGGCGAGGCCGGCCGCGGCCAGCGCCTCGCAGTCGGCGGCGCCCAGCCCGCTGGCGACCACGCCGCCGGTGGCGACCGCGGCCAGCGGCAGCGTCCGGGCCGTGTACGCGACCAGGTCGATCAGCGCGTCGACGCCGTCCGGGTACACCGCGCGGACCTGCTCGGCGACCGGCGCGGCGGTGTAGTCCACGACCCTGGCCGCGCCGAGCCGGCGCAACCGGTCGGCGTCGCAGGGCGTGCCGGTGGCGACCACGTCGGCGCCGCGGGCGGCGGCCAGCTGGATCGCGTACGACCCGACCCCGCCGCTGGCGCCGTTGACGAGCACGGTCTGTCCCGGCCGCGGCCGCACGGCGTCGACCGCGGCGGTGGCGAGGGCGCCGGCGAACGGGAGCGCGGCGGCGCTGACGAAGTCGAGCCCGGCCGGCTTGACCGCCACCGCCTCGGCCGGCATCAGCGCATACTCGGCGAGCGTGCCGGCCTGGATCGGCGGCGCCAGCGGCACGGTGCCGACCACCTCGTCGCCGACCCTGATGCGGGTCACCCCCGGACCCACGGCGGCGACCACCCCGGCCGCGTCCCGGCCGAGGACCACCGGGAACGCGCGCGGCCACTGGCCGCCGAGCATGCCGACGGCGACGAAGTTGTCGACGACGTTGAGGCCGGCGGCGGTGACCCTGACCAGCACGGTGCCCGCGGTGACGGTCGGCACGGGCAGGTCGGACAGCCGCTCGTGCTCGCCGACGGCAGGCACGTTCAGTGCTCGCATGTGCGCTCCCCCGCGAGGCGTGGACAGGGCCCGGTGATGTGGAGCGGGTTGTGCAGTTGGATCGAACCACGCCGGGGATCAAGTGGACAAGGTGCTCCAGTTGAGTGCACGCTGAGCCGGTGACCGCCCGCGACAGCTCTGTCGCGCCGACCCCGGCGCTGCGGGCCGACGCGCGCCGCAACCGCGAGCGGATCGTCGAGGCCGCCCGGGTGGTGTTCGCCGAGCAGGGCCTCGGCGCGTCGATGAACGAGGTCGCCCGCCGGGCCGGGGTCGGGCTGGCCACCCTGCTGCGCCGGTTCCCGAGCCGCGACCTGCTCGTCGCCGCGGCGCTCGGCGACCGGATGGGCGAGTTCGCCGCGCTGGTCGAGCGGGCGCTGGACGACCCCGACCCGTGGAACGGCTTCTGCTGGCTGGTGCACCGGATCTGCGCGATGCAGGCCGGCGACCGCGGCTTCACGGAGGTGCTCACCCAGGCCTTCCCGGGCGCGGGCGAGTTCGAGGAGCTGCGCGAGCAGTCCTACCGGCGCACGGTCGAGCTGTTCGACCGGGCCAAGGACGCCGGCGTGCTGCGCCTGGACTTCTCCCCGCACGACTTCCCGATGCTGCTGATGGCCAACGCCGGCGTGGTCACCGCGACCGCGGGCCTGGCGCCGACGACCTCGCCGCGGCTGATCGCCTACCTGCTGCAGGCGTTCTCCACCGCGTCCGCCCCGCTGCCGGAGCCGCCGACGTTCGAGGAGATGACCGAGGTCCTCAACCGGTACGAGCCCCCGCGTCCCTGACCCTGGACCTTCCCCGCCCCCGGCGGGACCCTTGGTCGCATCGTCGTGCCGGACCCGGGGGGTCGGGATGATTCTCGTCGTCGGAGCGAGCGGCCAGCTGGGCACGCTGGTCGTACAGAAGCTCACCAAGCAGGGCCGGCCGGTGCGGGCGCTGGTGCGCTCCGGCCGCGGGGTGGACGCGCTGACCGGCGCCGAGCTGGTGCACGGCGACCTGCGGGAGCCGGCCGGCCTCGACGCCGCGCTGGACGGGGTCGAGGCGGTGGTGGCCACGGCCAACGGGGTGGCGCCGACCCGCCGCGGCGAGACGACGGCGGCGCTCGCCCGCGGCTACGCCGGCCTGGTCGACCGGGCCGCCGCCGGCGGCGTCCGGCGGTTCGTGCTCGCCAGCGTGCCGCCCTCGGACCTGGACGAGACCGTGCCGGACCTGCGGCTCAAGCGGCTGGTCGAGCGGCGGCTGGCCGGCACCGGCCTGTCCCACCTCTCGCTCCGGTTCGCCCCGTTCACCGAGGTCTGGCTCGCGCTGGTGGGCAGCTCGGTCCCGGACCGGGGCGAGGTCAACTCGACGCTGCACCGGCCGTACCCGTTCCTGGCCCGGTTCCGGCGGGCGACCGGGCGCAGCGTCGAGGACCGCGGCCGGCTGGTGCTGCCCGGGCCGGCGGACCGGCGGCAGGCCTTCCTCTCCGTGCACGACGCCGCCGACGTCCTGGTCGCGGGGATCGACGCGCCGCTGACCGGCGTGGTCGACGTCGGCGGACCGGAGGTCCTCAGCTGGAGCGAGGTGGCCGCCGAGTTCCAACGGGTGCTGGGCCGGCCGGTGCGCGTGGTGAGCCTGCCGGCCGGGGCGTTCCGGGCCGCGCGGGCGGCACTGGCCCCGGTCGCACCGTCGGTCGCGAACATCATGGGCCTGAACCTGTTGATGGCCACGTCCGAGACGGACTGGGACACCACGGCGACGACCGACGCGCTCGGCGTCGGGCCGCTGCGCACGGTGCGCCAGGTGCTGGCCGAAAAGGCGGCGCTGCCGGCTCAGCCGTGACGGCGGCGTAGGTACACCCGCCGGTCAGGGGATGCGCACGTCATGGTGGGACGCGGCGAACAGCCGGTCCTGCACGGAAAGGTCGGCGTCCCGGACCGGCGTCACCAGGCTCCAGTGCCGGCCCACCGGGCACCACTGGACCCGGGCGACGAGCAGGTCGATCGCTTTGAGCTTCACGCCCGGGATCCAGATGGTGGTGAACAGGTGGCCGCTGCGGCAGCGCACGACGGTGTTGGCGCCGAGCCGGTAACCCAGCCGGCGGGCGACCAGCGTCCAGACCACGACCGCGGCGATGCTGAGGAGAACGCGCCGTCCCCGAGTCCGCATAGCCCTGACGTTAGTCCTCGCCGCCGGGGACCGGCGCGGGTGGCGGCGTCAGTCGGCGAACACCCTCGACCAGTCGTCGCGGACGCTGACCACGGTCCAGCCGCGCTCGGCCGCCCCGGCGAGCGCGGCGTCCGCGCCGGCGGTGTAGTCGAACTCGCGCTCGGCGTCGTCGTGCCGCAGCAGCAGGGCGAGCCCGGGCGGCTCGGCGCCGGCGGCCCAGTGCAGCATCGGCACGTCCCCGTTCGCGTTGCCACCGGCCAGCAGCGGCCGGCGGCCGACCCGGCTCCAGATCCGCACCGGCTTGGCGGGCCCGTCGTCGAAGACGTCCAGCGCCGCTGTGTGGACGATCCGGCCGTCCCGGTACTCGAGCGTGACCGAGCTGCCGATGACCCGCTCCGGCGGGACGCCGTAGATCTCCTGGCTGACCGGCCGGAGGAAGTCCCGGCCGCCACCGGTCGCGATGTAGCTGGTGAACCCGTTGGCCTCCAGGTAGCGCAGCAGCTCGACCATCGGCGCGAACGCCGTCCGGGCGTACGCCCGGCCCAGCGTCGGGTGCCTCTCGGAGCGCAGGAACGTGCCCGCGATCGCTTCGAAGTCCTCGATCGAGGTCCCCTCGTACGCGCCGAGCAGTCCGGCAGCCATCGTGTCCAGCCGGGTGTCGTCGCCCTCGTAGTGCGCGGTGATCGCAGCGTCGAACCAGGCATGGTCCCGCGCGGCCACGGCCTTCCACGGCTGTCGGTCCACAAGGGACGGATCGGCCGCGATCTGCTCGCCGAGCCGGCGCAGCAGGAAGTCGGCCTGGATCGGCATCGGTTTCTCCGGCCAGAGCGTGCCGTCGTTGTCGAAGACGGCGACGCGCTCGGCCGGCGGCACGCCGCCCGGTCCGGTCACCCGCTCGACGAAGCGGGTGATCGCGGCCCGGGCCGCCGTGTCCCGCCAGGACGGAAGCTCGGCGAGGGCGTCAGTGGTGCCCGACCGCGGCATCCTGCATCCGCTCCAGCGCCTGGTCGATCGTGAAGCTGGCCGGCTTCTGCCGCGGCGGGAACTTCCGGAACGTCTCCAGGAACTGCACCACGATCGACTGCGCGGCCAGCACCAGGTAGGCGTGGTCGAGGAACCAGTCGTAGTAGGTGTTCGAGGTGACGTCGGCCCGCTCGTACGGGTCGGTACGCAGGTTGTAGAGCTTCGGGATCCGGAGCGGGACGAACGGCTCGGCCCACACCCGCAGCGTGCCCGGCGCCCGCTGCTCCATGAACACCATCTTCCAGTTGTGGTAGCGCAGCGCGACGAGATCGCCGTCGTCGTCGAAGTAGATGAACCCGACGCGCGGGCTCGTCTCGGCCTCGCCGGTCAGGTACGGCAGCAGGTCGTAGCCGTCGATGTGCACCTTGAACAGCGTGCCGTTGGCCTCGTGCCCGTCCTGCAGCTTCTCCATCACGTCCGGGTCGCCGGCCATCGACAGGAACGTCGGCAGCCAGTCGTGGTGCTGCACGATCTCGTTGGAGACGACCCCGGCCTCGATCCTGCCCGGCCACCGGACGAGCAGCGGAACCCGGAACGCGCCCTCCCAGTTGGTGTTCTTCTCGCTGCGGAACGGCGTGGTCGCCCCGTCCGGCCAGGTGTTCGCGTGCGGGCCGTTGTCGGTGCTGTACATGACGAACGTGTCGCTGGCGATGCCGAGCTCGTCGAGCAGGGCGAGCAGCTCCCCGACGTGCTTGTCGTGGTCGATCATCGTGTCGTGGTAGGGGGACTGCCACGGCCCGGACTGGCCGAGGCTGTCCGGCTTGGTGTGCGTGCGCAGGTGCATGTGGGTGGTGTTCACCCAGCAGAAGAACGGGCTGTCGGCCTCGCTCTGGCGGCGGATCCAGTCCTTCGCCGCGGCCACGAACTCGTCGTCGCAGGTCTCCATCCGCTTCTTGGTCAGCGGCCCGGTGTCCTCGATGCGCTGCTTGCCGACCCGGCCCCAGCGAGGGTGCTCGGTGTCGTCGTCCTCCTCGGTCGCCCAGCAGTGCAACACGCCACGAGGGCCGAAGCGGTCCCGGAAGTGCGGGTACTCCTGCTCGTTCGGGTAGTCCGGCAGCTCCGGCTCCTCCTCCGCGTTGAGGTGGTAGAGGTTGCCGAAGAACTCGTCGAAGCCGTGCACCGTGGGCAGGAACTCGTTCCGGTCGCCGAGGTGGTTCTTGCCGAACTGCCCGGTCACGTAGCCCTGGTTCTTCAGCAGGTCGGCGATCGTCGGGTCCTCGGCCCGTAGCCCGATCGTCGCGCCGGGGATGCCGACCTTGGTCAGGCCGGTGCGGTAGCCGCTCTGGCCGGTGATGAACGCCGCCCGCCCGGCCGTGCACGACTGCTCCCCGTACGCGTCGGTGAACCGCATGCCCTCGTCGGCGATCCGGTCGATGTTCGGCGTGCGGTAGCCCATCAACCCGTCGCTGTAGCAGCTGAGGTTGGTGATGCCGATGTCGTCGCCCCAGATGACGAGGATGTTCGGCTTGTCGGGCATGGCCGCTCCCTTCCGTCAGCCGATCTTGTGTCAGCTCCGACGTCCCGCGCCTCACCCCTGCGGTGTGAGGCGTCGCCCGGCGGAGCGCCCGACCATTGCCGGATGACCGGCGTGGTGGGCATCGTGGTCGGGCTCGTGCTGTGCTTCTTCGGGGTCGGCTCGCTGCACCTGGCGGTGCTCGGATCCGGCTTCGCGCTCGGCTGGCTGATCTCCGGCGTGTTCGATGCGAACACCACGACGACCGTCCTGGTCGGGATCGGGTGTGCGATCGCCGCCTGGATCCTGGTGTCGCTGGTCTTCCGGTTCGGCGCGTTCTTCGTCGGGGCGGTCGCGGGCGGGGTGATCGGGGCCAGGGTCTTCTCGCTGTTCGTCACCGGCTCGAACAAGGTGTTGCTGACGGTGGTCTGGGTCGTCGTGTTCGCCGGCGTGTCGGGCTTTCTCGCCATGCGGTACCGGGCCCGGTTCCTGATGTGGGTCACCGCGCTGGGCGGCGCCGGGCTGGCGCTGGCCGGGCTCGGCCGGATCGCGCCGGGCACGCTGGAGTTCCTGCGCCACCCGGACACCGCGCTGGAGGGCGTGCTGTCGTTCGGCGTGTGGCTGGCGCTCGGCCTGCTCGGCCGGTCGACCCAGCTGAGGCTCTTCCCGAGGAAGCTGCGCTCCGGGGCCCGCTAGCCGGGACGGACGATCAGGCGGAAGCCGAGGTGGCTGGTCGAGGTGTCCACCGGCTGGGCCATCCGGGCCGCGGGCCGGTAGCGCCGGCAGTAGTTCGGCGCGCACAGGTGCGAGCCGCCCTTCATCACCCGGCGCGGGATCCTGGCCGGGTCGCGCGGGTAGGCACTGCGGTCCCGGTCGCCGCCGCGCGGGTTGGTCACCGTGCAGCAGGCGTGCGAGATCTCGGCGTGCGCCTGGAACCAGTCGGCGGTCCACTCCCACACGTTGCCGATCATGTCGACCAGCCCGTAGCCGTTGGCCGGGTAGCGACCCACCGGTGCCGTCCCGACGTACCCGTCCTCCGCCGTGTTCTGCAGCGGGAAGTCTCCCTGCCAGGTGTTGGCCATCCAGCGGCCAGCCGGGGTGAGCTCGTCGCCCCAGGCGAACTCGGCCCCGTCCAACCCGCCGCGTGCGGCGAACTCCCACTCGGCCTCGCTCGGCACCGCCTTGCCGGCCCAGGCCGCGTACGCCTCGACGTCGGCCCAGGCGACGTGCACAACTGGATGATCCGGCCGGCGCTTGACCGAGCTGCCGGGGCCGTCGGGATGGCGCCAGTCGGCGCCCGGTACGTACGTCCACCACTGGTAGGGGTCGGTCAGCGGCACCGGGTGGTCGGGGCTGCGGAACACCGACGAGGCCGCCATCAGCAGCTCCGGCCGGGCACCGGGGTAGCGGGCCGGGTCGGCGGGGCGCTCGGCCACCGTGACGTGCCCGGTCGCCCGGACGAACCGCGCGAACTCGGCGTTGGTCACCGGGTGGGGGTCGATCCAGAAGCCGTCGACCGTGACCGGGTGCGCCGGTGCCTCCTCGGCGTAGTGGTGATCGGAGCCCATCACGAACGTGCCACCCGGGATCCAGACCATGCCCTCCGGCCCGGTCCCTGGCCCGCGCGGATCCGTACTCGTCAGCCCCGTCATCCCGCCTCCGCGCCCGCCGGTGTGTCGTCCGTCTTCCCAGGTTGGGCCTTACGCGGAACCCGGGTCTTCACCCTCTGGGGGTGATGCGCTCAGAACCCGGCGATGCCCTTCCCGATCAGCGCGGCGCCGATGACGAGCAGCAGCACCGCCATGACCGCCGTGTTGTGCTGGGTCAGCCAGGCCGGCAGCCGGTCCAACGGCGCGGCCATCCGGTCCCTGGCCGCCAGGTGCCCGAGGACCGGGACCGCGACGGTGCTGGCGGCGACCAGCGTGAAGATCACCATCGCCATCGGGATCGGGATCGGACTGATCGCGATCCCGACGGCCAGCGGAAGCAGCTCCCCGATCACGGCACCCATGGCAGCCCTCCCGTCCCGAGGATCTCCCGGCCGGCGGCCGCCGGGGCTCACCCGCAGCAGGGGAGTCGGGCCGGCTACCAGACGTCGCCGTCCCGCCAGTCGCAGGTGAGCGCGGCGGTCCGGTCGAGCGCCACGGTGACCGGAAGGACGTGCACGGTGCCGTCGTCGTCGGGCGTACGCCGGACGCCGTCCGGAGTGAGCGCGAACGTCGGGCCGGTCCACGGCAGCCAGCCACGGGCGGTGTAGACGGCGGCGCCCGCGTCCGACGCGCTCAGCGCGCCGAGGTCGTGCCCACCGCGAACGATCCGCTCCAGCGCGGCCATCATCGCGCCGGCGTGCCCCCGACGGCGCTGGTCCGCCCGGACACCGACGCCCTCGACAAACCCGGTCCGCAGGGCCCGCCCGCCGTACAGCAGCCGCCGCTGGACCAGCGCCGCGTGCCCGACCAGCTCGCCGTCGACCAGGGCGAGCGCGTGCACGCCGCCGAGGCAGTGCTCCCAGTCCTCGTCGGCGAACCCGCCGAAGGCGGCGTCCAGCAGCGCCCTGGCCGCCCGCAGCCTCGCCGGGTCGAGATCGGCGGTGAGCGCGACCCTCAGGTCCATCGGGCGAACCTAGTGCCCCGCGTCAGAGGTTTCGTGCCGGTTCCCGGTGATCCAGACGGCGTCCGGCAAGGCGGAGGAGTGGCCGATACCGGGGT
>Ga0207689_10000251_pt1 | contig 48161 bp, 50 predicted proteins | sample KBSMisM52_FD_184312 | JGI IMG/M metagenome (GOLD analysis project Ga0207689, IMG submission 184312) | Miscanthus rhizosphere microbial communities from Kellogg Biological Station, Michigan, USA - KBS Miscanthus M5-2 (SPAdes) (version 2) | ecosystem: Host-associated > Plants > Roots >...
CGATCGCGTTGGAACTCGCGCGCGAGGGGGTGCGGCTCGTGATCACGGGCCGCCGCAAGGATGCGCTGGCGGACGTGGCCGCCGAGATTGGGACGCTCGCGGGCACGCCGGCCACGATAGTCGCACACGATGCGCTGGACGAAGGGTATGTCGAGACCGTCGCAGGCAGCGCTCTGGCGGCGGTCGGCGCGGTGGAAATCCTGATCAACAACGCGGGCGGAAGCCGCCCGTTCGGCAAGGACGCCGACGAAGCGCAATGGAACGAAGCGCTGACGCTCAACTTCACACGCCATCGCCAGCTGACGCACCGGTTGCTGCCGACGATGATCGCCAATGGTTGGGGGCGCATCGTCAACATCACGGGCAAGTCCGAGCCGGAAGGCATCAACGGCGCGTTCTGCGCCAAGGCCGCGATGCATTCGTGGGCGAAGGGACTGTCGCGCGAGGTCGGCAAGCACGGCATCACCGTCAACTGCGTGCCGCCGGGCCGCGTGATGAGCGACCAGATTCGCCGCAACTATACGCCGGAGTATCGCGCCTGGCAGTCGGAGCACGAGATTCCCGTCGGTCGCTACGGCGAGCCCGGAGAGCTGGCAGATCTCGTCGTGTTTCTGGCCTCGCCGCGCGCGGCCTACATCACGGGCGCGGTGATCCCGGTCGACGGCGGCTTGCGCCGCTACCAGTTCTAGCGCGTTGTTGCGCGGCCTGCATCGCAAGCGAAGAACCCTAGGATGAAAACATGAAGCGCAGACAACTCCTCGTGGCGGTGTTGCTGGCCGCATGCGCGACGCTCGCAGCTGCGCAGAGCGCGTACCCGACCAAGCCGATTCGGCTCGTGGTGCCGTTCGCGCCGGGCGGCACGTCGGAAATCATCGCCCGCGCGGTCGCGCAGCAGCTCACCAGTCAGCTCGGGCAGTCGGTGTACGTCGAGAACAAGGCGGGCGGCGCCGGCACCATTGCGATGACCGAAGTCGCCCAGTCCGCGCCCGACGGCTACACGCTGATCGTCGGCCACGTCGGCACGCTCGCCGTGAATCCCTACGCGATGGCGACGCAGCCCTACGATGTGAACAAGGACTTCGTGCCTGTTGCGTTGCTCGCGCGCGTGCCGAACCTCTTCGTCGTCGCCGCGCCAGTGCCGGCGAAGGACTTCAAGGAATTCGTGGCGCTCGCCAAGAAAGAACCGGGCAAGCTCAATTACGGGTCGGCCGGCAACGGCAGCGCCGGCCATCTCGCCTTCGAGTATCTCAGGTACGTGACTGGCATCGACATCGTGCACGTTCCATACAAAGGCACCGGGCCGATGCTGCAGGATCTGCTGGGCGGCCGGCTCGATGCGACCTCCGCCGGTACGCCGGCGCTCTTGCCGCACATCAAGAGCGGCAAGCTGCGGGCGATCGCGGTGGGCACGCCGCAGCGCATCCCTGCGCTGCCCGACATTCCGACCGTCGCCGAGTTGGGCTACAAGGACTTCGAAACGTCGCAGTGGTACGGGATCATCGCGCCCAAGGGCACGCCGCGCGAGATCGTCGCGAAGCTCAACACCGAGATCAACAAGGCGCTCGCGACGAGCGCGGTCACGCAGCGCTTTGCCGACGACAACGCGATTGCCGGCGTCGGCAGCCCCGAGGCCTTCGGCGCTTACATCGCGAAGGAACAGACGCGCTGGAAGGAAGTCGTCGAGAAGGGGAAGATCCGCATCGAGTGAGCGGGACGTCAGCGCGGCTTGTTCGCTTCGAGCATCGCCGCCCAGCGCTTGAGTGTGGCGTCCGGCACTTGCGGGAAGCCGCCATAGTCCTGCCACAGCTCGATGGAGCTCGCGCCGAGCGCGACGCCGCGCCGGATCGTGCCTTCCCAGTTCGGCGGCGTCGCATGCAACGTCTGGAACTGGATTTCCGGACCCATGCGCTGCATCGCGGCGTGCAACGGGAGGATGGTCTTCGGCGTGTCGGCGTCGAGATCGTGGTTGTCGAAGACACATTGCTTGCCGATGGCCTTGCGGCACGCCTGCATGATCGCGATCGTGAATTTCGGATCGCCCGTGGTGGCAAGGCCGTAGTATGGATTGAGCGAGATACTGATCCGGGTCGCTTTCCATGGCGCGTAGTCGGCAACCGCGTGATCGAGGCACTCGCGATATTCGGCATCCTTGAAACCCGCCGCGCGCAACGGATTCAGCACCGTGGGGTCATCGGGGATGAACAAGGGCTCGGCGGTGTACGACATGCACGAGGTCATTGCCACTTCGTGAATCAATGGCCGGCTGTCGTATTTGGCGGCCAGCTTGTGTTGGAACTGAGTCCAGGCCTGCCGATACTCGGGACTCCAGAAACGGCCGATCACGCGCTTCTTGTCGTTGTGGATGGTAGCGATCGGTTCGCCGCCGATCTTCATAGCCCATGCGGGCGCTTCGATTCCGGCGAAGATGCGCAACTTGACCGCGAGCGGCTTCTGCGGATTCTTCGCGTTGTAGGCGCGCACGTCGGCCAGCGCCTTGTCGATCGGGTTGTTGTCGGGAATCTCGCCGTTGGGCTCGGGCTGCAGTTGCCGCCACGTCGAGATGATGACGAGGCCGCCGAAAATGCCGGGCTTCGCGTTGAGCGGCTCCAGCGTGTTGACCGGATCGCCGCCGTAGCCCATGAACTTGAAGGCGCCCATCGAGACGAGGCCGCGAATGGGCGGCTTGACCGCCGGTTGTGCCACGGCACCCACCGCGGCTAGCGCAAGCAGTGCGATCGCCACGGTCAAGCCAATGCGCTGGGCGAACATGGGACGCCGGGCGTTATGCGTTCTGCGCGCGGCGTGTCTCAAGCTGCGACGATCGCTTCCCAATTGCCGCTCGTTTCGGAACGGAACAGCGCATCGATGACGCGCATGTTCGCGATCGCATCTTCAATGCCGTACGGCAGGGCGATCTCGCCGCGCACCGCGCGCGAAAACGCCTCGCCTTGCAGCTGGTACTGATCGCTCTCGGGCAGCGTTTCGGTCACGATGCCCGTTCCTTCGAGCGACGAGCAATCGTCGATGGAGATGCGCGTCTTGGCGCCCTGCGGCGCGTTGGCCGGGATGTGCAACTCGATCCGGCCCCTGGTGCCGCACAGCTGGATCCGCTGGTACGGTGCAATCTGCGTGGACACGGTGAAGTCCAGCCGGCGCCCGTCGCCGAAGTCGACAAGGCCGCTGGTCAGCCGATCCGTCCCGAACTGCGGATCGCGGTCGATCAGCGCGATGGCGCGCGTCGGCTCGGTCTCCAGGAAGAAGCGGCCCGCCACGATCGCATAGCAGCCGATGTCGTAGAGCCCGCCGCCGCCAATGTCCGCCCGGTTGCGGACGTTGGCGGGATCGACGTTGTGGTAGCCGAAGAACATCTGCACCGCCCGCAGCGTTCCGATGCGGCCTTCGCGAACCAATTCACGCGCGCGCAGCCACTGCGGGTGAAAGCGCACCATGAATGCTTCGGAGATCAGCACCTTCCGCGCCGCGCCGCGCAGTTGCTCGGCCTCCTGCGCGGTCAACGCGATCGGCTTTTCGCACAGCACGTGCTTGCCGGCGGCCGCTGCCTGCAGCGTCATCGGCACATGCAGATGATTGGGCAGCGGATTGTAGATCACCTCGATGTCCGGGTCGGCCAGCAACGCCTCGTACGATCCGTAGGCGATCGGGATGCCGAGCGCGTCAGCCGCCTTGCGCGCGGTCGCCTCGCTGCGCGAAGCCATCGCGCGAATCTCCAGCAGCGAGCTCTTTTTCATGCCGGGCAGCACGCGATCGCGACCGATCTTGGCGGTGCTCAACACGCCCCAGATCACTTTCTTCATCCGTGTCTCTTCCTGTGATGACGCGACTTCGAACGCGGTAGATGGTAACCGACCGCAATGCCGCCGTATCTCGATGACGAGCGGGAGAACCTCTAGGGCTCGCCATCCCAGTAATCGAGATTGCCAGTCGTCCTCTGCAGCGCATCGAAGACCTTGCCGTCACCCAGCGAGGCGATCGCAAGATATTTGCCGGAATCGGGGTACTCGCAGATCTCGGGCGACTCGCGCGTGCTGATCGAGAGGTATTTCAAGGGCGCGTCCGAGGTGTTGATGATCTGATGCGGATATTCCGGACCGGGCGGAATGAAGGCGATGTCGCCGGCACGCAGTGGCAGCATCTCCCCCGCCACGCGCAGCGTCCCGTGGCCTTCGAGAACGATGAACATTTCCTCCTCCGCGTGGTGGAAATGGTAGGGACACGACCGCATCCCGGGAGCCACGATGTCGACACTGGCGCCCAGCTTGCGCGCCGCGGTTCCGCGCGCAAGGCGCGCGCAACGGGTATCGTACAAGGGCGCGCGCTGCTCGTGTTGCAGCGTGGTTGCGTCGAAGTTGCGAATCAGGAGCTTGTGCAGGGCTTCGGTACGTTCACTCATGGGGCGCCTTCATCTCGAGTTGGGAATCATGCGCCCGGATCCTATTGCCGCTCGACCCTGGCGACTTCGTGCAGGTCCATGGCCCAGGCGAGCGCGGACCGGCACCAGATCTGCTTGCGCGGGGGCAATTCGGCCCGCTCATCGAGGCAACCGACGCGCAGCGAGTACATCGGCGGATCGCTGATCGCGGACGAATACACGGGCGTCCCGCAATCCGGACAGAATGCGTGGATCCGCCTGGCGCCGCTCTCCGCGGTCTTGACGTAGATCTTCGGCTGTCCGGTGCGCAGGACGAACGACTCGCGCGGCGCCGGCAGCGATACGCGGTAAGCCGAACCGGTCAGCATCTGGCAATCCGTGCAGTGACAAGCGGTCACTCGCGCCGGATCGATTTCCGCCTCGTACGTGATGAGGCCGCAATGGCAGCGTCCGTGCACCTTCATGGATGACCTCTTCAGAAGTCCCGGCGTCGACGGGCGCGCGCTCACAGCGGGGCGAAGCTGATCGGCGAGGGAGCGCGTTTTCCCCGTCACGACGTCGCCGGTGTGCTGCGTGGTCTTGCGCTCGATGAGCATGAGCAGGCATTCCTGCTCGGCGACCGGGTTATGCCGGACCCCTTTCGGAACGACGAACATTTCACCTTCGGCGAGCTCGACATTCCCGCCTTCCATCTCGATCCGGAGGCGACCCTCGAGGACGAGAAAGAGCTCGTCTTCGTTGTCATGACTATGCCACGCGAGGCTGCCGTGCACCTTGGCGACCTTGATGTAGGCGTCGTCGACCTCGGCGATGATGCGAGGCGACCACAATTCAGTCAGTGACGATGCAATGAGCTTCGGCGAGGCGGCACCGGGCATGTGTGCTCCTATCCTGGATTGTGGTACTCGCGCTTGGCGACCGATCAGCCAGCACGCCGAGTGCGAATGCGCACGCGGATCACGCCAACGACAATGCAGATGATCGCAGGCCACGCGGTAAAGAAGAACAGCAAGCCAGGTCCGATCGGATTGGGATTGGGATCGGGCCACAGCCCCAGCCCCGCAGCGGCGATGATGAACACGAGCGGAGCTGACCCCACGATGAGCAAACCAAGGCCGCCCTTGATCCAGGTGGATTGCAGATAGGCGCGCATGCGCGTATCGGGCCTCGTCACGCCTTCGCGAGGGCGTCGGTCGCAGCCTGAATCGCCTGCCTGAAGGCGATCGGATCGGCGATGAACCGGATGGGATCCATCGTCGATCCCGTCCCGGTCACGATGATGGAGCCGTAGCCAAGCAGTCGACCCATGACCGTCTGCTCGACGCGCACGCTCTCGATCTTGGCCAGGTTCATTTCGACGGTGCTGCGAGCAACCAGGCCAAACTTGGCGATCACGCGGCGATTCGTCACGGCGAGCTCGGTCGAGCTGCGGCGGACGAGCGCGGCGGCGATGATGAGCACGCCCACCGCCGCGATGATGCCGGCAAGCCAATGCATGACGTCCGGCGATCCGACCGGCATGAGCAGCAACGCGATCGCCAGAACGATGAGCAACGCACCACCGAGCAGCGACGAGAGAATCGCCCACAGGCTCAAGCGCCCGACATGGACGATATGCTCGCCCGGCCCGAGGATCGTCTCGACATAGCGTGCCATTCAGGCTCCCATCGTGTTCGTTCCGACGTGATCTTCGCACAGCGGGAATTTCGTGGCCAAACGTTGCAAGCGATCTCATCTGCTGCTGCAGGCCCAAGATCCAGGAGTCAGCGTCGTCGCTTCCGCCGAACCCGCGCCAAGTTGGTCAGAGCGATCATCGCAATCATCGCGAACAGCGCCGCCATGGCCGGAACCGTGAGGGTTGGAATATCGGTTGCCAAAGGCCGCAGCACGCCCGACACAACGTCGAACGCACCCCGCACAACAAGCGGGCCAATCGTCCACATGACCTCGTGATGTCCGTCAGCCGCGACCCCCAGGGAGGCCACGACCTGGTAGGGCTGCGGGATGAAAGGGCAAGCGGGCGGATCAAGGATCGCAAAGGACGAGCTGATGTCGTACTCGCTGCCATTGAGGGTGATGGAAGACGCTCCGATGGGAAACACAATCGAGCCGTTGCACGGATCAGCGAAGCCGGTGAGAGTTGCCGACACCGTTCCCGAGGCAGCCTGGGTGAAACGAATGTAATCGCCCAGCGCCTGCGCGGAAAAGGCCATTCCGGCCAGCGCCACGAACATGATGCCGCTGACAATTCGGTTCACGATAAGTCCCTCGCGCGAGCCGCTCACCGAGGATCACTGAATCACCGCGTCGGCCCGCGTCAGCACCGCCTGCGGAATCTTGAGCCCCAGTGACTTCGCGGTTTTCAGGTTGATCATCAGCTCGAACTTCGTCGGCTGCTCGACGGGCAGGTCGGCGGGCTTGGCGCCCTTCAGGATCTTGTCCACGTAGACGGCTGCGCGCCCGATGAAATCGGTCATGTTCACCGCGTAGGCCATCAGCCCACCGGCCTCGACGCTCTCCCGAAAGCTGTACATCGTCGGCAGCCGCGCCTTCACCGCGAGTTCCGCGAGTCTGGCCGAGTGCACCAGGAACGTCGAGTCACGGGCAACCAGGAGGGCCTCTGCCCGCTCTCGCGCCATTGCGGCGAAGGCGCCATCGAATTCGTCCGGACCTCGTGCCTCCACCACTTGAAGGCGCACGCCCAGGGCTCGGGCGGCGGCCTCCACCTCTTTCACCTGAATCGTCGATCCGATCTCTTTCGGGTTGAAAAGAATGGAGACTCGTGAGGCGTGGGGAACAGTCTCCCTCAGGATCTGCAGTTGCTTTCCGTAGATCTCCGGGCCGGGCATGAAGGTTGTCCCCGTGACGTTCCCCCCGGGACGACTCAGACTGGCGACCAACCCCGTCTCGACCGGATCGGTGGGGAAGATCATCACAATAGGAATGCTGGTCGTCGCATTCTTGGCCGCCAGCGCGGCGGGCCCGGCCGGCGCGACGATCATGTCCACCTTGCTCCGGACCATCTCGGCTGCAAGCTCTGGCAAACGCTCGACCTTGCCCTCGGCCCAGCGGTACTCGATGACAAGATTCTGGCCATCGACCCAGCCAAGCTCCCGCAACGCGCGCAAGAATGCCCCGAGCGCACGCTCCACCGACTTGCGCGTGGGGGCGCTCAGATAACCGATGCGGTATACCTTGCCCGCTCGCGCCGTCTCGGCGGCGAGCGGCGCGGCGCCGGTGGCAAGCAGTCCAATAAGCAGAGCGAGTCCTGCGTTACGTCTGTTCATCCGAATTCCCGATCGTCGCACCAAGATCGCCGGGTCGAGCGCAGCAAGTCGCGGTCAGTCGCGAATCTACTACACCCGAGTGACCGGACGGAGTCGCAGGCGGCAATCGTTGCATAGACTCCGGCAGCCATTGTCTACCCAACAAAAAGGGCCGCAACGCCTTCGCGCCGCGGCCCATGCTCCGAACGCAGAGATCGACCTGCTAGTCGCCGAACTCCTCGATGATCGCCTGGATCTTGATCCGGTCGCCCAGGAAGGCGTCGATGCAGGTCGGATCGAAATGCTTGCCGCGCTGGCTCTTGAGGAAGTCGATGCTTTCTTCCATGTTCCACGCGTGCTTGTACGGGCGCTCGCTGACCAGCGCATCGAATACGTCGGCCACCGCGACGACACGCGCCACCAGCGGAATATCTTCGCCGTGCAGGCCGTTGGGATAGCCCGATCCATCGAATTTCTCGTGATGCCCGAGTGCGATGATCGCGCCCATCGACAGGTACTTGGACGGGCTGCCCTTGAGGATGTCGTAGCCCTTGCGTGGATGCGTCTTCATGATCTCGATCTCGGGACGCGTCAGCGGGCCTTCCTTCAGCAGCACGGCATCGGGAATGCCGATCTTGCCGATGTCGTGCATCGGCGCGGCGACTTCCAGCACGTGCACGGTTTCCGCGCCAAGGCCGAGATGCGCGCCGATCAGCGCCGAGTACTTGGCCATCCGCATCAGGTGATTGCCCGTCGTTTCGTCGCGGAACTCGCCGGCCTTGGCGAGCTTCGCCAGCGTCTCGAGCTCGCGCTCGTGGATTTCGGCGACGGACTTGTCGACCTGGTATTGCAGCACGCGCGCCTGGTCGGACAGCACGATCTTGTGCCGGCGCAGCTCGAGCAGGTTGGCGCAGCGCGCGCGCGTCTCGTGCTCGTCGAGCGGCTTGATCAGGAAATCGGTGGCGCCGGCTTCGAGCGCGTCGTAGCGGATCTTGCGGTCATCGACGACGGTGATGACGACGATCGGCACGTCGACGCAGTGGGGCAGGGCGCGGATCTGCTTCACGAGCTCGATGCCGTCGAACTCGGGGAGCTTGTAATCGGTCAGCACGATGTCGACGCGATTGTTGCGCGCGAATTCGAGCGCGCGCGACGGCGTGTCGAAGAGCTCGAGGTTCAGCTTGCCGTCGATCTGGCGGACAATTTCGGCCAGCAGGAGCCGGCTCGAAAAGAGGTCGTCGACGATCAGCACCGTGTTGCGCTGGGCGCGGGCAAACGCAAGTTCCGAGACGACTCCGGAGCCCGGCATGGCTGAGCGGAGTGGGGCACTCATGGAATTCCCCCCTTACTGGTTGACGGACCACGACCAGGACGAATGAGCAAGAACGATGCCATCGTTATCGCCACCCCGCCCGTAAGCCATTCATCCAACAGAAAAATTCGTCAGACGTCGGCCGCCAGAGTTGTAGCGTACTCTGTTTGCAACGTTGTGCTCTGCCAGCTGCAACAAAAAGGCCGGTCCCCTGTCACTCAGGAAGCCGGCCCCGAAATCCATAGATCCCAATGGTCGGGGCGAGAAGATTCGAACTTCCGACCCCCTGCACCCCATGCAGGTGCGCTACCAGGCTGCGCTACGCCCCGACCGAACCGCGAAGTATACCGGCAGCGGGCGGTCACGACGAGCGCAAGAGGTGTCGAATTTCTTCCAATTCCTGCCGGATCTCCGCCGGCTCCAACGTATTCTCGGGCGGTACCGTGACCACCGTCGCGGTGCTGGTCGTCGCGCGCGCAGCCGCGCGCGGCTCGGCCGTTTCGCTTTCGAGCCGGTGGCGCGCACCGTTGATCGTGAAGCCCTGCTCGTAGAGCAAGTCGCGAATGCGGCGGATCAGCAGGACTTCATGGTGCTGGTAATACCGGCGATTGCCGCGTCGCTTGACCGGCTTCAACTGCACGAATTCCTGCTCCCAATAGCGAAGCACGTGCGGCTTGACCGCGCACAGGTCGCTGACCTCGCCAATCGTGAAATAACGTTTGGCTGGGATCGGCGGCAGGTCGGAGTTAGCTCGGCTGGGATCCGGCATGGTTCGCGGCTTCGACCATGGCCTTCAATTTCTGGCTTGCATGAAATGTCACGACTCGGCGCGCGGTGATTGGAATTTCTTCGCCGGTTTTTGGATTGCGGCCGGGGCGTTGCGGCTTCTCGCGCAACTGGAAGTTGCCGAAGCCCGAAAGCTTGACCGACTCGCCGGCTTCGAGGGCGATGCGCACTTCCTCGAAAAACCGCTCGACCATGTCCTTGGCTTCGCGTTTGTTGAGGCCGAGCTGCTCGAAGAGCAAGTCGGCAAGTTCGGCTTTGGTCAGTGTCATGTCAGTTCTGATGAGCCGCCCCGAGGAATTAACTGCGCTCGTTCAGCGGCAGCGAGCGGCGGGAGCGTGGGGGTCGTGTCATGTATTTATTGGCGTAATGTGGCGCCGAACTCGTCACGGGCAACGGCCAGCAATTTGGCCTCCGTCGCATCGATGTCGGCGTCCGTCAAAGTACGGGAAGTATCCTGCATAAGCACCAGAATCGCAAGGCTTTTCCGACCTTCTGTCAGGCCGCGACCACGGTAGACGTCGAACAGGCGGACCGCGATTACGTGGGGTGGCATCGCCCGTTCCAGCGCCGCGATGAGAGTCTGCGCAGGGACAGCTTCATCGACGACCAGGGCCAGATCGCGGCGGACGATCGGCAGCCGCGAGACCGCCTTGCCGGCGGGCAGCGTGCCGTTCGTCAGCGCGTCGAGATCGAGCTCGAAGACGACCGGCGCCTTCGGCAGCTCGAATTCGCGGACCAGGCGCGGATGCAATTCGCCCAGCCAGCCGACGATCTTGCCGTCCAGCACAATTTCGGCCGCCCGTCCCGGGTGCAGCGCTGCGTGGGCCAGCCTTTGCGTCAGCAGGTGACGTGGTGCGGCCAGCGCTTCGAGGTCGCCCTTGACGTCGAAGAAGTCCACATCGCGCGCCGGTTCGCCCCATTGCTCCGGGGCGGCCGGACCGTACGCAAGTCCCCCCAACCGCAGCGGCTGGTCGAAGCCAGGGCCCGCCCGATGGAACGTGCGACCCAGCTCGAAGACGCGGACCCGCGACGCTTTGCGGCTCACGTTGGTCTTCAAGGTCTCGATGAGACCGGGCAGCAGCGACGTGCGCATGACATCGAGCTGCGCGGCGATCGGATTGAGCACCTTGACCGGACGGACGGACGGATCGAGGATCGCTTCGGTCACCGACGACACGAAGCCGAACGTCACGATCTCCTGCCAGTCGAGGCCGGCCAGCGTGCGCTTGATGGCGATGCGCGACCGTTGCGCTTCCGGGTCGGGCAGCATGTGCTGGACGTGGGCGCTGGGCGCGGGCGGAATCTTGTCGTAGCCGTGGAGGCGTGCGGCCTCTTCGACAAAATCCTCTTCGATGGCGAGATCGAAGCGCCGCGACGGCGGTGTTACGGTGAAGATGGCGCCTTCGCGCGTGAAGGCGAGACCCAGGCGCGTGAAGGCGTCAGCGATGGCGTTGGCGGGAATGGTGATGCCCAGGAGCCGCGCGACGCGCGCGGTGCGCACGCGGACCGGATCGCGCGGTGGCAGGTCCGCCTTCGACACGGCGTCGGTCAACGGTCCGGCGCGGCCACCGCAAACTTCGATGATCAATTGCGTGGCGCGTTCGACGGCGTCCGCGCAGCCTTCGAAATCGACGCCGCGCTCGAAGCGGTAACCGGCGTCGCTTACGAAGCCCAGGCGCCGCATCTTGCCCTGGATGACGCCGGGGCTCCAGAACGCCCCTTCGAGATACACGCGGGTCGTGTCGTCCGCGATCCCCGAGTGCTCGCCTCCCATGATACCGGCAAGCCCCAGCGGCTTCTTCTCGTCGGCGACCAGCAGCAGGTCGGACTCGAGCTCGAGCACCTGGCCGTTCAGCAGCGTTAGCTTCTCGCCTTCACGTGCGAAGCGCACGACGACCGCACCATCGAGCAGCCGGTCGTCGTAAGCGTGCAGCGGCTGGCCGAGCTCGAGCATCACGAAATTGGTGATGTCGACAACGGCGGAAATCGAGCGCAGGCCGGAGCGTTCGAGACGCTGCTTCATCCACGCCGGGGTCGGCGCCCGCGGGTCGATGCCGTCGATCAGGCGCGCGGCGAAGCGCGGACAGGCCGCGGTGTCTTCGACCCGCAGCGCACGGACGCCGTCGAACGTGACAGGTGTGGCGGCTACCTCCGGCAGCGTCAGAGGCGCACCGGTAATCGCGGACACTTCGCGCGCAATGCCGGCGACGGACAGGCAATCGGCGCGATTGGGCGTGATCTTCAGCGTGATCACCGTGTCGTCGAGCGCGAGTGCCGAACGCACCTGCATTCCCGGCGTGAGCGAGGACGCGAGCGGAAGGAGCCCGCTTGCATCGTCGCTCAACCCCAGCTCCTTCGCCGAGCAAAGCATCCCGCGGGATTCCACACCGCGCATGGCGGCGCGCTTGATCGACAGGCCGCCCGGCAGCACCGCGCCTTCCAGCGCGCATGGCGCCAGCATGCCGACGGCCGCGTTCGGCGCGCCGCACACGATCGTAAGCTTCTCGGACGACCCCACGTCGACCGTACACACGCGCAGCCGATCGGCGTTGGGATGCGGCTCGACCTTCTCGATGCGCGCGACGACCACATCCGCAAACGGCGGCGCCGCGGGCTCGGCCGCTTCGACTTCGAGGCCCGACATCGTGAGCTTGTCGCAAAGCTCCGCGCTCGTCAGCGGCGGATCGCAGAGCGTGCGCAACCAGTGCTCGGAGAATTTCATCGTCGCGCGCCGTTATGCGAATTGTTTGAGAAAGCGCAAGTCATCCTAGCTGCGGGTAACGGCTTGCGCAGGTTACCCTTCGCTGAAATGACGTTCGCCATGTGAGTTTCGCTACGCGAATTGACCAAGAAACCGAAGATCATTTTCATAAAACAGCCGAAGGTCGTTCACGCCATACCGCAGCATCGCGAGCCGGTCCGGGCCCATGCCAAAGGCGAAGCCCTGGTATTGCTCGGGATCGATGTTGACGGCGCGCAGCACGTTCGGATGTACCTGACCGGCGCCGACGATCTCGAGCCAGCCATCGTCGCCGAAGGCCATGTCGACTTCCGCCGACGGCTCGGTGAACGGGAAGAACGAAGGGCGAAAGCGCACCCTCAAGTCATCGCGCTCGAAGAACCGGCGCAGGAACTCGGTGAGGGTGCCCTTGAGGTCGGCGAACGAGACGTCGCGGTCGATCCACAGGCCTTCGACCTGATGGAACATCGGCGAGTGCGTCGCATCGCTGTCCACGCGGTAGACCCGTCCGGGCGCGATGATCTTGATCGGCGGCGCATGCGTTTCCATGTAGCGCACCTGGATCGGCGACGTGTGCGTGCGCAGCACCATGCCGCTTTCGACGTAGAACGTGTCCTGCATCGAGCGGGCGGGATGATTCTCCGGTGTGTTGAGCGCCGTGAAGTTGTGGAAGTCGTCTTCGATCTCGGGGCCGTCGGCGACGGCGAAGCCGAGCGAATGGAAGATGGTCTCGACGCGCTCCTGCACGCGGGACAGCGGATGCAGCGTGCCCATGCCACGACCACGGCCCGGGAGGGTTACGTCGAGGGCGTCGGCGGCCAACTGGCGCGCAAGCTTCGTATCCGATAACGCGGCGCGCCGCGCGGACAACGCATTCTCCAGATCCTGCTTGGCCTCGTTGATGGCGGCACCTGCCGCCGGTCGTTCCGTGGCCGGGAGCTTGCCCAATCCCTTGAGCAAATCGGTCAGCGCGCCGGCCTTGCCAAGATATTTCGCCTTGGCATTCTCGAGTGCGGCCGGGTCCGCGCACTGCGCGAATTCGTTCCGCGCATCGGCGACGATCCTGGCGAGGTTGTCATCGGGCATCGGATCACCTCATCCCCGTCCTTTTGGACATGGCATCGATCAACACAAACAAAAAGAGGGAGGCGGTACGCGCCTCCCTCGTTTTCCGCGGACTCGATCAGGCCAGAGAGGCTTTGGCCTGCTCCGCGATCTTCGTAAAAGCGGCCTTGTCGTGCACGGCGAGATCGGCCAGCACCTTGCGGTCGATGTCGATCGATGCCTTGGAAAGGCCGTTGATGAACGTGCTGTAGGTCATCCCCAGCTCGCGTACGGCGGCATTGATGCGTGCGATCCACAACGAGCGGAACTCGCGCTTCTTCTGGCGGCGATCGCGGTACTGGTACTGGCCCGCCTTCATCACCGCTTCCTTCGCGATGCGATAGACGCTCGACCGGCGGCCGCGGAAACCCTTGGCCTGGTCCAGGACCTTCTTGTGCCGCGCGCGGGCGGTGACACCACGTTTGACTCTTGGCATGGCGCGCTCCTTACGCGTACGGCATCATGGCTTTGACCGAATCCAGGTTCGTGCTGTGGATTTCGGCGGAGCCACGAAGCTGACGTTTGGATTTCGTCGACTTCTTGGTGAGGATATGGCGCTTGAACGCCTGCGAGCGCTTGATCGAACCGCTTCCGCGCACGCGGAAGCGCTTCTTCGCGCCCGACTTGGTTTTCATTTTCGGCATGACTCTAGCTTTCTTGTTTGCTGCTCTCGGCGGTGCTCTCCGTCGCTTGCGCGGGAGAGGCTTTTGCGGCTTTGGCCGCACCGGCCTCAGGCTTGGTGGCGGGATGCTTCACTGCGACCGGCTTGACCAGCACGGTCTTCTTCGGGGCCAGCAGCATCACCATTTGCCGGCCCTCGAGCCTCGGCCACGACTCGACGACTGCGTACGGCTCGAGATCGTTCCGAATGCGTTCCAGAAGTCGCACCCCGAATTCCTGGTGCGCCATTTCGCGCCCGCGAAAGCGCAGCGTGATCTTGGCTTTGTCGCCTTCCGACAGGAACCGGATGAGGTTCCGGAGCTTGATCTGGTAGTCGCCTTCGTCAGTGCCCGGCCGGAATTTGACTTCCTTGACCTGGATCTGCTTGAGCTTGAGCTTCGCCTCGTGCAGTTTCTTTGCTTCGCGGTACTTGAATTTGCCGTAATCCATGATCCGGCAAACCGGCGGCTTGGCCGTCGGTGCGATCTCGACCAGGTCGAGCTCCGCACTTTCAGCTCTCGCCCGCGCGTCCGCGAGGGAAACTATTCCGAGTTGCTCACCTTCTTCACCAACCAAGCGAATTTCGGGAGAGGTGATTTCCGCGTTGATTCGCTGATGCTTGTCGAGGGCTATTGTCTATTCTCCAAGAGGACAAAAACGGCCATGCCCCGGGGAACGCGTCTGGGGTCGATTCACCAGTTTTCACTGGAAAATCAATCCGTTAACGACGCGCAGCGACCTCGTTTCGGAGGCGCTCGACCAAGGTATCCAGAGGCATTGCCCCGAGATCCTCGCCGCCGCGGGTACGCACGGCCACGGTTAGAGCCTGCTGCTCCTTATCGCCCACGATGAGCTGGTAAGGCAGCTTTTGCAAGCTATGTTCCCGAATTTTATAGGTTATTTTCTCATTGCGCAAATCGGCCGACACCCGGAAACCAGCCGCCTTCAGCGCCGTCACGATCATCGAAGCATAGGCGGCCGACCGATCCGTGATGTTGAGGACCACCGCTTGCTGCGGCGACAGCCACAACGGCAGCGCGCCCGCGTAGTGCTCGACCAGCACGCCGATGAAGCGCTCGAGCGATCCCACGATCGCGCGATGCAACATGACCGGCACCTTGCGCGTGTCGTCGGCGTCGACGTACTCGGCGCCAAGGCGGCCCGGCATCTGGAAGTCGACCTGCATCGTTCCGCATTGCCACGAGCGCCCGATCGAATCCTTCAGGTGATATTCGATCTTCGGGCCATAGAACGCGCCCTCACCGGGTAGCTCGATCCATTCGACGCCGCACTCGCGCAACGCGTTGCGCAACGCGTTTTCCGCGCGGTCCCATGTCGCATCGTCCCCCAGCCGCTGGTCGGGCCGCAGGGCAAGCTTGATCACGACGTCGGTGAAGCCGAAGTCGCGGTAGACGTCGAGCGCCAGCTGGTTGAACGCGACGCACTCGCTCTGGATCTGCTCTTCCGTGCAGAAGATGTGGCCGTCGTCCTGCGTGAATGCGCGCACGCGCATGATTCCGTGCAGCGCGCCGGAGGGCTCGTTGCGATGGCACGCGCCGAACTCGCCATAGCGCAGCGGCAGGTCGCGATAGCTGCGCATGTTCGAGTTGAAGATCAGCACGTGGCCCGGGCAGTTCATCGGCTTGACCGCGAAGTCGCGCTTCTCGGACTCCGTCGTGAACATGTTGTCCTTGAAATTCTGCCAGTGGCCGGAGCGCTCCCACAGCGACCGGTCGAGAATCTGCGGCGCGCGCACCTCCTGGTAGCCGTTGTCCTGGTAGACGCGGCGCATGTATTGCTCGACCTGTTGCCATAGCGACCAGCCCTTGGGGTGCCAGAACACCATGCCGGGCGCTTCGTCCTGCGTGTGAAAGAGGTCGAGCGTTCGTCCGAGCTTGCGGTGGTCGCGCTTCTCCGCTTCCTCGATGCGCTTGATGTACGCCTCCAGGTCCTCTTTCTTTGTCCAGGCCGTGCCGTAGATGCGCTGGAGCATCTCGTTGCGCGAATCGCCGCGCCAATAGGCGCCGGCGACCTTCATCAGCTTGAACACGCGGAGCTTGCCGGTGGAGGGGACGTGCGGGCCGCGGCAGAGGTCGATGAAGCCGCCCTCGCGGTACAGCGAGATCGGTTCGTTGCTCGGGATCGACGCGATGATTTCGGCCTTGTAGTGCTCGCCCATGTCTTCGAAGAACTTGACCGCATCGTCGCGCGGCATTTCCGAGCGCACGACCGGCTCGTCCTTTTTCGCGAGCTCGCCCATCCGCTGCTCGATGGCGGCGAGATCCTCCGGCGTGAACGGGCGCTTGTACGAGAAGTCGTAGTAGAACCCGTCCTCGATGACCGGCCCGATCGTCACCTGCGCATCGGGAAACAGCTCCTTCACCGCGTAAGCGAGGAGGTGCGCCGTCGAGTGGCGGATGACGTCGAGTCCTTCCGGATCCTTGTCGGTGACGATCGCGAGATTCGCGTCGTGGTCGATCACGTACGAGGTGTCGACGACCTTGCCGTCGACCTTGCCCGCCAGCGCGGACTTGGCGAGGCCAGGTCCGATCGCCGCCGCGACGTCGCGGACCGCAACGGGTCCATCGAATTGACGGACGGCGCCGTCGGGTAACTTGATTGCAATCATGCCGGGACTCCAGAAACAAAAAAGTGCGGACGCAATGCCGCACTTTCTGGTCGAACAACGCGCGTGCGGAATCGCTCCTGGCCTACAGGGTCTCCGTGCACGTCAGCGGTGTCATAACCATGGGTCGAATCCCGCGTTGTCGAAATTGCTTCCGGAAGTCGTTGGTAGGCGCGATTGGACTCGAACCAACGACCCCCACCATGTCAAGGTGGTGCTCTAACCAGCTGAGCTACGCGCCTGCAAGCGATCAATTATAGCCGGGCCGCCTGAGGCGGGCAACTTCGTCAACCGTACGGCGTTTCCTTCTTGCGCTTGAACGGGTAGACGAACTGGCCCACCCACGTTTCCGGCGGCTGGAATTTCACCGTGCCGTACTTCTTCGGCCAGTACGGCGGCATGTGGGCCGTGCGGAAGATCACGTCGATGAACGACAGGAACACCGCGAAATTCTTGTCGATTCCCTCTTCGTCGGACGTGTGGTGCCAGTGATGGAACTCGGGTGTGGCGAAAATCCAGCGGATGCCGGGCCAGCGATGGCGGACATTGGCGTGAATGTAGACGGCGTGAAACGACACGAACACCAGATAGGCGTAGATGGCGGCCGGCGAGAAACCGAGAACGAAGATCGGCAGGAATCCGAGCAGCCGGTTCACCAGCGTATCGACCAGGTGCGTCCGCGAGCCGGCGAGCCAATCCATGTGCAGGCTCGAGTGGTGGATCGCGTGGAAATTCCACATCCACGGAATCTTGTGGAACGCCCGATGCACCCAATAGCTCACGAGGTCGACGCAAAGCAGGATCTCGAAGAACTGGAGGACCAGCGGCTGCGCCGCGACCTTCTGCTGGAAGTCGAACTTGACCGCCCAGGCGAACGCCACCTGCACCGGGATCAGCGTTGCGAACGCGATCAGCTGCACGCCGGCATGACTGACGAAGAAATGCTTGAGGTCGGTCTGCCAGCCGGTGCGGAAGATCTTCTGGTCCGGGTGCAGCGACCACAGCCGCTCCATCGGAATGAACAGCAGGCCGAGAATCAGCAATTCGAGCACGAAGTAGTCGAGGCCCGCGGAAAAGGCGCGCGGCTCATGAGTGACCGGCTCGACGCTGCTGCCCCCCATGAGCACGGCGATCATCGCGAGGCCGATGCTGGCGAGTCCGTAGGTCTTGGACTTGATCAGCAGCACCGACACCGCGCCCAGCACGAACGTGATGATGATGGCGAAATGCAGGACGCTGCGCAGCAGCACGATGTGCTCGAGATAATGCGGCCGCGCATCGTTGGACACGAGAATGTGCGGAAACATGAAGCACAGCTCGGCCAGGATGCAGAGCACGCCGAGCAGGCCGGCCGTCACGCCGGCGCGCTTGCCGATGTCGATGCGACGGGCCGGCGGAATCTTGTCCAGTAGCATGGCAGCCCTCCCGTGATGCCCTTAGGCACGCATTTTACGCAAGCGCCGGTCCACGCGCTTGCCAAAAATGGATCCCACAGTGCGCGCTAACGGCGGACGACGACGTACAACAGTACGATCAGGATCGGCTGGTGCAGCATGTACACGGCCAGGCTGTGGCGGCCCAGCCAGGCAAGCATCCGGGGCGCGCCCCCGAACGGCGCGACCGCACGAAATTCGTTGCGGATGAGCGCATGCCCCGCGGCGATGCCGACCAGCATGACCCCCGTCCATGGAAAGAGCGGGACGTAGTCTTCGGTGATCGGTTTGGCGGTCATGAAACCCAGCCATCCCCAGGTGCGTTGATCGAACCATGGTGACGCCGCCAGGTTGCCCGCCACGATGATGGCAATGCCGGCAACCAGTGCGGCACGCGGACGGGTGGCGAGCGGCCGAATCAGGATCAACGAAAGCGCGATGGCGTGCAGCACGCCAAACCAGATGTAACTCCTGGGAAACACCAGATAACTGGCGACGCTGACGGCAACGGCGCACGCGGCAATCATCGCGACGTGCCGCCAGAAGCGCGCGCGGCCGCTATCGCTGCGCTGCGCGAGCGCCAGGCTCACGCCCGCGAGCAGCAGGAATGACGACAGGATCAGGGTGCGCGCGTGCAGCCAGAGCGGGTCGTGATAGAAGTCCGACGCCGTGACGCGAAAATAGGCGAGATCGAACGCGAAGTGGTAAAGAATCATCGCGACGATCGCCAGACCGCGCAGCGCGTCGATCGCGGGAATACGCGCGGAGGCGACGGTTCTCGCCGCCTTCGCCTCGGCGAGCGGCGGCTTGGTGCGCGCCCGCCGCGCCGCTGACGTCATCGCACGCTGCCGCGCCACGCGATGCGCACGGCGCCGGTGCTGTCCGGCGTGCCGAGTGCGGCGAGTGCGCGTACGACCGGAGGAGGTGTTACCGGTGACGGCGCGATCTGGGCGTCGACGCTGATCGCAGCCGGCGCAAACGTGATCGTGCCATCGATCCGCACGTCGCCGCCCGAATTGCCGATGCGGCCTGTCAGGCGATTGCCTTGCGGTTCCAAGGCGACATCGACCGTGCCAAGATCGGCCATGGTGTCCGCCGCGACCAGGCGCGCGTCACGCCACCGGACATTCAGCACGCCGCCGCCGCGCTCGCCATTCCAGTCGAATGCCGATGCGGTGAACGCCAGGTTGCCGCCGAGGACGATCACCCCCTTGGCCGGCAGCGCGCTGGCTAACACCGTAGCGGGAAGCTCGACCACCACGTCGTGCAGTGCGGCCGCGTCGGTGGCGAAGTCGATCCTGCCGCGTGGCGACGCGCCTCCGACAGGAAGCAGCGTAATGCCGAGTGTTTCATGGGCGAGCGCCGGCACCGAAACCGACCAGCCGACCGGCACGCGCCACGAACCGGTCGCGTCGGTCAGGATTCCGGTCCCGTTCCAGACGGTGCCGGCGGCTTCGGACATCCGCAGTTTCCCGGAGGAGGTCGCGGCGAGTCGGCGGTCGATGAGCGAAGCCGGCGCGAACGCCGCAATGGCGACCAGCAACAATACGAACCCGACGAGGGCGCCCACCGCCGGCTTCATCGCGGCGTCACCGCGCGAGCGTCAGCTCGGCGCGCACGGTGCCGGGTTCGACACGGGCCGCGAGCACGGCATCGACGGCGCGCAATCCATCCGTCCTGGCCAGCGCATCCAGCAACGCGATCAGTGCATCAAAGCGGACGGCGGCGAACGTCAGCCGCACGCGACCATCCTGCACGTCGAGCGCGGTCACCGCGGGACGCAGACCGCGCTCGGCCAGCACGCGTTCGACGGCGGCGCGCGGATCCGTGCTCTTGGCTGACGCGGACGTGCGTTGCAGCGCGGCGAGCGCGTTGGCTTGCGCGCGCGCAGTGGCGAGCACGCTATGCGCGCGCGGCAGGTCGCGCTGCAGCCGCGCGATATCGGCATTGATGGGTTGCCAAACCCATGTCCAGAGAACGGCGAGCGCGACCACGACGGCCGCACCGACGATCATTGCGCGTTCGCGTGGCGACGCGCGCTCCCACGCATGTCCGAGACCCGGCGACAACGCATGCAACGAGAGCGCCATCAGGGCACGTCCATGCCCGGCGCGAGCGTCGCGCGCAAGCGGGTGCCGGAATTCGTCGTTGCCTGCAACGTCGCGAGGCCGGCCGCCGTGAGCCGGCGATCGAGTTCCGCCAGTGCGTTGGCATCCGCCTTGGCGAGATCGAACGTCCACGTGGCCGGCGAGTAGGTCGCGATCTTGAATGTGCCCGCCGGCAATGCGGCGAGCGCGGGCGCGGCGCGCGCGAGCAGCGGCAGTGCGTCGGAAGGCGCGGACAAAGCCGCGCGATGGCGCGCATCGCCGAATTTGCGCGCCAATGACGCGGCGGCAGCGTCGGCATCGGGCTGCTCGCCCGCACCAGCATCGGAGGCCGCCGCCACGATCGCGCGAGCCGTTCGCCACGAATCAAGACGCAGCCACGTCCATTGCGCCAGCGTAGCAACGACATGCAGTACGACTGCGGCGACGGCGAAGCCGACCGCCCACCGGAACCGATGCGTCGCCGGTTGCGGGACCCGCCGGGTCTCGAGCGAGAACTCGCCTTGCAGCAAATCGGGTGCAGCGGCGATGGCGGCGCCGTCCTGATCCCATTGCCACGCCGCGCTCCGCGCGAACGGCGTTGCGCACTGCGCCGACCATGCGCTCAATTGCGCGTCGTCGGCGGCGAACGCCACTTCGACGCGCGGCGCAGCACCGCCGCCGCGTTGGGCCTGCGTCAGCGCCAGCGCCAGCTCGGGGGGGACGCCTTCACCGTGCGGCGCGCTTACCGCGAACGCGCTGCCGTCCGGCTTGCGCACGAACCCGCCGTCGGCGCCCGACGCATTCCATCGCCAGGACTTCGGAGGCGGAATCGCCGCCGTCGCCGGTTCGGCCACGACGCGCACGAATTCCCTTCGCAGCGGTGCGAACAACGAACGCGCGGCGATGGCGACGTCCACGCCTCCGTCGCGCCGGCGCGCCGATGCGACCAGATGCTGCTCGTGCGCGGGTCCGGCCAGTTGATCTTCGAGCGCAAACGCCGCCGCCGCGGCGACGCGATCGGCCGGCATCGGCGGCAGCACGATGGCGGCAAGCCGGACGGCGGAAGCCGCCAGGACCGCTTCGCGGCGATCGGCGGCGGGCCAGGTGGATGGATTGCCGCGGCCGGAGCGCACCTTGCGTTCCTGCGCGTCGAACAGCGCCCATGGATCATCGCTCGCGGGCGAAGGTGCCATGGTCAGCAACACGCGCAGGACGGACATGGAGAACGGGAACCGGGCAGCGAACGAGGGGCTAGTGTACCCGGCGCGCCATCCGTCACTCCAGCGTTTGCCAGACCACGAGCGGCCACTGCCGGCCATCGCGTTTGAGCAGCGCACGCGCTTGTGCGATGGCGTCGCCCTGGCGCGAACGCACGCTCACCAGGAAATAGCTGCTGGAAAAGGAAAACGTCGCGCTGTCCGGTAATTTCACGTCGCGCGGCAGGCGCTCGCGCAGTTCCGCCACGGTCGAGAAGGGCCTCCGTGCGCGTTCCGCGATGAAGCTTGCGAGCTTGTCGCCGACAAGATCCGGAATCGCGGCGTTGATGACCTCGGCATTCGCGGTATTGATGTTGAGGGTCGTCCCCGCAGGCAGCGCGGCCACGTCCGCGACGACTGCCGCCCACGCTTTCGCGCTGGCGCCGCGAACGGACGTAAATTCCGCGACCCGGACGAGCGGCGCGTTGGCGGTCACTGCCGTCGGCGCCCGCTGCGCGTAAAACTCGTCTTCCGCGCCATTGGCGCGCGGCGCGGAATCGGCATCGATCCAATCGGCGATCGCGTCGAGCATCCTGGGATCGATACCCTTGGCGGAAAAAAGATTGGCGAGGCGCAAGCGCTCCGCGGTACCGGCCGGGGTGTCGAGCGCCAGATTGTTGAGATTGAAACGCCCTTGCGCGTCTTCGATGCGGCCTTCGATGGCGCCGTTGGCGATGGGGGTTGGCGGCAGCGGATACGCCCATGGTTCGCCCAGGTAGTCGAGAGTCCCGCTACGGGAATCGTCATTCAGGATCTGTCGCGCCCATTGGATGCCTGCCAACGCGAGCGACTGCGCTTGCACCTGGTCGCGGCGGTTGCTGACGTCGGCGAACCAGCGCTGCTGCTCGGACGCCAGTGCGACGGCGACGGTCGCTGCCAGCGCCGCCACCAGCATCGCCAGGATCAGCGCCGCGCCGCGCTCGCGTCCGTTCATCGCAGCGCAAACCAGCGATCGATGCGCGCGCCATCGGCGAGCGTCAACGACAAGCGTACGGCGCGCGGGACGTCGGCTTCGCCCAGCAGCGGCCAGCGGTCGCGCCACGCTCCGTCGCGCGCCAGGTATTCGAGCTTGAACGCGGCAACGCCGCCCACCAGTGGATAGACGATCGGCTGCGCGCTTTCCGTATGATCGAGCTCGCGCCAGTACGCCAATTCGATCGTGCCGTCGCGCAACCGGTACCCGACGCGCTGGCCGGCCGGCGCCGGCTCCAGCGAGAATTCCGCTCCGGCGCGCGTGAACACCAGCGCGCTCTGGTTGCCGGTCACCGACCCCAGCCAGGCGGGCTCGCGGGCTGCACCCGCGCGCACGCTGCGCGGCACCGCTTGGCGGATGTCCGCTTCGAAACGCGTGAACAGCGCTTCGAGCGTCCGCCAGCGCTGCGCTTCCGATGACAATCGCGTCTCGCCATCGGTGAGCGCCGACGTGGCGCGATAGGCAAGCACAGCGATGACGGCGAAGATCGCCAGCGCCAGCAATGCTTCGATCAGCGTGAATCCGCGTGTCGACGTGCGCTTCATGGCCGCGGGTCGGGGTTGCCGAGGAAGCCAACCAGCCGCGCCAATTCATAATCGGGCGCCTGCGGTTCGGCGACCATGATTTCGATCCGGCGAAACGCGGGATTGGGCGTGGTCGCCACGACGGCCTTCCACACAAAGCGTGCGCCGGCCTGGGTCGCGTCTCCATCATAGGTGCCCAGCGCTGGCCACGGTGTCGCGATTTGGGCCGCGGCCAGCCGATTCTGCGCGACCCACAGCGCGAGGGTTCGGGCTTTCAACGCCGATGCGGTGTCGGTCGCTTGCGCCAGCGCACGCATGCCCGCGGTCAACGCGATCGCCACAATGGCCAACGCGACCAAGATTTCTACCAGAGTGAAGCCGTGACAAAAATGCAGAGCGCAGCGCGCTCCGCATTTTTGTCTCGACGAATGTTTGCACGAAAAGCTTCGGGCGGCCGCGCGCTTTTCGTGTAGAAAAGGCACGAAGCGCGCCGATCGCGGTCGGCTTCGCCGAAGCTCGGTAGCGCGCGGTTGCGAGCTGAATGCCCCTTCGGGCGTCTGCGCCGATTGCGCGCCGTCTCGATGCATCATGGCGCGTTCTCTAGTGCGATGCGATTGAGCGGATCGGCCGCGAGCACGATGCGCGCATCGCGCGCCTGCAGCAGGAACGCGTACGGTTCGTTGCGCCCGGTGGGGCGCAACGGCACGATGGCGTTGGCGTCGAGCGGCTGACCGGCGTAGGTCAGCGGCGTGACGGTCATTGGGTTTGGAAGCAGATGGGCGGCCAGCACGTCGTCGTCGGCCACCGGCAACCATTGTCCCGAATCCGGATCGCGCCGCCAGAAACGCCAGCCTTCGCCTTCCGCGGAGGCCCCTAATGTCTCCGCGCGGACTTGCGCACGCATCGCCGCGTGCTCGAGCGCGGCGGCGAAGTGGCGCGCTTCGCGCGTGGCGCGGTCGCGGTCATTGCCGTCATAGGCAATGGCCGCCGCGCCGGCGGCGATGGCGAGGATCACCAGGACCACCAGAATCTCGACCAGCGTGAAACCTGCGGTGGCGTGTCGCCGCCTCGCCCGACGTGTCGCAAGCGCCGCCGCTACAAATCCCATGAGCCGACATCGGCGTCGAAGCCGGTGCCACCCGGCTGACCGTCGGCGCCGAAGCTGAATACTTCGATTTCGCCGCGGACGCCAGGATTGAGATAGACATACGGACGCCCCCAGGGATCCTTCGGCAGCTTTTCGAGATAGCCGCCGGGCTTCCAGTTGGGCGGCACCGGTGGCTGCTCTGGTTTTGCGATCAGCGCGGTGATGCCTTGCTCGCCTGTCGGATAGCGCTGATTGTCGAGGCGATAGAGTTTCATCGCCTGCATGATCGTCGCGATGTCGCTTTTCGCGGCGACGACCTTCGCCTCGTCGGGCCGTTCGATGATCCTGGGCACGACGAGCGCGGCGAGCACGCCCAGGATCACGATGACGACCAGAATCTCGACGAGCGTGAAGCCCGCGGCGACGCGCGTGGTCCGCGCAGATGAACGGGGAGGAAGAGAACGCATCGGGCGATTATAATGCCGCGGTCCCCGCGTGCCGTTGGCGCCGCCTTCGCGAGACCGCCGGTCGCGGGAAGCCTTTGACCATGCTCACTCGCGTCGCCCGCGTCCTCGCGCTTCTCATTCTTGCTGTGGCAAGCGCAACGGCGTGGTTCGCGTGGCGCGCATACACGCAGCCGCTGCCGCTCCCGCAGGCGCCGTTTGCATTCGATGTACGTCCCGGCGTGTCGCTGTCGATGGTCGCGCGTGAACTGGGTGCCGCGGGCGCATTGCCGCAGCCGTTGGCGCTGGTAGCGCTGGCCCGGTTGCGCGGCGTCGATCGAACGATCAAGGCCGGCAGCTACGAAATCGACGCCGGGATAACGCTGCCGCAGTTGCTGGCGAAACTGACATCGGGCGATGTGACGCAGACATCGCTGGTGATCGTCGAGGGCGCGACGTTCGGCGACGTCAAGCGCCTGTTGCGCGAAAACCCGAACGTGAAAAACACGGTGCTCGCGCTTCCCGATGGCGAGCTGATGGCGCGGCTTGGGATGCCTGGCGCAAGTCCGGAAGGGCGATTTTTTCCCGACACCTATTTTTTCGCCGCGGGCAGCAGCGATGTCGCGCTGCTCAATCGCGCGCGCCGCGCCATGGACGCGCGGCTGGCGGCTGCGTGGGAGCACCGGGCGTCGGATTTGCCGCTCACATCGGCCTACGAGGCGCTCATCCTGGCATCGATCGTGGAGAAGGAAACGGGCCGCGCGGTCGACCGTCCGCTGATCGCGTCGGTATTCATCAATCGCCTGCGCAAGGGAATGCGCCTGCAGACGGACCCCACGGTGATTTACGGGATGGGCGAGAAATTCGACGGCGATCTGCGCAAGCGCGATCTCGAGGCCGACACGGCATGGAACACCTATACTCGCGAAGGTCTCCCGCCAACGCCGATTGCGCTGCCATCGCAGGCGTCGATCGATGCGGTGCTCAACCCACCCGTGACCGATTATCTCTATTTCGTCTCGCGTGGCGACGGCACCTCGAAGTTTTCAGTCACATTGCCGGAGCATAACCGCGCCGTGACCCGATTCCAGAAGGGCGGCCGCTGATGCGCAACGAACGCGGCCGCTTCATTACGCTCGAAGGCGTCGATGGCGCCGGCAAGAGCACGCACGCGCCCTGGATCGCCGAGGCGATCCGCGCACGCGGCTTTTCCGTCACGGCTACGCGCGAACCGGGCGGCACGCCGCTCGGCGAGCAGCTGCGCGACCTGTTGCTGCGCATGCCGATGACGCACGACACCGAGGCGCTGCTCATGTTCGCGGCGCGGCGCGAGCACGTCGAGCAGGTGATCCGTCCGGCGCTGGCGCGCGGCGACTGGATCGTATGCGACCGGTTCACCGACGCCACGTACGCGTACCAAGGGGGCGGCCACGGGGTTTCACGCGCGCGCATCGCCGAGCTCGAGCATTTCGTTCACGCCGATTGCCAGCCCGACCTCACCGTTCTGTTCGACGTGCCGCTCGCGGTGTCGCGGCAACGCTTGCAGCGCGCGGAGGCGGCGGGGCACAGGCTCGACAAGTTCGAAAGCGAACAGCAGGAGTTCTTCGAGCGCGTCCGCGCCGCCTATCTCGAGCGCGCCGCCGCCGAGCCCGCGCGTTTTCGCGTCGTGGACTCGTCGCGGTCGGTGCCCGACGTACGAGCGGAATTGAGCGCGGTGCTCGACGGGTTGTGACGATGGCCGGCGACGACGACCTTGTTGCCGCACCCGTGTGGCCGGAGCTCCTGCCGTGGCAGCGCCCGGCGGCGACCGGGGCGCTCGCGACCCGCGCGACGTGGCCCCACGCGCTATTGATCAGCGGTCCGCGCGGAATCGGCAAGCGCGCGCTGGCACTCAACTTCGCACGCTCGCTGTTGTGCGAGTCGCCGAGCGCGGAGGGTCTCGCCTGCGGCACGTGCGCGAGCTGCCGGTACGTGGCAGCGGGCCAGCATCCGGACCTGCAGCTGGTCGAGCCGTTCACCATCGACGAAGACGGCGAAGTCAAGCTGCTCGATGCCATTCCGGTCGACCGGATCCGCGCGTTGATTGACTGGGCGCTGGTTACCTCGCATCGCGGGCGGGCGAAGGTTGCGATCATTGTCCCTGCGGAGACGCTGAACGGCGCAGCCGCGAACGCGCTGCTGAAAACGCTCGAAGAGCCGCCGCCCGACACGTTCCTGCTGCTGGTGTCGCATCAGCCCGGCCGTGTGCCGGCGACCTTGCGCAGTCGTTGCCGCCATTTCGTGGCTCCCAACGCCGACACCGATGTCGCGCGGCAATGGCTGGCGGACCGGAAGGTCGCCTCTCCCGCCACCGTTCTGGCGCAAGCCGGCGGCGCGCCGTTGCTGGCGCTGGCGATGGCCGATCCGGCCTGGCAAGGCGAGCGCGCCGTCTGGTTGCAGGCGTTGGCCAAGCCGAAGGCATTATCGGCGGTGATGCTGGCCGCACGCCTCGACACCGGGCCGAGGGAGGAACGCAAGCAGCGGCTGGGCCTTGCCATCGACTTGCTCGGGGCGTGGACCGCCGATCTTGCACGGGTCGCGGCCGGCGGCACCCCGCTGCGCAATCCGGATTTTGCCGCGGCACTCACGGCCTTGGCGACCGCGGTGGCGCCGATCCCGCTGTTTCGCTATCATCAGTCGTTGTCGCGGCACCGCGCGCTGGTCGCGCATCCGCTGCAAGGGCGTCTCGTCGCCGAGGCGCTCCTTATTGGCTACCGGGAATTGTTTCGCTGACGATGGTGGAAAAAAAAGCACCTCAAGCTGCACCCAGCGCGGGCGCCCGCCCCGGCGTGCTGTCGCTCAACATCCGGGAAAAAGCCGCGCTGTACGCCGCCTACATGCCGTTTCTCAAGGGCGGCGGCATCTTCATTCCGACGTCGCGCCAGTACACGCTCGGCGAAGAAGTGTTCATGCTGCTGTCGCTGATGGACGATCCGAATCGGCTTGCGGTCCAGGGCAAGGTCGTGTGGCTGACGCCCGAGGGCGTGCAGGGCAACCGCACGCAAGGCATCGGCGTGCAGTTCACGCAGGATGAAACCGGCGGCGCGGCGCGCGCCACCATCGAGAAGATCCTCGGCGAGACGCTCGGATCGACGCGGCCGACGCATACAATGTAGCTGTCCGCTTTCAGCAATCAGCTTTCAGCAAAGGCGCGCGTATCCCGGCGACGACGTTTGGCGGTGTTGCTGATAGCTGAATGCTGACAGCTGATTGCTGAAATGTTCGTCGACTCCCACTGTCACCTCGATTTTCCGGAACTGGCCACGGATCTGCCGAACGTGCTTGCCGCCATGCGCGAGCATGCGGTCACCCACGCGTTGTGCATCGGTGTCGACTTGCCGGCGTGGCCGCAGGTGCTCGCGATCGCCCATGCGCATGCCAACCTGTTCGCGACCGTGGGCGTGCACCCGGACTACACGGACACGCCGGAGCCAACCGTGGCGGAGCTCGTTGCGATGGCCGCGACGCCCAAGGTCGTCGCCGTCGGCGAAACGGGACTCGACTATTACCGGCTGGAGGGTGACCTCCAGTGGCAGCGCGAGCGCTTCCGCCGCCACATCCGCGCGGCCCGCGAGACCGGCAAGCCGCTGGTCATTCATACGCGCTCCGCAGCCGCGGACACGCTTGCCATCATGCGCGAGGAGCGGGCAGGGGAGGCGGGCGGCGTGATGCATTGCTTCACCGAAACCTGGGAAGTCGCGCAAGGCGCGCTCGAGCTCGGCTTTCACATATCGTTCTCGGGCATTGTCACGTTCAAGAATGCCGTCGAGCTGAAGGAGGTCGCGCGCCGCGTTCCGCTTGACCGGATGCTGATCGAGACCGACAGCCCTTATCTTGCGCCGGTGCCCTATCGTGGCAAACGCAATCAGCCTGCGTGGGTGCACTATGTCGGCGAAGAGATTGCGCGTCTGCGCGATGTCTCCGTCGAGACTGTAGCCAGCGCAACCTCCGCCAACTTCTTTCGCTTGTTCAACATAGATCCCAAGTGACCCAATTCCTGCGTAATCACTGGCATTCGATTGCCTTGCGGTTTTTTACTGTCATCGCCGTTGCCGCGGCGAACGCGGCTCCCGCGGCCGCCGACATGTACGACGACTATATTTTCGCGGTGAGCAACGACCGGGTTGGTCTGGTGAAGGAGTTGCTCGCCAAGGGCGTCGACCCCAACGTCGTCGCGCCGAACGGCGAACCGGTGCTGGTCATCGCGGCGCGCGCCGGTTATGTGGGTACCGTGGATGCGCTGCTGGCCGCCAAGGCGAACGTCAACGCCCGGAGCAAGGTCGGCGATACCGCGATCATGGCCGCCGCGCTGTCGGGTCACCTCGAGCTGGTCAAGAAGCTACGCGCACGGGGCGCGGAGATCGATGGCGCGGGGTGGACGCCGTTGATCTATGCGGCGACCGGGGGCCAGGACAGCGTTGTCACGTATCTGTTGACCGAGGGTGCGAACATCAACGCGGTGTCGCCCAACGGCACCTCTGCGTTGATGATGGCCGTGCGCGAGGGCAAAGGCTCGACGGTGACGCTGCTGCTGGCCCGCGGCGCCAGCGTGAACCTGCGTAATCAGAACGGCGCCACGGCGCTGTCGTGGGCATTGCGCGGCAACGAGCAGGAGATGGCGACGGCGCTACGGCGTGCCGGCGCCAAGGAATAACCGGACTTAAGGCGTCGACTCCGCGTCGCGGGCGGAGGCGAGTCCGGCCGGCGCAATGTCGGCAATCGAATCGGCGAACGTCGGCGCGACCGATGGCGGCGCGCCGACCAGGCGTCGCGCGCCGTCGAAGCGCTTGTGCCAATACGCTTCGGACAGCGTGGCGATTTGCACCTCGCCGCCGCGCGACGGCGCGTGCACGAAGCGATCGTTGCCCAGATAAATCCCGACATGCGAAAAAGAGAAGAGGCGCGTGTTGAAGAACACGAGATCGCCCGGCGCAAGCTCGTCGATCCTGACCTTGCTGCCCAGACCGCTCATTTCCTTCGAAGTGCGCGGCAGCATGGCGCCCGTCACCTGAAGAAACACGTGCTGGACGAGACCGCTGCAGTCGAGGCCGCTTTCCGGTGCGGTGCCGCCGAAGCGATAGTCGACGCCGATCATCCCCAGCGCAAAAATCGCGACGTCCTGGGCGCCGGCCCATGCCACGCCGGCGGGCGCTGCCCCCGCAGGGGGCGCCGCTTTGAGACGGCCCTGCGGCGGCTGTGCCGCGGCGGTCGATGCGTGCGCGCGGCGAGCTGCCAACTGCGCGTCCGCCACCGGCGCGGCGGCGAGCGCGAATGCGCCAACGAGCGCGCACAGGTAATACCGGCGGTGGCCAGTTGCAGCGGGCATCCGGCCATTGTTAGGGAACTCTCAGGGTTGAGTAAAGCTAAACGGGTCAATTGCTGGACGCTCACTGTCTCTTTTTGCGCAACGGCCGCTTCGGTAGCGGCTTGCCGACGGCGCGCGCCCTTCGAATCTGCTTAGCGTCGGCGATCAGAGGCCGGGTCAGCTCGATCCGGTCTCCGTCGGCGAGCGGCGTGTCGCCGTCGGCCCGCTGGCCATGGATCGCAAATCCGATCGCCTGGTCAGCCAACGCGAAGCGCTCGCGCAATCCGCTCGCGGTCACCGCCTGTTCGACCGTGGCTCCCCGCGGCAAGGTCAGCGGCACGATCGCCTCGGCACCCGGCGCCGCGTAGGCCACGGTAATCGCGAGCTCACCGGTCATTGCGGCTTGGCGTAGACGGCCTCGGCCCGGCGCACGAAGGCGTCGATGAACGTGCTCGCGATGTGATTGAACACCGGCCCCACGACCGCTTCGAGAACCTGCGTCTTGAATTCATAGGCCAGCGTGAACTCGACCTTGCATGCCTGCGGCGAAAGTGCACGGAAGGACCACATGCCGTTCAGCGCGCGGAAGGGGCCGTCCTTGAGTGTGATCGCGATCGATTTGCCAGGCACGTTGACATTGTCGGTCGTAAAATGCGCGCGCACGCCGTGATAGTTGATATCGATGCGCGCGGTCTTGCCGTCGGCGCGTCTCGCCAGCACCGCGCTGCCGCCGCACCACGGCAGAAACTCCGGATAACGCTCGACACCGTCGACGAGGTCGAACATCTGCCGCGCGCTGTACGGGACGAGGACGGACTTGCGGACGCTCTGCATGGCGGAAGGTCGAGGGTTGTTAGAATGGACACCGCCGCGCTTGAGGTCGATTGGCGCGCACCGATCGGAATGAGGCATGAGCATCGTCGAAAACCGCAAAGCGTTCCATGATTATTTTATCGAGGAACGCGTCGAGGCCGGGCTTGCGCTCGAAGGCTGGGAAGTGAAGGCGATCCGTGCCGGGCGCGCGAACCTGAAGGAAGCGTACGTCATTGTCAAGAATGGCGAGATCGTGCTGATCGGCGCGCACATCTCGCCGCTCACGACCGCATCCACGCACGTGCGCGCCGATCCCACCCGCTCGCGCAAGCTGCTGCTGCATCGCGAGGAAATCAACCGGCTGGTCGGCAAGGTCGAACGCGCCGGCTATACGCTGGCGCCGCTCGACCTGCATTACAAGAGTGGCCGCATCAAGCTCGAGGTCGGGCTGGCCAAGGGCAAGAAACAGCACGACAAGCGCGATTCGATCAAAGAGCGCGAGTGGAATCGCGAACAGCAGCGTCTGTTGCGCAACCGTCCCGGGACACGCCGGGCGGCGGCCTGAACCGAAGTCGCGATGGCAGCCGAAGCGGGCGGGGCTTTCGAGCGCGGTCTTCCGCGCAATGCCGCCAACTACGTCCCGCTGACACCCGTCAGCTTTCTCGAGCGCAGCGCGCTCATCTATCCACACAAGGTGGCGGTTCGTTACGGCGGTACTGGCTACACGTACGGCGAATTCGCGGCGCGCTGTCGCCGCCTCGCATCGGCGCTCGCGCGCCGCGGCATTGCGCGAGGCGATACCGTCGCGGTGATGGCGCCCAACGTGCCCGCGCTGCTGGAAGCGCATTACGCGGTCCCGGCGCTCGGCGCCGTGCTGAACGCGCTCAATATCCGGCTCGATGCGGCGACGATCGCGTTCTGCCTCGCGCACGGCGGGGCGAAAGTGCTGATCACCGACGCCGAATTTGCGCCGGTGATCCGGGCAGCCGTCGCGCTGCTGCGGCGGCCGATTGTGATCGTCGACATCGACGATCCGGATGGCCCTGCCGGCGAGCGCCTGGGTGAAGTTCGTTACGAGGATCTGCTGGCCGAAGGCGATCCGGCGTTCGCGTGGCCCGGCGTCATCGACGAGTGGGACGCGCTCGCGCTGCTGTACACGTCGGGCACGACCGGCGATCCCAAGGGCGTCGTTTACCACCATCGTGGCGCCTATCTGAACGCGCTGGGCAACGCGCTTGCCTTCAGGGTTTCGCCCGACAGCGTCTATCTGTGGACGCTGCCGATGTTTCACTGCTCCGGCTGGACGTACACGTGGGCGGTGACCGCGGCCGGCGGCACGCACGTGTGCCTGCGCCGCGTCGATCCGGCCTTGATCTTTGCGGCGATTCGCGATCACCACGTCACGCATCTGTGCGGCGCACCGATCGTGCTCAACATGCTGATTCATGCGCCGGAGGAAGCAAAACTGCGCTTCGATCACATCGTCGATGTCGCGACCGGCGGCGCCGCGCCGCCGTCGGCGGTGATCGAAGCGATGGAGGCGATGGGATTCCGCGTGACGCACCTGTACGGACTCACCGAGTCGTACGGACCGGCGACGCTGTGCGCGTGGCAGGACGCGTGGAGCGATCTGTCGCTCACCGAACGCGCGCAAAAGATGGCGCGGCAGGGCGTGCCCATGCCGACGCTCGCCGCGATGCAAGTGGGCGATCCGGACACCGCCGTGCCGGTGCCGCGCGACGGCGCCACGCTCGGCGAGGTCATGCTCCGCGGCAACACGATCATGAAGGGCTATCTGAATAATGACGCGGCAACCGCCGCGGCATTCGCCGACGGCTGGTATCACACGGGCGATCTCGCGGTCTGGCACGCCGACAACTACATCGAGATCAAAGACCGCAGCAAGGACATCATCATCTCGGGCGGCGAGAACATCAGCTCGCTGGAAGTGGAGGAATGCCTGTATCGCCATCCGCATGTCATGGAGGCGGCGGTCGTCGCGCGGCCCGATGCCAAGTGGGGCGAGACGCCCTGCGCGTTCGTCGTGCTCAAGCCCGGCGCGCCGGATGTCGGTGCCGCCGACATCATCGGCTGGTGCCGCGAGCACCTCGCTCGCTTCAAGGTGCCGAAGACCGTGGTGTTCGGCGCGCTGCCGAAGACCGCGACCGGAAAAATCCAGAAATTCGTGCTGCGCGAGCGCGCCCGGGCGCTGTCCAAAACATGAGGAATCATTGATGGACTTCGCCCTGCCTGCCGACGTCGAAGATTTGCGCAGCCGCGTTGCCACCTTCGTGCGCGAGCGCATCGTGCCGCTGGAAGCGGACCGCGCGAGCTACGACGAGCACGAGAACATCGCTCTCGACGTTCTGCAGCGGACGCGCGACGAAGTCAAGGCGGCGGGACTCTGGTCGCCCCAGGTGCCGAAGGCAATGGGCGGGCTCGGTCTTTCGGTCGTCGGCCGCGCCGCCTGCTACGAGGAGATGAATACGTCGATCTTCGGCCCTGTGTGCTTCAACTGTGCGGCGCCGGACGACGGCAACATGACCGTGCTCGCGAAGGTCGCCACGAAGGCACAACAGGAACGTTGGCTGGCGCCGATCGTCGACGGCCGGGTGCGGTCGGCGTTCGTCATGACCGAGCCGCATCCTGGCGGAGGCTCGGATCCGGCGATGATGCTCACCACCGCCAAGCGCATCGGCGACCGCTGGATCGTCCATGGCCGCAAATGGTTCATCACCGGTGCCGGTGTCGCGCAGCATTTCATCCTCATTGCCAAGACGAGCGACGACCCGCGCCGTGGCCTGACGGCCTTCCTGTTCGACCGCGATCAGCCCGGCTGGCGCATTGTGCGCCGCATACCGATCATGGGGCCGGAAGAGCATGGCGGCCATTGCGAGCTCGAGTTCGATGGATTGGAAATCCCGGACGATGCGCGGCTGATGAACGTGGGCGATGGCCTCAAGGTCACGCAGATCCGATTGGGGACGGCGCGCCTTACGCACTGCATGCGGTGGCTCGGTCTCGCCAGGCGGTCACTGTCGATCGCGCTCGATTACGTTGCCGTGCGCAAGAGTCACGGCCGCACGCTCGCCTCGCTCGACAGCGTGCAGAGCCTGCTCGGCGAGGCAGCGATGCAGATCGACATCGGGCGGCTGCTGACGATGCGCGCCGCCGCGAAGCTCGATGCCGGCGATTTCGCGCGCAAGGAAATCTCGATGGCCAAGGTCGTCGTCGCGGACGCGCTGCACCGCGCGGCCGACACCGGCATCCAGCTCTGCGGCGCGCGTGGCTACTCGAAGGACACCGTCCTCGAATGGATTTATCGATACGCGCGCCAGGCGCGACTGGTCGATGGCGCGTCCGAAGTCCACAAGGGCGTGCTGGCGGGCTTTCTGCTGGAGGAGCGCGACGCTTTCTGGCGGTGGGACAGTTAGCGGCTGTTGAAAATCGCGCTCTCACCAGCCTCATTTCGAGCGCGGCGAGAAATCTGCTTCTTCACGAAATCAGCAGGTTGCGAAAGACAGATTCCTCGTCGCTTCACTGCTCGGAACGAGGCCAGGGGAATTTCAACAGCGTGTTGGCGTCTGCGACCGGACACAGTCGGCGTCTCGCGGCGTCAGAGCGGGCGCTCGTCGTTCATGAATTCGCACAGCAACCGGTGGAAATGGTGGACGCCACGTTCCCGCGTCGGCGAGTAGCGGCCGTGGCGGTACCAGTGCGAGCGCACGCCGCGCTGCACCGCTTCGACGACGGCCTCGTCTTCCTTCTCTACCTGATCGAGCGCGGCGCCGGCGCCGGCGCCGAGTTTGCCCGCGTCCCACACGTAGGCGCGAAACGACACGCGGCTGCGGTCCAACGCCTGCGGCTGGACCAGGTTCAGTGACAGGCCCCACGGGTAGAAGTTGAGCATCAGGTTCGGGAAGATCCAGTAGTAGTACGCCGCGATGTGCTTGCCATGGTCGGGCGATGCGGACGGCAGGTCGAAGGCCGGCTCGCTGTCCTTGGCGAACGCGAGCTGCAGGTTGGCGTAGCGGTGAAGCTCGCTCCCGTAGCGCTTTACGTCGAGCACCTGGTTCAGCGCGGGATGCACGAAGGGAATGTGCAGGCCCTCGAGGTAGTTCTCGACATACAGTGCCCAGTGCGCGGCGACATCGAAGTCGCGGTCGCGCGACGGATCGTGACTAAACGATGCGAGCGGCATCCAGCCGAGGCGCGCCTCCAAGTCCCCGAGGAAGGCGTCGAGCGGTGCGGGCGGCGACACCGACGCGAAGGCCTGGCCCGCGAAGGTTCCGAACGGTACTTGCGGCAGATCGTCGGCCGGCGACGGAAAGCTCTTCGCCTGCTCGAACTCGGGCATGAAGGTCATTCGCCCGGTCAAATCGAAACGGCGCGAGTGGTAACTGCAGCGGATCTGCTCGGCGCGACATGGCGCGTTCACCAGCAAGTTGCCGCGATGGGTACAGACGTTGGACAGGCAGCGCAGCTGGCCCTCCGCGTCGCGCGCCAGCAGCAGCGGTTCGTCCAGGCAACCGCGCAGCAGCTCGCGCGGCGACAGCGAGCCGGGCGCGGCGACGTCGGCCAGGTCACCGATCCATTGCCAGCTGCGGGCAAACACGCGTTGCCGCGCCAGCGCGTAGCTCGCCTCGTCACGGTAGAAGGCGCTGGCGATGGTGGTCGCCTGCGTGATGTCCGGATCGACGGTGTAGATGGGATTCAAGGCGGCTCCTGTGCAGCGCGTCCCTGTCAGCGGCGATCGGCGACGAGCGCCTCCGCCGTGGCCACCCCGCTGCGCACGGCGGCTTCGAGAGTAGCCGGATATTCGGTATCGACATAGTCGCCGGCGAGATAGATCCCCGGCGCGAAGCGCGGTCCGGACGGGCGCGGACGTTGCGGTGTGCACGCATACGTGGCGCGCTTTTCGGCGATGACCTGCGACCACGCACATGGCGGCAGGTCCGGCCGCAATCGCCGCAATTGCGCGTCGACGGCTTGTGCGAGCTCGGCGTGCGGTGACGCCATGTGCGGTCCGCTCGCGCTGATCACGACGGCGAGCAGTTGCGCCAGCGGCGGACGATCCGCGGTGGCGGCGCGGGCGAGGACGTCGGGACGATCGACAACCCATTGCCCCGGCGCGTCGTCGAGGCGCGCAATCGGAGCGGGCATCGCGACGGCCGCGGCATAGCCCAGCCAGATCGTGACGATCGGCTCGTACGCGAGCGTCTCCAGCGCGCCGATGGCGGCGGACAGCGATGGAAGTTGCGCGAGCGCCTCGGCGGCGAACGCCTGGCGCAATTGGTGCGGACCGACGGCGACGATGACCGCCGCGGCGACTTCCGCATTGCCGTCGACGGCGAGGATGATGTCGTTGCGGCCTGCGGTGACAATTTGCGCATGTGTGGCGAGGCGCACGGTGCCGCCGCGCACAGCGATAAATTGGGCTGCCGCGTCGGGAAAAAGCGTGGAGAGATCCGTTGCGGGCAACAGGAAGTCGCTCGCGTCGCCGGCGCCCGCAAAGCTCGCGCGCAGCACGTTGGCGAACACCTGCGCGGACGCTTCGGCCACCGGCGTGTTGAGCGCTGCCAGGCACAGCGGCTCCCACAATAGCCGCGCGACCCGCGGTGGCAGCGGCGACATCATTTTCTGCACCGTTTCGTGCGACGGACGTACGAACCCACCGCGTTCCAGATCGCGAAACCAGCCAAGGTTGGCGATCCGCTCGCGCCACGACAAGCCACGCGCCGACAAAAGGCCAACGAGAAGGCCCAGGCGACCCGGCGCGAGGCGTGCAAGCATCGTCAATCCATCGGATTGCGCTTCGCTGAACGGCACGATCGTCAGCGGACGCCGCACGAACTGCGCCCGCGCGGCGCGCTCGCCATGGACGCGGGCCAAAAGCTCCAGCGTGCGTACGTAGGCGCCGAGGAGCAGATGCTGCCCGTTGTCGAGCGGCAGGCCATCGCGCTCGACGCGTCGCGCGCGTCCGCCCAGGACGGGCGCCGTCTCATACAGCACGACCGGAGTATCCGCGGCGGCCAGCGTGACCGCCGCCGCGCAGCCGGCCCAGCCGCCGCCCACGATCGCAACCGGAGCGTTCACCGCTCGGCCTCATTGTTGACTTCGGATATGTGCATCATTTCGTTTCGGCCTCGGGGCAATCGCGCGGCGACGCACCCTTCGGGCCTTGGCTCGACCAAGGTCTCGCCCGCCGCGCTCATGCCCGCGACGTCTTCCACGCGATCCACAACTTGCGTACCGGCGTCAGCGACGTTCTGCGGTCGAGGACCCGGTAGCCGTCGCGCGCGATCTCGTTCAGCAGCGTCCGGTAAATCGCCGCCATGATGAGGCCGGGGCGCTGCGCCTTGCGGTCGGCGTCGGGCAGTTGCGCCAACGCCCGTTCATACCATTGCTGCGTACGACCGACTTCGAACGCCATCAGCTCGCGAAAGGACTGCGAGTGGTCAGCGCGCAGCAGCGACGACGGCGCGACGTCGAATCGTGCGAGATCGTCCTGCGGCAGATAGATGCGGCCGCGACGCGCATCCTCGCCCACGTCGCGGCAGATGTTCGTAAGCTGGAACGCCACGCCCAGATCGCGCGCGTAGTCCTTCGTCCGCGGATCCGTGTACCCGAAGATCTGCGCCGACATGAGGCCGACGACCCCGGCCACGCGATGACAATATAGCTCGAGCGCGGGGAAATCGAGATAGCGGGTTTGGTCCAGGTCCATCGCCATGCCGTCGATGATCGTCTGCAGCTGGTCCTGCGGCAGCGCGAATTCGCGGACGACGGGGACCAGCGCCTGCGCGACCGGATGCTGAGGCGTGCCGTCGAAGACGCGCGCGAGCTCCTGTCGCCACCAGTAAAGCTTGGTGCGTGCAACGCCCGGGTCGGGCACTTCGTCCACCACGTCGTCGACCTCGCGGCAGAATGCGTAGAGCGCAGTGATCGCGCGACGCCTTGGCGGGGGCAGGAACAGGAAGCTGTAGTAGAAGCTCGAGCCGCTTTGCGCGGCCTTCTGCTGGCAGTATTCGTCGGGCGTCATTGAATGACATTCCCTGCCGCGATTCGTGCCGGAACGAGCGCCCGATACGCGACCGCGCACCAGTCCCAGGTCCGCAGCACGGGCCGGTGCGCGAACACGTCGCCGTCAACCGCGGCAATGCGGTCGAGAATGCGCGTACCGCCGGCAATCACGGCGGAAAGCTCGAGCCCGAGGCGCCAGGGCAGTGCGCGCACCAGCGGGCGCCCGGACTGCAGCAACGCGCGCGTGCGCGCCACTTCGAATGCGATCAGCGCCCGCCAGCGGTCGTCGGCGCGCTGCTCGGCGATCTGCGCGGCCGTCACGCCGAAGCGATCGAGGTCTTCGCGCGGAAGGTAGACACGACCTTTCCGCCAGTCGAGCGCAATGTCCTGCCAGAAATTCGTCAATTGCAGTCCGGTGCAGACGGCATCGCTCGCGCGCAGGTTGGCGGGCGTGTCCGCGCCGTATAGCGCGAGCACCAGCCGGCCGACGGGATTCGCCGAGCGCCGGCAATAGTCGAGGACATCCGCATACGATGCATAGCGCTCGACGGTGACGTCCTGCGTGAACGCCGAGACCAGGTCATGCAACGGCGCCATCGGCAAGCCGTGGTTACGGATGGCGGCGGCGAGCGCCGGAAAGGGCGGGGTGTCCGGGGTCTCGCCGTTGCCGATCGCGATCAGCGCGCGATCGAACGCCGCCAGCGCGGCCAGTCGAATTTCCGGCGGCGTGTCCCCTTCGTCGGCGAGATCGTCGGCCGCGCGCGCGAACCGGTAGGTTGCGACGACCGCGGGCCGCAACCGCGCCGGAACGAGGCGCGACGCGACGGGAAAGTTTTCGTAATGGCCGACGGACACGCGAATCGGGGCGAATGGGGGATAAGGAGAAGCTATGAACGCATGCAACGGGCTTGGCGGCCCTGCTTTGATGCATAAGCACGCGACTTCTGCTATAGTAACCCGTTCGGCGGAACCAGCTCTCGGCAACCGACTTCGCGACCCGAACTTAAGCTTGCAGCGAAAGTGGCGGAATTGGTAGACGCACCAGCCTTAGGAGCTGGCGGGCAAGCCCGTGGGGGTTCGAGTCCCCCCTTTCGCACCACGCACGTTACTTTCAGACCTCCCGGCGCAAGGACCAGGCAAGCACATGCAAAGCACGTTGGAAACATTGGGCCAGCTCGAGCGCCGCTTGAACGTCGCCGTGCCGCTGCAACAAATCGAAGGTGAAGTCGACAAGCGGCTTGCGCGGTTGGCCAAGACCGTCAAGTTGCCTGGCTTTCGTCCTGGTCATGTGCCGCTCAAGATGGTCGCGCAGCAATATGGACCGCAAGTGCGCTCGGACGTCATCTCCGACGCCGTCCAGTCGAGCTTCAACGACGCGGTGCGCGAACAGAATCTGCGCGTGGCCGGCTATCCGCGGATCGAACCGAAGAAAAGCGCGGCGCCGTCGGACGGCACGCTCGAGTTTTCGGCCGTGTTCGAGATCTATCCCGAAGTGACGATCGGCGATGTTTCCGGTCTCGCCATCGAACGCCCCCAAGTCGAAGTCACTCCGGAAGACATCGATCGCACCGTCGACGTGCTACGTCGCCAGCGCGCGGTGTTCGAACCCGTCACGCGCGGCGCGCAGCCAGGCGACCGCGTGCTGGTCGACTTCACCGGCACGATCGACGACGTCGAGTTCGCGGGGGGCCAAGCGCGGGATTTCGCGATCACCATGGGTGAAGGCCGGATGTTGCCCGAGTTCGAGTCGGCGATCGCCGGCATGCGCACGGGCGAAGTCAAAACCTTTCCCCTGACGTTCCCGGCCGACTATCACGGCAAGGACGTGGCGGGCAAAACCGCGCAATTCGCGTTGACCGTGAAAGAAGTGAGCGAGCCGCATATCCCGCCGCTCGACAGCGCGTTCGCGACGGCATTCGGGATGAAGTCCGGCCGCGTCGAGGACCTGCGCGCCGAAGTCGAGTCGAATCTGAAGCTCGAGCTGAAGCGCAAGCTCGAAGCCGTGTTGAAGGAACAGGCGATGAAGGCGCTGCGCGAAAAGGCGCAATTGACGCTGCCGAAGTCGCTGGTCGACCTGGAATCGGTGCAGCTGATGCGGCGAACCGCCGCCAATCTCGAGCAGAAGGGAATGAAGCCCGAGGACATCAAGCTCACGCCTGACCTGTTCCGGCCGCAGGCGGAGGAACGGGTCGCGCTCGGGCTGGTTCTGTCCGAGCTCGTGCGGCGCGAAAACCTGCATGCGAAGCCCGAGCAGGTGAAGGCGATGGTGCAGGAAGTGGCGCAGACGTACGAGCAGCCCGAGGCCGTCGTGCGCTGGCATTACGAAAAGCCGGAGCGGCTCAACGATTTCGAAGCGCTGGCGGTCGAACACAATGTGGTGGAATGGGTGCTCGCGAAGGCGCAGGTCAAGGAGGTTCCGACCACCTTCGAGGCGCTGATGGGTCCCGCCAAAGCCTGAATCGGCGCAACCAAAAGCCCCTTTTCCACTAGAAGTTTTCCACCGCTTGACTCGCCGACCGGGCGGACCCATCTTCAGCAGGCGCCCGGCCCGGGCACTTCCATTCCTGTACCCCACAATCGCGGCTACCCTTAGCGCAGGAAACTCCGATCGTGACTTATCATTCGACGATGCAGGCTCCCATGACCCTTCCTAGCGACCTCGGCCTGGTGCCGATGGTCATCGAGCAAAGCGGGCGCGGCGAACGCGCCTATGACATCTACTCGCGGCTCCTCAAGGAGCGGGTGGTGTTCCTGGTCGGGCCGGTCAACGATGCGACCGCGAACCTGATCGTCGCGCAGATGCTGTTCCTGGAATCGGAGAACCCGGACAAGGACATCCACTTCTATATCAATTCGCCCGGCGGCGGTGTCTCGGCGGGGATGGCGATCTACGACACGATGCATTTCATCAAGCCGGACGTGTCCACGATGTGCGTGGGGATGGCCGCCAGCATGGGCGCGTTCCTGCTGGCGGCGGGGGCCAAGGGCAAACGGTTCGCCCTGCCGAACTCGACCGTGATGATCCATCAGCCTTCGGGCGGATTCCAGGGCCAGGTCTCGGACATCGAGCGGCACGCCCAGTACGCGATCGACCTCAAGCGCCGGTTCATTTCGCTGATGGCGAAGTTCACCGGACGCACGCAGGAGCAGGTGGAGCTCGACCACGATCGCGACCGTTTTCTCTGGGCGGAAGAGGCCATGGAATACGGATTGATCGACAAGGTGTTGCATAACCGGGTCATGGGCGCGTAAAGTGAAAACTGAGGTTAAAACTCAGTTTTCTCCACAGGTTCCGACTACAGATCGTTGAATGGCCGACAAATCTTCCGGCGACAAGCTTCTTTATTGCTCGTTCTGCGGCAAGAGCCAGCACGAGGTGCGCAAGCTCATTGCGGGCCCGTCGGTATTCATTTGCGACGAATGCATCGAGCTTTGCAACGACATCATCCGCGAAGAGGGTGCGGGGTCCGAGGCGGCGCGCAGCGATCGCAACAAGCTGCCGACGCCGCACGAAATCCGCCAGAGCCTCGACCAATACGTCATCGGCCAGGAACCCGCGAAGAAGATCCTGTCGGTCGCCGTTTACAACCACTACAAGCGGCTCGAGGTCGGCAAGCCCGATGACGAGGTCGAGCTCGCCAAGTCCAACATCCTGCTGATCGGTCCGACCGGATCCGGCAAGACGCTCCTCGCGCAGACGCTCGCGCGGCTGCTCGATGTCCCGTTCGTGATCGCCGATGCGACCACGCTGACCGAAGCGGGCTATGTGGGCGAGGACGTCGAGAACATCATCCAGAAACTGCTGCAGAAGTGCGACTACGACATCGAGAAGGCGCAGCGCGGGATCGTCTACATCGACGAGATCGACAAGATCTCGCGCAAGAGCGACAACCCGTCGATCACGCGCGACGTTTCGGGCGAGGGCGTCCAGCAGGCGTTGCTGAAGCTGATCGAAGGCACGATCGCGTCGGTGCCGCCACAAGGCGGGCGCAAGCATCCGAACCAGGAATTCGTCCAGGTCGACACCACCAACATCCTGTTCATCTGCGGCGGGGCGTTCGACGGCCTGGAAAAAATCATCCGCCAGCGCACCGCCAAGACCGGCATTGGCTTTGGCGCGGAAGTGGCAAGCCCGGAAGACCGCAAGAACATCACGTTGCTCCTGCGCAACACCGAGCCGGAAGACCTGATCAAGTTCGGGCTGATCCCCGAGTTCGTCGGCCGCCTGCCGGTCGCGGCAACGCTTGATGAACTTGACGAGGCCGCGCTGATCCAGATTCTGGTCGAGCCGAAGAACGCGCTGATCAAGCAGTACCAGAAGATGTTCCGCATGGAAACCGTGGAGCTGGAAATCCGCGAGCCCGCGTTGCGGGCGATCGCCCGCAAGGCGCTGGCCCGCAAGACCGGCGCCCGGGGCCTGCGCTCGATCCTCGAACAGGTGCTCCTCGACATCATGTACGACCTGCCGTCGCTGTCCAATCTCTCGCGTGTCGTCGTTGACGAGTCGACCATCGCCAACGACGGCAAGCCGCTCCTGATGTTCGCCGACCCGCCGAAGATGGCGGCGGCTCATTCGTAACGTTCAGTTTTACAAAGGAAATTGGCGTCCTAGTCCGACGGTTGGCTTGACAGGCCTACCCGTCGGCCCCATTTTCCTTCCCAGCATCCCTCGCGAAGGCTCCCATGTCCCAAGAAACGAATCTCCCTGCCGACCTGTCCGCGCTGCCGCTTCTCCCGCTGCGCGACGTGGTCGTGTTCCCGCATATGGTGATCCCGCTGTTTGTCGGGCGCCCGAAATCGATCAAGGCGCTCGACATGGCGATGGACGCGGGCAAGCACATCCTGCTGGTCGCGCAGAAGCAGGCGGCCAAGGACGATCCAGGCGCCGAGGACCTGTATGAGATCGGCAGCATTGCCACCGTTCTCCAGATGCTTAAGCTGCCGGACGGCACCGTAAAGGTGCTGGTCGAAGGCACGCAACGCGCGCGCATCGCGAACGTCGTCGACCGCGGCGAGTACCTCGTCGCGGAAGCGGTCCCGCTTGCCGGCGATCCGGGCAGCGCCAACGAAGTCGAGGCGATGCGCCGGGCGCTGCTCGCGCAGTTCGACCAGTATGTAAAGCTGAACAAGAAGATCCCGCCCGAGATCCTGACGTCGATGTCCGGCATCGACGACGGCGGCCGGCTGGCCGACGCCATCGCCGCACATCTGCCGCTCAAGCTCGAGCAGAAGCAGCAGATCCTGCAGATGGGCGAGGTCGGCAAGCGGCTCGAGCATCTGCTCGGGGTCCTCGAAGGCGAAGTCGACATCCTGCAAGTCGAAAAGCGCATCCGCGGCCGCGTCAAGCGGCAGATGGAGAAGAGCCAGCGCGAGTACTACCTGAACGAGCAGGTCAAGGCGATCCAGAAGGAGCTGGGCGAAGGCGACGAGAACGCCGACCTCGAGGAAATGGAAAAGAAGGTCAAGGCCGCCAAGATGTCGAAGGAGGCCGAGAACAAGGCGCTGGTCGAGCTGAAGAAGCTGAAGATGATGTCGCCGATGTCCGCCGAGGCGACCGTCGTGCGTACGTACATCGACACGCTGACCGGCCTGCCGTGGCGCAAGAAGACCAAGATCAGCAAGGACCTCGCGCATGCGGTCAAGATCCTCGACGAGGACCACTATGGTCTCGAGAAGGTCAAGGAACGCATCGTCGAGTACCTCGCGGTGCAGCAGCGCGTCGACAAGCTGAAGGCGCCGATCCTGTGCCTCGTCGGCCCGCCCGGCGTGGGCAAGACGTCGCTCGGCCAATCGGTCGCGAAGGCGACCGGCCGCAAGTTCGTCCGGATGTCGCTGGGCGGCGTGCGTGACGAAGCCGAGATCCGCGGCCATCGCCGCACGTACATCGGCTCGATGCCCGGCAAGATCCTGCAGAACATGACCAAGGTCGGCGTGCGCAATCCGCTGTTCCTGCTCGACGAAGTCGACAAGATGGGGCAGGACTTCCGCGGCGATCCGTCGTCGGCGCTGCTCGAAGTGCTGGACCCGGAGCAGAACGACACGTTCGTCGATCACTACATCGAGGTCGAATACGATCTGTCGGACGTGATGTTCGTGGCGACCGCCAATGCGATGAACATCCCGGCGCCGCTGCTCGACCGGATGGAAGTGATCCGGCTGTCGGGCTACACCGAGGACGAGAAGATCGCGATCGCCAAGCAATACCTGATGCCGAAGCAGATGAAGAACAACGGCATCAAGCCCGACGAGCTGCACGTCGCCGAAAGCGCGCTGCGCGATATCGTCCGTTATTACACGCGCGAAGCCGGCGTGCGCAACCTCGAGCGCGATATCAGCAAGATCTGCCGCAAGGTGGTGAAGGCGTTGTTGCTGAAGGTGTCCGAAGGCAAGGCGCGCAAGGCGAAGAGCCCGGTCGAGATCAACTCGAAGAATCTCGACAAGTATCTGGGCGTGCGCCGCTTCACGTACGGTATTGCGGAGAAAAGGAACCAGATCGGCCAGGTCACCGGCCTTGCCTGGACCGAAGTCGGTGGCGACCTGCTGACGATCGAAGCGGTTGCGTTGCCCGGCAAGGGCAAGACCACGTCGACGGGCAAATTGGGCGACGTGATGAACGAATCGATCGCCGCGGCGCTGTCGGTGGTCCGCCATCGGTCGAAGCAACTCGGCATCGCGGCGGACTTCTATACGAAGACGGATCTGCACATCCATCTGCCCGAGGGCGCGACCCCCAAGGACGGACCGTCCGCCGGCGGCGCGATCGTGACGGCGATCGTTTCGATCCTGACCGGCATCCCGGTGCGCTGCGACGTCGCGATGACGGGCGAGATCACGTTGCGCGGCGAAGTGCTGCCGATCGGCGGGTTGAAGGAAAAGCTGCTCGCCGCCGGGCGCGGCGGCATCAAGACGGTGCTGATCCCGGAAGAAAACGTGAAGGACCTGGCCGAGATTCCCGACGAGATCAAGAATCGCCTGGACATCCACCCGGTGCGCTGGATCGAGCAGGTGCTGGAGCAGGCGCTCGAGCGCCATCCGACGCCGCTTGTCGAGGACAAGGCAACGACCGACACGCCGCCCGTGCCGCCCGCGCCTGCCGTCGACGACAAATCGCCGGTCCTCAAGCACTGAACCTGTAGCAATCGCTGCGGCGCGACGCGTGGGCACGGAAACTGCTCACGCGTCGCACGTTGCATTTGTGCGCACTGCGCATCGCGCGTGCGTTGCGCAGCATCAATCGCGTTGCTTCAATCACGTGCAGGCGCAACTTCGCGCGCAACGCGAATGCGCGACCGCGGTTGTCGCGCGCACCGCGAGTTTTCGCTGCTGTTCTTCTTGACACTGCGAAATCGCGAGCGTTATAAACATCGTTCGGGCGCGCCGCTCGTGCGCCTTCAAAAGCAGCTGCTCCTCCCGAACAGAATTGAGTCAGAAGGGGACGTTCGTGAACAAATCCGAATTGATCGATGTGATCGCAAAGCACGCCGACATCTCGAAGGCGGCAGCAGGGCGCGCGCTTGACGCCACCGTGGATGCGATCCGCGGGTCGCTCAAGAAAGGCACCATCGTCACGCTCGTGGGCTTCGGCTCGTTCTATGTCGGCAAGCGCACCGCGCGTGCCGGACGCAACCCGCGCACCAACGAACCGATCAAGATCCGCGCCGCCAAAGTGCCCAAGTTCCGCGCTGGAAAAGCGCTCAAGGATGCGCTAAACTAGCGATCTTTGCGGGCGGGCAGTATCGATGTTCGATTTCGGTGCCTGAAGCTTGCCGAGACCTTCATCGAATTGCGGTTTGAACGACCCGCGTTGCGGTGACGAAGAGCGCTGCGAAAGAGGGTGCTTAGCTCAGTTGGTAGAGCGTCGCCCTTACAAGGCGAATGTCGGGAGTTCGAGCCTCTCAGCACCCACCAGCCATACACGCACGGGGCCGCCGGCGCAGCGCTCGATGTGGAATCGATCTTGAGAAATCGTGCGGCAAGATCGCCGGATGTAGAAAATCGCTGGATGCAACAAAGGGAGTGGTAGTTCAGTTGGTTAGAATACCGGCCTGTCACGCCGGGGGTCGCGGGTTCGAGTCCCGTCCACTCCGCCAAACAACCAACGCCAGGCAATCATCACGCTTGGCGTTTTGTTTTCCGCCACGGATTCCCCGACCCTTCGCGCCGCCGCGGGTCGCCGATGTCGAGGTGCTATAATTTCAACAAAACAAGCGGTTACATGATCTGCGTCGGCCGCCGGTCCGGAGCATTCCAGGGCGAACGCAAGGTTCGCCTTTTTTGATCGCAAAAGGCTTCGCATGTTCGATTTAGTCACCAAGCACAAAACGGTCGCGCAGGTCATCCTGTTCCTGCTGATGGTGCCGTTCGCCTTTTTCGGCGTCGATTACTACTTTCGCGGCAGCGCCGGCGAAGGCACGGTCGCGACGGTCGGCGGCGACAAGATCACGCAGGCGGAATTCGCGGATTCCATGCGCGAGCAGGGCGACCAGATGCGCCGCCAGCTGGGCACCAATTTCGATCCCGCCATGTTCGACGCTCCGGAAGTGCGCTTTGCGCTGCTCGACCTGCTGATCAACCAGCGCCTGTTGACGAGCAAGGCGCGCGCCGAAAAATTCCGAGTGTCCGATTCGCAGCTGCAGCAGTTCATCGCCGCGATCCCGGCGTTCCAGGAGGAGGGCAAGTTCTCGCCGGACCGCTATCGGCAGCTCCTCGCTTCGCAGAACATGTCGCCGCCGATGTTCGAGCAGCGGATGCGGCAGGACCTGATCGTGGGGGCCGTCCAGGAACCGGTCGCCTCGGCGAACATCGTTGCGCGACCTTCCGCGCTGAAATACCTGGGCCTGCTGGAGCAGCAGCGCGAGGTCGCCGTAGCTCCCGTGGAGGTCGAGCCGTTCCTCAAGGACATCACGATCGACGAAGCGCAGGCCCGCGAGTTCTACGACAAGAACCCGACAGCGTTCCAGACGCCCGAGCAGGCGAAGATCGAATACGTGCTGCTGACGCAGGACGCGCTCACTGCGCAAGCCGCGGTCGACCCGTCCGAAGTCAAGAAGCAGTACGACGCCAACGTCAAGCAGTACACGGCGCCCGAAGAGCGCGGCGCGGCGCACATCCTGATTCCCGTCAAGCCGGACGCGAAGGACGACGTCAAGGCGGCCGCGAAAAAGCTCGCCGACGACGTGTACGCGAAGGCGAAGGCCAACCCGGCGAAATTCGGCGAGCTCGCGAAGGAATATTCGAAGGATCCGGGCTCCGCCGAGCAAGGCGGGGATCTTGGCAATTTCGGCCGTGGCGCCATGGTGAAGCCGTTCGAGGATGCGGTGTTTGCCGCCAAGGCGGGCGACCTGCTGCCCCCCGTGCTGTCCGATTTCGGCTGGCACATCATCAAGGTCACCGGCGTGCGACCGGCACGCACGCAGCCGTTCGAGGAAGTGAAGGCGCAGATCGAGAGCGAGTTGAAGAAGCAGAAGGCCGCGCAGAAATTCGCGACGTCGGCCGACCAGTTCCAGAACCTGGTCTACGAGCAGGCGGACAGCCTGAACGGCGTGGGCAAGGCGCTCGACCTCAAGATCGAAACGACGCCATTGATCACGCGGTCGCAGGCACAGGCGCTGGGCCTTGGCAATCCCAAGTTCGTGCAGGCGCTCTTCTCACCCGAATCGATTCAGGGCAAGCGCAACACCGAGGCGATCGAAGTGGCGCCCAACACGCTGATTGCCGGCCGCATCCTCGAGTACAAGCCGGCTGCGCCGAGACCCTTCGCCGACGTCAAGGACGAGATTCGCAACCAGCTTCAGCGCAAAGGCGCGAGCGAGCTCGCGCAGAAGTCCGGGTCCGAGAAGCTCAAGTTGTTGAATGCGGGCAAGAGCGACAAGGAGGCCGGCGTGACGTTCGGCAAGCCGGTCACCGTGGGACGGGGTCAATTCCAGGCAGGGTTGTCGCCCGATGTCCTGACCCGCGTGTTCCAGTTGAATCCTGACAAGCTGCCCAGCTACACCGGCGCCACCAACGAGCGAGGCGGCTTTTCGATCGTGAAGGTGTTGCAGGTGATCACGCCGTCGGAGGGCGACAAGGCGCGCGTGGACATGGCGTCGTCGCGCTTGTCGGATCAGCTCGGTCGCGAAATGCTCGCCGCCTACATGGCGAGCCTCAAAGCGAAGGCCGACGTCAAGATCAACCAGGCGAATCTAGAGAAGAAGTGACCAAATCGTGAGGGCCGGCTTCGCGCGGCCCACGATTTGGTCCCGGCCGTGCCAAAAAAACGGAGCGCTTTGCGCTCCATTTTTTTGTCCCGAAG
>Ga0207689_10000253_pt1 | contig 47953 bp, 67 predicted proteins | sample KBSMisM52_FD_184312 | JGI IMG/M metagenome (GOLD analysis project Ga0207689, IMG submission 184312) | Miscanthus rhizosphere microbial communities from Kellogg Biological Station, Michigan, USA - KBS Miscanthus M5-2 (SPAdes) (version 2) | ecosystem: Host-associated > Plants > Roots >...
CCCCCCCTCAGCGGAGAGAGTGGGCACTGACTAACGGACAGCGATGCGGGGGTTGGCACGGATCGTGCGACGCGTGCGCGTGCGCGCCTGCCATAGGCTAGCGAGTCGTGGTGTACGTTGGTGGGCGACTGTTACATTGTAAAGGGCTGGAACATAGGGTTTGCCCTAGTTCCCAGGCGGCGAGGATGGAGAGAAGATACATTCATCGACCAACCAACCGCACGGAGATACACCATGGTACTCGCTAATGCCCTACACGAAGCCCGCCGAGATCACCACGAAGACGAAAGGGTTTATTTCTTTTCGGACGTGATCCCGGACTATAATCGCCGCATGGAGGTGATTGGGTTGCGAGCCCGAGAGTGGGCAGAGTGGATCGAGGCGATTCCTTGGGAACTGCAACCCAAGTAACGACCACATCCGATAGGGGCACGGGTTGCCCCTGCGGGATGGTGTCTTACCATCGCAACGGGCTGAGGAGCCTATCATGACCAAGCAAAAGTCGAATTCCGTCATCACGACCGCAGTCAGCGAGGATCAAACCCGCATCACGTTCAACGTGAAGGGCGCGGGCGAACTCGTGCTCGACCTGACGAAGATGAACGCGGCGATCCTGATGCGGGCGCGGACGCACGGGTTCATTCAGAAGGTCTCCGACCGCGCCGCCATCCCGTTCAACAAGGAGACGAACAGCTACGCCACGCCGCAACAGAAGTTCGAGGCGATGCGGGAACTGGTCGACCATTTCCACTCGGGCACGGCCGACTGGGCACCGAAGCGCGAGGGCGGGGCCGGGTGGAAGCCGGGCGGGCTCGACCCGATCCTGCTCGCGGCAGTCGCGGAGGTCACCGGCAAGACCATCTCCGACGTCCGTGGGATCGTGGAGGCGGGCGCGAAGGCGAAGGCCATCACCCAATCCCAATTCCTCGCGGCCCTCTCCAATGCGGGCAAGGTCAAGCCCGTCGTCGAGCGGATGCGCGCGGAACAGGCGAGCGACCTGGACGGCGATGAACTGCTGGAAGGGCTGGGGGAATAACCATAACGACACCACCACCACGTCACCGCGTCGGCTGGTATACCCCCCTTTCCCGATAATTCCCGAGCGAAATACTCGGGATTCGAATTCTTTTCTTTTTTCATTTTTTTTGTTTTTAGAACTGAACACAGCGAACCCCCGAGAGGGGGGGTATACCGGTCGGCAGGGTGGAGTGGTGGTTGGTTAGGGTAAACGATACCATGGGGGTGGTGGGGGAATTGACCACCAATGGGGGACGACGTGCGATAATGGCCCATCGCGCCCGCACGGCGCCCGCTCACAGGAGAATTGAATGACAGTTAGGGATAGAATGAGGCCGAAACTGAGGAAATTGACTAATGGGCAGGCTATTGAGATTCGCAAGCGCTTGGCGAAAGGGGTTGCGAAAGCAGAGCTGGCCCGGGTGTTTGGGGTTAGCTTGGGGGTGATTGACGGGATCGCGAAATGGGAGACCTATCGCGATGCTTATGAGACTTGGGAGGGCTGAGAGATGGCTACGCTGAGGGGGTACAGGGCCTTTTCGGATGAAGAGGCGAGGATGGTGAAGGAGAATCTGGTGAGGGGAGTTACGGTAGCAGCGATTGCCCAATATTACGGGGTGAGTGTGGAGACGATTAGCAAAATCAAACGGGGGCTGACGTACACCCACGTGAGGGTGGAGGGGGAGGAACAGCTGAGGCCGGCAAATGCACTGGGGGAAAGGGTAATTCCTCGGGGGCCGCTTGCGCAACCGGTGAGGAAAAAGACAGAGGCGGAAATTGATGCCGCAGCAGAAGAGAGCCAAAAACGGCTTTTTGAGATGCTGGGGCTGGGGCCGGACGGGTTGCCGAAAGAGGGTTGATCGAAGAGGGATGGGCAGCGGGTCTGCCTATCCTCCTGCGATCCCGCAGGTTTGTGGCTGAGGAGCTGAGATGGTCAAAGCACGGATGCCGGGGAGATTCCCTCGGACGATGAAAGAAGCTTTCGGGCCGTATACGGATGATCGACTCTGGCCAATGCCGGAGAAGCGGGAACCGAGATGGTTCGAGAAGGTACTTCGCTGGTTCTGCGGGTTCTGAGATGACGACCCCGAGCAGGGCGAGGTGCAACCATTCGGCCTTCCACTTGGCCTTTCGGGAATGCATGCGGGATGGGAGGGCGTATTGGTCGCTAGCGAAACAGCGGCCGAACAAGTGGCATCTGAGACGGAAAGAGGAGAAGGATCATGGACAAAGCAGACTCTTTTGAGGCCGATGACCTGCTGGAAAGCCTGGGGGTAGAAATTCCTTGGCCGGACGCGGGGACAAAGAAGAGGGCAGTGGTTGAGTGCGGGCAAAAAGCACCAGCCCTTCGCCGGCATACGGAGTGGAACAACTTCGAGAGCTTCGAGTTCAAGGGGTGGGTGGCGATGGTTGCGCAGATCACGTGCAACTGCTGCGGGTCAGTGAGGGAGAGGCTCGACGGCATCTTCACCTGCGAGGTGAAGGTGGGGACGGGGGCTAGGCGGCTGCAAGCGATCGCGTCGAATGGAGATTGGCCAGTCAACCAGCAGCACACTGTCGAGGTGAAGCAGGAGTTCACGCGGTTCTGCCCGGACTGTGTGAGGGGACTGGGGTTTAGCCGGGAGGTTGAACAACAGGGGGCGACGAACGACATTACAATTCGGTGAGACTGCAGCGGCATGGGTTCGGCTCATGCCAGTGCAATTTCGCACTAACTGGCATTGAGGAGAGAGTTATGGCAAAGGAAAAGAAGGGGCAAAAGTTCGGTCGGCATTCCCGTGCTCCGAGCAACGCGATGCAGCAGCAACGGACGGCACGAAACAAGCGGAAGAACGAAGAGCGCGCCCACACGATGCGGATGCAGCAGCCAGAACCGACCAAGCAGGACTACGAGAAGGGCCGCGCTCGACCGATGACGAAGGCGGAAAAGCTGGTCGCATGCGCAATGCAAGTGGGAGACATGGCTCAGAAACGTCGCGAGGTCGGCCGTGAAAGCAACTAGCGCCTTCGATATCTTCCTCGAAGGCCTATTCCTCGGAATCGCCTTTTTGATCCTCCACCTCTACTTCGCGGATCGGAAGAGCAGAAGTCCCTGGTCGACGAGGGAGGGACTGCTGTTTGGCACGGCAGTGGGGATGGCGATTGGCGGGTTTTGGGCGCTGGTGTCGGTTTGACCCAGCGGGAAGGGAGAGACCCTTCCCAGTGGGGCAATAGTGCAACACTGAATGAGGAGTAAGGAAATGGCATATCCGAATGGAAGAGGGTTTGCGGCACTGACGGTGGAGCAACAGCGGGAAGTTGCGGGGAAGGGCGGGAGGGCCGCGCATGAGAAGGGGACGGCGAGGAAGTTCGATTCCGAGTCGGCGAGGGAAGCAGCGGCGAAGCGCTGGGAAAAGAAGGGAAAGACGGTCGCTGACGAAAAGTGATCTCAGCGGAGAGGCCACGAGCCTTTCCAGTGCGATCATGCACGACAGAGGAGCAAGTAATGGGAATGTACACTGAATTGGTGCTCAAGTGCCGAATCAAGAAAAACGTGCCAGAAGATGTGATGAACATCCTGGCTTACCTGTTCGACCGCAAAAGCGAAGTCGAGAAGCCCCGGGGCCTTCCCAAACACGCTTTGTTCGAAACCCCTCGTTGGTGGGGAATTGGTGGATGTTCTAGCTACTACCACCACCCGGAAGCGATGTCGAGTCTGTACCGAGGACTCGGAACCTACCTGTTCTCGCGTTCGGACTTGAAGAACTACGACAACGAAATCGCGCTTTTCCTGGGCTGGCTACGCCCCTATCTCGATCATGAGAAGGGAGAGTGTATTGGCTGGGAGTGGTACGAAGAAGACGAAAAACCCACGTTGATATTTGCTTAGGAGCAAATCATGGACTTCAAGCCGTTCAAAAAGGATCGGAAGCCGGGGCCGGATGGGCACTATGACTGGGAGAGCCCCGGTCTGCGGGCACGGATCGACGAGGCGAAGAGGCTCGCGAAGCCTGCTCCGACGAGGGTGCCGTTCGAGGCGAAGAACTGGGCCGATCAGGCAATGATTAATCGGGATGAGAAACAGTGGAGCGTGTGCCACCTCCCTCCTCTCCCTCCCCAAGAACCCAACCACGGCCCCTGGGTTCGGTGGGAGTTCGACATGGAAAACATTCCGCAGGGGGTAGGGAAGATCCTACTGGGAAGCGGTAGCACCTTCCGAACCCAAAACTTGCTTGGGTGGGGGTGGAACGATCACAACCCCGATGACAACATCGTCGCTTATTGCCTCAAGGAGCTTCCGTGTTGACCCTCCGCGAAAAAATCACCGAAGCCGCCTTTTGGCACGAAGCAATCTGCCTCAAGTGCGGCTGTTCCGACGAGTTCCCCGCGTTTGTGGAAGCGACCTGCGACTGCGAAGAAGGGAAAGAGCTGATCGTGGACGCGGCCGAGTTTCGAGTGGTGCTCGAAAAACTCGATGCGGAAGCGTTGGATGATTAACGTTTTGCTGGGTTGACGTACCCCGCGCACGAACGATAATCGAGTCTCACGGGGAAAACGGTGGGCGCCTCTTGTAAAGACCTGCCAAAACGGAGAAAAGAGAATGAGCGAAACGACCAACGAAGTGCCGACGACCGAATCGGCGAAGAAAACTCCGACGCCGGGCGTCAGGGTGGCGATGACGGACGGCCGGACGGTGGAGTTCGTCGGCAAGCGTCGCATGATTAAGACGACGGGCGAGGAAGGAACGTCCGCGAGCGTCCGATTCGACTTCGTCGACGGCAGCACGCGCAGCATCAAGGTGGACCTGACCGATCCGCTGGCCCTGAAGCTGCTCGCGCACGGCATCGCACAGAAGGTGGGCGACGAAACCGCGGGCGAGAAGGAAGTCGGCGATATGGTCCTGGCGGTGGATTCGATCCTCGCGCGGCTGGCGAAGGGTGAGTGGGGAGTCGAGCGAGGTGCGAGCGATGGATTCGCCGGAGCCAGCGTCGTGATCCGCGCCCTGTGCGAAGCGACCGGCAAGGACGTCGCCTTCGTCAAGGCATTCCTGGAGACGAAGCTCGAGGCCGGCAAGGCCGCCGGGCTGACGCGCCAGAAGCTCTACGCCGCCTTCCGGGCGCCGGGCACGAAGACCGCCCCGATCATCGCGCGGATGGAAGCGGAAAAGGCGAGCAAGGACGCGGGGGTGGATGGAGACGCCGCGCTGAACGAGCTGATGGCCTAACGGCCTGGGAGAAGCTAGGCGCCCTAAGACTCCTGCCGACTTACCCCCGTAAGGGGTATCTTCCCCTATTAGCCGAGCTGCCCCGTAAAGGAGTGCCATGCGTAAAGCGGCTCCCGAAACAGTAACGGCTAATAGGGGAGGGAAACCTCCAAAAGGCTCTGCCGAGCAGGGCTTGCTCTGGCGACAGAGTCCTCCGCCTGGGTCATGCGGTGAAACTGACCCACCGAATTGCGGGATTGGCCTAATGGTTGGGCTAGAGCCTTCCAAGCTCTCGACAGGAGTTCGATTCTCCTATCCCGCTCCAAGACCGACAGATACCAGAAAGCGATCGGGTCTGTCGAGGGCGCCGAGGGTTCGACCCTGCCTGCCGTGCGCCCCCGGGGAACCTCCCTCCTCGCCCACTCCCCGGGGGCGAACTGGCGAAATCACGCAAGGAGACGAACCGTGACCAAGTACCTCATCCTCGCAGCCGCACTAGCCGGCTGCTCTACCTTCAAAGACCCCGCAGCAACCCCATTCGAGGTGGCGAGCTGCCAAAAGGTCGCGCACGACGATGCGCACGACAACACTTCGTGGGGCGATGTCCTCTTGATGGGGGCACCGATCGCCCACAGGCTGAAAGCTCGGGAGAGCTTCGAAAAGTGCATGGCTGACAAGGGCTATCGCACGAGCGCGCAGGGCAATTCCAAGGTTTGATTGCTGGGTTGACGCGGGAATGATATTCCCGTACATTACCCTAACGTAATCAACGGGAATGACCATGCCCCCAAGGCGCTTAATCACCCCCACCCTCCCTCTGACCATCTCTCTGCCTCAACCGACGTTGGAGAAGTTGGAGAAGTTCCTCACGAGCGATCGGCTGGGGAAGGTGCCGAAGGGGGCATACCAACGGTTCTTTGTCGAAAGGATTGAAGAGTTCTTTCGACGCATCGAAGCTAGCGGGAATGACCTGCTGAAGGAGATTCAAAGTGGTATCACCAGAGACGGCGAGCAAACTCAACCTGATGCGGCAGAAGATGGCGCAGGGGCAGGAGGTGACGGAGGATGAGATGATACTGGCGGTGAGGCTGCTGCGGGCGGATCGGATGAGCGCGGCAACGGCGAGTGCGACGAAGGCGACGAGTCGCGCGACAAAGGCCGCAGCGATCAATGTTAACGGGGATGATCTGCTCGGGGAGATGATGTGACCGTGGAACTGCTGAAGACGAATCCCACGTGCAAGACGTGTCGGTTCTTCGAGAGGATTGAGACGCGGCCGGAAGAGGGCCTATGTAAGGAGAACTCCCCGCAGGTCACGATCCTGCTGATCCCCCAAGCGAACCACATCACCGGCCAAATGGGGGCGATGCCACAGCCGATCGCTTCGTGGCCCACGGTCACAGACGACCTTTGGTGTGGGCGCTACACCGCCAAGTGGGCGAAGCTCGACAGCTGAGAGCAGAGGGGAGCGAGTCTCCCTTCTCCCCTGCGCTGTTGCAGGATGAGGAAATGGGTGAAGGAAATGAGGAAGAACTGTCAGGTTTACGTGTCGAATCCAGGTGACGTGTTGCGGTACGAAAGTGAAGCGTACTACTCCGTCGAGCTGAAGGATGAGGTCAGCAAGTACCTCACGAACGAGGCGGGATATCTCCACCTGGGACAGGTGACGATCGATCTCCCGGACCTTCCGCATAGGGAGGCGCTGACGGTGTTGACCGTCGCCGCGATGCGAGAGGCACTGGCGAAACACCGCGCCAAGGCCGAGAGCGAAGCGAAGATGATGGAACAGCAGATCAACGATCTGTTGATGATTGGGCACTCGGTGAGGGAGGACTGAGCTATGACACGCAATATGCTGGACAAGGCAAAGTCCTTCGTCCTGATGACGGTGGTGCAAACGGCCTACGTTGAAAGTGGGATGAACGATGTAGAGTTCGCGCAAGCGTTCTCTCAAGGGCAGTTTGCCGCCGTCAATCCCCAATGCTTTCCCGTTACCGACGGGAACATTTCGGGAGCGCGGAAAGCCCTTGGCATCGAGTCGAACGCGCGGAGGGGAAACGATGCCGCAAAAATGGCCGTGGAAGAAGTCATTACCCGGCTGGCTAGCGTTGAAGACAAACTCGACCGCCTCCTGCGATACTTCAGCGAGCAGGCACGGAGGGATCTGTGACCGTCGAGCGCCCTCCATTCCCCGAGGTCCTAGACAACTCCGCTCTCTCCGCCTTCCGCTCTTGTCCCCGGAAATTCCAGCTCGAATACCTCGAACACTGGAAGCCAAAGACCCCGAACGTCCACCTCCACGCGGGAGGGGCGTTCGCCCGTGGGCTTGAGGTGGCGCGGGAAGCCTTCTACGTCGAGGGCCTCTCTCCTGAGAGGGCGGTAGCCCGCGGCCTCGGTGCCCTCCTCGAATTCTACGGGATGTTCGAAGTCCCCGAGGATTCCGTCAAAGGCCCAGAGCGGATGTGCGGCGCTCTCGTCTATTACTTCGACACCTGGAAATTGGAAGAGGACAATGCAATCCCCAGCACTTTTCCTAGCGGCAAACGAGGAATTGAGTTTTCCTTCCTTGAGCCTCTATCAGTTTCTCACCCAACTACAGGCAATCCGCTCCTTTACTCAGGACGGTTTGACATGGTCGTTGATTACGCGGGAGGACGGTTCGGTGAAGATGACAAGACCGCTTCCCAACTGGGGGCAACCTGGCCCCGGCAGTGGGAAATGCGAGCCCAGTTCTCCGGGTACTGCTGGGGGGCAAGGCAGAGCGGATACCCCATCGATGGGATGCTCGTTAGAGGAGTTTCAATCCTTAAAAGAGGATACGACCACGCCCAGACAGTGACGTATCGCGCCCCCTGGATGATTGAAAGGTGGGAAGAGCAGACCTACCGGGACATCAAGAGGATGATTGGGATGTGGGAAGAGGGGTTCTTTGACTACAACCTAGATGAAGCGTGCAATGCGTTTGGGGGGTGCGTGTTCAAGCAGGTCTGCTTGAGCCCTGATCCGACTCCGTGGCTGGAGACGGGGTTTGAGAGAAGGAAATGGGATCCGGTCAGCCGGAAGGAAACTCTTTTGTGAAGCCGACTTCCGTCTACCTCGGAACCTCCCTCCTCGCCACTGGCTTCTGCGGAGACCAGTGGTGGAGTGCTGCCATGCTCTGCCCAGAGTGCGGCGAGGTGTGGGGGAGGATCGTTCGAGGAGGGGCGTGGCACGGGTGTCACGTGCCCTGCCCAAAGCACGGAGGGGGGAGCTTTCTCCTCGACCTGCTTTGGCCAGGGTCATCTGGGTGTGTCGAGACGGACTGGAAGCAGGGGGAAAAGTTCCTCCGGGCGAATCCAGGGTTGTTGCGGCACGAATTTCAAGTGGCGATGAGAAGGAGTCAACTGTGAAAGAGAGTAACTTCCGAGAGTCGGAACTGTGTTCTGCGATGCAGGAGTGGGAGTCGGCCGAAATGGGGGAAGAATCGGAAAAGGCATTTAAGAGGGTAGAGGAGTGCTACTATGAACTGATTCACGCCCGCCAGGCTCCTGCCCCCGTCGAAGTTTCGAGGCTGGCGGAGGACTGCAAGCGCGAGGCGAGGCACCTGTTCGCCCTGGCGCCCGACGCCGAGGACATGGCGCACCTGAGCATGGCGATCGACCGACTCGCTGCGGCGGCATCCACCCCGGTGGGTGAAGTGCCGGCCGGGTCGAAGGACAAGGCGTGGTCTTGCCAATCCGGTGCTGACTACTTGGCCGGAAAGAATGACGTAGGCCGTTGCGAAACTTGGTGCGGCGACGAAACGAAGTGCACGACCAGCGCATTTGAACCGCCGCCCGCCTCGTCGATGTTTCGATGCCCGAGCCTTGCGCACGAGAGCAATGGTGGATCGGACTATTGCTACCACTGCGGCATCGACATGTGCGATCAAGGTGGAGTCAACGGGCAATGCCCAAGCCTAAAACGCCAGTACGACACGTTGGTCAAGGAAGGCAAGATCGCGCCATTTCCTGACATCGCCGCCTCTCCTGCGCCTGTGCGTTGCTTCGAGTTCTGGCGCGGCGACGTGATGGCCTACGTGCATCGGCTGGGAGAAGGCCGTGGCTGAGCAACTTCCAATCGTGAGTCATCAGTGGAGCGCGGATTTGGGGGCGACGTGGATTGACTGCGACGAGTGGAGTGCAAAACACCAGGCCAAATTCGCGGGTGTGACCACCCGCGCCCTCACCCCTCTCGCACCAGCTCACTCAGCGCTGGACGAGCTGCGCAGGGAAGTCGAAGCCTTGCGGGCGGATCGGGACAGGCTGGCGTGCGAGCTTGGCTTGGCGCATCGCGCGATCACCAACGCCCTGACGCTCAAGCGACTCGATGATCCCACCATCGACACCGCCCGGGCTTCGACAGACGAAGGGTGGGGCCCCGTTCTACACCCTAAAGGAAACTCCGATGACAACTGAATCTGCATTGCCAGGTGTAAACGTCCTTCTCATGGGCCCCACTGGCACCGGGAAGACCTATTCCATCGGCACCCTCGTCGACACGGGGATCGAGGTCGTCTTCTTCGCCTTCGAAGCGGGCACTGAATCTCTCCGAGGGTACTGGACCGATCGCGGCAAGCCTGTCCCCGCGAACCTCAAGTTCTGCACCATCAAGCAAGCGACCGCGAGCTGGGGAGAAATGGCCGCGAGTGTGAAGCAGGTGAACCAGCTCTCCTACGAAGCTCTCAAAAAGACTACTGATACCTCCAGGAGCAAATATGACCAGTACGAGCAGTTCCTTCGAAACTTCGTGGACGTTACCACTGACGACGGCGAGAAACTGGGAGCGGTTGACTCCTGGGGAACAAACCGTGCTATCGTCATTGACGGCCTCACAGGCATGGGAGTTGCAGCAATGTCAGCTGTCGTCGGGGGGAAGTTTGACAAAGATCAAAAAGATTGGGGACTTGCTCAAAACATTCTCGAAGGAACTCTCCGAAGACTCTGCGATGCTTGTCGGTGCCATTTTGTGCTCCTCTCCCACGTGGAAAGAGAACCTGACCCGCTGGGGGGAACGAGCAAGATCACCGTCTCGACCCTTGGAGCAAAGCTAGCTCCGAAGATCCCGCCGATGTTCAGCGATGTGGCGCTGTCGACGCGGCTGGGGAAGGAGTTCTACTGGGATACGGAAAACGCCCTCGCAGACCTCAAGACCCGCAACCTCCCGATCGCGGCGAAGAACCTCCCGAATTTCGGAACGATCATCGAGAAGTGGAAGAGCCGCGGAGGCACTATTTGATTTCACAAATTTCCTGCCGCCGGGACAGGGAATATTTCCAAGCAACTCCCGGCAATTCAACCGTAACCAAGGACGACTAACCATGTCTCAATTCGACGCAAGCACCTTTCTCGACTTCACGACCACCGAAGAATCCGTCAAGCGCCCGCCCATTCCCGTCGGCGACTATCTCGGTGTCATCGGAGAACTTTCAGCCGACGACTGGGTTTCCCAAAAGGACCCCACGAAGTCGGGTAAGAAGTTCATCGTCCCCATTACCCTCGACCTTCCTGAAGACATCTGGACGGCCGCAGGGCTGAACAATGGTCAGCTGATCGTGACCGACACGATGATGCTCGACATCACCCCGCAGGGTTCTCTCGACTACGCGCCAGGGAAGAACGGGAAGCTCCGCAAGTACCGCGAGGCTACCAACAATAACAAGGCGGGTCAACCTTTCAACCCTCGTATGCTGCAAGGGCAAGCGGTCACGGTGAAGATCGGTCACCGCGAGTACCCGGAGGGGAGTGGGGATCTGTTCGAGCAGGTCGCGGGTATCGCGGCTCACCAGTGAGGAGTGGTCATGGCACGCCACAAGATCACGGTGAAGGCCTCGTTCCAGTACTTCCTGGAACCGCAGGACTACGTTGACCAGTTCGCAGAAGAAAACGAGCTGGATGACGAGGCCGAAATCGACCAGGACGCCCTACTCGAATTCGCCTTGGCGAAGTTCACGGAGGAACTGGAGGAGGGAACCATCTCCTGCGACGAAATGGACATGAACATCGACGAAGTCAAGGTCTGACGTCCTTCCAGGGGAGGGCCTTTCGGGGTCCTCCCTTTTTCAACTTCAAAGAGGAGTTTTAATGCACGAATTTCTTCTGGGGCTTATTGCGACGCTCTGTGGGATCGCCGGGACCTGCTTTTACTTTAGTCGCCAATACGGCAAGATGTCCGAGGAGTGGGGAAGGATCAGCCAAGCATGGAATGAGATTGGGCAAGAATGGGAAACTATTTACAAGTTCAAAAAGGAGAAACTGTGAACTTTCTTGAATACCAAGCGGCCGCCTTCCGCACCGCCCCTCAAAACCAATCCCAGCTCGAAGGGCTCGTCCATGCCTGCGAGGGGTTCTTCACCGAGGGAGGGGAATGCATGAGCGAGGTGAAGCGGATGCACCAGTACGGGAAGGCCCTCACCCCGGAGATCCATGCTCACCTTGTCGAAGAGGTAGGGGACCTAATGTGGTATGTGGCGCTGGCCGCGGAACACCTAGGAGTTTCGATGCACTCGATCGCGAAGCAGAACATTGAGAAGTTGGCAAAGCGCTTCCCTGATAAGTTCTCGGGAGAGGCGGCCGAGGCACGGGCGGACAAGGGTGGTGTGAGCCACCGGGAGAGCTGAAGTGAAGCTCGTCCCCGAACACCTCATCACCGTAGCGGACAACCGCCAGCGCAAAGAGTTCGACGAGGGGAAGATGCAGGAACTTAAGTCCTCGATTGAGGAACGAGGGCTGCTCTCCCCCATCGTCGTCCGGAAGCACATTTCCGGAGGCTACGAACTTGTGGCAGGCGAGCGGCGTCTCCGCTCCCTCCGCGAAATCTACGACTTCGGCGGCAGCGTCAAGTTCGAGGGGATGCGCATCGAAGATCGCACTGTCCCCATTGTCAACCTCGGAGACCTCCCTGCCCTCGAGGCGAAGGAATTGGAACTCGAAGAGAACATCCGGCGGAGCGACCTCACCTGGCAAGAGCGTGTCGCTGCGGAGGCCGAGTTGATGCAGCTCCGCTCCGAGAAGGCCGCTCGTGACGGCCAACCCGCCCCGAAGCCGATCGACCTTGCGGAGGAACTCCGAGGGAAGTCGACGATCGGTGCAGCGAACTCCGTCCGCGAATCCCTCATCCTCGCCAACAACCTCCACCGCCCCGAAGTCAAGAACGCGAAGACCCAGACCGAAGCTTTCAAGGCGATGAAGAGGGTCGAGGAGGCGGAACGGAATGCCGCGGTCGCCGCGAAGATGGGAAAGGAGCACCTCAGTGGCCAACACCGCCTTGTTCAAGCTAACTGTGTTGACTGGATGGCATCGCAGCCCGCATGCTCTTTCGATGTTATCTGTTCCGATCCGCCGTATGGGATGGGTGCAGATGAATTCGGCGACGGGGGAGGTAGAACTGGCGGGTCGACGGGCGATCACTTCTATGATGACAGTACCGAAAGCTGGTTGGAACTCATGGCTGCCGCCATCCCGGAGATTAGCCGTCTGGCCAAGCAGGATGCCCATCTGTACCTATTCTGCGACTTCGACAAGTTTCACGGCCTCAAGAAGTTTGTCGAGACGAACGGCTGGAAAGTCTTTCGCACCCCGCTGATCTGGTTCAAGCCCTCCGCCTTCCGTGCCCCATGGCCGGAGAAGGGGCCGCAGCGGAAGTACGAGTGCATTCTCTACGCCGTGCGCGGAGAACTCAAATCCACCATCCTCGCTGGAGACGTAATCCAGTGCCCTCCCGATGAAAACCTCGGACACCCGGCTCAAAAACCAGTTCCGCTTATTGCAGAGCTGCTTCGTCGATCCGTTCGTCCCGGAATGGCTGTGCTCGATCCGTTCTGCGGTAGTGGCCCCATCTTCGAAGCTGGCCATTCCCTCTCTGCAATTGTCACCGGTGTCGAGCAAGACCCCACCGCCTGCGGAATCGCCGCCGGTCGCCTCGCAAAGCTTTCCGGAGTGACTACCCACCTGGAAATTAAGTCATGAACCCCGACCTCCTCCGCCTCACCCCCGGCATCGCCGCAGTCTTCACCGACGCCGGTTTCACCGTCAACGTGACCGAAGTTGACAACACCCTCGCAGTGACCGTCTCCCGTGGGGATTACACCGAGACCCGCAATTTCGTCTACCCCGCGGTCAACCGTGACCTCTCGATCCCCCTCCAAGCCTGGAAGGTTTCCCTCATTTCCTCGAACGCAGGAGCTTGACATGCAAGCCATCATCCTCGATACCGAAACCACGGACAAGGAACCTTCCACCTGTGAAGTCGTCGAATCCGCCTTTCGGGAGTTCCGTTTTGACCCCTCCGACCCCATCAACCCAGCCGTCCGCCGCCTATACGGCTATACCGGAGAGTTGAAGTGGGGCGCAATGGCCGCCCATCACATCCTCCCCGAAGAGGTTGCGGGGCTGCCGACGTTCACCAAGGACTCCTTTTGCCACGACGTCGGTGCCATCCCCTTCTGGATTGGCCACAACATCGACTTCGACTGGGTCGCTGTCGGAAGCCCCCGGGCGCCTCGTCGCATCTGTACCCTCGCGATGGCCAGGGACCTCTGGCCCAACCTTGACTCGCACACCCTGACCGCTCTCGTCTACTTCACCCAAGGGGCATCGAAGGAAACCCGAGAGCGCCTCCGCTCCGCCCACTCCGCCACCGCCGATGTGATCTTCTGCGAGGAGATCCTCCGCGTCATGATTGCGGAGAAGGGGATCACCTCCTTCGAAGACCTTTATGCCTATTCCGAAGAGGCCCGCATCCCCAAGATCATGACGTTTGGGAAGTTCCGCGGGGAGCCCGTTACGAATGTCGATCGGGGGTATGCCAACTGGTACCGCCGGCAAGAGAACCCCGATTCGTACCTGTTGGAGGCGTTCCGTAGGTGCGGGCTGATTTGAACGTACACAATGCGAGGGTTATGTACGTACAGAACATCGGCGGCGAAAATTTGGGGTACACCCTCACGCCCCGTGCCCAATACGGGAATCGCCTCAGAATGACCCCATTCCGGCCCGGCGCGGGGCATTGTCGATTGATATTTTGCGCCCCCGAAACCGGGGGAAGGACATACGTAAATGGCCTACTCCAGATTCAATTGTGCCGGCTGCGGCAAGCTGAAAGAGGTGTGCGGTTCCAAGGTCGTGATGACCCCGATGGGGAAGTCCCGCATATGCGAGCCGTGCAAACTGTTGCGGGAGCGTCAACAAAAGAGGGAGGCTCAACATGGCCCGAATGGGTGAAGGGAGGCCTGACGCTGATATCATGCTAGTGGGGGAAGCCTGGGGAGAAACGGAAGAACGTTCCGGCATTCCCTTCTCCGGCGACTCTGGCCAAGAACTCAATAGGATGCTACAGGAAGCAGGTATCCTGAGGAATGAATGCTATGTCACTAATGTCATCAATGCTAGGCCGCCACGCAACGACATTACAGCGTGGATACCCGAGGACAAGAAGTCCATCACCGGGAGGATGGTGCTCCGACAAGGGAAGTGGGTTGACCCAATCGTCGCCGACGGACTCGAAATGCTGGCCAAGGAAATATCCCTGGTCAAGCCGAAAGTTATTGTTGCTCTCGGTGGAACAGCTCTCTGGGCTCTCACTGGCAACGAGTCAATTGTCAAGTGGAGGGGTTCCCTATTACAAGGCCCTGCAAATTGCACTGTCATCCCTACCTACCACCCCGCCGCCGTCCTTAGGATGCGGGAGTGGAGAGCCGTCGCCGTCCTCGACCTCAAGCGGGCTTGCAAGGAACTCCGAAGAGGCCCAACACCAAAACCAGATTGGAAGTTCGTTATTCGGCCAGGATTTAGTCAGGTCCTATCTACGCTTTCGTTTCTTCAATCCAAAGTTGTAGAGGCCCCGACATGGATCGATTTGGACTTGGAGACGAAAGCCTCCCATATCTCATGCTGTGGACTCTCGTGGTCGAAGACAGAGGCAATCTGCATTCCCTTTATGATCCCGGAAGACCGCGAGGGATACTGGCTGTTGGAGGAAGAAGCCGCTATCTTGAGGGCCTTGTACCGACTGCTAACCCACCCCAACAGTTGGGTCCGGGGTCAAAACCTGTTGTACGACTGCCAATATACGCACCGCCGATGGGGCTTTATTCCGAACGTGAAGCAGGACACTATGATTTCACAGCACGTCCTGTGGGCTGGTTTACCGAAGTCTTTAGCATTCCAAGCTTCAATGTATGCGGAGTGGTATCAGAATTGGAAGCCGGATAAAGAGACGTGGAAAGAGGGAGGTTAACATGCAAGCCAACAAACATGAAACCCAAGAGGACCTTTGGGCCTACAATTGCCGCGATTGCACCTACACCCGAGAAGTAGGAGAAGCCGAAGCCAAGGCTCTAACCGAGCGCCAACTCGCCTCCGTCGACTCCTTCCAGCAAGCTCTCTTCTTCCCCGTCCTCGACTGCATGATTCGCGGAGTCCGGATCGACCTCAAGGAGAAGGCGAGGTTGTCGACCTACCTCCAGGGGGAGATTGACCGGCGACAGACGTGGCTGGATCGTGTCTGCGGGCACCCCCTGAACGTCAACTCCTCCAACCAGATGAAGGCGTTCTTCTATGACGACCTGGGCCTCCCGATCAACTGGAAGCGAACCCCTGGCGGAAAGGTCGCCACCCTCGACGACGCGGCGATCGAGAATCTCAAGGGCAAGGAACTCATCACCCGCCCCATCTTCCGGAAGATCCAGGAGCTTCGGGCGATCAAGAAGATGAAGTCGGATTGGGCGGAGATGCGGCTGGACGAGGACCTCCGCGCTCGCACTTCCTACAACATCTGTGGGACAAAGTCGTTCCGCTTTTCCAGCTCCGAGAATGCATTCGGCACCGGCCGCAATCTCCAGAACGTGACGAACAAGAAGGGGGATGACGAGAGCGATATCGACCTCGACCTCCCTGACGTCCGTACCATGTTCATCCCGGACGAGGGGTATGAGTGGTTCGACGTCGACCTTTCAAAGGCCGACCTCCGCACCGTTGTGTGGGAGTCGAATTGCACCGAAATGAAGGCGATGCTGGCCGAGGGCCGCGACCCCTACATTGAGACTGCCCGGGAGTTCCATCGTGACCCGACCATCAAGAAGTTCAATCCAGACGGTACGCTCAACAAGAAGTACGATGATTTCAAGAAGTTTGGCCATGGCACGCATTTCCTGGGAACTCCCCAGGGGCTGGCACAGCGGATCGGACTCACCGTGCATGAAGCGGCTCGCACGCAAGCGTGGTATTTTGGCAAGTATCCTGCTATCAAAAAGTGGCAAGAGGCTTTTTGCGAAGAAGTACGCCGCACACATCGTGTTCAGAACCGCTTTGGTTATACGTTCGACTTCTTTGGGCGCATTGACGACTCAACCTTTCGTGAAGCGATTGCCTGGGTACCGCAGTCGACGACGGGGTGTGTCATTAATCGGATTTGGATGAACCTCTGGAACAACCACCGCGACCTCATCCAAGTTCTCATGCAGGTCCACGACTCCCTCGATGGTCAGTTCTTCATCACTGACCGTGCACGCGCGATTGCCGCGCTCGAGGACGCCGGCCGCGTTGTAGTTCCCTACGAAGAGCCCCTGATCATCCCGATCGGGATCAAAACCTCTACCAAGTCCTGGGGCGAATGTGCCTAGACGTCTTGAAAGTTGGCTCGACTCCTATGTCCAATACGCATCAATCTCCGAAGCGCCGAAAATCTTCCACTTTTGGGCAGGGGTCTCGGCCGTTGCTGGTGCTCTTCGACGACATGTCTGGTTCGACCAAGTCAAGTTCCAATGGTTCCCCTCGTTCTTTATTGTTTTCGTTGCCCCTCCAGGGATCGCTACGAAGTCAACCACTGCCGATGGATCGATGGATCTTTTGCGCGAAGTTCCAGGTATCCATTTCGGCCCTGATGAGGTCACATGGCAATCCCTCGTAACTACGTTTGCAGCTTCCGCGGAGTCTTTTCGTATCGGCGACGACTGGTACCCGCAGTCTCCCATAACCATTCTTGCCTCGGAGTTCGGGATGTATATGGACTTCAAGGACACGAAGATGGTGAACCTCCACATCACCTTGTGGGATGGGCGGAAGCGGTTCGAGAAGCAAACAAAAGGCTCCGGGAACGATATGGTGGAGGCCCCCTGGATCAATCTCATTGCGTGTACCACGCCGCAGTGGATCGCCTCAAACATGGACGCGAATACCATTGGTGGAGGTTTCACTTCGCGCTGCATTTTCGTCTACGGGGATAAGAAGGAGCGTCCCATCGCCTACCTCAAGAATCAGGCGCAATTCGACTATACCTCTCTCCGTGCCGACCTGATCCACGACCTTGAGTGGATGGCGACAAACCTCTTCGGCGAGTACCGCCTCGACCCGGAAGCAGAAGCCTGGGGGGAGGCGTGGTACGCCCATCTCTGGGAAACCACCTATTCCCTTGACAACCAGGATTGGGTGAATAATTATCTCGCGCGGAAGCAAGCCCATCTCCACAAGCTCGCGATGGTGATCGCTGCCTCGAAGCGCGACGAACCCGTCATTACCTTCAACGACATCCAGATAGCCAACACAATGCTCTGTTCCACCGAGGACTCTGCCCACTTCGTCTTTTCGAAGGTCGGGAAGTCGGAAGAGGTGCAGCAAGCTTCAAAAATCTTGGAGTTCATCCAGAAGAAAGGGGAAGTGGAATACAAGGAGCTTTTCCGCTTCTCGCAATCCTACTTCCCCGATGCGAAGGCTTTCGCCGGTATTCTATCGTCGTTTACTCAAGGTGGACAGGTCGCCCTCGTCTCCGGCCCCCACGGGATGATGGTGAAGTACATCGGCGGTTAAGCCTTCGGGAGCTTCGTAGCGAGATATTGGACCGCTGCGATGAGTTCCGGGACGCACTTGGACCAATCAACTCCCTGGGGGACGATGATCTCTTCCCCTGTCTCCGTCGTTCTTACCTCGTCTTTCTCTCCTACAACGGCGGAAGGTTTGACGGCTTGCAGTTCGTGTGCAAGGGCTCCCACATCCGCGGCCCCAGAGGCTTTCCACTGAAAAGTCTTGATGGGCCACGACATCACGGCGGCAAGAGCGGCCTCGCCATCCACCGGAGTGGCGCCTTCTTTCAGCCGATAGTCCGACGAGGTGGTAAAAGCTGTCGCGCTGCCGGTGGTGCTGATGCTCCCCACCTGTCCGTTGTTGTTGTAGAAGACAGCGTGCAACCGCGCTCCGACATTGTTGACGAAGCTCTGCAACTTCGCCGTCGTGGTTCCGTCGGCTTCGGGGTTTACCTGCCACCCGTTGTTCCCTGCGGTGATAACCCCTCCATACCACTTCGGTCCGGTAGTGTTGTTCCCGATAGCACTTCCAAAGAGTTGATCGCCCAAGGCACCATAGGCATTGACGAACCCCGTGGAATCGCGGTTCGTTGCGCTTGTAAGCCCGGCATTGAACCCGCCATAGTCCGCCCCATTACCCTTCGACACGTTCCCAATCATCGTTACTTCGGTGTTACCGGAGCTGAAGTTGATGCCGGTGCCGACGTTGTTACGGGATTGGTTGCCGGAGAGGGTCACTCCGGCAGAGGTTCCCGTGTTGATGCCATTACCACTGCAATACGTCACCGTATTTCCAGAGATGAGGATGTCTGAAGTCGCAGTGTCAATGTGGATGCCGTGGACGTCTTGGCTGAAAACGGTATTCCCGGAGACAGTGATCTCCTGCAGAGCTCCGGTAATCGTGCCCGCGGTTCCGCTTTCGGAAGCAATAGTCCCGGGAGTCGTTGACAAGTTATAGGTCCCCGTCCCACCCGTTCCGGTCCCGAACGAAGAGATCGTTGTCCCCGCTGCCACCCCCGGCATCGTCACGGTCATGCCGACAGTAAATACCCCCGAAACGGCCGTCACGGTCAAAACACTTGTCGCGGTAGACCCGGTGAAGATCACAGCAGCCGGGGCGGCGTACCCCAGCATAATGCCATACTGCCCATCGGCAATCGTGTTCCCGGTGACTGTGCAGCGCTTTGGGAAGACCCCGGAATTGGGATGAAGCAGTAGGCTAATCCCGTACTGGTTTCCGATGACGAAGTTCCCTGCGATTGTCGCATTGATCGCCCCCGCGGCGTCAATCCCAGGCGCGAACCAGTTCCCAGCAACCTTTTGCCGGTCGACCACATTCCCTGTCACGCTCATGTTGAGGGTATTGGTCAGCCCAATCCCCGAGTCGTAGGAGTTCAGCACTACATTGTTCGCGATTACGCAGTCGGAGCTGCCTGTCGTAATCGTCATCCCGTCCCACATACGAGTCGTGTTGATGGTATTCCCGATGAACTTGCAGCGAACCGCGGAGAAGATCAACCAGCCAAAGGACCCAGCGTTGTAGACGGTAACTCCACGAATAGCAGAGTCCGTCAGCCCAGTGAGCTTAAGTCCGCACCCACCGCCAACCGTTTGGTTACTGCAGTCGATGTAGAAGTCTCGCAGCAACACGTTGCTCAAGGACGTTCCGATAATGAAGTCGCTCGTACCCGCCTTCACGACGAACTTTGAAGCTGCTCCTGCTACCCCAACAAGACATACGCCAGAGCGCCAGATCAACTGTCCACAAAGGTAACTGCCCGGCGGGAGGAACAGCTGCAGAGAAGAGTTGATAGCCAGCTGCATCGCAGCTGTATCGTCCGTGACACCGTCGCCCACTACCCCGAAGTCTTTCACCGAAACATAGTCGGCTGCCCTCTGGGCAGGGGTCCTGACAATGGCTCCGGTGATGAGCGAGGTGAGTTTATAGACCGCCGCATTTACATCGTTTAGCCAAGCGGCTGTGATGTTGGTGACGCGCGAGATGAAGTTAGTGTCGGCCATAGTTTAATCCGTTACGGTTGGATCGAAAGCAGGAGAAATGAAGTCGGCAATCGCACAGTCAGCTACCGCATAATCTGCAATAGCTGTCACCCCTTCCGGGTCGCAGACGTAGACGAAGTTGTAGGTAGCAGTCTGGACAAACGGTGGGAGCTGATTGTCGGCAACAGGGCGAACGAAATCTTGAGGTTGGCGCTGTTCGTTGTGCTCCGGGCAACGCCACAACCCTTGCCAGTTCCGGACGAGGTCTCCGCCCTTGCGCTTGCGCCCGCACATGGAGCACTGAGCATTCCAATTACCCAGGTCGAGAAAGTCGGCGCGGCCGCGAACGGGTTTAGTCATACTTCATCCCCTTTGCATAGCCGTGGGCTTGGAGCTTCGGCAGCTGGCCTTCGAGGCGGCAGCCGATGTCGGTGCGGAACATGCGGTTGGAGGGCCAGTCGATCTTCCACACACGGTTGTAGCACTCTTCCCGTGCCGCCTCCACTGTATCCCCAACCCCGGTGACAGTGAAAGGAATGTGACCTGCGGTGCAACAAGTCTCTTCTTCCACCACCTTATCCCCTTTCATCACCGGTGCCTTCTTCTTCATGATCCACTGCGGCCAAATGTGAGGCTCCATAGCCGGTGTAATCCCCGTGATCGGGTGACCAGATACCTCCTCAGGACACCACTTGAAGTTGGGGAAGTCACCGTGAGCCATAACGACTCCCACGGCAATCTTTCCCTCTCGGACACGAAGGGTATCCTTACCATCCCACAAGTCGTAGAGTCGTTCCGCTTCGTCCCCGACGTGGAGGGCGCTCTCAATGTTGTACCCGGGCCAGCCGAAACGCATTGTGAACTCCAGCGGCCAAGCTTTGTTGCCCACGATGATACAGTTGACGTCCACGTTCCCCACATACCCTGTTCCATGAAGGTAATCCTCCATCGGAGCCAAGACCTCGTCGAAGAGTTGGGACTTCTTGACATAACGAATCGTCGTCCCCATCTCTCCCGTGTTTTGCCCCAGTCCCTCGTTCATGAACTTCTTTTCCTCGAACACCTCGCGCTTCCACTGGCTGAACCCCCCCGGACCGAACCAAGCCGCGACCGCCATCTCCACTCCCTTCACCTTCTCTTGGAGCATCAACTTCCCCTTCATCTTGCCGAGGCGCTTGCACTGCTGGAGGCGGAAGATCATGTCGGCGGGAGACTTGGCTACGAAGCTCAAGGACTTGTCTTCGACACCACCCCAGGCTTTACATACGTACGTAATGCCGGTCTTATGTACGTGAGCAATAGCTTCGTCGATCGTGTCAAACACTTCGTAGGGGAGGGTGTCAACGCCGACGAGACGGAGGGCGGAGTCCCCCAACGCCCGGTCGAGTTCGAGGGCCGCTGCCTTCTTGTTCGACCCGATGATCGGGAAGCCTTTTTCGTAGTAGGGTTCGAGGTCATCTCCGTACATCGAGTTCCCGGTCATGACGATCAGGTCGGCCCACTTCATCGAGGTCTTCCACTCTCTCACTTGGTTGACATAGCCCTTCCCCGCGAGCTGCGACTCGCCTGTGGTCCGCGGAGGCTGAAAGATCCGGACATCATGACCCCGGGCCTGCGCGCGGATCGCGAATGGCACTCCATCTTGACTTGTGTCAATCACCAGAATCTTCATCTTCCACCTCCCCACTTTGCAGGTCGCAATCGTTCCACACCCAGTCCTCGAGGTCCGTCTGCGCACGCAGCTCGTCCTCTAGCACTTCTGCCCTAGTGTCTACCGGTTCCATGGATCGCCTTCTTTCCGAATAGATACCAACGGAGAGCATCGGAGGGGTTGTGGCCAAGTCCCACAACTGTGGTCAAGCGGTCGAAACAGATCCAACGGCTTAGTTGACTCAGCCAAATGATCCGGGGTTTCATTTCCGCTTCTCCCGCGCTTTCTTCCGCCGCTGCTCTTCGCGGTCTTTCTTTTTCTGCTCCGCGGTCTTGCCGTAGATCGGAACACCAGCGAACCCCGCGAACATACTTCCTGCTCCGCCTTGATCCGCTTGCTGGGCAGAGATAGGGAGGAAGTTCTTGGCGAGGTGGGGGAGACGTTCCTTCATCGGGGCCATCCGCCCCTTCGCAGAGAGGTAATCAACCTTGAGCGCCTGCTCAGTTGCCTCCCGAGGAATCATCCCCAACTTGTTGATCGCCTGTTGTGCGGGCTTCGTCAACCAGTGCACCGGTTCCATTGTATGCTTTGACCACTGCATGTGCCTCTCCCCTTTCGGGTCCATATCCAAGACCGTGGGATCCTTGTTATCCCAGAGGTGGTGACCGCTCATTGTGTAGTTGATGGCATCGCCTACCACGAGGTAGTACATGGCGGCGCGGATAAGATACTGTTGGTGCAACCCTGCAAGCGTGGTGGGGCGGAGGAAGTCCGGCTTCCCTCCAAACGCTTTAACCGCAGCTCGAGTAGTGGAGATAGTCCAGTCGGGGGCGAACATCATGATGCCGAGCACGCGGCGAGCACCAGGGTTGAGCATCGCCTGTCCCAGTTGCCGTCCGAGATAGCTCTTCGAATCCTCGGCCACCCGACGCCAGTTCAATCCCCCAAACAGATCGTTGGTGTAGCTCGCTGCAATCCTTGCCGCTTGATCCGACGTCAGTGCCTTCGTCGGATCCTTCTGCATCTTCTTCGCGGCGTTGTCGGTGAGCTCTTGGAGCTTGTCCGCGAACACATTGAGCTTCATCCCCGCGTGCAACCGCGCCCACATGTAGGTATCGAGCTTCTTGTTGACTTCGATGAGGCCCTTGACCGGAAGCCCCGCGTGCGGGATCATCTTGCCCAGTCCCTCTTGCACCGACGTCATCGCGGAGTAGAAGCTGTTCCCGGCGTCCTCCACCCCCGCACCCTCTCCTTCAAGAGAGTATTTCAGCCCTCCCTCAGCCGCTCTCTCAACCAGCGGCGAAGCACTCCCCTTCTTGAGTTCCTCAAGGTACATGTTGGTCGCAGGCTGGAACATCCCCCTCCAGTTCCTCGCCACATTACCCGGGATCTTGGTGAGCTTTGTTCCCCCAACCATCGCGTCGGTCAATGCCTTCGCGTGGAACAGCGAGAAGCCCACGGCCGCCCTCTTCGAGGTGTCAGACACCCCTTGCAGGATCTTCATCGCCGCACCGGGGGAGCTTACATCGTAAAGCATCTTAAGGCTCGGAGCGATATCGGGGTGTACCCTCAGCTCCTGCATCGCCGGGTTGTTAATGCTCTGGTAAGAGTGCGGGGCATCCTCTGCCTTTATCACCAGCCCCATATTCGTCCCTGGTACCTTCTCGTTCTTCAACGCTCGGGTGAACACCGAGTTCGCGATCGATCGGCTCATGGAGTTCCCATAGATCCCCATGATCGCAGAGATATCCTCGGTCAATGGAGTGAGCCCCTGGGCCTTCCCCGCCTCGATTGTTGGCACCGACCGCTCTTCCGCAAACCGATTATGCACCCCCATCCCAGGAGCACCCGTCCCCCGATCCATCCACTTCTCAAACAGCCCCTTGTTCTTCGACCAGTCCCAGAGGTGGGTTACGTAATTCTCCCGGGCGGAAGTCAACACCCCTTCGAGACTCGCCACCTCCCCGATCCCCGTGAAGTAATCTTTGACAATGTGCGCGGCTTTGATTTGGTTGGGGTTGAGTTTGGTCAGATCCCCTGCCTCAATAGCGTGGGTAATCTTCTCTCTCCCCGCCTTACTCGGCTCCAACTCTTCCACCTTCTTCTGCAGAGCCCAGACGTCGTTGGCAGCGAGCTTCACATACTTCTCGTGAGCATCCGCCAGCTCATTAATCTTAATCCGGGTGTCTTCGGCGGCGAACTTCTTCATTGTGTTGACGAAGCCGCGGACCGGGAAAGCAGCAGCAGCGAGGGCTCCGGCCCCTCCCATGATAGCCCCCTCTGCTTGGTTCTCGTCGTCGAAGTACGCACCGGCCCAGGCACCCAGCCCTACCGCGGTGAGCCTTGCCAGCAGTTTCGGATCAATCGATCCCGCCTCTCGGCTGAAACGCCCGTGGATCTGCTTGGTGTCGTAAACCACATATTCATGACTACCATCAGAATGCTTAATGTCAACACCATCAAATCCTTTCTTCTTCAACAGCCCTTCGAAGCCGTAGTCCCCAATAGCATCTCGCAGTTCAGGGTCAGCCTTTAGATCTTCCAGCGTAGCGGGGTTTTTCATCTTCAGATAGGCAGGACGAACATTGCCCCCGGAACCTTCAGCGTAAGTATCTGCCGCCTTGGGATTGTCTGTGAAGTAGAAACCGTCACCCCAATCGCCGTGCCCATCTCCACTTCCAATCTCGTCTTCGGAAAACTTATCGAATTGTTCTTGCGTCCCGTGGAAGACTTGCTTAGGCTCTCCCTTATCGGTAGCAATCTTAGTTCCCTGTGCCCACTTTCGGATGAACTCTGGTACACCCAGTTCGATTGATCCCCGTTGAGAGTTCTTGTATCCACGAGCCTTGGCAAAAGCTTGCTGGTCCAGAATCTTTCCCTGTTCATCGACGATGGGTTTATCTAGAGGCTTATCCATCAGCCCCTTCAGAGCAACCCTCTCATCCGCGGTGAGGTCGAACCTCCTCCCGTTGCTCGCCTTATCCAGCGCCCTCTCAAGTGCCGTCGGCTTAGGCAGTTCTTTCCCCATCTCTGGCGCCTTCTCTTCCAGAGTCCCCTTGATCGGATCGAAGGTCAGATCCTTGGGGCTCACCAGTTTCGTCTTCGCTGCCGACGCCTCAACCGCCGCAGCAGCTCCCTCTCCCGCCATCTCCACTGGAGCTTGCGGTTCTTTCGCCTCTTGCGCCGTTTGGTAAGTCTTTGCCCGCTCCACCTCCGGAGCCGACTTCATCGCGTCCAAGGTAACATTAGGAGTTCTCTGCGCCAACTTCGTCAGACCCTCCTTAAGTCCTTTCCCACCCGCCAGAGCCATGGCCGCGCGGAACACGGACTTCACGTCATCGGAGTTAATTGCTCCCCCGGTCTTCAAAGCAACCTCATCCCCACTCGAACTCACCAGATCTTCGGCCTTCCCCATCAACTTGTCGATGTCCGATGGCTCTCCATCCCCGCCAATCCCTGCCCACTTCAGCACCTTGTGCAGAGGACTCCCTGCCTTATCCATTATCGCGTCGTAGGCTTGCGTCCCCGCGGCCGAGATTTGTTTGTGGGTCTGCCCCGGCTCCATCTGCCGCCCTGCCCGCACTAGTGCATCCTCCCCGCTCGCAATCACCATCCCTGGAGTAGCCAACGCCATGTCGGCGGCCGACTCAAGGTTCTTCACATTCTTCTGGGCTTGCCCCTTGAAGTTGAAGAGGTCGTGCCAATCGAACGGAGGTTCATATCCCGGTTGCGTTTTGGGATCTACCTTTGCAGACGCAGCCTTCCCTCCCGTCGGGAAGTCAGGGATAGCATCTGCCCCTCCTTCTGAAGGGAACGCAGGGATGTCATTCATTGTCGTCACCCTCGGGGTCTTCGCCGTCGGAGCTACCCCCGCCACCACTAGGAGCTTCCGCCTTCGGCGCGGACTTGCCTACCAGTTGCCATCCATCCTTCGTCCACCTAGCCGTTTTGTCTCCCTGCTTATAGAGTTGGCCGGGGACAAGGTCAGACTTTTTGCCGCTAGTGGGGAGGGACACCGGCGCGTTGAACTTCGCCGGAACATTAGGAGAAAGATAATTATGTTGCCCCGGAGTGATACTCCCATTCATCTTCGCCGTGAGGGCCGCTTGTCGCAGTGCCTCATCCGCGCTCAGCGCCGAGTTCTTCCTCCGCAGCATCTTTGCTTCGGATGCGATAGAGAAGGCAGCAGCATCCCGCTCATCCCCTTCCAATCCAGTATCTCCAATCAACTTATCCGCGGCCGACACTTCCGCTTTCCCCGGCGCTCCAATATCCTTCCCTCCCGCCTTGGAAAGCCTCTGCTCCCGCTGTTGCGAAACCCGAAGCCGCTCCAGCGCCACCCCATCCCGAACCGCGCGGCTCTTGATTTCCGAAGCAACATTCGTAATCGTCGCCTGCACCGCTTTACCCCGCAGTTCTACCTGCGCCTTTTGGTAGGCGGTCATAGCCGCTCCCTGCAACGCCTTGACCGTATCGGGATCGTAGGGGATACTCTTAAACGGACTCTCCTGCCCCGTCTCCTTCTCGAAGAGGGTGTTGGCGTTCTGCCAGCTCTCTTGATCCTTTACCCCACTCAACAGTTCGGTGGCACGCTTAAACTGGTCCCCTTGCATCTTGACCTTGGCGGCAGCCTCGCGAACCTGCGCCGCCCGAGCAGTAGCTTCGTGAGCCCTCGCTTGGGCCGCTTGTTGTGCCAGTGCCGCGGCCTTAACAGGACTCCCTGCCTTCGCCCACATGTCTGACTGTCCCAGGAGAAGATCGGAAATCGACCCCGCCCCACCAGCTCCCGGAGGCATCCCCGCCTGCTGTGCCATCATCGCAGCCACCTTCTTTTCGGCCGCCGTCTCTGATTCAACCCTATCCGCCAGCGCTGTAGTATACCGCGTGTTCGCAGCCTTCTGCGCCAGCTCCACTGGAAGTGTCCGTTCGTTTTGCCGATACGTTTGGTCTTGGAGGATCGGCGCCATGAACTCCTGACCGATGCCGCTCATGGCTTATTCCCCGTTCCACCCCACCCTGCCATGTTGCCGATGCCCGCGGTCAACAGACCAAGACTCGACATGGTGTTGGAGAGACCTGCTTGTTGTTGTGCGAGATTCCCCGAGTACGCATCCGCACCGTACTTACTCAGGGCCTGCATCATGTTGCCCGAGCCTTGGTATCCCTGTGCTGCCATCGATCGTTGCACCGCTTGCAGTCCTGCCTTCGACATCGCTCCACTCGTCGCACCCTTTTGCAACTTCCTGCTCTGCTCCATTCCATAGAGGCTCGAGAGAACTTGCATAGCGCCGAGACCGTTCTTTGCGGTGCCGAGATTAAGGCCGAAACCACCACCTCCCGAACTGCCACCCCCCAGAAGGCTTGAGAGGAACGACCCGCCAGAGTTCCCTCCTTCCGCCATCCCAATGCCCGCGGTGTCCGCCCCAAGCCCCGACATCCCACCTGCGGTAGCTCCTACATCCCCAGCCGCTCCCGGAACGGCATCGGCAAAGAGGTTGATGGAGCCCGCATCCGCAGCTCCAGCTCCAGCACCAGCTCCCGCTTCAGCTCCCGCGCCAGCTGCGCCCGCTGCTCCTGCCTCTCCAGCTCCCGCACCGCCTCCAAGCGCGCTCGCACCTGCCCCAGCCGCCATCATGGCAATGAGGCTCTCCAGTGGGTGGCTGTTTGAATAATCGTACGCTTGCCCCGCGGGCTTGAACACCTTGCTAACAGTGTTATCCGTGAGCCATTGCATTGGCTGCTTCATCGGGTTGATCGAATTGGCGAGCTTGTCCACGCCACCGAAAACCTCACCAACAAGTCCACCGCACATATCAATCTCCAAGAGTAAAGATGCTTCCGACACGGGTCAGCCCGCACCGTTCGAAGAGACGTTCAGCTTTCGCCGCGTCACCGCCAAAACCGTTACTCAGTACCACGTCCCTCGCTCCCCGCCTTTTTGCTTCCTGAATAAAGCAGTTGACGAGAGCGGGGGCAGCAGACCCTCCTCGATGCTCTGGCACCACGTACAGATAATGTTCCGTCGCCACGATCGACGAGGTGAAGGGGAGAACTTCCCCACAAACCCCAATTGCCATTCCCGACAATACACCGAAGCTGAACGCCCCGAAAGCCAGCGATTTTTCGTTCGCCAAGATATCACTTGCGTGGAAGAATAGCTTGTCGGTGTCCACCCCCAGCCGGGCAAAGCGACTCTCCGCAATCATCTTGCGGGCGAGCGTCATCAACTCTCCCGTCGTCACATTCCCCTGGAGGGGTTTGATTTCCAGTTCATAGCTCATCGCGGCACCTTTACCATATTTGGGACGACCGTATAGGTCACCTTAAGTTTATCCCCAGGGGAGAGATGGTACATCCCCGCCGTCAGACCAACGTCCTGAAACGTTGCCCCTCTCCCAAACTCGATCTTTGATACCGTCCCTCCCTGCACAATCACGTCCTCGTCGAAGCCATCGGAGTTGGTGTAGGTATAGGGAGAGGCTCCCGGGGTAATCGTCGCAATAGCCCCGGTGTTGCGGAAGGGAATGCTATTAAGCTGCGTCGAAGTAAGGTGATAGAACTGTCCACTCCCACCCCCTTGCAATCCCAGCAGTGAGTTGTGCTGAATCGTATTCGACAACCCTCCATTACTCAGCGTCAAGAACCAACTCAACCACGTAGGGTTGAATTGGAACTTCCCAGTCCTCTTGTCAACTTCGACAGGGTCTTGGTAAGTGGGGACTGGTTGGAAGGCCATTAGTGGTTACTCGCTGCTGTCATGGGCTGGAGAGCCTTGACGCGGAGAAACGTGTTGTCGGTGTTAGTGATGTTGTAGGCTCTCTTGCGGTACGAACTTCCGTCCTGGATTGTCACACGCCCCTGGTTCAAGTTAACCGTCTGCGGAGTCGTAAAGGTTTGGTAGTCGTCATCGCTCCAAGAGATATTGATGTTGGTGTTGATCTCATCTGCGACTACGTCAACCGTCCCCGTCGTCTTCGTTGTCCGCATCCCTCCATCGAAATTGGGGGTGAACAACGAAAAGGTGAAATTCACTCCGTCATCCTGGAACGTCTGCGCATCCAAGGTATACAGCTTCCCATTCGACTCATGCTGCAGCACTGGCTGGGCGCTCGAGTTGTAGGTCGCCGACACAATAGGAATATAGTTCCCATTCGGGTCAGTCCAAATATACCACAGTCCACTTGTGAGATCGAAGGCCAACGTCAGATTACTATTCTTGATCGTAACCACGTAGTAGCGGTGCCCAGCCACTTTTGCAGACCACGCGTAGACCACACTGAAATCAAGGGGGGCGAGTAGCCGTTCCACAGGAGGAGTTGAAATACTCTCCCCATGGACCTTCGACATGAACATGACTTGGATGTCCCCTTCCGTCGTAGTCCCCACCCAGGCCAGATCATCTCCGCATCGAACAACGGACTCTGCTGAACGAGCACCCACCCCAAGCTTCGAACCCTGAACAGCGCCAAGTGGTGATCCCGTCCCATTGCCCGCATCGTAGAAGACTTCCGTCTCCGTCGACTTGATTGCGATGATGTAGACGAGCTGCTTTGCCAAGCATTGCGGGGCGTCGGGCTCGATCTGCACGAGGAGGGTGTTGAGGGGGTCCCAAGTCGTAGGGTCATTGAAGTCATCTCCATTGATGGATGAGGTAGGGGTGAAGATGTACGTCGTCCCATCCAGGTACGCGCATCCCCTCACCGTCGTCGCTGGGTAGTTGACATCCGTCACCTGTACCAACCCCGCCCCATCGTCGTAGTTATACGCCTTCGCTTTGTTCTTGAGGAAGAGCTTCGGAGTCGCCCCAAGGCACGAAGTGAAGGTGTAGGAACTGGTTGTATCCACAGCGCCCTTATCCACTCCATTCTTGTAGAGGTGCCCGTTGAAGACGGAGTAGATATCTCCCTTCCAATTGAACACTCCTAGCCCAGTTCCCGCAGCCACTGTCGAAGAGTACTTCAACCCTGGTCGCTTATAAACCCACACCTCTTCTTTGCTCTCTCCCTGCCCCTTCTCGGCAAACCCGTTGTAGAGACGGGAGTCTTTAAGGATACTCTGATCCCGATTGGAGATTGGAGAAAAGATCGGGAGAACTACGGAACGTGCGTCAGTCACCGGAACCTCCCGCCTGCGTACTGGATTCGAGAGTCGGGAGCAAAGAACGTTGGGGCGTCTTCCACATCCCAATCCTCGAGAGCAGTCCGATACGCCCCTGCTCGTTGGGCGCAGCGGTCTTGAATCTCTTTCGGCTGGTTGGTTGCCAACTCATCCGCGAGAGCCCAGCGAAGAGCAATAGTCCACTCAGGCGGGAAGTCAACGTTGTTCAAGATAGAGGAGACATTGCTCGCGGCAATCCTCGTGATGAGGTGAGCCGTGCCAGTCGCCGCTGTCGCGTCGGGAGTGTTGTAAAAGTTGACGTACAGGAAGGCCAGTTGCTTATCCGGAAAGAACGAGTTGAGGGAACCTAGAACATTGGTCTGGCTCAACCTCGTCCACTCATCCCGCGAGAGGATAGTCAGCGGCTGCCGGCTTTGCGTACTGGTCAGGTAGTATGCCTGAAACACCGACAGGGGCTTTGTCATGTTGACGTCCCCTCCTGGCCCCATCGAGTACGTCGTCTGCCCCGCAACCAGTGTCACCGGGATGTCTTCGTTGAGCCACAACTTCAATCCTTGGGTAGCCCAGAGGTTGATGATATCGTTCAGCCGATCCATTCCACGGTTGTACTGATCCGAAGAGGGGGTTCCTCCCAGCGTCAAAATCCCCGCGTCCTCGAACGCCTTAGTAACAACATACTGCGCCGTGCTCATTTCACCCCCCCAGAGGCAACATACAGTTTCACAATCCAGGCAAAGAGCGCTGCCGCTACCCCTGCCACAGCCCACTTGCCAAACTTCGCAAACTGCTTATCCAACCACCTATCCACTGCGAAGGCGAACAGATCAGACAACTCTTCCTTATCATGCTCCTTCAGCATCCGCGAAAGCAGTGGGTCAAGATCGTCAGGCATGAAATTCTCCGAGGTTGGGTTACGGAAAGATGGTAGCGGGGACGGTGATGAATGTCAAACCGTAGGTGCTATCGAGCAATAACTGTCTGCCGGCTGCTGTAAGCTCCGCCGGGTCCGAAGTCGAGAACCAGTTGCTGTTAGCCTTCAAACAAGCCGCGTAGTAAATGGTGGTAGTATTAGTGGCGTTCACCGGGTCATCCCACGCCCAATACTTCCACCCCAGCCTACAGGCAAACGATACAGAAACTGTTTCGAGAGTCTGCGCGGTCGAGATAGATCCGGACGCGGCATTCTGGTTAGCCGGGCCAAACTCTCCAATGCAGTAAGGAATCCCCGAAGAGGTTGAGGCAGTGGCAAGCGCCTGAGCAGTCGCCGCCAACCACCCCGCGGGGTAACTGCCATAGACATGCAATTCAACAAGGATGTTCTGTTGGGGATCGGCAGACTGAATCGCGGCGGCATGATTGATGATGGTCCAGGCTCTCCCGGCCGACGGCGCGTCCTGCCCACTCCCAGGAGCATCCAGCACAATCGTACCCTTATAGCCGGCCGTGCGCAGCATCTGCACCATGGTGATATTGGTGTCGCGCCAGGTGACATCCGTCATCGTGGTGTTGCCGAGCGTGCCCTGATCCACGTCAACTTGGTAGGTCCCATTATGGCCAGTGCCTGTGAGGAACTGAACTACCTTACACGGTGTGACCCCAGTCCCATTGATCCGCTGATTGAGGTACACACTAGCCGAACTCGAAGGGACCGTCATCGTAGTCCCTGAGAACGAGGCCGTGTAGGTTCCTGCGGACGCTCCCCATTCGTTGATGATGTTGAGCAGCATCCACCGTTCATAGGGGCCGAAGTTTGAGTAGTTATCAACCCACACCTGAGCCGCGGCTACGGCGAAGTCCGGAGCGGTCTGCCCGGTCGTACCGTTACTGTACACAACGTTCTGCGGAGTCGCAATGTTGTTCGTCGTGCTTGTAGTGTACGTACCCTCTTTCCCCGGAATCCCGCTCGGGTTAGTGTTAGTCAACTGTGCTTTGATGACCGTGGTCGAAGACACCCCTGTCGAAATAAATCCGCCTCCCGCCCCCGAGCTGAACGCCGCGGCACACCCAATCACCCCCGAGTTCATCGCAGTGACCGTCATTGTTGTGCCAGAGAACGACGCTTGAAAGTTCGCCCGCACATAGGGGATTACCAGCTGGGGCACAACACTGTGCGAGATCATTGCGTCAACAAGGGGCTGATTTACCGTCGCCCAGTTCTGGGAGGTATCCACAAACAGGCGGTGGATGTTAGCCTCCGCGTTGAACAACCCAGTATCATTCCCCGGGCGGTTGCAATCCCAGTGCAATCGGTTAATCCCCCGACCATCAAAGCGATGACCGTTCGCATCGTACAGCGCTCCGCTCTTTGTGAAGAACCCAACCCCAGTGCTCGCCGCTGGGCGGGTAGCTGTGGCCGCTCTAGCCGCCACCTGATCCACGCACGCCGCAGGGGCCAAGGACAAATACGAATAAACATTGCAACTGAACTGCGAACCTCCCAACAAAGTCGGGTCACCGAAGTTACTCACACCCCCCGTATACGTCCCGGGGGCTACGGTCGTCTCGATGTAGAATGTCGGGTTCGGCCCAAGAGGGCAGACTAGCCGCACAATGCACACAGTCAGGATTGTAATCGTGGTAGCTTCCGTCGCGATGAAGTTCGTTCCCGAGGTGGGGCTAGCCTTTGTCAGCACGCCCGTTTGGGCAATAACTTGACTCGACGCCGCGAACTCTTGACTCCGATAAGTGCCAAAGGGAGTGATTACTGCTACACTGGGAAACCCACCGACGTCGCTAGCCCCACCCCGTGCACTTGTAAGACTTGGCGTGTAGGTCGCCCCTGTCGCCCCAGGGATCAGCACCGGCCCCGATCCCGTATTCCAATACCATTGCTGCCCAGTCACTGGCCCTGCGTACCCGGGGGTAGTGTAATTCAGCGGCTGCCCAATCACCGGGGTCGCCAAGATCAACGGGGTGAAGCTCGGCCCCGCCGGCTGAGCGGAGGGGAATCCGGTGGCGCTGAGGCAGACTGGCATCGGTTAAAGCAGCGCTTGCCCCAGAAGAGTATCGCTCGATCCGGACGTTCCGAAGGTCGCCAACGAAGCAATACCTTCCCCGGAGGTAGCCCATGACCACGTCGCCGACTGCGTTCCAGTGCTCGTCACCTCTTTGTAGGAGAACTCCAGTCCTGCATAAGTATTGGTGTCCTGCAGCACTGCCAACGAAGTATACCCCGTCGGAGGATCGGTGATCCCGATGTTCGAGTTGCTGGCCACAAAGTCCGCTGCTACCCCAACCACTACCAATTCTGTCGCCTGATTCGTAGTGGCACTCGTAACCGTCACCGTCGTACCGTTTGCTACATTATTCGTAGCCGTGATGTCCAACGCTCCCGATGTCGCGTACCCCGAGAACTCCGCAATAAGAGTTTGGGCCCGGGTAGAGTTGGGGAAGGTCACATTGACCGTGTTGGTCCCAGACGCTGCATCCTGCCGATAGAAGATGGACATTCCAGTTGCCCATCCACTGTTGCCGATCGCTGTGATACCGGCAGGATTCCTCGCCGTTAACCATCCCGCCGCGATCGCAGTCGAGTCCAATGAGGGCCCTGTCGTCCCCCCGTTCACATCCCAGCTAATGAACAGCACCAGCAGGTTGTGAAGGGTCGCCCCAGTAATACTGGACGACGCCGAGGTTACCCCCAAAAAGCCTGTGAGAGTATTCTTTTGTACGAAGCTCATGGGTAGGTCGCTCCCCGTTGGTACGCGCCGCGATCAATCTGACCGCTGATAGTTTTCAGGAGGAAGTCGTAAGGAGTGCTCAGCAAAGGGGTAGTGCCCGAGTCCACGCAGGGACTGGTCGCTTGCAGCGTAAAATCCTTTGTAGCAGCATTGGTGAACTGCGGGTCACCTGTCGCTCCTGTCGTGTCATTGGAGGGCTTACTCCCCGCAATCCCATTCACGTCGTACCACTGGTTATAGCCGAAGGTGTCCGTGCCGCCGTTGGTCACGACCCAAGTGTACGTCCCCGGGTAACCATTAATTTGGCAGAAGATGTTGTTCCGCGTATCCGTCGACGCGGGGGACGATCCTACAATCCCCTGGTTCCACCAGCAAGGGCGGCTCGTCACCACCCTCGCCCAGCCGTAGAAAGTGTTGTTCCAATTCTTCACCCCTGCAGCAACCGTCACCGCTCCCGTCGAAACGTTATAACCAGCCTCCCCCGACGCCACCACAACGTTGTTGAAGTCGATTCGACTCTGCGTATTATCCGAGACATTCAGCCCATGCTTGTTGGTGTTCTCTATCCAGTTGTTATGCACCGAGATGTTTTGAATGGCCCCGGAGGCCTGAGAGTTAAACGTCTGGACTCCATTACCGGCAGTAATCGTATTGATGCAGTTCAAGAAAACCACAACTCCATTTGCGCACACCAGCGAACCGTCAATGTACATTCCGTGGTTCTGATTCGCCGACACGACTCCTCGAATATCATGGATGTAGTTACCCAAGTACATCACATCAGTACCGTTGCCAGCGATGCCTGCAGCGTTGGTGATGTTCGAAGCATTACTAACCCACGGCCACGACAAATCGCAGTTCACAATCCGCCAATCGTTCCCGCTCGACTCCAGATTGATAGGAGCGCCATCCCGAGCAGCATTCGCCGACGAAACGATCTTGACGTTGGAGATGTGGATCGACCTTCCCCATCCTTGCTGACCATCATACGGATTCGTCTCTTGTGCCCGGGCAGTATCGTTCCCGTTGAAGCCTCCCCCGCCGTTCCCTCCTCCATCGATTGCGGGGTTGAGCGTGACCAGTGCCGGGGAGTTCGCTCCCGCTGCCCCGGGATACCTCGTATAGCAGATTGGGCCAGAGTTAGTGGCCCCCGTTTCCAACGTGCCCCCAATACGGAAGAGCCCCACGGCAAATCCACTAAGACCTGCCGTGCTGGTACTCCCGCCCAAATCGATAACATGCGTTCCGGGCTTCATGCCGTTCGTCTGCCCCGCCCCGGTGGCACACAAAAACGCCCCGCCGAAGCCGGTGGAGATCTGAAGATCCTTGAGCGGCGAACCGATAGTCCCTGGGTTTGCGTTGTTCCCGTTCGCCCTGTCTACAAAGATGATCGCACCGGGGTTAGGAGTGAACGTGAGAGAGTTCGCCGACCCGTCCATCTTAACGGCGAAGTTCTTATAGTTCCCACTCCCGTCCGTGGGGTTAGAAGGGTGCACTCCCCCCACTGTCAGATCAATCTTCAGCGCTACTCCGAGCGTCGGGCTCCCCAGGGCCCCCACCTGGAACGTGATCCCCTTCGCCCCCCAGGTCTCATACACCCCCTGCCCAGGACCGCCCGACCCTGCCCCCATCATGTTAAACATGCAACGGTAGTTGTCTACCTCCACTCCCCCAATGGTGATGTGGTTGGTGACTCCATAATCCGCAAAGTTCCCGAGGTTGAATCCATACAGGGTCACGTAGCAACCCTTATTATTCTCCCCTCCCGTAATCGGGCCTGCCCGGAAGTCGGTGAAGAGGATCACGGGAGCACTGCCCCCACCACCGCCACCTCCCCCACCACCCCCTCCCACAATAGGGATGATCGGGAATCCTCCGCTGGAAAAGCTGATTGGCATTTAGAACCCAATCCGATTAGAAGCCAGGATGCTGATCGACAGGGTGTTCATGACCTCTGCGACCCCCGGTGGAGGGAGACGATCCCCCAGATCCATCGACCCCGTCAACACCCGAAGGCTCATGGGGTACGTCGGTCCCTTTGGCACAGGCCAATCCACGTTGCAGAAGGGTTGCGCATTCGGCTGCGGCAGCACCTGGAAGTTCGGGTACTGTGGGAAGCGGAAGACGCGGAAACGATCCGGCAATTGCGGATTCGGTTGGTCGTAGCTCCCTGCCACCCCGGCCGGAATAGCGGGGGGAAGAGTCGTCGACAGCGCCACATTGGGCGTGACATACGGCTGCTGCGGCGGCAAGGACGACCGCGTGTTGACGAAGTCGAACCCCGTGACCGGGGTCGTGATCGGCGTCGTCTGGAAATTGAACCACGTCCGCAGGTCGTTAGACCACCGCGGCGGAGTGGGATTTTGAAACAATGGCGGGAAGATAGGTTGAACTACCACCACCGCCGTTAGCAGGGCGATATTGGAACCCCTCCACGGTTGGGCGTTGGCCGCCGCAGAAGGGTTCGCTCGCTCAATGCGAGTGATCAGAGGGTCACGCAGTATGGTTGCCATGATACTCGCCTACGTTCGACTTAGAACGGTTCGTAGATGATGTGGCCGCCCATCAGGCCGGGGGTGCCACCAGTGAATGCCGAGAGGGAAACCTCTCCCAGCGACGCGGTATTGCCGATGGTGGTGATCTCTTCCCCAGGCGCCGCCAGCCACCGCACCAGCCCACCAAACGCGTTGAACGAGAGGTTCAGCAGGTGGAGGGTAGACGAACGCTGCGGCTTGGTGGTCGCGGTATTCCCGACGACCGGCGGGGCGGCGAGAGCTGCCGTGGAGGCGTCCATCGCTGCATCCGTCTGGCCCGTACCGGACGAAACGGTCACCGCAATCGTGCTGTCGCGGGCGAGCAGCATGAAGGTGGGAGCAGACGAACCTGCTTGCCCTCCCATGAAGATTTCGAGAATGTTGATCCGTTGGGTGGACGAACCACCTTGAATCACACCGAAGTACGTGGCATCGACCAGATTGGTCGTGTCCGCCGTCGCGGTGGGGGTGAAGGTCGTGAGACCCAAAACACGCTTGGCCATAACAGGCTCCTAATAAGGTGAAAGGATGATTCCGGAAGGCGTACGACCGACGGCCGCTGCCTCTTGCGCTTCCTCAACGATTTGCTTGAATGTGCGGCATTTTCCTCCGTTGAGCGCTCGAACAGCTCCACAGCCATCACAGATGTAATGGTCACACCCAGTGCAATAGGCTCTTTCCCTGTTGCGCAAGGGGTTGACGATCATGACCTGTTGACAGTGGGAACACGTGATGGTTGCACACTCAGTCGTTCGGCCTGTCATACCGTTCGACGAGAAGAGCCAACCTTCATGAGAGCGCTTCGAGTGCATGGCAATTCCTCAGTACAGAGCGAGAATGCTGCTTGCGGTCGTACCGCTGGAAAGGATCTTGTCCACCTGGACAGGAAGGATTCCAACGGGGACGGCAGTGAAAGTGACTGTGTTGCCGGTAGTGTTGTACGGGACCGCTTGGTCGATCATACGAACAGTGATGTTCCCCGAGACACCCACATACAGACCCCGAGTCACCGGGATAACAGTGTTGTCGTTGGGCACCACCACTACCGCATCATGCGCGGGGACGGTTGCGTCTGCGCTTCGATTTGCCATATTAACTCCTCTGCTTCGAAAAATCGAGAGCGAGTGTGAAGTACAAGGGGCGGGTCACTGCCGCGGTAGGGGAGGCATAAACAAGGACATTCCCCGTCTTTCCTTCCCCCACCGTATTCTGCAACCCGTTGACGGAGTCGAAGTCCAACCGCCCTCGGCCGTTGAGAGGGAGGAACACGTGCGGCTCCTCCCCCTCCACGTCCTTATCCCAGGCGAGCAGGACCTCAAGCTTGTCGGAGAGGGCATAGCTAACAGCGTCGAGGCGAAGGCCGCTGGCATGGAAGTCCTTCACCGCGATGAGGGTCTGCCAATCCAATCCTCCCCCATCCACAACGCCGTTCACTTGGACGTGAACGTTCTTGGAACCAGGGTCGGTCCCACTGAGAGCTTTTGCCCAAACCGAAGCCATGGGGGACTCCTTACTGGATCAGACCGATAGAGCCGGCAGTAGCAGCGTAGTAGTTGGCGAGCCAATACGCTCCCGCGGCCGTGAAGGGGGCGGTGCCGGAAAGAATCCCTACTCGATTGTCACTGATTACTCCCGTCGAGCCCGACAGCAACACAAGAGCTTTGGTGCTCGAGGCCGTCTGGTTTACGATAGTGTTGCCCGAGATCAACGCCCCCGTCATCGCAGTAGTGATGTTGTTGATCGCCCCCAGCGAAGTCGTATACGCCCCAATGAACTTGTTGTTCAAGATCTGGATGCAATCCCCTCCGATGATCTGGAGGACGTTGGTCGTACCCGCGTCCGTCGTACCCCGGAACTGATTACCTGCCACCACGAGACGATCCGCTGCCGCGCTGGTGGTGAGGAACACGCCCACCTGGTTCGTCGCGCTTGCCGTGATGCAGTCACAGTTGAGCAGCTGGAAGTCCGCCGCCGTGACCGAGATGGGGGAGACAATCGCATCAAACCCCGTACCATCCAGCACGAAGTTCACCATCGCCATCTGCGCGGCGGTGACTGTCATCTGGGCCGTGGTGGCCGTATTGAAGGTGATCGTCGGACGAGAGTTCCCTTGGCCGAGGCCGATGATCGACACGCCCGCCACGTTGAGGGCAAGGCCAGCCGCTCCGCTCACCGTTTCCGTGTGGCCGGGCTTAACATAGATCACATCCCCTCGATTGGCGACGCACTGCAGCAACGCCCCGGCGATAGTGGCCTTGGGAGAGCCAAACGTTCCCGGGTTGCCGTCCGCGCCCGCACTCCCTTGCGGCGCCAAAGCACTTCCGTTGTAGACCCAGAACGTACGCCCCGGGTTAGTGATTTCTACCGGCATCCCCCTGATAAGCACGCCATCGGCGAACCCGTAGGGGAAGCTGGACATTTGGGGACCTGCACCAATAGACATGGTATAACTCCTAGTAGGAAGACAGTTTGAAGAAAGGGGTGTACGTGAACAACGTTACCATTATCCACGTACACCAAAAGCTGGGCCCACTCCGACAGCAAACCCAGCGGAGACAACTTACGGTCCGTTGCTTCCGAAGATGCCGCGGGCATCCACGCAGTTCACGCTGAACCGCATGTAGGCCAAGGCCAGCGCATTGCGCGTCGGGAAGTCGTTGTCCTGCCGGAAGTCAGGGCGATTGCGCCACAGCATCATCATCCCCTCCGGGCAGTTCGTCCGTGCGAACCACGCGTTGGGCGAGGTGAAGTAGTGGTTCATCTTGATGCCACCAGGGTACGCGTTCGTCGCCTTGAGAACGTTGATCGCGTTGTTCGAGGTGGCGGACTGCAGCACCGACTTCATGATGCGATTGGCGTTATACCAGTTCGCCGTCGCAACGTGCAGGGTCGTGGGCATCAGGTTGATGCGCAGGCCTCGATCGTTTTGGACGTTCATGATCTGGATGCTCATGTCCTCCAGACTCGACTCCGAGAGGTCAGCCGCGGGGCTGAGAGCGTTAGAGAACGTTCCCCCAGTTGCGTTGACGTGCGCAGTCGAGACCAACGCCGCCCCATCCCACGTCGTGAAGTACGTGGTGACGAAAGCGTTGTTGTAGAGGAACGCACAGACGTTCTCGATGGTCTGGCGCATGGAGAAGGCATTCGCCTTCGCCCGACGCGTTCCGACTTCCTCGTAGAGGTTATCTTCCATCTCTTCGTACGTGACCTGGTAGCCCAGGCTGTACGCGATGTGCACCATCGTGGTGATGCCGCCCTGGACTTCGGAGTCGTAGGTGCCCGGCTGACCTTCCGGCTTGATCGGGGCGAGCCCGAAGCCGGTGAGTCCGACGAACTTCTCGTACGCCTTGTCCGAGTCACCGACCTCGTAGAGGTCCGTATACTCTTCCGGGTGCTCGCTATAGACTTGCCCCCACGTGGCCTTGATCCCCGGCCAGAGGAGCGAAGGATGGGAGCCCGTATTGATTACGCCGCCTGCCATGATGTTTCTCCTTTAAACGCCGGTGGTGCCAGCTTTGAAGTTGTGGTTGTTGACGCGTGCGAGCCATTTCGCATACGTCCCGAAGGCGTTGTCTGCCTTCTGCGAGAGCCGGAGGAGTTGCATCTGGTAGGTGCTCGTCGTGGCCTTGGAGTTGTTGTCCAACAGCCAGCCGGAGGCGTAACCGTTGTTCGTACCAGCGAGCAGGTTGATGTTGGTGCCGAGGTCGGTGGTGGCGAGAGCCGTACCGGCCCCACCTTCCTGAACCTCGTAGATGATGAAGGGATCGTCGGCGACCAGGAGGTAGATGGTGGCCGTGCGCGTCCCGGCAGGGACGACCACAGCACCGAACTGCGGACCGCCTGCACCCACAGCACCGCCGTAGACATTCCCCGAAGGGACGAGGCCTACGACCGCCCCGAGCAGGGCGTTACCGGCGCCCGCAGTCGCTAGGACAACATTGGGGACGCCGTTGGCATCACCACTGCCGCCAAGGGCAACCGGGTCGCCGATAGCGTAGGCGTTGGTGGTGTCGCCGACTAGGAGGGAATAGACCGTTGCCTGCCCATTCCACTTCGCGCCGTTCAGATACGAATGGGGAGAAAGCCCCATCGGCTTGTTGGCATTTGCCATTTCAAAATCTCCGTAGGTTAACGGCGCGAGCTAGCGACTAGCGCTTCTTCGCCCCGTTCTTGGGGTAGAAAAGATGTTGCCCTTCCTTCATGTACCGCTTGTTCCGATCGGGGTCGCCTTCGGCTCCCAGCTGACCAGCACGAAGCTGCACTGCGATTTCCTCGTTGCGGTCCGTCTTCATCTTCATGTGCCGCTCATGGATCTCCAGGGGGATCTTCATGAGATAGAGACGTTCCTCATCTTCGTCACCACTGGCACCGGCCGACACGGAGACTCGGGAACCGAGGTCAGTCGACCCATCTCCCGTCCGATCATTCGCGATGCCGCTGTCCACAATCTCCACCTCGTCGTGGTCGACGAAGGTGTAGCCGGAGCGCAGTGCCCTCGAAACGTTCTTCCCCAGGTGCCAGTACATATAATACCCAGGGAGTTCCGGCACCGCCAACTTGAGGAAGGGTAGGTCCATCGGCGCGTAGTCGACGTCCTGGGCAGCCTTCGCAAGCGGGTTGGCCGGGTTGATTTCCTTCGCGGCCTGCGCCACGTCTTTGACAGTTCCCTTGCTGATTTCCATGATTACCTCTGCGACGCGAAGTAAGTCTCCGCGTAATGTTTTTGCCACTCGGCTTCGGTCTTGAAAGCCTTACCAGATTCACCGACGAACTTCTTTGCCTGGGCGCGACAAGCTTCCTTCGCCTCTTGAGGGAGGGCAGCGAAGGTCTTGGCTCCACCGCTGGAACCTCCCCCTTGCCCTGTCCCTTCCCATCCACCACCACCGCCTTCAGACTTTGCCATCCGCTGCGCAGGGGCCTTGTTCAAGATCGCCTCGGCTTGTACCTTGGCCTCTTCTAAAAGGGCTCCTGCCCTAAGCGAGGTCGTCGCCATCAGATCCTCTGCGATGCCCATGAACAGGGCCGTCTTCCGCTTGTCCTTTCCCAACCATTCATCATTGGCCTGACCGAACTCGAGTGCCCAGGGTTCGTACTGCGGAGCCGGAGCTGCCGGAGGAGACCCTGCCGTGGCGGGTGCCGGCGCCTTCGCCGCTGCCGCCAAGTCATCGCGGGCTTGGTCGATTTCCTCTTCCAGGTCCGCCGCCAAATCGTGATTGCCTTCGCGAATCGCTTCGCGCTTTTCCTTCTTCAGGTCCGCAAGCTTTTCCTTGACCTGCCGCTCGATCTGCTCCGCTTGGTGCTTTAGCAGATCTTTGGTCGTCTGCTCCTGCTTCGTGAGCGTCCCCTTCAGCTCCGCCAGCTGCCTCGTCGCTTCCGCGAGTTGGTCGGTCAGCTTTTGGTTCTGCGCCCGGACGATGGGGATGATCTCCTTCCCCCTCCTCACGTACTCGTCGGCATCCTTCCACAGCTCCGGGTCACCCCTCCACTGCTCCTTCGGAGCCCACCCCATGCGTTTCGCTTCAGCTTCGATCGGACCGCGGTCAACTTCGCCGCTGGTGCTTTCCCCTTCTCGGTCAGCCATTGCCTTGCTCCTTGATGCGGATGAAGACGTCCCGGTCGTTGATCGCACGGTACTGCTTACCATCCAGTCCCTTGACGAGCGACCCGCTCATCTTAGCGACCATCACAACGTCCCCAGGTTTCGCTCGCGGCTCCGGCTCATCCGGCCAGCAGCACGGTCCCACCTCAACCACTTCAACCCGCATCTGCAGCATATGCGCTTCCGCCACGGTACTGTCGAGAACCTGGATCAAACCCTTTTGGATCTCCAGTTCTGCCGGCCTCACCAGCACGCATCGACCACGAGGTTCCAGTCCACTGTCATTCATCATTCATTCCTTGGTTAATTTCCTGGGCAGTCAGTTCAAGGATGTCCTTGATCAGCTGCCCTCTACCGATAGCACTTGAGTTGAGTTGGAGAGTCCTGTCGCCTTCGGGGGCAGTGAAACTCCCTGCCACCCAATGTTCGAAAGTCATCGCCAACTGTTTCGTCAAGTACTTCCTGAAGGTCTTCGTCGTCGGATGTTCCTTCCACGAGGACCATTCTTCCTCAGTCACCACCTCCAGCGGAAGCGGGCTGTTTCTCAATTGCTCGTCGGTCATTGTCAATCTCCGCTGCCTTAAGGACGGAGTCAATGTGGTGCTTGATGTTCTCGTTGCGGAGTTTCAGCATCCCGATCATCGACTCAATGAGGGCGATTTGATGCCCTTCCTGTTCGCTCTGGGCTTGCGCCGCGAGCGCTTCAGCCTGCGCAATCAGCTTGATGATCTCCGCTTGGTTCAGCTTTTGCTGTTCCTGCATCTCCATCGTGAACTCTTGCTGCGCCTGCTGGAGTTCCAGTTTCTTCATCTCCATCTTCATCTGCTCAACCTGAACCTTCGGGTTGGGGAGAGGCGGGACCTTGTCGGGCCCGGGGTAGAGAATAGCGGAGCCTTCGAGCTTCATCGCCTCGTGGAGATTGCGCTCGGCAGCTTCGATCGAGTAACCGGGCACCATCCTCGCCCTCTCCGATATCATCAAGGCCAGTTGAATCCTCATCTCCTCAGAGACGACGTTGGGGTCAGCGGCGGGGACGATTTGACTCGGGTCTCCGAGGAAGTCTTCGCGGGAAATCTTCCCGCCATCCCCGAAGTTCTTTTCAATAGGGAGATACCGCCCGTTGAGGATGTAGAGCTTCGAGAACTCTTCCTTCATGCAGCGCCAGACGCGCTTGAACAGCGCCGAGTAGATCTTCATCCCTTGCGCAACCATCGTCTGGGAGGTTTGCGCCGGGGTGTTCTGACCGGGGTTCTCTCCCGCCAGCATGTCTGTGGAGCCGCTGATCCGCTGGGTATAGTTCACCAGGAACCCGAGGACTTGGAACAGGACATTGCTTGGCTCCCGCACAGGGAGGGGGAAGATACTCTTTTGCAGATCGTCCCCGGTACAGTCAACTCGGTTCCACCCGAACTGGGTGAAGGTGTACTGGCCACCGCGGAACTTAACTCCTCGCGCGAGGAACCCGCCGGCGGTGTTAGCCAGGGTTCCTGCATCCACCAGCTGGTTAAGGATCGTATTGACCGCTTCGTTGAGCGGCCCCAGCAGCACACCAAACCCCATCCCGTAGACCGAACCATCCGGACTCGGGATCAGCACATACCCTGTGAATTGCTCCGTGGCCTTAATCCGAAGGATTCGATTCCCCACCTTCTCAACGTCCGCCGGATCCTCCCACCTCGCAATGATCCGAGCAACTGACTTCGAGTTCGCTTCGATCGTGATGATGTAGGGCTCTGCATACCCATCACCGTCGGCATCCAGCCAGCAATGCTGTTCCAAAAACGTAAGCGGCGTTGACTCATCCGCGAAGGGAGGGTTCAGCCCCATCCGCCTATCCGCCTCAACCTGCCCTTCCATCTGGGGTGGGGCACTCGGCGACTTGTACCAAGCCTCGTCGAGGAAGTCCCGGAACACTCCCCCCACACACCTCTCGTGGACTTCGTTCCGGTAGAGTTCAATCACATGGGTCTTACGGGCGCAAGTCTCTACACTCTTCGCGTAGTAGTCCATGACCAGCTTCACCGATGGGACCATCTCGGAGACGTTGATCCCTTGCACTGGGACGTAGCGGCTCTTCTTAAAAACACTCCCCACAATCGGGAGTTGGAGCAGCAGACGATCCATCTGCTCTTCCCATGCCTGATCCTCTTCGAGGACTTGGTAAGACATGTAGGCGCCGACCCGAATCGCGCGGGAGTGCTGGGTACCTTGCGGGTCCGAACCAGGCACCCGCGCCTTGACAATGTTCGTCCCCTGAATCAGCGTCGGGTAGGCGCGGGAGTGGAACTCCATCGCCGCAATCGTCACGAGGGGGAAGGCGACGTTCGAGCACCCCGGCCACGGGAAGGACTTTTCCCGCTGCAGTTGCAGGGCGAGATCCATCGCTGCTTGGGTGCGCCGGAGCCACGTCGAGCGGCTCTGCACATCCCGATCATACCCATCCCAGCACCAGTCCCCAATCCTCCTCAAATCGCCTTCGGAGAACCTCGAAGTCAGGTTCGCCTCGTGACAAATCCTGTCATCGAGCTTGATCTGGGTTTCGAGGTGGAGCATCAATAGCCCGTAGTTGTATTGCGTCCGAGGAAGCGACGGGGGTCGTGCTCACGCATATCCCACTCCTCGTCATCCATCACATCGTCGTCTTCGACGTCCGGCATCTCTTCGAACCCAAGGCTCAGCAGCGCGACCGAGTCGAACTGGTCATCCAGCTGCGCTTCCGCATGCTCGGAGAAGGAAAGGATTTCTTCCTGCATAGGGGTATACCAATCCTTGTCGGTATCCCACCTTACCCCACCGCCCTTCATCCGCTTCTGGAAACTCTTGCCGCGGGAGGCCTTGTCCTTGATGGGAGTACGGGCGACGAAGTTGATCCACTCTCCCCTCCGCAGCATCTCTTTCTTGATCGTAGGCCAGAGGGACAACCAGATCTGCCCCGACTCAACCCAGAAGAGATCAGGGTGCCACTTGCGGTTGGTGTCGAACAGGGCGTCGATGATCTCGGAGGAGTCCATCCGTCCCACCGTCTGATCGACAATGTGCAGCAGGTTACCGCGGTCCATCTTCCCGGTCGTGATCGAAGTGCGGTTCGCTTTGTCCGCCTTCGAAATCGCAAAGTCAACGCCCACCCCAAAGATCCCCTCTTCGTCGTGGTCGGACTCCTTCATCGCCTGGAACCAGTCCTTCTTGATGTAGTTTGTCTCGTCATCCCGCGGATCGTTGAGGTACTCTTGGGAGTAACCCACCGCGTCTTGGTCGTCGATGAACTGTTGACGAATCTCCCGCAGGATCTCTTCGTTGCTCATCCCCCGAATAGGATCGCGACGGGCTTCCCAGAGTTGCTGGGAGAAGTCATTGAAGCTTGCGTGGGCGCGGTAGAGCTTCGAGGCCCACGACTTGCTCGTCATCAGGCGGGAAAGCATTGAGTGCTGGTGGAGGATCGTGCCGTGCCACCTGACCCTCGCACCCAGCGAGGCCGCCGGAATCAACGCGCGGTTGACCCACCGACTCAGCTTCCTCCGCCGATCAACCGAAGCGACCTGCTCATCTTCTTCCACGTCATCCATCAAGATCAGATCGGGCCGCTTCCCGTGCCACTTCATCCCGCGGACTCGCTGCTCAACACCACGAGCGATTACACGGAAGCGCCAGCCGTCGCTGCAGAGGACAACGATCTCTCCCTTAGAATCCGTCTCGAGCTTGGTGATCCCAAACTCTGCCCTCAGCTCGTCGTTCTCCCTCAGTTCCTTCGCCATGTCCCCGAGCTGCGTCATCGCAAGCTCTTCCGTCGACGACACAATCAAGACGTGGCGGGAGAAGCGGAAACAGACTGAGGCCAGTCCGAAGTCGTGGGTGAGGGCGGTTGACTTGGCGTGGCCCCGAGGAGCAGCCACGGCCACCAACCGTGTATTGGAGCAATAGAGCTCCCAGCACTCCCGATGGAACGGGGGGGTCGGCTGAGGGTCAGCATACCCCTCGCTGAGGTAGACCCCAGCGAAGTTCTCAACGAGGAGTGCGTCGAGTTTCACGCTCAGCCCCCGGCCAGAGCCTTCTGGATCGCTTCGACCAAGGCTTGGCGACTCAGGTTCTGGGCGGCAGTAACCGTGGCCCACTCAGCCTCTGTCAAGGCCGTCCGACCATCGGCCTGGGCATTCTTGATGATGTTGGAGATCTGGGCGGCACTAGTGACCGAGTTTGTCACGGTGTTGAGGACGTTGGCGAGGACTTCAATCGCGCTTGCGACGTCAGCAGTGTTCACTTGTGGACCCCTTGCGCAGCGAGCATTGCCGCGAGCTGGTTGAGGATGGAAGTGGCGATGGCGAGCTTCCCTTGGGCGGTCGAGGTGTCACCGCCGGCTTCCGCGGCACGAGCAGCCGAGATCGCTGCCGTCGCTTGATCCCCTAGCGCGAGAGCTTGTTGGGCCACCGCCGGCTTCAGTTGCCCCGACGACACCGCAACCGCGGCGGACTGTTCAAGCGCACTCACCTGCCCCTGCGCGTAGGCGAGGCCTTCATCCAGCGACTGCGGGGCAACGACCCCAACCTGGGCACAGGCGGCGATGATCGCCAACGCCATCATTGCGAAAAACTTTCTCATTGCGAATTCCCCTTCGGGATGGTGATGGTAGTGCCATTCTCGGTCGCTGCCGGATCGGCATAGGTGAGATAGTGCGCGGACAGGGCAGCGAGCCCCACCTTGCAAAACTCGACGAGGTCCTCCGCTCCTTGCACGTGATCCACTCGCACGTAGAACCAAATCCCCGCCATCCCGAAGGCAGCGAGGAGTTTGGCCGTGGCTGCGTTGAAGTAGTTGCTCACGGTTGGTACACTCCCGTTTCCATCTGCTCCGCAAGGCGATTAGCCCGTGCAGTAGTTTGCTTCGCCCACAAAGAATCTTTCATCTCTGCGGCAGCTCGGGACCAGTTCTGGTGTTCCACGGCGAGAAGGAACTCGTGGAAACCGTTTACTCCTTCCAGGCCCAACTGAAAGAGCATAGACAGGATCACCGCCTTTCGTTCGTCCTTGAGGAAGGGGTACCAGCTAAAGGCCTTCTCGGCAAGCTGCTCCACCTCGCACATGTCGCTCATCAAGAGGTAGTTGGCCTCACCCGTGGAAATTCCGTGGGTGTCGAGAGCGCGGCCAGTGCCAATGGTGGGGTGCCCTACCACTGTCGTTCCCGGCTTGATGGGGAGGCCGGTGGCATCGTCGTAGACATGCAGCACCGTGCTCTCGTCCCGCCTCAGCATCCTCTCAACCATCACCTCAAGTGGGGTCACTTCCCCTTCCCCTTCGGCTGCGCCATGTTGAACCTCTGCCGCGTCGGCTGCCCCGGACTCGGCGGATTCTCCTTAGGTCCCGGCTTGGCGGGGCACGGATACTTCCCGGCTTTCGACATCGATGACTCCTTGCGAGTTGAGATTGCGGAGGCGCTCCGCACTGCGTTCCAACCAATTGGGTTCACGGGCGGCGGGCGCGGGGGCAACCTTCGCCCCGAACCCTCCCATCCCTACCGCCTTCGCCCCGAGGGCGGCGCACTGGAGGGCGAGCTGCGGATCAACGTTCTGGGCCGGCTCCGAAAGCTTCTCGAGGAGGATCTCCTGGCTCCGTGCCACCATCGCCTCGAAGTTATCCTCGATCGTCGCGAGGAGCACGGGATCGACCATCTCCTGCGCCCGCTCCCTCAACCTCTCGCGGAACGCATTGGAACTCCGGATACGGGAGATCCAACTCTCCGTATACCCGAACATCGCCGCCAGCTCCCACCCCGCGATCGCCGGATTCGCGATCATCGCATCGATCATCGCTTCGTGGCTGTACGCCACCTTCTGCAACGTTCCCACCTCAGGCCTCCGGGGGTTTCTTAAACATCTTCGAGGGAATCGCCGACCTATCCCCGTCCCTCCACCAAATCCAAATCGTCTCATCCCTCTCGAACCAGCACCCGTAGGCGGTATCCTTCCCCGTCGCCGCCACCGCCCCTTTCTCCCCCTCCGGGCACCCCATCTCCTTATTCGTCAGCAGCATCACGAACCCCTGCCCTTCGAAGACCCCCTCAACCCACCCAAGGTCTGCCGGCAGGGCCGCTGCCACCCCAATCGCCAAAATCCCTAGCAGCATGACGGTCTCCTAAGTCCCGATCCCCCACCATACCACCCCTCTTTCTTGGATGTCAACTAAGTGGTGGGGTGGCGGGGGAATTGCTGCACAAAACCGTCTACGTTTGTAATGGGGACGTTACGTACGTATATATCAAACTTGGGCAAGAAAATAGTTCAGCCTCATATATATTTTCACCGCGCGATCTTTTTGCCCCTCCCCCACCCTCGGATAGTCAGGGAGCGCTTTTCCCCCCCCCCCCCC
>Ga0207689_10000258_pt1 | contig 47518 bp, 42 predicted proteins | sample KBSMisM52_FD_184312 | JGI IMG/M metagenome (GOLD analysis project Ga0207689, IMG submission 184312) | Miscanthus rhizosphere microbial communities from Kellogg Biological Station, Michigan, USA - KBS Miscanthus M5-2 (SPAdes) (version 2) | ecosystem: Host-associated > Plants > Roots >...
TGTGATGACGTGCTCCGGTCGCGTCGGCGTGTCGGCCGGCGTCAATCGCGCGGCGACGCGCCCTTCGGGCCTTGGCTCGGCTGCGCCTCGCCCGCCACGCTCATTCGATCACCCGCTCGGCGCGCAGCTCCAGGTCCCGCGGTATCGTCAGCCCAAGCGCGTTCGCCGTGGTTCGATTGATGACGAATTCGAGTATCGTGGGCCGTTCGATGGGTAAATCGCCCGGCTTCGCGCCCTTCATGATCTTGTCGACGTAGAGGGCGGCGCGCCGGTAATGCTCGGCGAGGTTCTGGCCGTAGCTCATGAGGCCGCCCGCCTCGGTCATTTCGCGGTTCGAGAAGATCGTGGGAATCCGGTTCCGGATCGCGAGCTCGGTGATCTTGTTCCGGTGTACGTCAAAGAACGAGTCCGCAGCCACGATCAGGCCTTCCGCGCGGACCCGCGTCATCGCGCCAAACCCGGCGTCGAGCTGGCTCGGCGTGCTCGCTTCGATCGGAGACACTTTCACGCCGCGGGCATAGGCCGCCCCTTGGATCTGCTCCAGAATCAAGCCGCCGCTCGGATTGAGCGGATTGATCAGCACCGCAACGCGGGTCAGCTTCGGCACGGCGGCGTGCAACAGCTCGAGGTGCTTGACGCTGACTTCGGTCACGATGTTGCACAGGCCGGTGATGTTCCCGCCAGGCCGGGGGAGGCTGGCGGCAAACCCCTCGCCGATCGGATCGGAAACAGCGACCATGACGATGGGTATGGTCCTGGTCGCGAGACGAGCGGCCTGCACGCTCAACGTCGTCGCGGCCACGATGACATCGACGTTCAGCCGGACCAGCTCCGCAGCGAGCGGCGGCAGCTGCTCGTATCTTCCGTCCGCGAAACGCCAATGGACGGTGAAGTCGCGTCCTTCGACGAGCCCAAGTTCGCGCATGCCTTCGCGGAACCCGGCATTGACTCTGGTGGACGAGGAATCGGCGGCGAGAAAGCCGATGCGCCAGACTCTGCGTTGCGATTGCGCGAGCGACGTGGCGGGTAATGCCAGGGCCGTGCCGCAGAAAGCGATGCACAACAACGCCCGCCGCTTGCGCGACAGCGGATACGTGGAGCCGTCGTCCATCCTGTGGCCGATTCTCGGAACCGCGTGCTCCCGAATGGGGAGAAACGAGCACCGCCGCCGACATCCGGCGCTGGTGCCAGCGCATCGCTGCCTGCGCGCTCGCATATTAGGTCAATCATCCCTGTTCGCCAAGCATGAATACCGCGCCGTGGTGCGCCTGACAGACGATTTTTCCAGTCGCAGTCAGCACGATCGTGGATCGGATTCCACATTCGCCCAAACGTGAGGTAGCATCGGCGGGGCGGGGTAACATGCATTCCTCGCACCCTGATGAACGTCCCTCTCGTCCGCAACTACCTGCTTGACCTGCAGGAGCGCATTGTCGGGCGTCTCGAAACGATCGAGCGCGCGCAGTTTCGCCGCGATGCCTGGACGCGCGACGAAGGCGGCGGTGGCGTATCGCGGCTGATCGAGCAGGGCAACGTGCTCGAGCGCGGCGGCGTCCTGTTCTCGCACGTCACCGGCGACCAGTTGCCAGGATCGGCGAGCGCGCATCGTCCCGGGATCGAAGGTCGCACCTGGGAGGCCATGGGTCTTTCGCTGGTGCTGCATCCGCGGAATCCCTATGCGCCGACGGTCCACCTCAACGTACGCTTCTTCATTGCGCAAAAGGCGGACGCCGAAGCGATCTGGTGGTTCGGCGGCGGCATGGATCTCACGCCCTACTACGGGTTCACCGAGGACGCCATCCATTTTCATCGAACGTGCCAGGAAGCGCTCGCGACGTTTGGCGCCGACGTGCATCCGCGCTACAAGAAATGGTGCGACGACTACTTCTATCTCAAGCATCGGCAGGAGCCACGCGGCATCGGCGGCATCTTCTACGACGACCTGAACGACGGCGGGTTCGAGCGCTGCTTCGCGTTGACGCAAAGCGTCGGCGATCATTTTCTCGCCGCCTACGCGCCGATCCTCGAGCGCCGCAAGGACATGCCGTTCGGCGCCCGCGAACGCGATTTCCAGTCGTATCGCCGTGGCCGCTATGTCGAATTCAACCTGGTGTGGGATCGCGGAACCCTGTTCGGCCTTCAATCGAACGGGCGCACCGAAGCGATCCTGATGTCGATGCCGCCGGTCGCGCGGTGGCGCTACGAATGGGCGCCGGCTCCCGGCACGCCGGAAGCGCAGCTCTATGAGGAGTTCCTCGTGGTCAAGGATTGGGCACCGAAGGATGAATGACGACGACGCACATCTCGTCGAGACGGGCGTTGCGTCCGCGGTCGTCTTCGCGGGCGAATTGCTCGAGGTTCGCAGCGACCGGGTCCGCCTTCCCGACGGCCAGCAGGCAACGCGCGAGTTCGTCGTGCACCCCGGGGCCGCGCTCGTGGTCCCCGTACTGGCCGACGGACGCCTCGTGCTCGAGCGGCAGTTCCGCTATCCGGTGCGCCGGGTGATGCTCGAGTTCCCCGCAGGGAAGATCGACGCGGGCGAGACGCCGCTTGCAACGGCGCAACGCGAGCTCGTGGAGGAGGTCGGCTATACGGCGACTTCGTGGCGGTCGCTCGGCGTCATCCATCCGGAAGTCGGGTATTCGACGGAGTTCATCGAACTCTTCGAGGCCACCGGCCTTACCCATGTGGGCGCACGGCTCGACTCCGGCGAATTTCTCGAGGTCGTCACGATGACCGAGGACGAGCTGCTCGCGACGTTCGACAGCGGTGGCGTGACCGACGGCAAGACCGTCGCGGCGCTCTTCGCATGGTTGCGGAGGCGATGAGCGTCGCCCGGCGGCTGGTCATCCACGGTCGCGTGCACGGCGTGGGTTATCGCGACGCGGCCGTGCAATCGGCATTCGTCCACCAGGTCGCGGGGTGGGTGCGCAATCGCAACGATGGCACGGTGGAAGCATTCGTGCAGGGCCCGCCGGACGCGGTGGCGCGCTACGTCGAGTGGGCCCGCCGTGGACCCCCGCTTGCGCGCGTGACCGCGGTCGACGTCGTCGACGCCGAGCCCGACCAAGCGCTGCGCCATTTCGAATGGCGCCCGACGGAATGAGGCGGGGCTAGCGGGGGAACACCGACCCGTCGCTGCGCAGGCCGAAGATGTCCTTCCACGCGGCGTAGGTCGCGGCGGCAAGCCATGGCAGCGCCAGGATCAGCGCGATACCGTTCGTCGCCAGACCGATCACCAGCAGCAGGAACGAGATCCCGGCGAGCAGCGCGAACGCGGGAACGTTCATTGCGAATGCGCGCACCGACAGCGAGAAGGAACGACCGATGGCTTCGCCGTCGAACAGCGCCGCCATCGGAACGAATGTGACCGGCAGTGATACCAGCACGCCGGTCGCATAGATCGCGACGATGGCGGTTATGGGGAGGTCGGCGGCGTCCTCGAGAGGGAGCAACAGATTGATGTTCGCGATGTACCACGCCGCGAGGGTTTCGGCGGCGCCGACGGCGAATCCCGCGGCGACCACGGCCAGCTGCGCCCGCAGTGGCGCGGCGAAGACGGCGACGAGATGCGTGACGCGTGGCCGGTCGCCGCGATCGGCGGCCAGGCTTGCGTAAAGAAGACCGGTCGCAAGCAGCGGTGCGACCACGTTGGCGGCGACAAACCCCGCGATCGGCACCGGCGAAAATGCGACGCTGACGACGAGGACCACCAGCGCGATCGCACTGAACGGCCACGGGCCGCGCTTCCACAGCCGCATCGCCTCGGTGAACCATTCGAGCGCGTGCCTGGCCGGCACCGCGCGCGGCACGCGCGATGGCGGTTCCGCGAATGGCGGCTCGGGAGTCACAACGTGTCGAAGGCGGGCGCGCGGGCGCCCTATGTCGCTTCGCCCAGATACGCCTCGCGCACCTTCGGATTGTCCAGCAGTGACGCAGCTTCCCCTTCGAGCGTGATCTCGCCGGACTCCATCACGTAGCCGCGACGGCTGACTTCGAGCGCGAGCTTCGCGTTCTGCTCGATGAGCAGGATCGTGACGCCTTCGCCGGAAATGGTGACGATCGTCTCGAACACCTTCTGCACCATCAGCGGCGCGAGGCCCATCGACGGCTCGTCGAGCAGCAGCAATTTCGGGCGCGACATCATCGCCCGTCCCATGGCGAGCATCTGCTGCTCGCCGCCGGACAGCGTTCCCGCCGTTTGCCGGCGGCGCTCCTTGAGGCGCGGAAACAACTGATAGACGCGCTCGATATCCGCCTTGATGCCGTCGCTGTCGTTCCTGATGTAAGCGCCCATCGCCAGGTTTTCCTCGATGGTCAACGCGCCGAACACGCCGCGACCTTCGGGCACCATCGCGAGACCGCGCTGCACGAGCTGGAACGAGGGCTTGCCGGTGATGTCCTTGCCCGCATAGTGGATCTTGCCCGCCTTGACCGGCAACAGGCCGCAGATGCCTTTGAGGGTCGTGGTCTTTCCGGCACCGTTCGCGCCGATCAGGCACACGAGCTCGCCTTCGCCGACTTCGAGATCGATTCCTTTGACCGCCTGGATGCCGCCATAGGCGACCTGCAGCTTTTGCAAGGCGAGCAGCGGTTCGGCCATGGCCGTCAAGCTCGCCGTCCTTGCAAATGTGGCGCGAGCCCGCAGCGACAGAGCATCGGCCTCCGACGCCGATTCGCGTTTGCTCTCGCCCTTCGGGTTTCGCCGCTCACGTTCGGCCTCCTTGTGCAGGCAGTGTCAAGCCGCTGCGGCAGAGTGTCGGCCTCCGACGCCGATTCGCGTTTGCTCGTCCCCCACGCGCTGCGCGCGCGGGGCCCCACTCGCCGCTCACGTCGTCCCTTTGAGGTTCAACGTCACTTCACCACCGAGATACGCGGCGATCACCTTGGGATCGTTTTGCACCGCGGAGGCCGAGCCTTCGGCGATCTTCTTGCCGTAGTCGAGCACCAGCACGCGGTCGCAGATGCTCATGACGAGCTTCATGTCGTGCTCGATCAGCAGGATCGTCGTGCCGTCGCGACGGATATCCTCGAGCAGCCGCTTGAGCGACGCCGTCTCGGTGGCGTTCATGCCGGCGGCCGGCTCGTCGAGCGCAAGCAGCTTCGGCTCGGTCGCGAGCGCGCGCGCGATCTCGAGCCGGCGCTGGTCGCCGTAGGCGAGATGCTTGGCCAGGCTGTTGGCGCGCTTGGCGACGCCGACGTAGTCGATGAGCTCGTACGCGCGCTTGTGGATCGCCGCCTCCTCGGCACGCGCGCCGGCATTGCGCGAAATGGCGCCCCAGACACCAGCGTTCGTCCTCACGTGACGGCCGATCATCACGTTCTCGAGCGCCGAGAGGTTGCCGAACAGCCGGATATTCTGGAACGTGCGCGCGATGCCGCGCGCCGCGACGTCGTTGGGCTTCAGGTTCGACAGCGGGTCGCCGTCGAACGTGAACTCGCCGCCGTCGGGCAGATAGATTCCGGTCAGCACGTTGAACAGCGACGTCTTGCCCGCGCCGTTGGGGCCGATCAGCCCGTAGATCTCGCCATGATTGATGGTGAACCCGACGTCGGACAGCGCCTGCACGCCGCCGAAGCGCTTGGTGATGCCTTTGGCGACGAGCAGCGCGAGCGTGCTCATGGTTTCGCAGGCGTTTCGAGCTCGCGCTTGCGCACGGCTGACGGCAGGATGCCCGCGGGACGGAACAGCATCATCAGCACCAGCGCGAGGCCGAAGAGCAGCATGCGGATCACCTCGGGGTCGAGCAGTGTCCTGCCGAAGAGCGCCTCCTGCACCGGGGTGACCGTGTAGCGCAGCACTTCCGGGACGAACGACAACAGCACCGCGCCCAGGATGACGCCCCAGATGTTGCCCATCCCGCCGAGCACCACCATTGCCAGCACCATCACCGATTCGACGAGCACGAAGCTTTCCGGGCTGATGAAGCCCTGGATCGCCGAAAACATGCCGCCGGCCACGCCGCCGAACGATGCGCCCATCGCGAACGCGAGCAGCTTGATGTTGCGCGTGTTGATCCCCATCGCGCGCGCCGCCACCTCGTCTTCGCGGATCGCTTCCCACGCGCGGCCGATGCGCGAATCCTGCAGCCGCAGGTTGATGACGATGATGATCACCATCACCACCAGGAAGAAATAGTAGTACTTGATGGGTCCGGTGAAATCGAGGCCCAGGATCGTCTCGCGCCGGGCGAAGTTGAAATCGCCGATCCGGAACGGATCGATCATGTAGATGCCCTGGGGGCCGTTGGTGATGTTGATCGGCTGCGACAGGTTGTTGAGAAAGATGCGGATGATCTCGCCGAAGCCGAGCGTTACGATCGCGAGATAGTCGCCGCGCAGCTTGAGCGTCGGTGCGCCGAGCAGGACGCCGAACATGCAGGCGATCCCGGCGCCGATGGGCAGGATCAGCCAGAACGGGAGATGCAGGTTGAAATGCGGGCTCGCGAGCAACGCGTACACGTAAGCTCCCACCGCGTAGAACGCGATGTAACCCAGATCGAGCAGCCCCGCGAAGCCGACGACGATGTTGAGACCGAGCGCCAGGAACACGTAGAGGATCGCGATGTTCGTGATGCGCACCCACGCGGTGCCCATCGACGCCAATGCCCACGGCAGCACCAGCAGGGTGACGACGATCAGCGCCAGCCCGGTCCACGCCAGCTTCGGATTCTTGCCCGTGTCGAAAAAGCTGTGCATGAAGCTCGAAGGATGCCTGTATTTATCGCGCCGGAGAAGGGGCAAGCGTGCGGATCGCGGCGGCAACGTCCTGGCTCAGGCGGCCGACCGCCCGGCTGTGGGCGGCCGCGAGCGCATCGTAGCCGCGGTCGGCGACCTCCTCGCGCACGGTCGTTCGGCCGCTCGCCGAGGCACCGTCCTTCACGCGGCGTACGCGCCAGAGCGCGTCGACGAGCGCCGAGCCTCCCGGAATGGATTCAAAGCGCTGCACCTCGATGGTCACCGAGAAATCGGCATCGAACCCGGCGGTCTGCGCAGCCAGCGCCACCCGCGGCGTCGCGAGGGCGGCGATCAGGTTTTCGACCACGGCGAGCGAGATGTTGTCGGCCAGCGGCGATGCCCAGCGATTGAGCTCGTCCAGCCATACCTCGTTGTTGCCGATCGTCACGACGATCTCCGGCCGGTCCACGACCGCGGGAATCGACACGGGCCCGACGAGAATGGCGGGACCCGAGGCCGGAGTGGTCGCCGCCGGGCTGCCGCTCAGCGTATAGAAGCGCGCCGGCGGCGACGCACAGCCCGTCGCGAGCGCCAGCCCGGCACAGAGGAGGACGCGACCAACGATGCGGCGAGAGCCCATGCTCGCACGTTGGGGCGTCCCGGCGGCGCTCATTCTCATTTCGGACTCGCTTCCTGGACCTTGCCGCGAATCAGCGCCTCGGGGTGACGTTCGAGATAGTCGGCCAGCACACGCAGGCTGCGCGCCGCGCGGCCAAGCTCCTGCATCGCGTTGCGCAGCTCCTGCTGGCCCGGCGCCGACGGTCCGACGAGCGTCGCCTCGGTGCTGGTCAGCATGCGCTCGGCAGAGCCGAGCGCGCTGCGCGCATCATCGAGCGTGGTCTTGAGCGCGGGCACGACGTCGGTGTCGATGCGGTTGAGCAGCGTGCTCGCATCGTTGAGCGTCTGGTCGAGGGTCGCCAGGCTCTTCCGCAGGTCGTCGCCGATCGCGTCGAGCGGCAGGCGATTGAGCTTGTCGATGATGCTGCCGAGCTTCTCCTCGAGCTCGGGCAGCGTGCTCGTCACGACGGGTATCTCGGGGATGTCGGCGCCCGCGGCGAACTTCACCTTCGCGGCCTTCGGGAAATAGCTCAACGCCACGTACAGCTGGCCGGTGATGAGGCTCCCCGTATGAAGCTGCGCGCGCAATCCGCGTTCTTCGACCATCCGGCGCATGATGGTGTTGCGCACCTCCTGGTTCTGCAAATAGGGCTCCGCGACCTTTTCCTGCGCGGCGGTCAGGCTCGCGAGAAAGCGCTCGGGATAAATCACAATTTCCACACGCGGGCGCGCGCCGAGCGTCTTCGGATCGAACGCCAGTCCCGTCGCGACGACCTCGCCCACCGGCACGCCGAAAAAAGTGACGGGCGCGCCCACCGACAGTCCGCGCACCGACTCGTTGAAAAACAGGACATAGCGCCGGGATTCGGACTCGTCCTGTTTCATCGCGGTGACCCGGTCTGCGTACAGCGTGAACACCGCGTTGGCCGCGGCCGGCGAGAGCGGCACGGGCGTGGGCACCGATTCGAATGCGACGCCGCCCTCGAGCAGCGCCACCAGCGATTGCGTGCGCACGTCGAACCCATTCGCGCTGAGCGAAACGTCGAGGCCGCTTGCATTCCAGAAGCGCGTCGCGCTGCTGACATATTGATCGTACGGCGCGTTGACGAAGATGCGCAGCTCCACCGCCTTGCCATCGGCGCTCAAGTCGTAGGCGACGACCTGTCCCACCGGCAGCCGGCGAAAATACACGGGCGAACCGATGCCGAGCGACCCCAGGTCGCTCGCCTTGAGCACGTATTGCCGCCCTGGCGCGCCGCCGGTGATGATCGGCGGCACCTCCAATCCCGTGTAACTGTGTTGCGTGCTGGTGGATGATCCCGCTTCGAAGCCGATGAAATTGCCGGAGAGGAGGGTGCCGAGCCCGGATATGCCGGACAGGCTGATCCGCGGCCGCACCACCCAGAACTTCGCGTCCTCCACCATGAGTCCCGCCGCGGACTTGGCGATCTTCGCCGTCACTTCCACCTTGCCGAAATCGTCGGTAAGACGCACTGCCGTCACCTGGCCGATATTGACGTCCTTGTACTTGACGAAGGTCTTGCCCGCTTCGATCCCGTCCGCCGATTTGAAGACGATCGTTACTGTCGGTCCTTCGCTCACGATCCGCTGGACGGCTATGCCGATCGCCACCAGCGCAGCCAGAACGGGAATGATCCAGACGGCGGAAAAGCGGGCGCGCTTAGCGGGTACCGCGGTCGCCTGCGGCAGATCATCGACGTCGGCTTCAGGCGGCATCGCGACCTCGCCGGCGCAGGGCCGTCCCAAACCGGCGTGCCCCCGGTGGGGGAGGCGCGCAGCGCTTCGGGGGCGTCTTCCCCATCGTCGCCGCGTCCCAGATCAGGCGCGAATCGAAGGACTGCGCGGCGAACATCGTCAGCACGACGACCGCCATGAAATACACGACGCCGGGTCCCGGCTCCACCGACATGAGGGGCGCCAGCTGGACCAGCGCCACCACGAACGTGTCGACGAACACATCGAGCATCGACCAGCGGCCGATGAACTCGACGATCCGATACAACCGCGTGCGCTGCCGGTTGCTCGTTGCCGACCCGCGCTGCACGGAGACGAGCACGTAGGCAAGTGCGGCGATCTTGCCGAGCGGAATCATCACGCTCGCGACGAGCACGATGAGCGCGAGCGGCCACGACCCCGTTTCATACAGATAGATCACGCCCGACATGATGGTGTCCGCCTGCGACGACACCAGCGTATTGGTGGTCAGGACCGGCAGCACGTTCGCCGGCACGTAGAGAATCGCCGCCGCGATCAGGAACGCCCAGGTCCGCTGCACCGCATGGGCGCGACGCCAGTCGAGCCGCTCGCCGCAGCGCGGGCAGTCACCGACGTGCGCGACGCTCGCCGGCCGCGACAGGAGACCGCAGCCAGTGCAGGATACGAGTCCCGCATCCGCGGCTCCCAGCGCGTTCATGGGTCTGCCCTGCGCGGAGCCGGCGGATCGATCCAGGCGATGCGCCTCCAGACTTCGCGCACATCGAAGGTGCTGACGATCGCCGGCAGCAGCAGGACCAGCGCGCCGATCGCGTACATGCCCGCCCCCGGAATGACGGTTGCCAACTGCGCGATCTTGGTCAGCGCCACGAGCATGCCGAGCAGCAGGACCTCGTTCATCGACCAGGGCCGCAAGCGATCCGCCCAGCGCATGAGGACACCGACCCACGCCGGCGCCGGTGGCCACCGCACCATGACCAGCACCGCCAGCAGCAGCGCGACGTAAGCGGCCGGCGCAAATACCGCGCAGAAGCCGACGATCACGGCGGTGACCTCGCTACCCTGCAGCCACATCTGATAGGCGCCGCCGATGAGCGTCGTGGTGGAATCGCGGCCGGCGACGGTGAGCCCCATCAGCGGCGACACGTTGGCGATGATGAGCGCGATCGCAGCGGTGACCGTCAGCGCCAGCGGACGGTCCAGCGGATCGGCATGGCGCACGGCAAGGGGTTGGCCGCAGCGGCCGCACTGCGCCCTGGCGCCCGGCGCCAACGGCGGGATACGCTGAAGCAGATCGCAACCGCGGCACGCAACGGATTCCACGGCGGAAGCAGTTTCGATGACGGCTTCGGCTACGCGCGATCGGAGACGCGTTCGCCCAGCAATCCCGACGGGCGGAAGATCAGCACGGCGATCAGCACCAGGAATGCGAACACGTCCTGGTAGTTGGAGCCGAACAGGGTAAGGTTCGAATCGGCTTCGCAACGCGCGGCGAGCGCATCGGACCAGCCGGCGAGATTGCACAGGTTCGTCAGGTCGCCGACATAACCCGCGCCGAGCGCCTCGATGACGCCGAGCAGCAGGCCACCCAGCATCGCACCGGCGAGATTGCCGATGCCACCCAGCACCGCGGCCGAAAACGCCTTCAGGCCGAGGATGAAGCCCATCTGGTAGTGGGCGATGCCGTAGTAGCTGCCGACCATGACGCCGGCCACGGCGCCGAGCGCGGCGCCGATGACAAAGGTCAGCGAAATGATCCTGTTGATGTCGATGCCCATCAACCCGGCGACCTGCTGGTTCTGCGACGTCGCGCGCATCGCGATGCCGAGCTTGGTCTTGTAGACGAGCAGCAGCAGCAGCCCCATCATCGCGAACGAGCCCACGATGATCGCGATCTGCACGTTGGTGATCGTCGCGCCGTCGGGATGGTCCGTGAGGTGGTAGGGAACCGTCGCGACGATCTGCGGGTAGGGCATCGGATTGCGGCTCCAGATGATGAGCGCGAGGTGCTGCAGGATGATCGACAGCCCGATGGCGGTGATCAAGGGCGCGAGCCGCGGCGCCCGGCGCAGCGGCCGGTAGGCCACACGCTCCAGCGTGTAGCCGACGCCCATGCAGGCGGGAATCGCCGCCAGCAAGCCGGCCAGTACGATGACGACCGCGGGCAGCCCCGTGTTGGCGCCGGTCAGCACGACGATCACCGTGTAGGCGACCATCGCGCCGATCATCACGACCTCACCGTGCGCGAAATTGATGAGCTGGATGATGCCGTACACCATCGTGTAACCCAGCGCCACGATCGCGTACACGCTGCCGAGCGTCAGCCCGTTGATCATCTGCTGCAGGAATGTTTCCAGTGGATCCCCTGTCTTGTATTTGGCCGATCGTAGGCGGATTCTGGCGCAAACGTGCAGGAATATCGAGCCCCATTGCGCAATCTGCCGATCCGGGGAAGTCGGGTCGCGTGCGCGCAACCTTCCTCGCTGACTTCACTCGCACCAAAAGAAAACGGCGCCCGAAGGCGCCGTCTTTCCTTTTGAGGCGATGACTATTTCTTTGGTGCCGGAGCCGCCGGAGCGGGTGCCGGCGGTGTTGCCGGCGCCGGTGCCATTGCCGGCGCCATCGCGGGCGCTGCCGCGGCGGGGGCCGCCGACATCTTCATGAAGTCGGCGAACGACATGCTCTTGCCGCCCTGGACGACGCCGATGGGAACGACCTTGCCGTCCTTCAACGTGAAGATCGTGATCTCGGCGTTCTTGCGATCGCCCTTTTCGTCGAAGGCAAGATTGCCGGTGGCGCCGGTCGTGCTGATCTTCTGCAGTTCCGGCAGGTACTTCGCCGGGTCGACCGAATCGGCTTTCTGCATCGAGGCGATGATCAAGTTGGCGGCGTCGTACGTGAACGGCGCGTATTGCTTGATTTCGCCGTATTTCGCGTTGAACGCCGTCACGAAGTCCTTGCTGGCGGCTTCGACCGGCAACCCCGCTTGCGAACAGATGAGGCCTTCGGCGGCAGCCCCCGCGAGCTTCGCCATTTCAGCCGTGCACGCGCCGTCGCCGAACGAGAACACGCTCTTGATGCCAAGCTCGCGCGCCTGCTTCAGCATCGGACCGCCGGTGGCGTCCATGCCGCCATAGAAGATCGCATCCGGCGCCTTGCCCTTCATCTTGGTCAGGATCGCCTTGAAATCGGTCGCCTTGTCGTTGGTCTTTTCGCGCGCCACGACCTGGACGCCGGCCGCCTTCAGTGTCTTCTCGACTTCGTTGGCGAGGCCTTCGCCATAGGCGGTGGCATCGTCGGCAATGGCAACCTTCTTGAGCTTCATGCCGTTCAGATACTGGGCGACGGCCGGACCCTGCTGATCGTCACGGCCGACCACGCGGAACACGTTCTTGAAACCTTGCTCGGTCACTTTGGGGTTCGTCGCCGACCCCGAAATCATCGGGATGCCCGCCTGGTTGTAGACCGCCGACGCCGGGATGGTGACGCCGGAATTCAGGTGGCCGACGACGCCGGCGACCTTCGCGTCCGCGAATTTCTGGGCGATCGTGGGGCCGAGCTTCGGGTCGGCCTGGTCGTCTTCGGCCATCAATTCGAACTTGACCTTCTTGCCGCCGATCGTCATTCCCTTGGCGTTGGCCTGGTCGAGCGCCAGGCGCACGCCGTTCTCGTTGTCCTTGCCAAGATGCGCGATGCCGCCCGTCAATGGTCCGGCATGGCCGATCTTCACCGTCGTTACCGCTTCGGCGGCCGGCGCCTTCGGAGCTTCGGCGGCCTTTTTCGGCTCTTCTTTGCTGCAGCCGTAAACACTGATGAGCGCGGCTGCCACGAGGGTCAGGCCGAGCTTTTTCGTCATGATCATGGAGTTCCTCTCCCGGGAGGTTGGATGAAAAAACAACAGAATATTATTCTCTACCCCCCCGCGAGTGTCAAATCCAGCATTCGGAGTGCTTGGGATCGCTGTCCGCGCGGGATGGCTGGCGGTCGGTTCGTCGCGCGCAATTGCGTTTCGTCGCTGCCGGGTTGCCCGAAGGCGTGACGGGCTGGGACAATAGCGATCTTACGCAGAATCCAAACGGGTGGCGCGCCGCATCCAAACAGGGTCGGCGGCGACAAGCCGATGCCGCGGGGCCGATCGTCCCGCCGCGCATCGATAGGGAGAAGTCATGGAAGTACGTCTCACGCGGCGGCGGGTCATCGTTGCCCTCGTAGCGCTGCTGGTGGTGGGCGGGATTTCGGGCGCCATCGCCATGCGCGTTGCCAAGAAAGCGGCGGAAAGCCGCGAAAACGACAACAAGGCCCCGGTGACGCTCGAATTCGCGCCGGCCGATCTCGCGGTCGTTGCGCCGACGACGCTAGGCAAGCGGCTGCCGGTCTCCGGAACCATGCAGCCGGTGCGCCAGGCCACGGTGAAGGCGAAAGTCTCGGGCGACGTGCGGGTGATCACCGTGCGCGACGGCGACACCGTGCAGGCGGGACAGATGCTCGTGCGCGTCGACACCGCGGATCTGGATGCGAAGCTCATCGAGCGCCAGGGTCAGCTCGAATCGGCGAAAGCCCAGTTCGCGCTGGCCGAGAAGACGCTCAGCACCAACCAGAAGCTCCTGAAGCAGAATTTCATTTCGCAGACGGCGTTCGACAGCTCGGAGTCGAGCCTCAACGTTTCGCGCGGAAGCGTCATGTCGGCGGAAGCCCAGGTGCGCCTCGCGCAGAACGCGCTCAAGGATTCGGTCGCGACCGCGCCGCTGTCGGGGATCGTCGCGAAACGCCATGTGCAGCCGGGCGAGAAAGTCGCGTTCGACACGCCGCTCGTCACCGTGGTCGATTTGCGCGAAATGGAGCTGCAGGCGATGGTGCCGGCGGTCGACATCCCGGAGTTGAAGGTGGGGATGACGGTCGACCTGACCGTCGACGGGTTCGGCGAGCGCAAGTTCACAGGCCGAATCGAGCGGATCAATCCGGCCACCGAGCCCGGCACGCGCGCCATCTTCGTGTTCGTCGGCATCCCGAACCCCAACAGCGACTTGCGCGGCGGCATGTTCGCGACCGGCCGGATCGCGCTGGCAGCCGGCGCACCGGTGATGTCGTTGCCGCTGTCGGCCGTGCGTAGCGAAGGAGGCCAGACCTTCGTGTGGGCGATCGAGGACGGCAAGCTCGTGCGCCGAATGGTCGTCATCGGACGCCGCGACGAGGAGTCCGGACGCGTCGAGCTCAAGACGGCGCTGCCGCCGACGCTCAAGGTGCTCGCCGCGCGCTTCGAGAACCTGAAGGAAGGCGCGCCCGCGCTGGTCAAGGGACCGGACGCGGGCCCGCCGAAGGCAAGCGCGACGGCCACCCGCCAAAGGGCCGCGTCCTGATCCGCGGTAATTGCCGCAACGGCGCTAAACGCGCCGCCACAGGAAACACCGAAGCCTCTGATCCTAAGACATCTGACATCTGACATCTGAAAATGTGGATCACTCGCGTTTCCATTAACAACCCGGTCTTCGCCACGATGGTGATGGTGGCGATCACCGTGCTCGGCCTTTTTTCCTATGCGCGGCTGCGGGTCGAGCAGATGCCCGACGTCACGCTGCCGTTCCTCATCATCCAGACCCAGTATCCGGGCGCCTCGCCCGAGGCCGTCGAGATCGACATCACGAGGCCGATCGAGAACGCGGTCAACGGCGTGGCCGGCGTCAAGCTGGTGCGCTCGTTCACCGCCGAAGGCAATAGCACGGTGTTCACCGAATTCCGCCTCGACACCGACATGATGCGGGCGATGCAGGACATCCGCGACAAGGTCGCGCTGGTGCGTCCGGGGTTCCCGAAGGATGCGAAGGATCCGCTCGTCGTCCGCGCCGACACCGAGAACCAGGAACCGGTGGTGTCGATCGCGGTGATGTCGACGACGACCGGGTTGCGCGAGCTCACCTCGCTGGTGGATCAGACGATCGTCAAGGGCCTCGAGAACGTGCCGGGCGTGGCGCGCATCGACGTCAACGGCAAGGTGACGCGGCAGATCCTCGTGCAGGTGAAGCCGAATGCGCTGACCGCGCTCGGCATCGGCATCGACCAGGTGATGAACGCGATCCGCAACGCGAACCAGGACGTGCCGGCCGGCCGCTTGTCGCGCGGCGCGAGCGACACGATCGTTCGCATCGAAGGCAAGATCAAGGATCCCGCGCAATTCGGACGGATCATCGTCGCGCAGCAGGGCGGCGGACCGGTCTACCTGTCGCAGGTCGCCGACGTGATCGACGGCGAAAAGGAGGAAACCTCGCTCGCGCGCATCAACGATCGCGCGTCGATCACCCTCGACATCCAGAAGTCGCAGGACGCCAACATCGTGGAGACCGGCCGTGGCGTGATCGCCGCCGTGGCGGAGCTCAAGAAACGCATCCCGAAGGACGTCGAGCTGACCGTCGTCTATAACGCCGCCGAACAGGTCGAAAAGAGCGTCAACCGCGTCAAGAGCACGATTCTCGAAGGCGCCGGGCTGACCGTGCTCATCGTGTTCCTGTTTCTGCACAGCTGGCGCAGCACCATCATCACCGGCCTCACGCTGCCGCTGTCGGTCATCGCCACGTTCATCGCGTTGTACGCGTTCGGCTTCTCGATCAATTTCCTGACGCTGATGGCGATGTCGCTGTGCATCGGCCTCCTCATCGACGACGCCATCGTGGTGCGCGAGAACATCGTCCGCCACCTGGGCATGGGCAAGGACCACAAGACGGCGGCGCGCGAGGGCACCGACGAGATCGGCCTCGCCGTCATGGCGACCACCTTCGCGATCGTCGCGGTGTTCGTGCCCATCGCGTTCATGAGCGGCATCATCGGCCGCTTCTTCTTCCAGTTCGGCGTGACCGTCGCGGTGGCGGTCATGGTCTCGCTGTTCGTGAGCTTCACGCTCGACCCGATGCTTTCCGCCGTGTGGCACGATCCGCCCGGCTCGCGCTTCAAGCGGGTGCCGTGGCTCGGCCGCTTCATGGAGCACGTCGAGCACTTCATCGAATGGATGCATCGCGTCTACGGCGGCATTCTCGAATGGGCGCTCACCCACCGGAAGACCGTGCTTGCCATTTCGCTGGCGGCGTTCGCCGGCAGCTTCGCGCTGGTCCCGTTGATCGGCACGGAGTTCGTCCCGCAGTCCGACCAGGGCTTCATTTCGTTGCGGCTCAACACGCCGGTCGGCTCGAGCCTCGAATACACCGACAGCAAGATCCGCCAGGTCGAGGAAACGCTCAGGAAGTTCCCGGAAATCACGCTCGCGATGACCACCGTCGGGACCGACGAGGGACGCAACTACGCGCGCGTCAACCTGAAGCTTACGGACCGCGGCGAGCGCGCGTTGACGCAAAAGGACCTCGAAAAAGCGATTCGCAAGGCGCTGCAGCCCATTCCCGGGATCGAGCTCACCGTGGGCTTCAATCGGCCGATCTTCGTCAACATCCTGGGGCCCGATCCCGAGGTGCTCACCGGGTTGGTCAATGACCTCAAGACGCGCGTGGCGAACGTGCCGGGGATCGCCGACCTCGAGCTGTCCGAGAAGCCCGCCAACCCCGCGCTGTCGGTGCGGCTCAACAACGATGCGGCGGCGGATCTCGGCATCACCGTGCAACAGGTGGGCGCGACCTTGCGGCCGTTGCTGGCCGGCGATACGGTCAGTTACTGGCTTGCTCCCGACGCCCAGAACTACGAGGTCAACGTGCGCCTCGCCAAGGATCGCCGCCAATTGGCAACCGACCTCTCCAACCTGTATCTGACCACCGACAAGCGCGGACCGGATGGTCAATTGCGGATGGTGCCATTGCGGCAGGTTGCGGAAATCGTCGAGACCTACAGCCCGCAGACGATCAGGCGCGAGGAGCTGCAGCGGCGGGTTGCGCTCTTCGCCAATGCGCAAGGCCGGCCCGCCGGCGACGTCGGCACCGACGTCAACAAGATCATCAAGGAGATGACGCTGCCGCCCGGCTACCGCTTCTCGGTGCGCGGCCAGACGGAGCAGATGCAGGATTCGTTCGCCGCCGCGATGGCAGCGCTCGGCCTCGCGGTGATCTTCATCTACCTCATTCTCGCTTCGCAGTTCGCGAGCTACCTGCAGCCGGTCGCGATTATGGTGTCGCTGCCCTTTTCGCTGATCGGCGTGTTCCTCGCGCTGATGCTGACCGGCACCACGCTCAACATCTTCTCGATGATCGGCTTCATCATGCTGATGGGTCTCGTCACCAAGAACGCGATCCTGCTCGTCGATTTCGCCAATCGCGCGCGTCGCGGCGGTGCGAGCCTGCACGATGCGATGCTGCGGGCCGGGCAAGTGCGCTTGCGGCCAATCCTCATGACGACGGCGGCGATGATCGGCGGCATGCTGCCGCTGGCGCTGGGCGTGGGCGAGGGCGGCGAGACGCAGGCGCCGATGGGGCGCGCGATCATCGGCGGCGTGATCACGTCGACGCTGCTGACGCTGGTGGTCGTGCCGATCCTGTACACGTACCTCGACGGCTGGTCCGAGCGCATGCGCGCGCGGCGCGCGGCAAAGGCTTCAGCTGCGGGGACGGTGGTCGGCGGCGCCGCCGAATAGCGATGCCCCGATCCCGCGACGGCAATACGGGCGCCCATCTTCCGGTTCGGCTCCGTCACGGTGTGGAAATCAACGGCGTAACAGGCGGTTAGGCGGAATGGACCAGCAGGTTGACGTGCGATAATGCCGGGCTCATAATAACTGACCGTGAGTCAGTTATGATCCTGCTGCTCGGGAAAACTGCCAAGTCGCACTCTGCGGTAACCCGCGATTACGCGGACACGTGAGCGCAATCATCGATGAAACAACGACCCATGGACTACGAACAAGCACGCTTCAACATGGTCGAGCAGCAGATTCGCCCGTGGGAGGTGCTCGACCAGGACGTGCTGGATCTTCTGTTCGCGGTGCGGCGCGAGGATTTCGTGCCGGCCGCGCATCGTTCGCTCGCGTTTGCCGACCTCGAATTGCCGCTCCCGGGCGGCGAGCACATGTGGGCGCCCAAGCTGGAAGCGCGCGTGCTGCAATCGTTGAAGCTGTTGCGACAGGAATCGGTATTGGAGATCGGCACCGGCAGTGGCTATTTCACCGCGCTGCTCGCGAGCCGCGCCGCTGAAGTGACGACGGTTGAAATCGACCAGGTGCTGGCGGCAAGCGCGGCAACGAAGCTTGCGCGGCACGGGTTCGCCAATGTGCGCGGCGAGATCGGCGATGGCGCGCAAGGATGGGGCGTTGAACTGTACGACGCTATCGTGCTCACGGGCTCTACCCCGTTGCTGCCCGAGACGTTCCTTTCGCAATTGAAGCCGGGTGGCCGAGTCTTCGCGATCGTCGGCGACCCGCCGGCGATGACCGCGCGGCTCGTCGCCTGGACGACACCCGGTTCGCGGGTCACCACGGATCTGTTCGAGACGGTCGTTGCGCCGCTCAAGAACGCGGCCGCCCCGTCCCGGTTCAGGTTTTGATTTCGCAGATTGCCCCGGCGGACCTCCAGGCGTGGCGCACGGATGCTGCACGTCCGGCGCCCGTCATCGTCGACGTGCGCGAACCCTGGGAATACGCGCATTGCCGGATCGACGGCTCGTTGTCGATTCCGCTGGGCGAATTACCCGCTCGTTTGGGCGAGCTTCCGGCGGAGCGTGAGCTCGTGCTCGTCTGTCATCACGGCAACCGCAGCCAGCATGCCGCGCAGTGGCTCGCGCAGAACGGCTATGCCAACCTACACAACCTGCGCGGCGGCATCGAGGCGTGGGCGGTCGAAATCGATCCGGCAGTGCGCCGGTATTGACCGAATTCCTGGATCACGCGCGGCGGCGCTGCTGCCGCGCCTGCATGGATTGACCTTGATGAAACGAACGCGCTCCAGTTTCTCTCGTTGGCTGGCCTTGGCCGCGATGCTCGCCACGAGCCTCGCGTCCGGCATCGCGTCCGGCGAGGACCTGCTGCAGATCTATCGCGAAGCGCAGAAGAGCGATCCGACGATCGCCGGCGCGCGCTCGCAGTGGGAGGCGACGCAGGAGCGCGTGCCGCAGGCGCGCGCCGGGCTGCTGCCGAATGTCGCCGTGCAGGGCCAGGCGAACATCAACCAGTTCGACCAGACGATCAACACGACACCGAAGACCGATTTCAGCCGCGATTTCTGGGTGGGCTCCGCCACGTTCTCGGCATCGCAGCCGCTCTACCGTCCGCAGAACGTGATCCTGCTCGGGCAGGCGAAAGAGCAGGTCACGCAGTCGGACTTCACGCTGGCGATCGCCCAGCAGGACCTCATCATCCGCACGGCGGTGGCGTACTTCGACGTGCTGCTCGCCGAATACAACATCGAGCTCGCCGAGCAGCAGAAGCTGGCGGTCGCCGAGCAGCTCGCGCAAGCCAAGCGCAACTTCGAGGTCGGCACGGCGACGATCACCGACACCAACGAAGCCCAGGCCAAGTACGATTCGATCATCGCGACCGAGATCCAGGCGCGCAACGATCTCGATCGCCGCCGTACGGCGCTCGCCGCCATCATCGGCCGCTTTCCCCGCGGCTTGAGCCGTGTCGGGCGCGGCTTCGAGCCGGCGCTGCCGAATCCGAACAACATCGAATACTGGGTGGACCGCGCGCTGAAGGAAAACCTCTCGGTGCGTTTCGCGCAATCGAACTACGACATCGCGACACTCGAGGTCGACCGCGCCAAGGCGGGTCACTACCCGACACTCGATCTCGTAGCGAGCTACCAGGCGCTGACGAGCAACGGATCCACCAGCCTCAACTTTGTCAACGAGTCGCGGCTCGCGCAACTCGGGCTGCTGCTCAACGTGCCGCTGTATCAGGGCGGCTTCGTGAACTCGCGGGTGCGCGAGACGATTTCGCTGCAGGACCGTTCGCGTGCCGACCTCGAGTCCGCGCGCCGCTCTGCCGTCACCAACGCGCAGGACGGCTTCTCCGGCGTCAACAGCGCGGCGGCGAGCGTGAAGGCGTTCGAGCAGGCGGTGGCGTCGGCCGAGGTCGCGCTGCAATCGAACATCCTCGGCCAGGAAGTCGGCATCCGCACCAACCTCGACGTGCTGAACGTCCAGCAAAACGTGTTCTCGACGCGGCGGGACCTGGCCAACGCCTACTTCACGTATCTGCTCGCCGTGCTGCGGCTCAAGTCGGCGATCGGCTCGCTCAACGAGCAGGATCTCGAAGACCTCAATCGCCGCTTGAACGGCTAGGCAATTGCGGCGCGAGCCACGCCCACAACCGATCGGCGGCGCCCCGATGCGCGGCGTGAAAGGCGAGCGCCGCTTTCCGCAGACTGTCCCGGCGCGCGGGATCGCGCAATAAGGCAGCGACTTCCGCGATCAATGCATCGGCATCGGCCACCCGCACTGCCGCTTGCGCCGCGACGGCTTGCGTCGTGGCCTCGGCAAAATTGAACGTGTGCGGCCCGACGATGGTCGGCGCGCCGACTGCGATTGCTTCGATCAGGTTCTGCCCGCCGAGCGGCAGCAGGCTGCCGCCGACGAATGCCACATCGGCAGCGGCGTAGTAACTCGGGAGCTCGCCGAGCGAATCGCCGAGCACGACGTTCACATCGGCGGGCACGTCGATGTTGGCGCTGCGGCGAACGAAGGGAATCCCGCGCGCGGCGAGCAGGTCCGCCACTGCGGCAAAGCGCTGCGGATGGCGCGGCACGATCAGCGTGAGCGTCTGCGCCGGCAGCGCGCCGGACGCCAGCGCGTCGAGGACCAGCGCTTCTTCGCCATCGCGCGTCGACGCGGCGAGCCAGACGGGCCTTGCTGCGCCGAAGCGCTGCCGCAACTCGCGCCCGAGGTCGAGCGCGGCGGCGGCGATCTCCGCGTCGAACTTGAGGTTGCCCGTGACCGTCACCGAGGTAGCGCCGGCAACGGTCAGCCGCGCGGCATCCTGCGCTGTCTGTGCCGCAACACCGGCGAGCGCCGCGAACATCGGCTGCGTCAGCGGGGAAGCCTTGCGGTACCCGCGCAGCGACCGCTCCGACAGGCGCGCATTGATCAGAAACAGCGGCACCCCTGCCTTCGCGCACTCGTCGGTGAGATTCGGCCAGACTTCGGTCTCCATCAACAATCCGGCGCGCGGCGCGAAGCGGGCGAGGAACGCGCGAATCGCAAACGGAACGTCGTAAGGAAGCCAGCATTGGACGACACGGTCGCCATAGAGGGCATGGCCCGCCTCGCGGCCGGTCGCGGTCATGTGCGTGAGCAGGATCGTCGCATCAGGAAGTGCGCGCGCGAGATGGGCGATGAGCGGCGCTGCAGCGCGCGTTTCGCCAAGCGACACCGCGTGGATCCAAAGCACGCCGGCGCGCGGCGACGGCGCATCGGCCGCGTAGCGTCCGAACCGCTCGCCAATGCGGATCCGATACCCCGGCTCGCGCCGCCCGCGCCACCACAAGCGAATGGGCAGCCATGGCAGCGCGACGAACCACAGTAACGTGTAGAACGCGCGCATCAGCATCGAGGTCCCGTACGGGACACCTGGCCTGTGGCCGCGACAACCTCGTCGAACGGAGGAACGCGCCCATTGCCGCCCACGTCCAGCGCGTGGGCGCCGGCCCGCGCGACGCCGGCGAGCGTGGCATCGGTGGCGGTGAACACGGCGACGGTTGGCGTGCCCATCGCGGCGGCCAGGTGGGTGAGGCCGGTGTCCACACCGACGACGACTTCCGCGCGGTGCACGAGAGACGCCAGTTCCGGCAACGTCTGCCGAGGCGGCACGATCGTGTCTGGCATTCCCGAGGCCAACCGCCGGCTGCGCTCTTCTTCGGCCACGTTGCCCCAAGGCAGGAGCGTCGCAAGCCCCGCCTGTCCAAAATGGGCCAGCAACGCGCGCCAGCGGTCCTCCGGCCACAGCTTGTCGGTGCGGCTGGTTGCGTGGAACACGACGGCGTACGGCAATGACGGCAGGCTCACCGTTGAAGCCGGCGGAGCGAACTGCCAGCGTGGCGGGCCTTCGACCTGATAACCGAAGGCAGCAGCGGCGAGCGCGCGGCTCTTGTCGATGAAATGCTGGTCGCGCGGGATTGCGTGATGGACGTCGTCCAACCACGTCGCCAGCGGCTCTCGGATGCTATGCCGATCGAAGCCATGCCGGACGCCGCGCGCCATGCGCGCCACGACGGCGCCCTTGACCTGCTCCTGCAAGTCCAGCACCACTGTGTAACCTTCGCGGCGCAGCGCGTGCCGGAAGCCGCGAAACTCGCGCCACGTCTGCGCTGCGACCGGCGCGTCGCGCCAGCGGCGAAACGCCATGGGCACGACAGTGCGGATGCGCCTGTCGAGGCGGACCAGCGGGACAAAGGCTTCCTCGGCCACCCAATCGACAGGCATCGCGGGGTCGTGCGCGATGACATCGCCGACCAGCGCAAGCGCATGGACGATGTCGCCGAGCGACGATGGGCGAACGACAAGCAAGCCGCTCATCCGGGCGACCCGCGAATCGCGATACGTCGCGCCTTGCGCCAAACCACGTAGAATCCGGCGCAAGACCGGGCCGCCGGCGCGCGCGCCGCGCATACGCCGACCGCCGTCCTGCCGCGAATGTCCGAACCGCTTCCCCTGTCGCTCATCGTCATCACCCGCGACGCCGCCCTCGAGCTTGCGGACTGCCTTGCATCCGTGCCCTTTGCGGCGGAGGCCATCGTGGTCGATTCGGGCAGCCGCGATGATACCGTAGCGTTGGCGCAACGCTGCGGCGCCCGCGTGATCGAGCACGGGTGGGAGGGCTTCGGCCCGCAGAAAAATTTCGCCGTGGCGCAGGCGCATCACGATTGGGTGCTGTGCGTCGACGCCGACGAGCGCGTCACGGCCGAGCTTGGCGCTTCGATTCGCGCGCTGTTCGCGGCCGGCACGCCACCGGCCAGCGCGTACGCGGTCGCGCGCCGCAATTGTTTTCTGGGCCGCTGGCTGGCGCACGGCGAAGGCTATCCGGATTGGAACGTGCGATTGTTCGACCGCCGCCGCGCACGCTGGAGCGACGATCCGGTGCACGAGCACGTCATCGCCGCCGCGAAAGCGGTACGCCTGCGCGGCGACCTCCGGCACGCCTCCGCGGAATCGCTCGACGCGTACGTCGCGAAACAGAATCGCTACACTTCGCTGCAGGCGGCGGCGATGCACGCGCGCGGCGAGCGCGCGAGCGCATGGCGCGTGGCGTTGTCCCCGGCGGCGCGCTTCGTCCGCTTCTACGTGATCAAGCTGGGATTCCTGGACGGCGTTCCCGGCTTCGCGCACATCGCGATCGGCGCGTTCGCGAGCTTTCTCAAGTACGCCAAATTGCGCGCGCTCGCGGTACGGTCGTCCAAATGACAGAACCTCACGAAGAGGCGCCGGGGCGCCGAGCGAGACCGTTCTCCGTGTCCCTGTGTCTCCTGTGAAAGCCGACTTGCGCGACACGCACGTCCTGGTAACCGGCGCCGCCGGCTTCATCGGCATGCACGCGGCGCGCGCGTTGCTTGCGCAGGGCGCGCGCGTCACCGGCGTCGACAACTTCGATCCCTACTACGACGTTGCGCTGAAGGAGGCGCGCCTGGCGACGCTTTCGGGCCTGCCCGGCTTTACTTTTGCGCGCATGGATCTCGCCGAGCCGGAGGCGACGGCGCGACTCTTTCGCGACGGCGCGTTCACGCACGTTGTCCATCTGGCCGCGCAGCCGGGCGTCCGCTATTCGCTGATCAACCCGGCCGCCTACCTGCGCAACAACGTCGATGCCTTCGGTCATGTGCTCGAGGGATGTCGCCATGCGAGCGTCGCCCATCTCGTCTACGCGTCGAGCTCGTCGGTGTACGGCGCCAATCACACGTTGCCATTTTCCGAGGATCAGCGGATCGACCGCCCCGTCAGCCTGTACGCGGCGACCAAATGCGCGAACGAGCTGATGGCGCACAGCTACGGCCACCTGTTCGGCCTGCCGGCCACGGGGCTGCGCTTTTTCACTGTCTACGGCCCGTGGGGGCGCCCCGATATGGCGCCGATGGTATTCACGCGGGCGATCCTGGCCGGCGAGCCGATCCGCGTGTTCAACCAGGGAAAGATGCGGCGCGACTTCACTTACGTGGATGACATCGTCGAGGGCGTCGTGCGCACGCTCGCGCACCCGCCGGTCCGGACCGAGGACGGAACGCCGCCTGCCGTCATCTTCAACATCGGCAACAATGACGCCGTGGAGCTGTCCGCGTTCATCGATACGCTGGAGCGATTGCTCGGCCGGAGCGCCATCCGCGACTATCAGCCGATGCAGCCCGGCGACATGCCGGCTACCTACGCGTCGATCGAACGGCTGCGCGCCGCCATCGGCTTCCGGCCGCAGACGTCGCTCGCCGACGGCCTCGCGCGCTTTGTCGCGTGGTATCGCGAGTATTTCGCCGTGTAGTGGCAGCCGCGGCGGCCGGCGCTGTTAAAATGAGCGGTTGACTGACTGGCCGCTCCGGCCGTTGATCGGAATCCACCCATGATCCTCGTGACCGGCGGCGCCGGCTTCATCGGCGCCAACTTCGTGCTGGACTGGCTCGCTGCCACGGCTGAGCCGGTCGTCAATCTCGACAAGCTGACCTACGCCGGCAACCTGGGCAGTCTGCATTCGCTGGCGCAGGACGACCGGCATGTCTTCGTGCGCGGCGATATCGGCGACCAGGCCGTCGTCGGCGCGTTGTTGCGCGAGCATCGGCCGCGCGCGATCGTCAACTTCGCGGCGGAGTCGCACGTCGACCGGTCGATTCACGGTCCGGCCGCGTTCATCGAGACCAACGTCGTCGGCACGTTCAACCTGCTCGACGCCACGCGCGGCTGGTGGGCGGCGCTGCCGCCGGCCGAGCGCGCGGCGTTCCGCTTCGTCCATGTCTCCACCGACGAGGTGTACGGTTCGCTGTCCGCGACCGACCCCGCCTTTTCCGAAACCACCGCGTATGCGCCCAACAGTCCGTACTCGGCGTCGAAGGCCGGATCGGATCACCTGGTGCGCGCCTATCACCACACGTACGGGCTGCCCACACTCACCACCAACTGCTCCAACAACTACGGCCCGCTCCAGTTTCCGGAAAAGCTGATTCCGCTGATGATCGTCAATGCGCTCGCCGGCAAGCCGCTTCCCGTTTATGGCGACGGCCAGAACGTGCGCGACTGGATGTACGTCGGCGACCATTGCTCGGCGATTCGCGCCGTGCTGGCCGGCGGCCGTCCCGGCGAGACCTACAACATCGGCGGCAATGCCGAGATGAAAAACGTCGACGTCGTGCGCGAGCTTTGCGCGGTGCTGGCCGAAGAGCGGCCGGGACGCGATTTTGCGTCGCTCGTCACCTTCGTGACCGATCGGCCCGGACACGACCGCCGCTATGCGATCGATTCGTCGAAGATCCGGCGGGAGCTGCACTGGACGCCGGCGGAGACGTTTGCATCCGGCCTCAGGCGCACGGTCCGCTGGTATCTCGCCAACCCTGGCTGGCTCGAGAGCGTGGCGACCAAGGACTACCAGAAGTGGATCACGCTTCAGTACGCGACGGCATGAAAGGCCGAGCGATGAGCGCCGCCGGGCCGTCCCAAGGCGCGAATTCCGCCCCCTCCGGGGGCAGCGCGGCGGCGTTAGCCGCAAGCGTGGGGGGGCCATGATCACGCGTAAGGGCATCATTCTCGCGGGCGGTTCCGGCACGCGGCTCTATCCGGTCACGCACGTCGTGTCGAAGCAGCTGCTGCCGGTGTATGACAAGCCGATGATCTACTACCCGCTGTCCACTCTGATGCTGGCGGGCATCCGCGACATCCTGCTGATCTCCACGCCTGAAGATACCCCGCGCTTCGCCCAACTTCTGGGCGACGGCTCGCGCTGGGGGATCAGCCTTCGCTACGCGGTGCAGCCCTCGCCCGAAGGTCTCGCGCAGGCGTTCCTCATCGGCCGCGAATTCGTCGGCGGCGACGCGTCGGCGCTGGTGCTTGGCGACAATATCTTCTACGGACACGACTGGCACGCGCAGCTCGCGCGCGCCGATGCGCAACGCGGGGGCGCGACGGTGTTCGCGTATCCGGTGGCCGATCCGGAGCGCTACGGCGTCGCCGAGATCGATGCCGCCGGCCGCGTGCTTTCTCTCGAGGAGAAGCCACAGCACCCGAAGTCGCGCTATGCAGTGACCGGTCTTTACTTCTATGACAACCGCGTGCTCGACATCGCCCGCGCGCTCAAGCCTTCGGCGCGCGGCGAGCTCGAAATCACCGATGTCAATCGTGCTTATCTTGCCCTCGATGCGCTGACCTGCGAAGTGATGGGCCGCGGCATGGCCTGGCTCGACACGGGGACGCACGAATCGCTGCTCGAGGCCGCGCAGTACATCGCGACGATCGAGCGCCGGCAGGGATTGAAGATCGCGTGCCCGGAAGAGATCGCGTGGCGGCTGGGCTACATCGACAGCGCCGCCTTCGAGCAATTGGGCGTGGCGCTTGCCAAGAGCGGCTACGGAGGATACTTGCTCGAGCTCCTCCGCGACGGCTCGGTCCGGTAGGCAATGCGAATGCAGGTCACGCCCACTTCATTGCCGGAGGTACTGCTGATCGAGCCGCGCGTGTTCGGCGACGAGCGCGGGTTTTTCTACGAAAGCTGGAACCGCCGCGCGTTTGCCGCAGCCGGCATCGCGGCCGAGTTCGTTCAGGACAATCACTCGCGATCCCGCCGCGGAGTCCTGCGCGGGCTCCACTATCAGGTCGAGCACGCGCAAGGCAAGCTCGTTCGCGCGGTCGCCGGCGAGGTCTTCGACGTCGCCGTCGACCTGCGGCGCTCGTCACCCACGTTCGGCAAATCGATGGGGTGCGTGCTGTCCGCGGTCAACAAGCACATGCTGTGGGTGCCCCCCGGGTTTGCGCACGGCTTCCTGGTCCTGTCGGACGACGCGGAATTCCTCTACAAGACGACCGATTACTGGTACCCGGAGCACGAGCGCACGCTGCTCTGGAACGATCCCGCGCTCGCTATCGCATGGCCGCTGGCGGGTGAACCCATTCTCGCCGCCAAGGACGCGGCCGGAAAGAAACTCTCCGTCGCCGATACGTACGCTTAAGATGAGACGGCCGCGCATTCTGTTGACGGGCGCCGCCGGTCAGGTCGGATACGAGCTCGCGGGCCTGTTGCCAGCGCACGGCGATGTCGTCGCGACCGATCGCGCGGCGCTCGATCTTGCCCGACCGGATGCCATTGTCGCGGCAATGCGCGAGGTACGCCCGGATCTTGTCGTCAACGCCGGCGCGTACACCGCCGTCGATGCGGCGGAACGCGATCGCGCGACCGCGTTTGCCGTCAACGCGCGCGCACCGCAAATCCTGGCCGACGAAGTCAAGCGCAGCGGCGCCTTGCTGATCCACTATTCGACCGACTACGTATTCGACGGCAGCGCGACCAGTCCCTACGACGAAGACGCACCCGCGGCGCCGCTCAACGTGTATGGGCAAAGCAAGCTCGACGGCGAGCGCGCGATCGTGGCGTCGGATGCGCGCGCGCTGATCCTGCGCACGAGCTGGGTCTACGGATTGCGCGGGAAGAATTTCCTGTTGACCATCCGCCGGCTCGCCGCCGAGCGTGATGAGTTGAAGATCGTCGCCGACCAGGCCGGCACACCCAATTGGGCGCGCACGCTGGCGATTGCCACGGCCGACCTGGTTGCGCGAGGACTTCCTTATCTCGACGAGCGCACCGGCCTCTATCATTTCAGCTCGACGGGCGCGACGACATGGCATGGCTTCGCTGCAGCGATCATCGGCGATGCGCGAACGCCAAAGGTCACGCCGATCACGACCGCGGAATATCCGACTCCCGCGCGTCGGCCGATGTACGGCGTGCTCGCGACCGCGCGCTTCCGCGCTGCATTCGATTACGACTTGCCGCCGTGGCGCGATGCGCTTGCGGCATGCCTCGCGTCCGGTACCCAACCCGCCGCTACGAATTGAACCTTGTGCCAGGCCGCCACTCCAATGGGGCTCGATCGCCCTGGTTCGCCGGGCTTCGTGTGAACCGGGAGCAACCGATGTTTTGTCGCCTGATGACGACGACCGCTGCGATTGTGTCCGCCGTGCTCGCCGTTGCGCTTCCTTCGGCGCCCGCGGAAGCGGCGTCCGATATCCGCGCAGTGCCTCCGGCGGAATATCGCGCCAATGCGGCGATGCAGAAGGCATCGCTGCTGCTATCGACGGGTGCGCCGGCTCGTCGCATCGAGCTCAATGCGCCCAGCGCAGCCGAAGCGGCACCGATGACGTCGTACAACGCGGCAAGCGCCGCCGGACGCGATGGCAAGGGGCATCCGCTGGCGATCGGTTTCGGCCGCGAGCTTGCACGGGCGGTGCGCACCATCACATTGTCGGAGCTCACGTGGGTCGCCGCGCCCGACGGCGGCCGCATCGCGCACATCGAAATCGCATCGCCCGGGGCGGCGGCGCTGCGAGTCGCGCTCGTGCTCCCGGCGGCGCATCCCGATCTTTCCGTGCGCTTCGCGGGATCCGCGGCGAACGCCACCGTATTCGGCGACTATCCGGTCAACGCCATCGCCGGGGAATCGATGCGTTCCGGCCTCTTCTGGTCGCCGGTCCTGGCCGGCGACACCGCAACCATCGAATTCCACGCAGCCGCCGACGCATCAATAGCGGATGTGACGGTGCAGATCCCGCGCGTCTCGCATCAACTCGTGACCGGCGCCAATTTGTTGTCGCCTTCGCCGATCGTCATGAAGGCGACCGGTATCGGCGCCGCCGGCGCGTGCGAGATCGACATCGCGTGCGTGACACCGGCAAGTCAAGCCATGCTCAACCTGGCGAAGGCCGTCGCCAAGCTGCAGTTTGTCGGCGACGACGGTCGCAGCTATTTGTGCAGCGGTGCGCTGCTCAATGATTCGACCCAGTCGCTCACGCCCTACCTGCATTCGGCCAACCATTGCCTCGAGTCGGCGCACGCCGCCCGCACGCTCAACACGTTCTGGTTTTACGACGCGGGCACGTGCAACAGCAAGTCCACGCCACCGTATGTGCAGCTGGCAGGCGGCGCGATGCTGCTTGGCCGCAGTCCCGACCGCGACTGGTCCATCGTCCGCCTGCTCGATACGCCGCCGGCGGGCGTGCAATTCGCCGCGTGGCGGGCCGAGCCAGTCCCGGCCGGCACCGCCGTCGCGACCATCCATCATCCGCAGGGCGATCTCAAGAAATGGAGCGTGGGAGCATCGACGGACGATGTCCTGATCGACGACGACATCGTGTACGGCAACTTCACGGAGATCGTCTGGAATTCTGGCGTCACCGAGCCCGGCTCCAGCGGTGGCCCGCTGCTGACGCTGGCCGCGAGCGGTGCCTACTACGAAGTCCGCGGCGGCTTGTATGGCGGCGCGTCTTCCTGCACGGCACTCAAGGCGCCCGACTACTATTCCGAGCTGCAGTCGGCATTGCCGGTGATGCGCCAGTACCTGACGCCGGATGCCGCCAATCCGCTCGGCCTGATCGTGGCCACCGAGTTCTACAACCGCACGCTCGACCACTACTTCCTGTCGACGAATCCGATCGAGATCAACAATCTCGATACCGGCGCGACGATTGGCTGGGAGCGTACGGGCCTTCGGTTCCTCGTCTACGACAATCCGGCCCCGGGCACGAGTCCCGTATGTCGCTTCTACCGGGCGCCCGCGTTTGGCGATTCGCATTTCTATTCGGCGAGTCCGCAGGAATGCTCGGCGACCGCGGCGGCGCATCCGGTCGACTGGATTTACGAGAGTCCGAACGTGTTCTACGTGCAATTGCCGAACACGGCGACCGGCGCCTGCCCGGCGGACACCCGGCCCGTATACCGGTTTTTCCGCGCGGCAACGACCAATCACCGCTACACGACGGAGATCGTCGTGCGCAACGAATTGGCCGCAACACCGGGGTATACCGCGGAAGGCTACGGACCGGGACCGTACTATCCGATCATGTGCGCGGTCGCGCAGTGAAGAAGCGCTCATCGTGAGCGCACGGGTGGTCTGACCTTAAAAGCGATAGTCGACGGTCGCTGACGCGCCGGCCGCCAGCGAGCTGTCTGCGCCCGCGATGACGACGGCGTTCATGCCGAACGTCACGCCCTCCATGCGTTCGCTCATCCGATACTCGCCAAGCGTTCGCAGCGGCTCCGGGCCGACCTGCGCCGAATCCTGGTCGGTCGTGGTGACCTGGCAGCGCACGCATGGCTTCACGCATCGGAGCGCGACATCGCCGACCACGATGGTATCGAGATGGTCCTCCGCGTATGGCGGCAATCCCTGCAGCACCACGTTGGGCCGGAACCGATTCATCGGCAATGCGGGCAGACTGCGCGCCGCCAGCCGACCATTGAGATCGGCGAGCGAGGCATCGCCGATGACGAGGATGGGATAGCCATCGGCAAAAAACGTGTGCGCACCCGAGTCGCCGGCGAACTCCGGGTTGCACATTCGCTCGTCCGAACGATCGAAGCGCACGAGCCGCACGTCGGCGGCGAGCCACGCCGACAACCAATCGGCCGCTTTGTGGCCCATGTCGACGCCGCGCACCGCACTCCGCCAGACGACCACGTCGCGCAACGGTCCATCGGCGCGATCGATGACCAGCGGCGGGACATGCGCGACGGACAGCGTGAGCGCACCATCGGAAACCGCCGTTTCGATGAGCGCGAGCCGCGGCAATTCGCGCTGGGTCAGGAAGCGGCCCGCGCGATCGGTGACCATCCATTCGCGATCGCCGATGCCGTCAATCGCGAACCCCGTGGTCGCGACGGTGACCGATGCGGGCGCGATCCCGCGACAACCCTTGACCGGATAGACGTGCAGCGAAGCGATGCGCGCTTCCGTCATGGCTGCGTCAAAAGAAACGCAAGGCGGTTTGGTAGAGGGAGGCTGTCAGCTCGCATACGCGCGCTACTGAGCGAGTCGCGCAGCGACGGCGGTATGCCTGGCCGAGCGGGGCGAAGCCAAGGCGCGTAGCGCGCGTCCGCGAGGATCGGTGGGCTGCCGACGCGATGACGCCGACTATCGCGCAATGGACCAATGAGGCAGCGGCGCGCTTCGTCGCAGTTCCTACACGAAAAGCGCGCGGCCGCCCGAAGCTTTTCGTGCTGACATCAACCGGGCACAAATTTCGTGAACGATTTCTTCACGAAATTTGGGCACGCCGACACGAAATTTGCGCACGTCACCGCAGGCCCGCAGCGTAGTCGGCCAGAGCCTTCATCTGGGCGTCGGTCATGTGCTGCGCGACCGCCCACATGATCTTGCCTTGTGTGTCCTTGCCGTCCTTGTCGTTGCCGCGCTCACCGGTCTTGAACGCCTGCAATTGCGCGTACGTGTAGTCGGCGTACTGGCCCGACAATCGCGGAAAATTCTTGGGGATGCCCACGCCTGTCGGCGAATGACAGGCCGCGCACGCCGGCAGCCCGGACGCCGCATCGCCGGCGCGATAGAGCGGCTGCGCCAACGCCACCAGTGCCGGGTCCTTGGCGCCAGGGTTCTTCGGTTTCTGCTGCGAAAAATAGATGCCGAGCGCGACCATGTCTTCCGGCGCCAGGGTTGCGACCATGCCTTGCATCACCGCGTTGACGCGAATGCCCGCCTTGAAATGCTGCAATTGCCGGCTGATATACTCGGCGCCCTGTCCGGCGAGGTTCGGATTCGCGGCAATGGCGCTATTGCCGTCGGCGCCGTGGCAGGCGGCGCAAATCTGCTCGGCGGTTTGCTTGGCCTTCGCGAGATCCGGCTTGGCGGCGCCTTGCGCAGCGGCGGAAGGCACGCCCAGCGCCACTACCGCCAGTGCCGTCAGCGAGCAGGCAGCCCACAACAACGTCCGCAACGTGCAATTCACTCTTTCGACTCCCCAAGGACGGCGCGACGATCGCTGCGCAGGCGCCGCTGACGGGCGCAACTGCACGGCGAACCCGCCATGAACAAGCGCGCTATTGTAGCGGAGTCGCGGCGGCCGGCAAAAACCGGAACGTCGACGCATGATCCCGATCGCGCACCGCACCCGCTCGTCGGCGCGGAATTCGTGACCGGCGCCGCGCAAGCGGCGCAATTGCCACCGCCCGGCGTGCCCGAGATCGCTTTCGCAGGCCGCTCGAACGCCGGCAAATCGAGTGCGATCAATGCCCTCGCGAATCGAAACAGGCTTGCCTTCGCGAGCCGGACGCCTGGCCGCACGCAACAGATCAATCTCTTTGCGTTGCGTGGTGGCGCGCTGGTCGCCGATCTGCCCGGATACGGCTACGCCGCCGTGGCCAAGAGCATCAAGCGCGAATGGCAGGACCTTCTCTGGCAGTACGTGACGACGCGATCCAGCCTGGTCGCCCTGGTGCTGGTGGTCGATGCGCGGCACGGCTTGAAGGAGCTCGATCTTGCCGTGCTGTCCGAATTCGTTCGCTCCGGCCGTCCGGTGCTCATTCTTGCGACGAAGGCCGACAAGCTGACGACGACCTCGCAACGGGAGGCGGTCGCGCTCATCACTACGCAGATCCGCGCGGAATTTCCGATGGGCGCGCCGCAGGTCACGACGCAACTCTTCTCCGCGGCGACACGCCAAGGCGTTCCCGAAGCGGAAACCACGATCGCCGCATGGATTCCACCGCTGGACTGGCAGAATGAAACTGAAACGGCCCGGGAGTAGCGGCGCGACGGAAGCGACGACACAAAAAGAGAGGCCCCGCGGTCAAGGGGAGTGACGCGGGGCCTTTGAAACACCCGCCGCCGGGGTATCCCGATGGCGGGCACCCGCTCAGGGAGAATAGCGGGAGACGTTCACCGTCTGATGCTGTGACCAGTGGCCACGACGCTTGGTTCCCAGCTTAATATTTCAGATGTAATTCATTCGACGCGAGAGATCGTCATGAGTTTTTCCTTCATCGGAAAGTTCCCGCACAAGCGCCAGCGCCGGATGCGCCGCGACGAATTTTCGCGGCGGATGATGCGCGAAACGCGGCTGGCCGCCGACGATTTCGTCTATCCGGTATTCGTGCTCGACGGCACGAAACGCGAAGAGCCGGTTCCGTCGCTGCCGGGCGTTGCGCGCAAGAGTCTCGATCGGCTGTTCCATGACGCCGAGCAATGCCTGGCGCTGGGGATCCCGGCCATCGCGCTGTTTCCCGTCGTGCCGCAGGAGGCGAAATCGCTGGACGCCGCGGCCGCGTGGCATCCCGAGGGCCTGGTGCCGCGCAGCGTGCGCGCGTTGAAGGAACGCTTTCCGGACCTTGGAATCATCACCGACGTTGCGCTCGATCCCTACACCAGCCACGGCCAGGATGGCCTCATCGATGACGCGGGATACGTACAGAACGAGGCGACGGTGGCGGCGCTGGTCAAGCAGGCACTTTGTCACGCCGAGGCGGGCGCCGACTTCGTTGCGCCGTCGGACATGATGGACGGCCGCATCGGCGCCGTGCGCGCGGCGCTCGACGGCGCGGATCGCGATCTCACGCGGATCCTCGCGTACTCGGCCAAGTATGCGTCGTCGTTCTACGGACCTTTCCGGGACGCCGTCGGTTCCGCTGCGAACCTGATGGGAGGCGACAAATACACGTATCAGATGGATCCGGCCAACAGCGATGAAGCGTTGTGGGAGACCTACCTCGACATCCGTGAAGGGGCCGACATGGTGATGGTGAAGCCCGGGTTGCCCTACCTCGACGTCGTTCGCCGCGTGAAGGACACGTTCGGCATGCCGACGGCGGTTTACCAGGTTTCGGGCGAGTACGCGATGCTGAAGGCGGCCTTTCAGGCTGGATGGCTCGACGAGCGCGCCTGCGTGCTCGAGGTTCTGCTGGCGATGAAGCGTGCCGGCGCCGATGCCATCCTGACCTACTTCGCGCTCGATGCGGCCCGGTGGCTGAATGGGGTCAGAGACGACTCTCCCAGCGTCTAGATTGGACCTATTTTGCTCTTGGCGGAAAGTCGTCTCTGACCCCAACCAGCGCGGCCACCGCCGCCTCATCCAGCCGGATTTCCTCGTTGCCGTGACGGTCACGACGTGGCCGTTGCCGTGCCTCGGCCGGCTCCCGCACCGACAAGCGCAGGCCGCAGCACGGGGTGTCCACGAATAACTCGGCGGCGCCATCCCGATCGGAATGCATGGCCCGGTACGCGACGCCGGCGTTCAGCAGCGCGAGCTCGACGAGTTTCGCGTCGTTGGCGGCAAGCTCGAGGCGGATGTCGCTATGCTCCGTCGCCCAGCCTGCCGCCACGCCGCCTGCCAGAAGGGGCGCGAACTCGCGGAGCCGGCGCATCCAGCGCAACGCTTGCTCGCGCTGCGCACGCAGGGTTTCCGCATGCGCGTCGCCACCGAACAGCGCGTGGTACTCGGTAAGCGCGGCGGCGATCTCGTCGTCGGCAGGTAGCGGTTCGCGCTCCGGCAGCATGAGCGAGCGCGCCGCCTTGCGCTTGGCGAGCGACCAGTCGGCGATGCCGTGCTCGGCGATCAGCTTCGCGGCGACCTGCGCGATCCGGACGCGGTTGTGCGCGCCCCGGGCGTCGGGAGCGAATGGCCGGCCGCGCGCCTGCGATGAGCCTCGCTGTCCCATCCGGCCGTCCTAGAACAACTGGTCGCGCACGTCGGGCGCGGCGCGGCCGGGGGTCACCGGGGCCAGCGTATCCTCACGGCCCCGCGGCGGAAATTCGGCGAAGAAATACTCGCTGATGTTGCTCGATTCGTCGCGCAGCCCCGAGTCGGCGTTGATGCGCACGGAGATCACGCCCTCGGGCGTGGTGAGCGGCTTTTCCGGAACGCCCTTCAGCGCGCGCTGCATGAAGCTGATCCAGATCGGCAACGCGGCCACGGCGCCGGTCTCGTTGGTGCCCAGCGTCTTGGGCTGGTCGAAGCCGATCCACGCGACGCCGACCAGCGACGCATTGAAGCCGCAGAACCAGGCATCCACGTTTTCGTTGGTCGTTCCGGTCTTGCCGGCGAGGTCTTTGCGCCCCAGGACATTGGCGCGCGTCGCCGTCCCGTATGCGATGACGTCGCGCAACAGCGTCGTCATCACGAACGCGTTGCGCGGATCGATCGCCCGCTCTGCGTTGTCGCCGGCGACGGCGGGCTTGGCTTCAGACAGCACGTTGCCTTTGGCATCCGTGACGCGCGCGATGAGGTACGGCGCGATCCGATAACCGCCGTTGGCAAAAATTGCATATGCGGCCGCCATCTGCAGCGGCGTGGCGGACCCGGCGCCCAGCGCCATCGTGAGGTAGGGCGGATGCAGCTTCGGATCGAACCCGAACCGCGCGATGTAGTCCTGCACATACTGCGGCCCGATGGCCTGCATGACCCGCACCGTCACTAAGTTCTTGGATTTGGCCAGCGCGTTGCGCAAACGCATCGGCCCGTCGAACTTGCCGTCGTAGTTCTTGGGTTCCCAGTCCTCGCCGCCGGCCTTGTCGCCGGGGACGAAAAAGGGCGCATCGTTGATGACCGTCGCGGGCGAGAAGCCTTTCTCCAGCGCCGCCGAGTAGATGAAGGGCTTGAAGGCCGACCCGGGCTGGCGTTGCGCCTGCGTGACGTGGTTGAACTTGTTCCGGTCGTAATCGAACCCGCCCGTCAGCGCAAGGATGGCGCCATCGAGCGGCGAGATGGCGAGGAATGCCGCCTCGGCTTGCGGAAGCTCGGCGATCGACCAGCGGACCTTGTCGTCACGGGTCAGGCGGATCACGGCGCCGCGGCGGATCCGTTGCGCCGCAGGCGTCTTGTCGGTCAGGCTGCGCGCGACGAACTTGAGACCATCACCGTTGATGACGACGGCGTCGCCGCTCGCGAGCATCGCCCGGACTTCGGTGGCAGTCGCCTCGAGCACCACGGCGGGCAGCAGATTGTCGCTGTCGGCGGTTTCCTGAAACACGCGGTCGAGCGCCTGCTCCTGCTCGGCGGGATCGGCGGGCAGGTTGACGAAGGCCTCCGGTCCGCGGTAGCCGTGGCGGCGATCGTAGTCGATCACGCCTCGCCGCACCGCAGCATAGGCCGCCTCCTGCTCGGCCTTCCGGACGGTGGTCCAGACAGTGATTCCCTTCGTGTAGGCATCCTCGCCATAGGCATCGAACACCACCTGCCGCGCCATTTCGGCGACGGTGTCGGCGTGCGTAGGCAGCGAATCGCGAATCCCTTGGCGGACGGCCAGTGGCGCATTTTGTGCTTCCGTGAACTGTGGATCAGTGATGAAGCGGAGCTCGTGCATCCGCCGCAGCACGTAGAGCTGGCGCGTCTTGGCACGCTTCGGGTTCGTGACCGGGTTGTAGGCCGACGGTGCCTTGGGGAGTCCTGCCAGCATGGCCGCCTCGGCCACGGTGACGTCCTTCAGCGGCCGGCCGAAGTAGATCTGCGAGGCCGCGGCAAATCCGTAGGCGCGCTGGCCGAGGAAGATTTGATTGACGTAGAGCTCGAGGATGTCGTCCTTGGAGAGGTTCGCTTCGATTTTCCAGGCGAGCAGCACCTCGCGCAGTTTCCGGGTGACCGTCTTTTCGCGGGTCAGAAAGAAGTTGCGGGCGACCTGCATGGTGATCGTGCCTGCCCCCTGCTGGGTGCCCGACGCCATGTTGGCCAGCGCGGCCCGCGCGATACTTAAATAGTCAACACCGCCGTGTTGGTAGAAACGCTCGTCTTCAGCGGCCAAAATGGCCTGTTTCATGACATCCGGGACCTCGCGGATGCCTATGATCGCACGCCGTTCCTCACCGAATTCGCCAAGGAGCTCGCCCTCGTAGGACACGATCCGCAACGGAATCTTCGGCTGGTAATCGGTCAGCGCCTCGAGAGACGGCAACGTAGGCCACAACAACGCGAGCACGAAGGCGCCCAGCAGGGCGCCCACAACGGCCAGACCGAGCGTGACGGATACTAGATAGACGAGCCAGCGCTTTAGCACGGGGGAATAAAACTTGCGTAAGGATGCCCAAACGTTGCATCTTTGGACACGAAGGCCCGCCAACCGCTACGCGCGGCGGGAAACGAATTGACAAGGTTCATACTTGCTGCCAGAGTTTAATGTGATTTGTCAGCATTTTGCCTGATTGCCCATGGTCGCCGAAAACCTAGCCGCCGCGCTCGACTTCTTCAAAACGAAGTCTCCTTCGTTGATCGGGGTCGATATTGCCTCGACTTCGATCAAGCTGATCGAATTGTCGCAGACCGGCAAGGGTACCTATCGCTTGGAGCGGTATGCCATCGAGGCCCTGCCAAAGGATACGGTGACCGACGGCAACATCGTCAATCTCGACCAGGTCAGCGACGCGCTCAAGCGCGGCTGGAAGCGCCTGGGCAGCCGCAACCGCAACATCGCCATGTCCCTTCCCGCCGCCATGGTGATCACGAAAAAGATCATCGTACCCGCCGGCCAGAAGGAAGAGGAGCTCGAGCTTACCGTCGAAGCCGAGGCCAACCAGTACATACCGTTTGCGCTCGACGAGGTCAACCTCGATTTCCAGATCCTCGGGCCGGCGCCCAACAATCCCGACGAGGTCGAGGTCCTGATCGCGGCGTCGCGCAAGGAAAAGGTCGAGGACCGCGTCGCCATTGCCGACTCGGCCGGGCTGAAACCGCGTGTGATGGACGTCGAATCGTATGCGACCCAGGAAGTATTCGGACTGATCGCGCCCTCGCTGCCGGCGAACGGGCGCGACCAGAACATCGCGCTGGTCGACATCGGCGCGCACGTCACCCATTTCTATGTGCTGCGGAATAATCAGTTCCTGTTTTCGCGGGACCAGGCGTTCGGCGGCAACCAGCTGACGCAGGATATCCAGCGGGCGTTCAATCTTTCGCCGGAAGAAGCGGAGTCCGCGAAGAAGAACCAGGGGCTGCCGGAGAACTATGACAGCGATGTGCTGCAGCCGTTCATGGAGACCCTCGCGCTGGAGATCACGCGCGCGTTGCAGTTCTTCTTCACGTCGACGTCCCATAACCAGGTCGACCAGGTCGTGCTGGCGGGTGGCTGCGCGGCGCTGCCCGGCATCGACGAGCTGGTGGCGAAACGGGCCGGTGTGGCAACGGTGATCGCCAATCCGTTCGCCGCCATGCAGGCATCGGACCGCATCCGTCCGCGGCAACTGGCGCTGGACGCGCCGATGCTGCTGATTGCGACGGGCCTCGCGCTACGGAGCTTCGACTGATGGCCGTGATGCGCATCAACCTGCTGCCCCACCGCGAGCAGAAGCGGCAAGCCCGGCAGCGGCAGTTCATCTCGCTGGCGCTGTCGCTGGGCGTCCTGGGGCTCGCCGTCGTGGCGCTGGTACACGGCGTGCTGGCGGCGCAGATCGACAATCAGAAAGACCGCAACACGCTGCTCAAGAAAGAGATCGCGAAGCTCGACGAGCAGATCAAGGAAATCGACCGGCTGCGCGACCAGATCCAGGCGGTGATCTCCCGCAAGCAGGTGGTCGAGACGCTGCAGGCCAACCGCAGCGAGGCAGTGCATCTCCTCGATCAACTGGTGCGCCAGCTGCCCGACGGCATCTATTTGCGCAGCGTCAAGCAGGTGGGGGCGAAGGTAACGATCGGCGGCTACGCGCAATCCAATGCCCGGGTTTCCACGCTGATGCGCAATATCGAGGCATCGCCGTGGCTGACCAATCCCGAGCTCATCGAGATCAAGCTCGTCCCGGCGCCCGGCGTCCCCGCCAGCCGTGAGCTCAAGATCAACGAGTTCACGCTGAACTTCCAGATCAGGCGTGCGGCGCCCACCGAGGTGGCGGCGCCGAAAGGCGCCCCGGCCGCGCCGGCGCCTGCCAAGGCGCCCGCCAAGGCGGCGGCGCCCGCGACGGACAGACCGGCATGAACCTCGAAGACCTTCGCCGCCTCAACTTCCGCGACATCGGGAACTGGCCGCTGTTGCCGAAGATCCTGATCCTGATCGGCATTTTTGCCGTGATCATCATCGCCGGCCTGGTGCTCGACTGGCGGGACCAATGGGACACGCTCGAGGTTGCCCAGGCGGAAGAGCTGAAGCTGAAGGATCAGTACGGCCAGAAAAAGGCCAAGGCGATCAATTTCGAGCTCTACGTCCAGCAGCTGAACGAGGTCGAGCAATCGTTCGGCGCACTGGTCAAGCAGCTCCCCAACCGCTCGGAGATCGACGCGCTGCTGACCGACATCAACCAGGCAGGCCTCGGACGCGGACTCCAGTTCGAGCTGTTCCGTCCGGCCGCGCAGGAAAAGATGGCGGACTTTTACGCCGAGTTGCCGATCAGGATCAGGATCACCGGCAGCTATCACGACATGGGCGCGTTCGCGAGCGATGTCGCCCAGCTGCCGCGCATCGTCACGCTGAATGACCTCGCGATCGCCAACGACAAGGGTGTGCTGTCGCTCGATGCCGAGGCCAAGACGTTCCGCTATCTCGACGAGGAAGAGATCGCGAAGCAGCGTGCGGCAGCGAAGGCGAAGGAGAAGGGCAAGGCCAAGAGATGAGGCGCGCGGCCGCACTTGCCACCGTTGCAGCGCTCGCTCTTGCCGGATGCGGCGGCGAGAGCCATCAGGACCTGCGCACCTGGATGAGCGAGCAGGGCAAGGGCGCGCGCGGGAAGCTCGATCCGTTGCCGCAGATCAAGCCGTACGACCCGTTCGCTTACAACGCGTTCGATCTGCCCGATCCATTCAAGCCGCGGAAGATCGAACCGACGAAGGGGGCAAGCAAGCTCGCGCCGGATCTCGCGCGCCGCAAGGAGCCGCTCGAGGCCTATCCGCTCGAGTCGTTGTCGATGGTGGGGACGCTCGAGCGCAACAAGACCATTTTCGCGCTCGTGCGGACGCCGGACCGTGACGTGTACCAGATTCGCGCCGGCAACTACGTCGGGCAGAACTTCGGTGTCGTCACCGGCATCGGCGAAGGCGAAGTCAAGTTGAAGGAGCTGGTGCAGGACGGCGCGGGCGACTGGACCGAGCGTTCCAGCACGCTGCAGCTGCAACAGGCCGACGCAAGACCCAAGGGGAGAAGATGAGCGCGTTCATTGACAACCGGCTTTCCCGTACGGCGAGAGCCTGGCGACGTGGCCTTCCCGCCGCGTTTGTCGCGCTGTGCGCCTTTGGCCTCGCGGCGGTTTCGCTGGCGCAGGGGACGAACAGCATCGATGGCGTCACCGTCTCGCGCGGCAGTTCCGGCCGCATCGTCGTGCGCTTCCAGCTCAAGAATCCCCCGGCCAATCCTCCGGCCAGCTTCTCGATCCAGAGCCCGCCGCGCATCGCGCTCGATTTCCTCGACACGGCCAACGGATTGGGCGCGACCCAGCGGGCGATCGACGAAGCCGCGTTGCGCAGCCTCAACGTGATCCAGGCCGGCAATCGCACGCGGGTGGTCTTCAATCTCAACAAGCCGCAGGCGTTCGACACGCAGGTCGAGGGCAATACGGTCATCGTGACCCTCAACGAGCAGGAAGCGATCAAGCCGGGGATGGATACCGTACAGCGCTTCGCCGAGCCGAGGACTGGGGAAGCGCAGCACGCGTTGCGCGATGTCGACTTCCGCCGCGGCCGCAATGGCGAAGGGCGCCTGGTCGTCGACCTGTCCGACAGCTCGACCGGCATCGACATCCGGCAGCAAGGGCGCACGCTGGTCGTCGACTTCCTCAAGACGTCGCTGCCGCGGAACCTGGAACGACGCATCGACGTCGCCGATTTCGGGACACCGGTATTGACGGTGGATACGTTCCCGCAAGGGGCCAACGCCCGCATGATCATCGAGCCCAAGGGGCTGTGGGAGCACTCGGCCTACCAGACGGACAATCGCTTCATCCTCGAGATCAAGCCGATCCAGGAAGACCCGAACAAGCTCATCCAGGGCTCGCGGGGCGGCTACAAGGGCGAGAAGCTTTCGCTCAACTTCCAGAACGTGGAAGTGCGCGCCGTGCTGCAGGTGATTGCCGACTTCACCGGGCTCAACATCATCACCAGCGATACGGTCCAGGGCAGCCTGACGCTGCGGCTGAAGGACATCCCGTGGGATCAGGCGCTCGACATCATCCTGCAGACCAAGGGCCTCGACATGCGCAAGAACGGCAATGTCGTGCTCATTGCGCCGCGCGAAGAGCTCGCGCTCAAGGAAAAGCAGCAGCTCGAGAACGCGATCCAGATCGGCGAGCTGGAGCCGCTGGTATCGGAGTCGTTCCAGTTGAACTACATCAAGGCATCCGACCTCCAGGCGCTCATTTCGACCAACCGGCAACAGCAATTTGGCGCCGGCGCCGGCCAGACGCCGACCACCGGCGGGCAGGGCTCGATCCTGTCGAGGCGAGGTGTCGCCATCGTGGATCCGCGGTCGAATATCCTGTTCGTGCAGGACACGGCATCTCGGCTCGAAGAGGTGCGGCGGATCATCCGGCAGATCGACACCCCGATCCGCCAGGTGCTGATCGAGGCGCGGATCGTGATCGCCAGCGATCGCTTCAGTCAGCAGCTGGGCGTGCGCTTCGGCCAGCAGACCGGTTTCACCTTCATGAACGGCAAGTATGCGGCGGGCTCGAGCGGCGCGCTCGACACCGTGCCCGTCGTGCACCTGCCTTGCACGGCCGCCGGCTGCACGCGCGATACGCGCACGCAGACGCCGTTCGAGCTGGCGTCGGGCATTGCTTCGGCCGGCTACTCCGATTCGCCGCAGCTCAACGTCAACCTTCCGATCACCAACGCGGCCGGCCAGCTCGCGCTGACGCTGATCAACCTCGGCAGCGGCAACCTCATCAACCTCGAGCTTTCGGCGCTGGAAGCGGATGCGCGGGGCAAGGTGGTGTCGAGTCCGCGCGTCGTGACCGGCGACAACCAGAAGGCGTCGATCGAGCAGGGTACCGAAATACCCTATACGGTCCAGGGCAGCGCGAACAGCCCGGCCACCACGACGTTCAAGAAGGCCGTGCTCCGGCTCGAAGTGACGCCGCAGATCACCCCGGATGGCCGCATCATCATGGGCGTCGAGGTGCGCAAGGACACCAAGGGCCAGGACGTTCCCCAGGCCGGCGGCGGTACGGTGCCTTCGATCGACACGCGCAGCGTGACCACGCAGATCTCCGTCAACAATGGCGATACCGCGGTCATCGGTGGCATCTACGAAGAGACGATCAACAACAACGTGACGCAGGTTCCCTGGCTCGGCAACATTCCGTTGCTTGGTTATCTCTTCAAGCAGACGGGAAGCAGCACCGAAAAACTCGAGCTCCTGATCTTCCTCACGCCACGCATCGTCAAGGATACGGTAACCTCGGTGCGGTGAGCGCCACGACCGGCGGCGAGAATACCGCTACCAATCTGCCTGCCCCGGTGCCGTTGCACCGGGGCAATTTGTTTCTGGTCGGGCTGCCCGGCGCCGGCAAGTCGACGCTCGGCCGCCAGCTTGCGCGCCGGCTGCACAAGCGGTTCGTCGACGCCGATGTCGAGCTCGAGCAGCGGCTCGGCGTCTCGATCCCGACCATTTTCGAAATCGAAGGCGAGGCGGGCTTCCGCGATCGCGAGGAAGTGACGATCGCCGAGTTGACGCTCCTGGAAGGCATCGTGCTGTCGACGGGCGGCGGCGCCGTGCTGCGCGCCGCCAACCGCGTGCGCTTGAAGGAAAATGGCACGGTGATCTACCTGCATGCCGAGCCATCGACCCTGTGGGCGCGGATCCGGCACAGCCGCAACCGTCCGCTGCTGCAGACCGCCGATCCCATGGGACGCCTCTCGGAGCTCTATGCGCAGCGCGACGCCCTGTATCGGGAGACGGCCGATCACGTCGTCGAGTCCGACCGCAGCGAAGTGATGCGCCTTGCGCGCATGTTCGATGTCATGAGCCAGCATCATGATGGAATCTGACATCCGGACGCTCGAGGTCGCGCTCGCGGAGCGGACCTATCCGATCCATATCGGCGCTGGTGCGCTGCGGCTGGCCGGACCGCTGCTGGCCGGGCTGCCCGTCCGCAAGGCAGTGATCATCACCAATGACACTGTGGCCGCCCACTGGCAGCCGCCATTGCGGCAAAGCCTTGCGGACAGCGGCGTGCACGCGGAAACGGTGATCGTTCCCGACGGTGAAGCGCACAAGAACTGGAAGACGTTGCAGGACGTCCTCACGCGCCTGCTCGAGCTGCGCACCGAACGCGGAACCATCGTGGTGGCGCTGGGCGGCGGCGTCGTCGGTGACATCGCGGGATTTGCAGCGGCGATCTATCAGCGGGGCGTCCCGCTCCTCCAGATTCCCACGACGCTGCTGGCGCAGGTCGACTCGTCCGTCGGCGGCAAGACCGGCATCAACCATCCGCTGGGAAAGAACATGATCGGCGCGTTCTATCAGCCGCGCGCCGTCCTCATCGACACCGACTGCCTGCGCACGTTACCCGATCGCGAGCTCGCCGCGGGATTGGCGGAAGTCATCAAATATGGGGCAATCCGCGACGCCGGCTTCTTCGCGTGGCTCGAAGCGACGATGGACGATCTCGTCCGGCGCGATGCGCCCGCGCTGGCGCATGCGATTCACACGAGCTGCCGGATCAAGGCCGAGATCGTCGGCGCCGACGAGCGCGAGCACGGCGAGCGGGCGCTGCTCAATTTCGGCCACACGTTCGGGCACGCGATCGAAAATGGCTTGGGCTATGGCGCGTGGCTGCACGGGGAGGCGGTGGCGACCGGCATGGTCCTCGCCGCCGAAGTGTCGCAGCGGCTGGGCCGCATCGATGCCGGCACGGCCGAACGCTTGCGCTCCCTCGTGGCCCGCGCCGGACTTCCGGTGGCGCCGCCCGCGCTCGGATTCGAACGATGGAAAACGTTGATGGGCCGCGACAAGAAAGTCGTCGCCGGCGCCGTTCGCTATGTGCTGCTCGATGCGCTGGGGCGCGCGGCGATCGGCACCGATGTCCCGGATTCGATTTTGCGCGACGTCCTGCCCTGAGTCGTTCGCAGACGTGAAAACGGCGACCCGAAGGTCGCCGTTTTTGTTGCGGGTGACGGAGTGCTTAAGGATTGCAGGTGATGCTCACCGTTCGAGATTGCTGCGCTGCCCCGGCCGCGTCCCGCACGGTGAACGGTTCAATTCGCGGGAGGGGCGCCGACGCCAAGCCCGTAACCGTGAACTGGTTGCCGTTTTGCGCGATGGATGGGGGAGGACTGGTCGTCCCCGAGTAGACCATCGTATAAGGCGCCGTGCCGCCAGTGACCACGAATTGCGACACCGCTGCGCTGCATGCCGCGCCCCCGCTATAGGAATAAGCGGTCGGGGTGACGACCAGCGAAACCGGAGGCGGCGCGATCGGGCACGTGATCGTCACGACCTGCTGCAACTGCGGCGTACTCGAATCCTGCACCACGATATTGGTGGTCTGGACGCCGTCGCTCAGCCCGGTCACCGAGAAGCCTTGCCCCGAAGCCGCAACCGTCGTCGGCGAGATCGTCGCGCCTGGACGCGGCGATGAAAAGAACACGGTGTACGGAGGTGTGCCGCCGGTGATGACGAAATTCGACGTCTGGCTGACGCACGTGACCGAATAGGTGTAGTTGGTCGGCGCAACCACGAGCCCGTTGCCCGACGGTGGTGGCGCCGCCCCGGAGCAATCGATCGTCACCGTCACCGACTGCCGCGGCGACGATGTATCGAAGCCGGCGATCGTCGTGCTCGACGGCGAGCTCAGGCCGCTCACGGTCACCGCTGCTCCGGGGGTCAGACCCGTCTGCGGACTCAGGACCGGGGACGTCGAGCTGTTCGTCGACGTCACGACCACCGAGTACGGCGAAGTGCCGCCCGTCATGATGAACTGGAACGTGTTGGCCGGAACGCAGTTGGCCTTGGCGATCGCACCGGGCGTCGCCGTGAACGCGCTTGGCGGCGGTATCGGGTTGCCCGTTCCCAATTGATTGGTGACGGTCGGGTAATTACCGGAGGGGATGGTCAATCCGTTTGCGTCGCTGATCACGTACGTCAGGTTGATGAAGCAGGTTCCGTTGGTGGTCGTCGTGAACGCGCCGCCATTGGTCAGAACGGGAACGCCAGTCAAGGTGACCGCGCCGGGGAAATTGACCGCAACCTGATACGGCGGTGTACCGCCGAAGATGTAGTTGGTCACCGAGACGCCGCTCGAGCACCGCGTGCTGTCGGGGCCATTGATCGTCGTGGATCCCAATGGCAGCACGGCGAGGGTCTGGCCACCGACCGTGGTCTGCTGGATGACGAAGGTGCCGGTGATCTGGTTGCCCGAAGCGACGTCGGTCGCGCGGATGATGCCGGTCTGGGTCGGGGTGTTCGCAGGAACCGATAGCACCACGACGGCATTGCCATTCCCGTCGGTGGAGACAGTCAACGTCGGGACGAGCGGCTGGCCGGGGTTGTTCGATACGATCGAGAAGCTGCCCTGGACGACGTCGAATTTCACCGACCGCCCTGCGATGCCGACGCCGCCATTGCCGGTGACCTTAACGGTAGCCGTGCCGGTACTGCCGGAGCAAAGGTTGCCCGCCGAGACGGCGCACGCCGGGTTCGGGTTGGAAGTGATGGTGATGAGGCTCGCCAGCAGCGGCGCGGGCTGCACCGTGATCGTGGAGGCCGGCGAAACAGTTCCAGCGAAATCCTGAACGGTAACAGCGACGGTCGTGGGGAGGGTGACGTTATTGGCGGCCAGAACGAGTGTGTCGCCCGATACGGTCGCGGCGACGGGCAGTATGCTGGCGTTGGTGGAGAACGCCCGATAGGGAGGTACTCCCCCGGATATCGTCAACGTCGCCGGCGTGCCCGCATAAACAGTCAGCGAAGAGGGCAGCAACAGCAGCGGCGCGATCACCGGAGGCGGCGGCGTATACGGATTGTTGGGAGCCCCGCTCCCTCCACCACACCCTGCGAGCAGCAGGATCCCGGCAATGCCGAAAAAGGCGAGCGCCGGGCGCAGCCATGCGGTAAGACGCCGTTCTACCATGGTCGGGATCCTAATGATGATGTCCTAAAATTCGGTGTGGCCGCGGGCAATTTGAACGTTGCAACAAGCATCTAGGCCATCTTCTTCAGATTAAAGCCCAAGTACATGCCCGGCGCAAGTGTTTCTCTCCGATAAGGGGCACCGTCCGGCGGCTTCTGTTGCGCCGTCCACCACCGCTGCGCCGCATTATTGCCGCAATGCAGCATCGCGAGTACCATGAACCGGTTTCGGCCCGCTTCCGCCATCCGGGGCGCACGGCGATAATCGGTCGTGGACGGGCTTTCTTGGCAACACACGAACGAGGACGCCGTGGAACAGCATGCGCAGGGCTCAGCGAAGTGGCCGCCGGCTCGCCAGGGACTCTACGATCCTGCAAACGAGCATGACGCGTGCGGGCTGGGGTTCATTGCGCATATCAAGGGACGCAAGAACCACGCCATCGTCCGTCACGGGCTGGCCATCCTCGAGAACCTCACGCATCGCGGCGCTACCGGTGCGGATCCGCTGCAAGGCGACGGTGCGGGCATCCTGATCCAGCTGCCCGACACGTTTCTGCGCCGTGCCTGCGGCAAGCTCGGCATCACATTGCCGGCCATCGGCCAGTATGGCGCCGGCATGGTGTTCCTGCCGCGCGAGCCGGCGTCGCGGATGGCGTGCGAGCAGGAAATCGAGCGCGCGATCCTGGCGGAAGGCCAGATGCTGCTGGGCTGGCGTGACGTGCCCACCGACAACAGCGGCCTGTCCGAACGCACGAAGGAAGTCGAGCCGGTGATCCGCCAGGTGTTCATCGGCCGCGGCGTGCGCGATCTCGACCAGGATGCGCTGGAGCGCAAGCTCTACGTGATCCGCAAGCGCGCCGGTCACGCGATCCAGTCGCTCCATTTGCGGCACGGCAAGGAGTTCTACGTCGCGTCGCTGTCGACGCGCACCATCGTCTACAAGGGGATGCTGCTCGCCCACCAGGTCGGCAAGTTCTATCTCGATCTCGCCGACGAGTCGATGGTCACGGCGCTGGCGATGGTGCACCAGCGCTTTTCCACCAACACGTTCCCGACGTGGGATCTCGCGCACCCGTTTCGCTTCATTTCCCACAACGGCGAGATCAATACGCTACGCGGCAACTTCAACTGGATCCGCGCGCGCGAAGGCGCGATCGCCTCGAAGGTGCTGGGCGAGGATTTGCACAAGCTGTGGCCGCTGATCTACGACGGCCAATCGGACTCGGCATCGTTCGACAACGCGCTCGAGCTGCTCGTCATGGGCGGCTATCCGCTGTCGCACGCGATGATGATGATGATTCCCGAGGCGTGGGCCGGCAATCCGCTGATGGACGAAGATCGGCGCGCGTTCTACGAGTATCACGCGGCGCTGATGGAGCCGTGGGACGGTCCCGCGGCGATGGCGTTCACCGACGGCCGCCAGGTGGGCGCCACGCTCGATCGCAACGGGTTGCGGCCCGCACGTTTCGTGGTGACCGACGACGATTACATCGTGATGGCGTCCGAGGTCGGCGTGCTCGACATTCCGGAATCCAAGATCGTCAAGAAGTGGCGGCTGCAGCCGGGCAAGATGCTGCTGGTCGACCTCGAGCAGGGCCGCATCGTCGACGACGACGAGCTGAAGCGCACGCTCGCGAC
>Ga0207689_10000259_pt1 | contig 47474 bp, 44 predicted proteins | sample KBSMisM52_FD_184312 | JGI IMG/M metagenome (GOLD analysis project Ga0207689, IMG submission 184312) | Miscanthus rhizosphere microbial communities from Kellogg Biological Station, Michigan, USA - KBS Miscanthus M5-2 (SPAdes) (version 2) | ecosystem: Host-associated > Plants > Roots >...
GGGCGGCTCGGCCAAGCAGGGCCGCGACCGCAAGTTCCAGGCGATCCTGCCGCTGCGCGGCAAGATCCTCAACGTCGAGAAGGCGCGCTACGAGAAGCTCATCACCAGCAACGAGATCCTGACGCTCATCACTGCGCTCGGCACCGGTATCGGCAAGGGCACCGGCGGCGACGACTTCGACATCGCCAAGCTGCGCTACCACCGCATCATCATCATGACCGACGCCGACGTCGACGGCGCGCACATTCGCACGCTGCTCCTGACGTTCCTGTTCCGGCAGATGCCCGAGCTGGTCGAGCGCGGCCACGTCTACATCGCGCAGCCGCCGCTCTACAAGGTCAAGTTCGGCAAGGACGAGCAGTACCTCAAGGACGGCCACGAGCTCGACGCCTACCTGATGCGCGTCGCGCTGAAGGACGCGCGCCTCGAGACCGGCCGCCATGCGCCCGGCGACAACACGGCGGCGGTGCTCGAGGGCGAGACGCTCGAGGCGCTGGCGAAGAAATACGTGATCGCGAAGAACGTCGTCGAGCGACTGTCGAACTGGATGGACGTCGACGCGCTGCGCGCGATCGCCAACGGCCTCGCGCTCGACCTCGACTCGCTTGCCGCGGCCGAGGCTTCAGCGAGCGCGTTGCAGGCGGCGCTGGACGACGCCGACGTCGCCGCCGAGTTCGACGCGCGCACCGACAAGCACGTGCTGCGCATCAGCCGGCTGCACCACGGCAACGTCAAGTCGAGCGTCATCACCGCCGACTTCGTGCATGGCGCCGACTACGAGGCGCTGAGCACCGCCGGCCGCACCTTCCGTGGCCTCGTCGGCGAGGACGCGGTCGTCAAGCGCGGCGACGGCGAGCGCCAGAAGGAAGCCAAGGTCGGCGACTTCCGCGAGGCGATGACGTGGCTCTTGCAGCAAGCCGATGCCGCGGTCACGCGCCAGCGCTACAAGGGGCTCGGCGAGATGAACCCCGAGCAGCTCTGGGAGACGACGATGGACCCTGCAGTGCGGAGGCTCCTGCGCGTCCAGCTCGACGACGCGATCGAGGCCGACCGCGTCTTCACGATGCTGATGGGCGACGAGGTCGAGCCGCGCCGCAACTTCATCGAAGGCAACGCGCTGCGCGTCGCGAATATCGACGTGTGACGGGCGCACAACCCCGTCACACGTCTATCGACCGTGATGGGGCTCCCTCCCGCTTCGCTGCCCTCCCTCTAGGAGGGAGGGCCGGGCGCCGTTGGCGCCCCTGGTCAGCGATCCGCGTCTTCGGTGCACGAGGCGGCGAGCGCGGTGCGCACGAGCGTGGTCTCGCGTGCGAGCTCGCCGGGCACGGCCTCGGGCACGGCGAGGCCGGCAGCGATCCCTTGCGCGAGCCAATCGGCGAACCGGCACGACTCGACGTAGAAGTGCGCGTGGCCACGCGGGTGGTCGACCCAGTAGGCGTCGATCGTCCTGCGCAACGCGGGCCCGAGCGCGCGCAACGTGCCGCGCAGATTCATCGCCAGCGGCGCGAGCCGGTTCATGCGATAGACCGTGCACGCTGCGTTCATTCCCGGATGGGCTGCGATGGCGCACAAGCGCGCCGCTTCGCGCTCGGTGAGCGCGTAGCGATCGCGCAGCACCGTTGGATCGGCGCGCAGCGCCCGGCACAGCGCCGGCGACGCGGTGATGTCGCTCAGCGCCTGCTGGAAGTCAGCGAGCATCGGCGGCCTCCGCCTGCGCGGCTTCGGGCACGTCGTCGCGCGCGCACGCCTCGGCGAGCACGTGCATGCGCTCGAGCTCGCGCGTCAGCGCCGCCAGGCCGATGTCCTCGAAGTACGACTCCTGGTACTCGAAGGTGATCGCGCGCAGATGGCGGCAGCGCGGCAGGACGTCGAACGCCAGCGCCCAGACGACCTCGGGCGTCGGCGTCGAATGGCTGTCCATGTAGAAGCCTTCTTCGTCGTCGCCGCCCGCGAGATGAACCTCCTCGACCGCGTCGAGATCGAGCTCGGCGACGTAGTCGGCCATCGGGGTGCCGCCGTTGCGCTCGTTGACGAGCAGGTTGTGCAGGTCGAGCAGCGTTCCGCAATGGCCTTCGCGGTGCAGCCGGTTGAGGAACTCGGGCTCGCTGAGGTCGAGGTCGGGAACCGGAGTGAAGAAGCTGCCGTTCTCGAGCAGCACGCGGCAGCCGACGGCGTCGCGCAAGCGCGCCAGCTTGGCAGCGATGAGCGCGAACGACTCCTCGTCGTAGACGACCGGCAGGCCGAGCCCGGCCTGCGCGTTGGGAACGCCGCCCTTGGGCGTCAGAAAGAGGTTCAGGTGCTCGCTGTACCAAGAACAACCGCCGAGCCGGCGCGTCATCGCGGCGACGGCATCGACCATGTCTTCGTCGAGCGTCATCGCGCTCGGCAGCGACAGGCCGAGGCCGTGGCCGGCGAAGCTGCGCGACGGCGGCCCGTCGAGCGCCGCCTTCAGCTCGTCGATCGCGGCGTGCGCGCGGTGGAAGCGCCGCCCGCGCGGCGCTTGCGAGCCGAAGTCGAACCACAGGCGCTCGGGCATCGCCGAGACGTGCTCGACGAGCGCGCCCGCGTGCGCCAGCAACGCCGACGTCGTCGGGTTGTGGAGAAGACCGACACGGGGGCGCGCGACCATGGTCGACTCCGCTCGGTTCAACCGGGCATCAGCTCGCCGGAGCGCAGATCGACCCGCGTCACCTCGCCGAGCAGCAGATCGTCGACGACGAACTTGATGCGCCCCGACATGCACGGGTGCCCGGTGAGCTTGCTGATGAGGTCGAACGCGCCCTTGGCGGTGCGGCCGAACTCCTCGGCGGTGGCGCGCGGCGGCATCCGCGCGGTCAGCACCGGCATGTCGGCGCCTTGGCTCAGCTTCAGTGTCGCGGCACGGAATTCCCTGGTGGTTTCGGAAGACATGGAGAGCTCCTGTTGGCAGGTCGGTGTCGCGCTTGGTGCCCGGACCCGATGTCTGGACGCTGCGCGGCGCCGGCAGTCTCGGACGCCCGATCGCGCACGGCATCCCGAGCAAGAGGGACCGATCCACAAGCTTGACGACGCCTTGGCGGCGATCCGGTGCGGCGAGCCCGGACAGGTCAGCGGCACACCGAATGCTCCTACAGCGTGTCGCTTCGGAGATCTCGTGCTCGAAAAGCTTCCCGACGCCATCGGCCACGCGTTGCGCGGCCAGCGCGCCGGCCTCGAGAAGATCGCGTTCCATGCCGTCGATCTGCGTGCCGGGATGGCGCAGATCGCGGTCACGAGTCTCGCGTTCGTCGACCATGCGCCGATTCCCGAGCGCTACACCGCCGACGGCGCCGGCATCTCGCCGCCGCTGCAGTGGAGCGGCGTTCCGACGGGCGCGCATTCCCTCGTCATGATCGTCGAGGATGCCGACGCGCCGACGCCGCAGCCGTTGGTTCACGCGATCGCGGTCGACCTCGCTGCCAAAGACGCCGCACTCGCCGAGGGTGCGCTGCCCAGCAGGGACCACGAAGGCAGCGGCGTTCGCAGCGGCCGCAACTCGGTGCTTCAGGCGGCGTGGCTGCCGCCCGATCCGCCGCCGGGGCACGGCGTCCATCGCTACGCGTTCCAGGTGTTCGCGCTCGCCGCCGGCGAGTTCGACGGCACGCCGGGTCGCGACGCGGTGCTCGATGCGATCCGCGAGCACGGCTTGGCGAGCGGCTGCCTGATCGGCACGTACGAGCGGCCCGACGGCTCGATCCGCACGCCGGCCGACGCGACCGTCGAGGTTCCCGCCGGCAGTGCGGGGCTCGCGACCTGACGATCAACGTCAGCGCACGACGTCGAACAGATCCGGCGCGCCGCTGCGGCGCGCACGCTCGATCGCGAGCAGCCGTTGCTTCGTTGCTGTGCCGCCCGGCGCCGAGAAACCGCCGAGGCCGTTGCCGCTGGCGACGATGCGGTGGCACGGGACGACGATCGGCCAGCGGTTGCGACCGAGCGACTGGCCGACCTCGCGCGCCGTCGCGTCGCGGCCCATGCGTGCCGCGAGTTCGCCGTAGGTGACGAATTCGCCGGCCGGGATCGTTCGCGCGGCGACGTAGACGCGGGCGTCGAACGGCTCGGCATCGGCGAGATCCAGTCGCACGTCATCGAAGTCGATCCGCTCGCCGCCGAGCAAGCGAGCGATCGCTCCGGGAAGCGCGGCGAGCGCTGCGGGCGGTGTCGCTGCGACCGCGTCCGGATGGCGTCGCGCGATCGTCCGCGGCAGTGCGCCGCTGACGAGCGCCGGTAGCCAGACGCCGCTCAATCCGTCGGCGCTCCACGCGATCGCGCAGTCGCCGAGCGGCGTCGCGAAGACGGTGAAGGCCTCGGTGCGCGCCATGCCGGGATCGTACGGCGATGCGCGCGGCGTTGCCGCACGTCGGCGGTTCGCGGCGACTGTCGAGGAGTTGGCGCCGCGATCGCCGCGCGTCGTCCGGGCGGCGCCGCAGCGCGCGTCGGCGCCGGGACAATCGCGGCGATGCTCGATCGCATGCCATTGCGGCGCCGCCGGACCCTCAGTTGCGGCATCGTCGTCGTCCTCGCGTCGCGCGAGCTGCTCCTCTGCCACGTCACCGGCCAGCGCCAATGGGACCTGCCCAAGGGCGGCATCCAGGCCGGCGAGACGCCGTGCGACGCGGCGCTGCGCGAGACGCACGAGGAGACCGGGTTGCAGCTGCCGTCTGCGGCGCTCCTCGATCTCGGCCGCCACGACTACACGGCGAGCAAGGACCTGCACCTCTTCGCGTGCCTCTCGGAGCGCCTCGACCCGCGTGGATTCGAGTGCACCAGCTTGTTCGTCGATCGGCGCTCGGGCCGGTCGCGGCCGGAGATGGACGGCTTCGGCTGGTTCACGTTCGACCGCATCGGCGCGCTGTGCGCGCCACCGCTTGCGCGACTGCTCGGCCGCGCGATCGATCTCGAACGAGTCGTCGCCGACCTCGTCGGCGGCCGCGAGGCGCTCGCCGCCTGAACGGCGAAGCGCCTTCGCCTCAGCGCGACAGCGCGAGCTTGATGCCGAAGCCGATCATGAAGACGCCGGCGGCACGCCCGAAGGCGCGGCCGATGCGCGGATCGGCGTGCAGCCGCGACGCGAGTCGGTGCGTCAGCACCGTGACGATCGCGCCGTAGGCGAGCGTCAGCACGGCGATCGTCGCTGCCATCGCCGCGAACGTCGCGATTCCCGCCGGGCGCGCCGGGTCGACGAAGAGCGGGAAGAACGCCATGTAGAAGACGATCGCCTTCGGGTTGAGGAGCGTGATGGCGAACGCCTGGCGGAAGTACTGGCCGGCGCGGATCGTCAGCACCGGCCGGTCTCCTGGTTTGGCGACGAGCATGCGCAGCCCGAGCCAGGCGAGGTAGCCGGCGCCGAGCCACTGCACTGCATGGAACGCCGCCGGCCGCGCCGCCAGCAACGCGGCGACGCCCGCAACCGCGAGCCACATCAGGACCTGGTCGCCGACGATGACGCCGAGCGTTGCGGCGAGGCCGCCGCTCAAGCCCCCCTTGCCGGTCGAGGTGACGAGCGCGAGGTTGCCGGGCCCCGGGATCATCAGGAAGACGATGACGGCGATGAGGAACGACGGGTAGTCTGCGATGGCGACCATGGCAGGGGCGGCGGGCGGAAAGCCGCCATTGTCGCGCGCCCGCGCGCCCACAATTGCTCCGAGCCATGCCTGCGCCGACGTCTTCCTCAGCGACCTCCGCTGCCGCGGCCGCTGTGGCGCGCGCGCCTGCGATCGACGCGTTCGTCGCCGCCGTGCGCGCCGCGCTCGCCGACGGCGGCTTCGAGTCGGTCGTGCTGGCGAAGAGCCGTGCCGCGGACGGCGAGCCGCGCGCGATCCGGATCCGCCGCATCGCGGTCAAGGGCGAGCCGGTGCTTAGCTTCGTCGCGTCGCACGCGACGCGCGACGTCACGCGCAATTGCGCGATCGAAGACGGACTCGTCGCGATCGCCGACCACCTCGATCGCAGCCTGGCGCCGGCGTTCGCGCACGCGACGCTGCGTAGCCGCGACGGCGACACGCAGCTCCTCGTTGGCAAGAAAGGCAACGCGACGCTGCGGCCGCCGCGCCGCGCGCCCGCGAGCGCGGCAGCGAGTGCGCCGTCGACGCCTGCTTCCCACGACCGCGAGCGTGCGCGGCGCCTGCCGGTCGAGCTGTCGTTTCTCGTCGAGCTCGGCATCACCGACGCCAGCCACCACGTCGTCCCCGCGATGGCGCGCAAGTGGCGACAGATCGACAAGTTCCTCGAGGTGCTCGACCACGCCATCGACGCGCTGCCGCCCGCGCTGCTCGCCGCCGCCGCCGGCGAGCGCCCGCTGCGCGTCGTCGACTACGGCTGCGGCAAGGGCTATCTCACGTTCGCGGTCCACGAGCACCTGCGGCGCCGCTTCGGCGTCGCGCCGCACGTGACGGGGGTCGAGCTGCGCGCTGAGCTCGTCGATTTCTGCAACGGCGTCGCCGCGCGCGCGCGCTGCGACGGCCTGACGTTCGTGCAGGGCGACCTGCGCAGCGTCGCTCCCGAGCAGGTGGACGTGATGATCGCGCTGCACGCGTGCGACACCGCGACCGACCACGCGATCGACCTCGGCGTTCGCGCCGGCGCGGCCGTCCTCGTCTGCGCGCCGTGCTGCCACAAGGAGCTGCGGCCGCAGCTCGCGCGTCCGCGTCCGCTCTCGGGGCTGCTCCGCCACGGCGTCCACCTCGGCCAGGAAGCCGAGATGGTCACCGACAGCATGCGCGCGCTGCTGCTCGAGACGTGCGGCTACGAAGCGCGCGTCTTCGAGTTCGTCTCGCTCGAGCACACGAGCAAGAACAAGATGATCCTGGCCCGGCGGCGCGACGCCGCGGCACCGGGCGACGAGCGCGCCCGCGCCGAGCTCGCCGAGCTGAAGAGCTTCTACGGCATCCGCGCGCAGACGCTCGAGGCGCTGCTCGCGCGGCGCGGCAGCGACGCCGCCGCTCAGGCCTGCCAGACGCCGTAGCCGGCTTCGCGCAGGCCGATGCCGAGCTCGACCTCCATCTCGCGCGCTGCCGCGTACGGCATCGGGTTGTAGACCTCGTAGAGCGCCGGCAGCAGGCGCACGCCGTATTCGCGCACGAACCGGTTCGCCTGGATGCCGTGCATGTGGCGGTCGAAGCGCAGGTCGGGGTCGAGCCCGGTCATGCCGACGTAGACGAAGGGCTTGCCGAGCTCGTAGTCGGGGTTGGCGCGGCGGAACGCGGCGACGTTCCAGACCCGGTCCGAGAGCTCGACGACGTAGACGTGGTAGCGATGCGCGCGGCCACGGCGACTGCCGCGCTTCGCCGCCGCAACGCTCACGTGCAGGGGACGATCTTGAACTCGACGCGGCGGTCGAGCGCGTCGACCGCGTTGTCGGTGCCGCTGCCGACGATGTTCTGCCGAAAGCCCATGCCGCTCGTCTTCGTCTTCGCCGCGAGCGTCGACGCCTCGCCGACGAGGCGCTGGCGGATGAAGTTGGCGCGCTGCAGCGAGAGCGCATCGTTCGTCGGCTCCGAGCCGGTGTGGCTGGTGTGGCCGACGATGTTCATGCAGACCTTCGCATTGGTGCTCTCGCGCGCAATCTGGCGCAGCCACATCGGGTAGGCGCCGCTCACCTTCGGGTCGGACCAGAACTCGGTGCTGCCGGGGTTGAAGAGGAACTTGACGCCGAGCTCGTTGTAGGCGATGCCGAGCGCGACGACGCGCGCGAACGCCTGCTCGGCCTCGGCGGTGCGCCCGAGCTTGGCCGCGGCGAGATAGATCCCGTTGACGACGCGGATCTGCTCGCCGGCCGGCATCGCGAGGGCGCTCCGGTACTTGCCGAGCGCCTCGACGTAGCGCTCCTGGTTGTAGAGCGTCGTCGCCTCGTGGATCACCGTCGCCTGCGCGATCCGCTCGAGATAGAGCGGGTCGGCGCGTTGCCCGGGCGGCGTCGCCGTCGTTCGCACGTAGCCTTCGATCACCTTGTCCTTCACGAGCACCGGGCTGTCGCGGTAGTACGCGAGCGGCGTGTGGTCGAGGCCCTCGTCGCGCGCGAGCGCCGACGCCTGCGCGACGACGGTGCCGGCCTTGAGGTCGGTGAGCGCGAGCTGGATGCGCAGCGCCTTCTTGCGCGCACCGGCGTCGCCGTCGACGCGCGTCATCGTCCCGGTGAGCAGCAACTGCGCGCGTGCCAGGTTCGCCGAAGTGAACGGCAGGATCTCGAACGCGTCGCCCTTGGTCGCGAGCCGTTCGCCGACGCGCGTCTCGAGCAGTGTCGTCGCCGCGGTCTGCTGGCCGGTCGCGGCATCGAGCATCGGATCGAGGACGATGCTCTTCTTCTGCAGCTTGGCGAGAATCGCAGGTCCGCTCTGCGCTTGCGCGGCGATCGCATCGCTCGCTTGCGCGACCGCCTGATCGAACGGAAGCTCGCCGAGGTCGACCGCCTTCGGCGGCGCCGCGCACGCGACGAGCAGGGAGGCAACGAGCGCGCCGAGGACGGCGAGCACAGCACGCGGCGACGTCCACGAGACCGTCATCGACATTCCCTCCTCAGGTACTCGGCTTCGTTCGCGGTGAGCGGCTCGAGCGATGCCTTTTGCAGAATATCACTGCACCGGCTGTTCGCCGATCGCGACGGCGGCCCTGCGCTGTCGCTGCGAGGCGCGACGGCTTCGCGGCGCGGCCGCTGGCTGCGCGGCGCGCTGGCCGACGCCGTGCGCGCCTCGTTCTCGGTGGCGGGCGCGACCGTCGCGGGTGGGGTCGATCGCGCAGGCTCGACCGCCGGCGACGCCGGCGTCGCGTCGACGCTCGCGCGCTGCGGGCTCGTCGGCGTGGTGTCGATGCTCGGCGGCGGCGGTGGAACCGGCGTCGTCGCGACGTCTTCGTCGACGACGATCGGCGCCGGTGCTGCAGCGCTCGCCGCGACCGGCGGCTCTGCGATTTGCGGCACCGGTGGCGTCGTGGTCGAAGCCGCGGCTGCCGACGCCTGCGGTGCTGCGGGCCGCGTGATGATCTTCGGTTGCAGCCAGCCGAAGACCGCGAGCACGGCGACGACGGCGCCGCTCGCCACCGCGATCGCGACGACGCGCCGGCGGCCGGGCTTCGACGCGTGCGCCGCCGGCGTCGCGTCGGCGACGTGCTCGCGTGCGGGGGCCTGCGCCGGCTCGATCGCGACGTCTGCATCGCGAGCGAGCGGCGCGGTGCGCTCCGGAATCGCGAGCGGCGCCGGGATGGTGCCCCAGCCGCTCGCCCCGCTCGCCCAGCCGCTGTCGCTGACGACCGGCGCCGGCGTCGCCGGCAGGCCGAGCAGCGCGCGGAACGCGGCGACGCTTTGCGGCCGGTCGGCCGGCCGCACCGCGAGCGCCGCGTCGACCGCGCGCAGCAGCTCGTCGCTGTAGCGGCCGCGCGCAACCGCCGCGAGCGGCTCGACGCGGTCGTCCATCAGCCGCTCGACCGAAGACGTCGGCGTGCGACCGGTGATCGCGAAGTACACGACCGACGCGAGCGCGTAGAGGTCGGTCCATGCGCCCTGCGCCATCGTGGCGACGTCGCCGTACTGCTCGATCGGCGCGTAGCCGGGTTTGAGCACCACGGTGAGAGCATGCGTCATGTCGCCGATGACACGCCGCGCGGCGCCGAAGTCGAGCAGCAGCGGACCGCCGGCCGTGAGCAGGATGTTGTCGGGCGCGATGTCGCGGTGGAAGCACTGCTTGCTGTGCATCAGCTCGAGCGCGTCGAGCAGCGGCTCCAGCCAGGCGCGAAGCTCGTCCTCGCCGGGAGCGCCGTCGAGTGCGGCGAGCGCCGTCTTCAGCGTCGGCCCCTCGTAGTACGGCATCGCCATGTAGGCGGTGCCGTTCTCCTCCCAGAAGCGGTAGACCTTGACGAGCGACGGATGGTCGAAGCGGGCGAGCAGCCGTGCTTCGTTGACGAAGCTCTTCAGGCCGGCACGGAAGGTGTCGAGGTGGCGCTCCGACTTGACGACGATCGCCGACGAGCCGCTCACCCGCGTCGCCATCGACGCCGGCATGTATTCCTTGATCGCGACGCGCCGCTGCAGCGAGTGGTCCCACGCGAGGTAGACGATGCCGAAGCCGCCTTCGCCGACGAGGCCGGTGATCTCGTAGTCGCGCAGGCGGGTGCCGAGCGGCAGGGTGTGCCCGCCCGGCAACCGATCGGCGGCGGCGCGGCCGCGCGCGCGTTCGGCGTCGATTCCGGTGACGGCGTCGTCGCGCGAATGCCGGCCGGGAGCGGTCGGCCCGGTGACGGTCTTCTCGTCGTCGTCGGCAGTCGTCACGCGTGCACCTCGGGCGGCCGCCGACGAGGCGGCGGCGCAGGTGCCGGCTATTGTCCGTCGCTCAGGCGCAGGGCACGATCTTGAACTCGACGCGACGGTCGAGGACGTCGAAGCTGTCGTCGCTGCCGCTGCCGACGATGTTCTGGCGAAAGCCCATGCCCTCGGCGCGGGTCCGACCGGCGAGCTCGGACGCCTCGGCGGCGAGCCGCTGGCGCACGTACTGGGCGCGCTTCAGCGACAGCGCGTCGTTGATCGGGCCCGGGCCGCTCCGGCTCGTGTGGCCGACGATCGCGATGCAGCTTTTGGCCACGATCGCCTCGCGCGCGATCTGACGCAGCCACATGCCGTACGCACCGCTGATCTTCGGGTCGGACCAGAACTCGGTGCTGCCGGGGTTGAAGAGGAACTTGACGCCGAGCTCGTTGTAGGCGATGCCGAGCGCGACGATGCGGCCGAACGCCTGCTCGGCCTCGGCGGTATTGCCGAGCCGCATGCTCGAGAGGTAGATGCCGCTCTGCACGCGCAGCTGCTCGCCTTGCGGCGACGACAGCGCGGTGCGGTACTGGCCGAGCGCGTCCTGGTACTTCTCGGCGTTGTAGAGCGACGTCGCCTCGCTGATCACGCTCGCGGCGCCGATCCGCTCGAGGTAGTAGGCGTCGGCGCGCTGGCCCGGCGTCGTGGTGGTGGTGGTGGCGTAGCCCTCGACGACCTTGTCCTTGATCAGCACCGGAACGTCGCGGTAGTAGCGGGTCGGCGTCTGGTCGAGGTTCTCCTCGCGCGCGAGCGACCACGCCTGCGCGACGACAACGCCGCTCCTCAGCTCGGTGAGCGCGAGGTTCAGGCGGACCGTGGGCTTGCCGAGCGGCGCGGTCGGCACGCGTGCGATCGTTCCCGTCAGCAGGTATTGCGCGCGCGCGAGGTTGGCGGCCTGAAAGGTCAGGAACTCGAACTGCGGATAGAGGCTCGCCATCCGCTGCACGACGCGGCGCTCGAACAGCACCGTCGCCTCGGTCTGCTGGCCGGTGATCGTGTCGATCATCGGATCGATGATCACGGTGCGCCGCGTCAGCTTCGGGTCGGGCTTGGTCAGCGTCGACTCGATCTTGGCGAGGAACGCCGGCAGCTTTCCGGTCTGCGCGACGAGGCGGTCGGTCGCATCCGACGCCGCCTTCTCGAACGTCTGCGGATCCGACGACGTGCACGCGGCGAGCGCGAGCGCCGCGAAGGCGAGGACCGCGCGTGCGAGCGAGCGGATCACTTGCATTCGCGCTTGAAGAAGTCGGTCTCGGCCGGCGTGATCTTCTCGAGCGACGCCTTCTGCAGGATCTCCATGCAGCGCGTCTGGCGCTCGAGCGGCGTCGTCACGACGATCGGCGCCGTCGCCACGGCTGCTGCCGTCGCCGCTGCAGAGGTCGCAGGACGCGACGCGGGCGGCTGACGCGTCGGCCGTGTCGTCGCCGATGCGTTGCCTGGTACGTGTGGCGCGACCGTCGTCGAGGGCGCGTGCGACACCGTGGTCGCTGCCGGCTTCGGTGACGGCGTCGTCGCGGTCGACGTTGCCGCCGGCCCGGCCGCTGTCGCTGTCGTCGTCGGCGCCGCTGCGCGCGTCGCCGCCGACGCGGTCGCGGCGGGAGCAGTGTGCGCCGCCGCCGACGCTGCGACGGCGCCGCGCGGCGGCGGCCGCGTCGCGAACTGCAGCACGAGCGCGGCGATGCCGATCAGCGCGCAGGTGCCGGCGACGATCCCATAAAGCGCACGCTTGCCGATGCCGCGCGCGTGCACCGTCTGCTGCATCCACGACGGCGCTGCGCCGTCGGCCGCGATCGCATGCGGCACCGGCTTCGTGACGGGTCGCTGCTCGGCGGCCGCGACGCTCACGACGGGCGCGGCAGGCGCTGCCGTGGCAACCGGAGGCGGATCGGGAACCGTGACCTCGTTGCTCCGTGCCGGCGTGCCGATGAACGGCTCCTGCATCAGATCGGGCGCCGGCGCGAGCGACGCGACTTCGGGCGCCTCGATGTCGCCCATCAGCGCGCGGAACTCGGCATGCTCCGTCGGCCGCCGGCGCGGCTGCACCGCCATCGCTGCGTCGACCGCGGCGAGGAAGCGATCGCTGTAGAGGCCGGCGGCGACCACTGCGAGCGGCCGCATGCGGTCGTCGGTGAGGCGGTCGGCCGCAGGCGGCGGATCGGTGCCGGTGATCGCGGCGTAGATCAGCGCGCCGAGCGCGTACAGGTCGGTCCAGGGGCCGCGCGTCGTTCCGGCGGCGCTGCCGTACTGCTCGATCGCGGCGTAGCCGGGCTTGAGCGCGGCCGCCGGCGTGTGCCGCATCGCCTCGATCGCGTGCGTCGCCGCCGAGAAGCCGAGCAGCACCGGGCCGAACGGCGTCATCAGGATCTCGTCGGGACCGATGTTCTGGTGCCAGACGCCGCCCTCGTGGAGCAGCGACACGCCGTTCAGGATCGGCTTCAGCCAGGCGCGCAGCTCGTTCTCGCTCGGCACGTGGCCGAGCTCGGCGAGCGTCGTCTTCAGCGTCGGGCCTTCGTAGTACGGCATCACGACATACGCCGTGCCGTTCTCCTCCCAGAAGCGGTAGATCTTGACGAGCGCCGGATGGTCGAAGCGGGCGAGCACGCGCGCCTCGTTCAGGAACGCGCGCATCCCGGCCTTGACCGCATCGAGCTGGCGATCCGAGCCGACGACGACGTTGGTCGAGCCCGGCAGCCGTCCTGCGAGCGCCGCGGGCATGTACTCCTTGACCGCGACCCTGCGCTGCAGCGCGTGGTCCCAGCCGAGATAGACGATGCTGCAAGCGCTCTCGCCGATGAGCGCCTTGATCTCGTATTCGCGCAGCTGCGTGCCGGGCGGCAGGATGTGACCGGGGAGAGCGGCAGGCGCGCGAACGGCCTCGAGTTCGTGGACCGTTGACATCGGGATGGGGATCAGCTCCTGACGGACGCGGCGTCGTCGCGATCGCCGCATCGATACCGCTCGGCATTGTCGCCGCGCCGTCCCGAGGCACCGCGTTCGCGGCCCCTCGCGCGGCGCAACAAAGTCACGTCACCGGCGCTGGAGAGACGTCGTCGCGCGACGTGCCTGCGCTTCGCCGGCGAAACATGCCGAATCCTTCCATCGTCAGGACGGTCTCGTCGGCCTGGTTGATCACGTCCCAGTGCGAGCGGATCATGCCGACGCCGGGCCGGCTGGCGAGCGGCCGCGACTCGAGGACTTCGAGGCGGATGCGCAGCGTGTCGCCCGGATACACGGGCTTCAACCAGCTCAGCTTCTCGACGCCGGGCGAGCCGAGGCTCGCGGAATCGAGCAGGTAGCCGTCGCACATCATGCGCATCGCGATTGCGCAGGTGTGCCAGCCGCTCGCCGCGAGGCGTCCGAAGAGCGACGCTTCGGCGGCGGCATCGTCGAGGTGGAACGGCTGCGGGTCGAACTCGCGCGCGAAGGCGAGCACCGCCTCGCGGGTCACCCGGTAGGCGCCGAACTCGCGGACCTGGCCGACCGGAAAGTCTTCCCAGAAGAGATGCGGCGTGCGCGCCGCGGCGGCGGGTTCAGAAGGTGGCGACACTGCGGGCTGCGCGATCGAGCGAGCCTCGCAGGATAGCGACGCGGCGCGCGCCGCGTCGGACGCGGGCGCTAGCGGCCGAAGAAGTGGCGGAAGACGTCGGGCTCGAGCACCTCGCGGATCGCGACGCCCTTCAGCGGCTCGCGAAACGGCTGCGACGGCGCCGGCCGCTCGAGTTCGGCGGGACGCGTCGCGTCCCACACCGTCCCGGCCGGCGCGCTCGCGAGCGGGCGGACGCGCTGCGCGAGCGAGGGGAGCTCCTCCCATTCGATCGTTCCGGCCGGCGCGGCGGCGCGGAACGCGTGCGAGAAGTGGAGCGTGGACGGGGCGTGGCGCATGACAGTCATCCTGAAGATGGACTGCCGCGATGATCGGCGGGGCGCTTGCCGATGAACGGTCGAACAGCGCCACCGTCGCACGCCAGATCACGCCGCGCGGGCGCGACGTGATCGATTGCACGCCGATCAGCGCATCCGCACCTGGCCGTGTTCGCCGAGCTGCGTCGGCGGCTTGTGGCTGACCGCCGCCTTGGCCATCGCGAGCAGCTGCACGAGCTTGCTTTCCTTGACGTCCCAGTAGTCGGCGTGCGCGATCTTCACCTGCACCAGCGCCAGGTCGGGGTCGGTGGGGCCGCCGGGAAACCAGGCCTCGACGATCTTGTTCCAGAGCTCGCGCTTCTTCGCGAGGTCATCGACCTCGGCCGCGCTTCCCGAGACCGAGACGTAGGTGTCGGAGCCGGGGTCGGCATAGGTCGCGACCACCATAGCGTCCGAGCGCAGGTCGTCGACCGGATCGCCGCTTCTCGACATGAAGAACCAAAGGCTGTCGTCGCTGCCGAGCTCCTTGTTCTGCGTCGTCATCGGCCGCGCGTGGAGGTGGCCGTTGCCGTGGCGCGTCGTGAACATCGCGAACTTGATGTCCTTGATCATCTTCCAGAGCTTGTCGCGCTTGTCGTTCTCGTTCATCGCCGTCCTTCGTTGCTGCGGGCCCGCGGCCCGTCGCCCGATTGCAGCATCGGCAACGAGAAAGCCCGGTCGGGAAGGTCCGGTCCGGGCTGTAGGACGGCTTCGGCTTCGAGGCGCCGATGCGCTCACTTCTTCATCGGCTCTTCCTTCTTGGACATCGCGTCCTTCTTCATCATCTCGTCCTTCTTGACCATGTCGGCGCACATGGCGTCCTTCTTCATCATGGCGTCGTCTTTCTTCGCCATCGCGTCCTTCTTCGCCATTGCCATGTGGTCCTTGCACTCCTGCAGGGTCATGGACTCCTGCTTCATCATGCCGTCGGCCTTCTTCATCTCGTCGGCGGCCCAGGCGCCGCCGGCCAGTGCGCAGCAGGCGACGAGGACAGGGGTGATCGTTCGCATCGACAGTCTCCTCGCGTGAAGTGATCGCGGCCGAACAGCCGCCGCCATCGGTCGGCGGTCGGTCGCGAACCTTACGGCCGAGGCGCGCTGCCAGCTATTCCGACGCGCCGGACGCCGAGAAGTGCTCGGCGGCATGGCGAAGATCCTTGAGCCACGCCGCGTACGCCGCCGCCTTGTCCTCCGGCTCGACGCGCAGCAGCGCCGACGGATGCAGCGTGATGAGGACGCGGCGGCCGTCGCTGCGCACGAGCCAGCGGCCGCGCTCGCGCAGCACCGAGATCGTCGTCCCCATCAACTGGCGGGCCGCGGTCGCGCCGAGGGCGACGAGCGCGCCCGGATCGACGAGCTCGATCTCCCGTTCGAGCCAGTGCAGGCAGGCGGCGGCCTCCTGCTGCGCCGGTGTCTTGTGGATGCGGCGCTTGCCGCGCAGCTCGAACTTGAAGTGCTTGACCGCGTTCGTGATGTAGACCTCGCGGCGCGGGATCGCGAGCTCCTCGAGCGCGCGCGCGAGCAGCTGTCCAGCCGGGCCGACGAAGGGTCGGCCCTGCAGATCCTCCTGGTCGCCGGGCTGCTCGCCGACGAGCATCAGCCGCGCTTGCCGGCTGCCTTCGCCGCCGACTGCCTGCGTCGCGTGCTCGCCGATCGGGCACTCGCGGCAGCTCTGCAGCGCCGCGTTGAGCGCCGTCAGGCTGCGCGGCCGCTCGCCGCCGGGCGTCACCGGATGGCCCGGCGTCGGCTGCGGCTCGGTCGCCGGGCGCCGCTTCGGGTCGGTCGGTCCGCGCGCGATCATCGTCATGCTCCGTTCGTCGGCACTGCTCGCCAGCGGCTCGATCAGCTCCGCCTCGGGAAGGTTCTTCCAGTAGCGCTTGGGCATTTCGCGCGCCAGGGTCCGCAGCTTCAGGCGCGCCGGGTTGAAGATGCTGCGGTAGTACGTCAGCCAGAGCTGCTCGCCGGCGTCGGCGGGGGGCGCCTCGTCGCGACGGGCGCCCGGGCCGAACGCGAGCGCGGCGCCGTCCCAGCGGATGCTGCGCTCGGGGGTCAGGATCGCCCAGCGCATGGCGGTGAAGCGGCGGGCGAAGAACGGCGCGACCGCCTCGACGATGTGGTGCTCGGGCTCGAACCAGGCGATGTGCAGCGGCGCGCCGATCGCGCCTTCGCCGTCGGGCTCGGCGATCGGCCGAAACCGGACGAACGCCTTCATCTTGTGGAGGTCGCGGCGGACGTCCTGCGACAGCGCGTCGGCGCGCAGCCAGTCGGGGTCGAGCGTGTCACCGCGCAGCGCCGGCTCGAGCTGCAACCGCCATAGGAGTCGGTAAAGAAGGCCGAAGCGCTCGGGGTCGCGGTGCAGGATCGCGCTCTCGGCGAGCGGCAGGAATGCCGGCGGCACGTGAACCGGAGGCGGGGACGACGCGCTCGTCGCGTCGTCGTCGCCGGGAGTCTCGAAAAGGTCGCCCTCGATGTCGTCGGCACATTGCCAGACGACGCGCTCGGGCGCGATCTGCTCGGCCCAGAGTGCGCGGCAGGCGTGACGGAAGCCGGCGAAGTCGACCGCGCTCGCGAGCCGCACGGTGCGCACGTCGCTCGCCGCCGAAGCTCCGAGCGACGATGCGCCTGCGTCCGCGGTCATGGCGACGAGCTTAGCGCTCCTTGCGGCTCGCCTGCGGCGAAATCGAACAGCGACGCCTGGCTCGGCGTCGGGTGCACGGCGGCGGCGAGGCGACGAGCGAGGTCGGACGCTGCGAGCGACTTGCCCGGTCGATGGTCGGCGACCTCGACGAACGCGATCGCCTTGACGAGCGGAATGTGCAGCCGCTCGAGGTCGGCGAAGCGGAGCTTGCGGACGCGGCGCGCCGCGACGATGCGCGCGACCGCGCGCGTGCCCAGCCCGGGAACGCGCAACAGCAGCTCCTTCGGGGCGCGGTTGAGGTCGATCGGGAAGCGCTCGCGATGCGCGAGCGCCCACGCAAGCTTCGGGTCGACGTCGAGCGCGAGCATGCCGCCGGGAGCGACGATCTCCTCTTGCGCGAAGCCGTAGAAGCGCATCAGCCAGTCGGCCTGGTAGAGGCGATGCTCGCGAACGAGCGGCGGCGCCTTGAGCGGCAGCGCGCGCGCGGCATCGGGGATCGGGCTGAACGCCGAGTAGTAGACGCGCCGCAGGCGGTACGCGCCGTACAGCGCCGCGCTCGTGGCGAGGATCGTCGCGTCGCTGGTCGCGTCGGCGCCGACGATCATCTGCGTGCTCTGCCCGGCCGGCGCGAAGCGCGGCGGCCGGGCGCGCCGCGGCGCGAGGAGCGGCTGCGATGCCGGCGGCGCCGGCCGCGCCGCGTCCTTCGCGGCATCGATGTGGACGCGCAGGCGCGCCATCGAGCGGCGAATCGCGGCACCGTCCTTCTGCGGCGCGAGCGTGGCGAGCGATTGCTGGGTCGGCAGCTCGACGTTGATGCTGAGGCGGTCGGCATACCTCCCGGCGCGCTCGAGCAGCTCGTCGCTCGCCTCGGGGATCGTCTTCAGGTGGATGTAGCCGCGGAAGTCGTTCTCTTGGCGCAGCACGCGCGCGACCTCGACGAGCAGCTCCATCGTGTAATCGGGCGAGCGGATGATTCCCGAGCTGAGAAAGAGCCCCTCGATGCAGTTGCGGCGGTAGAAGTCGAGCGTCAGCTGCACGACCTCGTCGACGCTGAAGCGCGCGCGAGCAACGTTGCTCGAGACGCGGTTGACGCAGTAGAGACAGTCGTAGACGCAGAAATTCGTGAGCAGGATCTTCAGCAGCGAGATGCAGCGCCCGTCGGGCGCGTAGCTGTGACAGATCCCGGAGCCTTCGGTCGAGCCGATGCCGTTGCCGTCGAGCGAATTGCGCTTGTCGGTGCCGCTCGACGCGCACGACGCGTCGTACTTGGCGGCGTCGGCGAGGATCGCTAGTTTTCGGTCGAGGTGCACGGGAGGCGCGAGGACAGGACTGTACGAATATACAGTCATCGCCCCGCGCGCCACCGGACGGCAGCGCGAACGCCCCGCTGAATTACGAACGCTCGAAGATGAGACCGGCCTTCTCGCTTTCGGGGGCGGCCTCGGTCGGCGGATGGTCAGGCGGTCGTGCGTGGACATCGGCGGGGGTGAAGACGACCGGGGCACCGTCGTCGCCTTCGGTTGGCGCGGCCTGGTCTCGCGTCACGTCCGCCGTGCCGCGCGCGCTGTCGGCCGATCCTTCGCCACGCGCTGTCGACGGGTCGCCGTCGGTGGCCGGGCCGAGCTGCGGCGCCGCATCCTCGGGCACCTGTTCACCATAGCCCGCACCGTAGTGCCCGGGCTCCTGATCGGGATTCGGAGTCGAAGTCCGCGTCGAGTCGGCCATGCCCGTCTCCTGCAACGTCGATCGCGACGTGCGGCAATCGACGCGCCTGCGCGACGTCGTGCGCTCACGCGGGGACGTGGAAGACCTGGCGCAGATAGGCGAGGAACGTCTCGTCGTCGCAGAGGAGCTTGCCGGGACTGTCGGAGAGCTTGGCGACCGGCTGCCCGTTCGCGCTGGTGAGCTTCATGACGATGTGCAGCGTCTTCAGGCCCATGTCGTTGGTGAGATTGGTGCCGATGCCGAAGCCGCATGGCGCGCGGTCGGCGAAGTGGCGGTAGAGCGCGAACGACTTCTCGAAGTCGAGGCCGTCCGAGAAGACGAGCCGTTTCGTGCGCGCGTCGACGCGCAGCCTCTCGTAGTGCGCGAGCGCCTTCTCGCCCCAGACGAACGGGTCGCCCGAGTCGTGGCGCAGACCGTCGAAGAGCTTCGCGAAGTAGAGGTCGAAGTCGGCGAGGAACGCGTCCATGCCGACGACGTCGGTGAGCGCGGTGCCGAGGTCGCCGCGGTATTCCTGCACCCATGCTTCGAGCGCGGCGCGCTGGAAGTCGCGCAGCCGCACGCCGAGCGTCTGGAACGTCTGCAGGTACTCGTGCGCCATCGTTCCGATCGGCACGATGCCGAGATCGCGCGCGAAGAGGACGTCCGAGGCGCCCTTGAAGTATTCGGGCACCTCGCGCTTGAGCGTCACCAGCACCTCGCGGTGCCATTCGTGCGAGAAGCGCCGCCGCACGCCGAAGTCGAAGAACTCGAACGGGGTCGCCCGCCGCGGCTCCTTGGCGAACTCGCGCAGCAGCGCGATCTTCGCCGCCAGGCGCTTGCGGCCCTCGGCGAGCGCCGTCTTGGCGTCGAAGCGGCGGAAGTAGAGCTCGTTGACGATCGCGAGGACGAAGATCTCGAACGCCATCACGTGGACCTGCGGTCCCTTGGCGATGATCTCGAGCGTCTTGCCGTCGGGCCCTGGCCGCGCGCTGATGAAGTCGCGCTGGAAATGGAAGATGCGCAGGAAGTCGACGAAGTCGGAGCGGATGAAGCGCCAGCTCCTCAGGTACGAGAGCTCGTCGGGGCGGAACTGCAGCGCGCAGAGCGCGTCGAGCTCGCGCTCGACTTCGGGGACGAGCTCGGCGAGCGGGAACGCCGGCTCGTTGCGACAGAGGAAGGTGTACTCGGCCTGCGTCTCGGGATGGCGATGCAGCATCGCCTGCCACATCGTGAACTTGTAGAGATCGGTGTCGAGCAGGCTGGTGATGACGGGTTGCATCGCGCGTTCGTCCGTTCCCGCCGACGATACCAAGACCGCCGACTTGGCGAGCGTCACTCGATCAGCAGCTCGACGCGGCCGTCCGCGACGCGCGCCGGCCACGTCGCGAGCGCGACCTCGGCCGGCGCCGCGGTCGCCTCGCCGGTGCGGACGTCGAAGCGGCCCTGGTGGTGCGGGCACTCGATCTCGTGGCCCTCGAGGAAGCCGTCGCAGAGCAGCGCATCGCCGTGCGTGCAGCGGTTCGCGGTCGCGAACACGGTGTCGCCGACGAGGTGAAGTGCGATCTCGCGGCCGGCGGCGACGACGGCGATCGAGTCGCTGGCCGCGAAGTCGTCGAGCGTCGCGACCTCGGTCCACGCCGCGCTCATAGCGGGTAGATGATCGAGTTGGGGATCATCTCGCTGTCGTAGACGATGGTGCGGCTCTGAAACTTCCACCCCGCTGGCGTCTCGACGACAACGTCGATCGTGCGGCCGACGTTGAACACCGTCGTCGGCCCGTCGAGCTTGGTGCGAAAGACCGCGTAATTCGCTTCGCACTCGATCCTGCCGGCCCCGCTCGCGCGCACGAGCGGAGCGCCGACGACGTGACGCTGGTAGTACGGATCGTGGAACAGCGTCTCGCGGATGCCGTAGACGCGGTCCTTCAACATCGCCTTGCTCTCGAACGCGAGCGTCGCGAGCGGCAGGTTGCGCTCGTGGTTCTCGCGCGGCACGAGGCGGTAGGTGCAGTCGTCGACGAAGAACTCGGGCCAGAGGTCCCAGTCGCCCGAGTCGACCGCCGCCGCGTAGTCCGCGTACAGCTGCACGAGCGCCTGCCAGGTCGCGGGGTCGACGATCACGCTTCCATGACCTCGCGCCAGTAGCGGTACATGCCGCGGATGAGCGTCTCGGTCACCATGTGCTCGGTGTCGCCGACTTCCGTCCCGCCGAGCTCGGCGAGGGTGCGGTGGAAGGGCTTCTGCTCGAAGCCCTGCTGCGACAGCTCGATCACTTCGCCGTCGTCGGCGGAGACGAAGCCGGCGGGGCCGAACAGGTTCGCCTGGCGCAGCCGGCGCTCGGTCATCTCTTCGCTGTCGTCGGCGAAGCCGAAGTGCGTCCAGACGAAGTCGAACGCGCCGTGGCCATCGGGCTGGATGTGCCGCGTCGACACCGAGTTGACCTGCTGCTGCAGGATCACGCTCGGGAAGAGCGTCGTCATCACCGCGGTCGGGCCGCCCCACCACGGCTCAGGGACGATGTCGAGGAACCGCGGGTCCTCGAGCTTCATGTCCTGCTTGAAGCTCGCGACCTGCGTCACCTGCCTCGCGTCGGATCCGGCGCCGGCCGAGCCGCGCGTCGAGATCATCGCGGCGTGGCGGAAGCGCTCGTCCATGACGAGCCGCGAGCGGTTGTCGGCGCGCCAGAGGCCGAACGTCACGAACCACGTGTGCAGCAGCCCCGGGTGGTACGGGTCCTTGATGTTTTCCTGCATCAGCTTCCAGTTGCCCGGAATGCGCTGGCGGTTGTAGCCGTAGAGCTTCAGCGCGCGGCCGTCGAACAGGCGGTCGAACCAGGGCACGATCGCCGGGCCGAGGAAGTCCTCGAGCGGCTCGACGTCGTGGTCGAACGACGCGAAGACGACGCCGCCGCGCGTCGCGACCTTGAGCTTGGTGAGCCCGTTGAGCAACGGATCGAAGTCGGCCGGCATCCCGCCGTGCACCTTGCCGTCCTGCTTGACGCCGCGACGGAACGGCACGCCCTGCAGGTCGCCCTTGAGCGAATAGTTCCACTGGTGGTAAGGGCAGGTGAAGTCCTTGCGGTTGCCGCTCCTCGCGCGGCAAAAGCTCATGCCGCGGTGCGCGCAGACGTTCTCGACGACGTGGATCGAGCCGTCGAGCGCGCGCACGACGATCACCGAGCGCTCGCCGACGACCGTGCGCTTGAAGTCGCCCGGGTTCGGGATCTCGGCCTCGAGGCCGACGTAGCACCAGTGGCTCTTGTAGAAGAAACGCTCGAGCTCGCGCCGGTGCAGCTCCTCGCTCGTGTAGGCCGCGAACGGAATGCGGCTCGTCCCCTCGCCTTCCCAGACCGGCAGGGCCGGAAAGGCGGTGTCGATCGTCGAACGGTCCATGCGGCCTCCCGCGGGAAGCCACGACTGTCGCAGATTCCACCGCCCCTTGCGGTGCGACCGGCCGCGCTTCAAGGCGCGCCCGCGGGCGGGCGCGCTCTCGTCAATGCATGTCGGGGTTGGGCCGCAGGACCGCGATCGCCGCGCCCTGCGGATCGCCGATCACGGCGAAGCGGCCGACGTCGGGGATGTCGGAGGGCGGCACGATGACCATCGCCCCGAGCTCCTTCGCGCGCGCGGTCGTGGCGTCGGCGTCTTCGACGCAGACGTACGGCGTCCACATCGTCGGCACTGCGGCCTCGGGCGCCTTCATCAGGCCGGCACGGCCCTTGCCGCTCGCCTTGAGCACGTAGTAGATCGCCTCGGGCATCGCCATCTCGTCGTGGTCGAACGAGAACACCTTCTCGTAGAACGCGAGCGCGGTCCTCTCGTCCTGCGTCGTCAGCTCGTTCCAGATCCAGCCGCCGGGCGGCGTCGTCTCGACGTCGGGCGGGTCGCCCTGGTTGCCGCGCCAGAGCGAGAAGACGCCCCCGGTCGGGTCGGCGATCGTCGCCATGCGGCCGACCGGGCCGACGTCCATCGGCGCGACGATGCTCTTCGCGCCGGCGGCGATCGCCGCCTTGTACGAGCTGTCGACGTCCTGGACCGAGAGGTACGACATCCACTGCGTCGGCGCTCCGGCGCGCGCCGACGCATAGCCGCCGATGCCGTCGTTGCCGTTGTGGATGATGAGGTACGGGTCGGTGCCGGCCATCGCCATGACCTCGGCGTTCCAGCCGAAGAGCTTCCCGTAGAAGGCGCGCGCGGCTTGGGTGTCGTTGGATTGATGCTCGAACCAGACGAACTTTCCTGGCAGGTGGGCCATGTGGGCTCCTTGTTGATCGGGTGAAGGGGCGTCCGCAGGCGCTGTGCGCGGCGGCCGGTCTGCCATTCGGCGAGCCTCGGCGGCGAATGTCAAGAGCGTTGACGCGAGCATCGCTGGCGACGCGGCGCGTCCGCGCCCGCACATCGCGGGCGATGGAGAATCGCCCGCTACCCCACCCGCGGATCCGCCCCCATGCCACGCAGCCTTCGCCTCGCCCTGCCCGTTCTCGCCGCGACGCTCGCGGCGTGCGTCTCGTCGTCGTCGCCATCCGCTTCGGCGAGCGACCGTCGCGCGCTCGACGCGATCGACACGCTCGTCGTCATCTACGCCGAAAACCGCGCGTTCGACACGCTGTTCGGGCTCTTCCCGGGCGCCAACGGCATCCCCGGAGCGAACCCCACCGCCGTCGGCAGCTACGCGCCGCAGGTCGACCGCGACGGCAGCGCCCTGGCGACGCTGCCGCCGGCTTGGGGCGGCCTGATGGCGCGCAACCAGCCGCTCGCGATACCCGAGGAGCAAACGCGCGGGCTCGCGAACCGGCCGTACCTGCTGAACGGCCCCAATGCGCTCGCCGCCGGCAACGGCGTGGTCGTGCCGATCGAGCAGATGACGCGCAACCTCGTCCACCGCTACTACAACAACATCATGCAGATCAACGGCGGCGGCAACGACGGCTTCGCCGCGTGGTCGGACGCCGGCGGCCTCGTGATGGGCTACTACGACGGCAGCGGTCTCGCGATGTGGCAGGTCGCGCGCCGCTACACGCTCGCCGACAACTTCTTCATGGGCGCGTTCGGCGGCTCGTTCCTCAACCACCAGTACCTCGTCTGCGCCTGCGCGCCCGAGTATCCCGACGCCGACCGCTCGCCGGCGAAGGGCCTGATCAGCGCGGTCGAGACCGATGCGCGCGGCCGCGTCCGCCTCGTCGCCGCCGCCAACGCGGCGAGCAGCGCGCTCGCCGGTGCGCCGCGCTTCGTCAACGACGGCGACCTGACGCCGAAGGACGAGCGCGGCATGTTCCATGCGATCAACACGATGCAGCCGGCCTACCAGCCGAGCGGCATCGCGGCCCCGGCGGGCGCCGACCCGCGCTTCGGCAACCCCGCCGATCCGCACACGCTGCCGCCGCAGCGCGCCGCGACGATCGCCGATCGGCTCGACGCGAAGAACGTCTCGTGGGCGTGGTATTCGGGCGCGTGGAAGGCGGCGAGCGCGCAGACGCAGACGGCACGCGACATCATCTACAGGGGCGACGTGCGCTTCCAGCCGCACCACCAGCCGTTCAACTACTACGCGGCGTTCGACCCGGCGACGCACGCCGACTACCGCGCCGCGCACCTGAAGGACTTCGACAGCGACTTCCTGGCCGAGGCCGCGGCCGGGAAGCTCCCGGCGGTGTCGTTCTACAAGCCGCAGGGCAACCTCAACCAGCATCCGGGGTCGAGCACGGTCGCGCTCGGCGACGCCCATCTCGCGTCGGTCGTCGCCGCGCTCGAGAAGAGCCCGCAATGGCCGCGCATGCTTGTCGTCGTCACCTATGACGAGAACGGCGGCTTCTGGGACCACGCGCGCGTGCCGAAGGGCGACCGCTGGGGACCGGCGACGCGCGTGCCGGCGATCGTCGTCTCGCCGCTCGCGAAGAAGGGCTTCGTCGACAAGACGCCCTACGACACGGCATCGATCCTGCGCTTCATCACGCGGCGCTGGAACCTCGCGCCGCTGCCCGGCGTCGAGGCGCGCGACCGCGCGCTCGCCGCCAACGGCGAGGCGCCGATGGGCGATCTGACGGCGGCGCTCGAGGCTCCGAAGTGAGCCTCGCCGCTCCGCCGCGCGCGCCGCGCGAGGCGCGCGACGTCAGCGTGCACGGCGATCCGCGCAGCGACGAGTACCACTGGCTGCGCGACCGCGACGATCCCCGCACGCTGGCCTACCTGCGCGCCGAGAACGCCTACGCCGACGCCTGGTTCGCGCCGCACGCGGCGCTGAAGGAGCAGCTCTACCAGGAGATGGTCTCGCGCATCCAGCAGGACGACGACTCGGTGCCGATGCGAAAGGGCGCGTGGTGGTACTCGACGCGGACGCGCCAGGGCGAGCAGTACCCGCGCTATCTGCGGCGGCGCTCGCACGGTGCCGAGCGTCGCTTCGATCCGGACGGCGTCGACGAGACGCTGCTCGACCTCAACGCGATGGCGGTCGGCCAGCCGTTCCTGCAGCTCGGCACGACGGCGGTCTCGCCCGACGCGACGCGGCTCGCCTACACGGTCGACCACACCGGCGGCCGCGACTACACGCTGCACGTCAAGGACCTCGCCAGAGGCACGATCGACGCCTGGTCGATCGAGCAGGTGGCGTCGGCGGCGTGGGCGAACGACAGCCGCACGCTCTACTACGTGACGATGGACGAGACCAAGCGCGCCAACCGGCTCTGGCGCCATGTCGTCGGTTCCAACGGCGCCGCCGAGCTGCTCTTCGAGGAGCCCGACGAGCTGTTCGACGTCGGCGTCGCCAGGACGCTCGACGAGCGCTGGATCCTCGTCGGCAGCCAGAGCAAGGACGCCTCGGAGTGGCGCGTCGCCGCCGCCGACCTCGGCGGCGATGCCGCGTTCGCGATGCGCACCGTGCTCGCGCGGCGCGCCGACATCGAGTATGACGTCGAGCATCGCGCCGGCCGCTTCTGGATCCGGATCAACGACACCGGCCGCAACTTCCGCCTCGTCACCGTCGACGCCGACGCACCCGACCTCGCCGCCGCCGAGGAGGTGATCGCGGCGCGCGACGACGTCATGCTCGACGACGTCGACGTCTTCGCGCGCTACCTCGTCGTCACCGAGCGCGCTGCGGGGAATTTGCGGTTGCGCGTGATCGAGCTCGACACCGGCGACGACCACACGATCGCGTTCGACGAGCCGGCGCACAGCGTCCGCACGAGCGGCAACGCCGAGTTCGAGACGACGACGCTGCGTTTCGTCTACACCTCGATGACGACGCCGGCGTCGACCTTCGACTACGACCTCGCGACGCGCGAGCGCGTGCTGCGCAAGCGCCAGCCGGTTCCCGGCTACGACCCGACGCTCTACGCGAGCGAGCGCACGTTTGCGACCGCGCGCGACGGCACGCGGGTGCCGATTTCGCTCGTCTACCGCAAGGACCGCAGGCGCGCGTCGCCGCAACCGCTCCTGCTCTACGGCTACGGCGCCTACGGCATCCCGATCGATCCGGCGTTCTCGCAGACGCGCGTCTCGCTCCTCGACCGCGGCCTGGTCTTCGCGATCGCCCACATCCGCGGCGGCGGCGACCTCGGACGGACGTGGTACGAGGCCGGCAAGATGGCGCGCAAGCAGACGACGTTCGACGACTTCATCGCCTGCGCCGAGGCGCTCGTCGCGGGCGGCTGGACGACGCCGGCGCAGCTCGCGATCGAGGGCGGCAGCGCCGGCGGCCTGCTGATGGGCGCGGTCGTCAACCAGCGCCCCGAGCTCTTTCGCGCCGTCGTCGCCGAGGTCCCGTTCGTCGACGTCGTGACGACGATGCTCGACGAGTCGATGCCGCTCACGGTCGGCGAGTTCATCGAGTGGGGCAACCCGAAGATCGCCGAGCAGTACGCGTGGCTGCGCGCCTACAGCCCGTACGACAACCTGAAGGCGGGCGCGTATCCGGCGATGCTCGTGCGCACCGGGCTCAACGACACCCAGGTCGCGTACTGGGAGCCGGCGAAGTACGTCGCGCGCCTGCGCACGCTGAAGACCGACGAGCGCACGCTGGTCTTCAGGATCAACCTCGAGGTCGGCCACGGCGGCGCGTCGGGCCGCTTCGACAGCCTGCGCGAGATCGCCGAGGACGACGCTTTCGTCCTCGTCGAGCTCGGCGTCGCGTCCTGAGCGCTGCCGCGCGCCCGCGGCCGCGCGCGCTGCGGGTCGTCGTCGCGCTGCTGCTCGCGAGCGTGCTCGCGCTGACCGCGGCGCAGCGCTTCGTCAGCGAAGGGCCGTGGTGGCTCGAGCTGTCGCGCTACCTGCCGTATCCGCTCCTCGTCGCGCCGGCGGTCGTCGCGCTGCTGTTCTCGATCCGCCTCGGCTGGCGCTGGCTGGTCGCCGCGGCGGCGACGATCGCGGCGTTCGCGACGCTGGCGATGGGCTTCGTCTGGAACGCCGATCCCGGCGATGACGCTGCGGTCGACGTCCGCTTCATGACCTACAACGTCAAGGCGCTGCTCGCGATCGAGCGTCGCGGCGGCCTCGCCGCGCTCGCCGCCGAGGTCGAGCGACACCATCCCGACGTCGTCGTGATGCAGGACTCGAGCCCGTTGATGCGCGGCCGCGACCCCGAGCGGCCGGGGTCGATGTTCGGCCTGCCCGAGGTGAAGCGCGAAGCGCAGTACGTGATCGCGAGCCGCTGGCCGCTGCGCAACTGCACGACGGCGCGCGCCGATTCCGCGGAGGTGCAGCTTGCCTTCGCGCGCTGCACCGTCGACCGTCCCGGCGGCGCGTTCGAGATCGTCGACGTCCACTTCGAGTCGCCGCGCACCGGCCTGGTCGCCGCGCGCCAGGAAGGCTTCGATGGCATCGAGCTCTGGCAGAGCAACCACGCCGGCCGCGTCGCGCAGGCGCGCGCGCTCGCGGCGGTGCTGCGCGCGAGCGCGCATCCGCTGGTGGTCGGCGGCGATCTCAACGCGCCCGACGCGTCGGCGGCGATCCAGGCGCTGCTCGCGATCGGCCTGCGCGACGCCTTCGCGACCGCCGGCCGCGGCTGGGGCCACACCTACGGGCATCGACTGCGGCCGCGCTTCTCGTTCCTGCGCATCGACCACATCCTCGTCAGCGACGACGTCACCGTCGTGCGCGCGTTCACTGGCGGCGAAGAGGCGTCGGACCACCGGCCGGTGATCGCCGACCTGCGGTTGCCGCAGCGCTGACCGTGCAGCGCTGCGCGCTCCGCGACGCGCGCTACGCGGCGGCCTGGACGGCAGCGACCGGCGCGAGGCCGAGCAGGCGACGCGCCTCGGCCGCGGTCGCCGGCTTGCGGCCGTGCTCCTCGCAAAGCTGCGCGACTTGCTTCACCAACGCTGCGTTCGATGGTGCGAGCGTCGTCTTGTCGAGGCGGACGTTGTCCTCGAGGCCGGTGCGGCAGTGGCCGCCGAGCTCGAGCGACCAGCGCGCGAGCGTCAGCTGGTCCTTGCCGATGCCGGCGCCGGTCCACGTCGCTTCGGGCGACAGGCGCTTGAGCGTCTTGACGTAGAACTCGAAGACGTCGCGATCGACCGGCATCGCGTTCTTCACGCCCATCACGAACTGCACGTGCAGGTGGCCGGGAATGCGGCCGTCCTTCTGCATCGCCGCGGCCTGGAAGATCATCGACAGGTCGAACGCCTCGACCTCGGGCTTGATGCCGTAGCGCTTCATCTCGCCCGCGAGCCAGTCGACGAGCTCGGGCGAGTTGTCGTAGACGCGGGTCGGGAAGTTGACCGAGCCGGTCGCCAGCGACGCCATGTCGGGCTTGAGCGACAGCATGCCGCCGCGGTCGCGGCCGGCGCCCGAGCGACCGCCGGTCGAGACCTGCGTGATCATCCCCGGCGCGTGCTTGCGGATGCCGTCGAGCACCTGCGCGAAGCGCTCGGGCGCCGAGCTCGGCGTGCCGTCGTCGTTGCGGACATGGAGGTGGACGAGCGTCGCGCCGGCCTCGAACGCTGCCTGCGTCGACTCGACCTGCTCGGCGACGCTGATCGGCACCGCCGGGTTGTCGGCCTTCTTCGGCAGCGAGCCGGTGATCGCGACGGAGATGATGCAGGGATTGTTCGACGTCATGGGACCTCCTGGGGAAGTGGATCGCGCTGCTCCTGCGAGGCCATCCGCGCCGGCGCGTTGAGCGCGCCGTACGCGTCGTAGCCCGACCGCTGCACGATCTCGAAGAAGAAGCGCTCTGCGAACGGTTCGCTGTAGGCGTGGAAATATTCGCCGCCGGCGGCGTCGCGGTCGTAGAGGACGCCGAGCCGGCGCATCCGCTCGACGACGCGCTCGTCGAGCGCAAAGCGCGCAACGAGGTCGTCGTAGTAGTTGTCGGAGACGGCGACGATCCCGGCGCCGCGCTCGCGCAGCGCCGCGACCGTCGCGAAGATGTCGGCGCACGAGAACGCGATGTGGTGCACCGCGGGCTTGCCGCCGAGCGCCGCGACCGTGCGCGCGGTGCGCGTGCGGGCGCTGCGCGAGACGTTGAGGACGATGCGGACGCGCCGGTCGGCGGTCTGTACGCTGCAGGTGCGGACGAGCCCGAACGGATCGGCGAGCTCGAGGCTCTCGCCCGCCTCGAGCGCGAGGACGCTGCGCGAAAAGAGCACCCAGGTGTCGAGCTGGTCGGCGCTCATGCCGAGCGCGATGTGATCGATGCGGTCGAGACCCGCCTCCGCCTGCGCCGGCGCTCCACCTTCCGCGACGAAGTCGGTCGCGGCCAGGCCCTCGGACCCGAGCGATTGCGGAACGAAATGGACGAGCATGCCGCCCGGCGAGCGCATCGCCGGCAGCCGCAGCTCGCCGCTGCCGAGCGGGCTCTCGAAGCGCGCCGACAGCAGCGCCGTCGCCCGCGTCACCGCGCGCGCGGGGTCGTCGGAGACAAGGCCGACCGCGCTGACGCACGCGCCCTGCGCGGCGAACCGCTCGCGCGCATCCGACCCCGGCTCGGCGTTGACGACGAGCTGGCTCGTGCCCTGGCGCCAGAGCGTGACGCGCTTCGAGCGGTGGCGGCCGGCGCGCGCGAAGCCGAGTTGGCCGAGCACCTTCTCGAGCGCTGCTGCCATCTCGTCGTCGACGCCGAATTCGATGAACGCGAAGCCGCCGAGCGCAGTCGGCGCCGGCGGATCGGCGAGCTCGACGCGGTCGACGATCCTCCGCCCGGCCGCATCGCCGTGCTCGAGCCGCGCCCGCGACTCGCTCTCGAGCCAGAGGAGCGAGCGCATCGCGTCGAGCGCGGTGCGCCGGTTCGGCGTCTCGCGAAAGACGTCGTTGAAGATCTCGAGCGAGAGCGTTCCGCTGTAGCCCGCGCGCAGCACCTGCGTGAAGAAGGTGGTGACGTCGAAGCCGCCCTGGCCCGGGAAGTTGCGGTGGTGGCGCGCCCACTGCAGGACGTCCATCGCCAGGAGCGGCGCATCGGCCATCTGGACGAAGAAGATCCGCTCGCCGGGAATCGCCGCGATGCCCGCAGGATCGTCGCCGAGCGAGAGCGTGTGGAAGCTGTCGAGGATGACGCCGAGGTGCGGGTGGTCGGCGCGCTCGACGATCCGCCACGCCTGGGCGTAGCGGTTGACGTGGCGCCCCCACGCGAGCGCTTCGTAGCCGATGCGCAGGTTCCGCCGTGCGGCGCGCTCGGCGAGCGCGTGCAGCTGCGCCGCGGCGCGCTCGGGGTCGGCGAGCGAATGCGGCGACGTGTTCGAGCAGACGAGCATCAGCGGCGCGCCGAGCGCATGCATCAGGTCGAACTTGCGCTCGGCGCGTGCGAGGCTCTTCTCGAACAGCGCGTCGGGCATGCCTTCGAAGTCGCGGAACGGCTGGTAGAGGTCGATGCCGAGGCCGAGGTCGGCACACATCGCGGCGAGCTCGCGCGCCGGCGTCGTCGCGTGCACGAAGTCGTTCTCGAACAGCTCGATCGCGTCGAACCTCGCGGCGGCGATCGCCTCGAGCTTCTGGCGAAGCGTCCCGCTCAGGGACACGGTGGCGACGGCGCGACGCATGCTCGCGAACGGTCAGTAGCGGATCTGCGCGACCTCGCGGAGCTGCTCCGGCGTCGCGGTCGGAAAGCCGAAGAACTCGAGGTACGCCGGGATCATCTCGAACAGCATGTCGGTGCCGGGCTGGATCGCACAGCCGCGCGCACGCGCCGCGGCGAGCAGCGGCGTGATCTCGCTCGCCATCACGACCTCGCCGACGAACGCCTGCGTCGCGATCCGCTCGACGTCGAACGGCAGCGGATCGCCGGGGCGCATGCCGAGCGGCGTCGCGTTGACGACGAGATCGAACCCCGCCGGGTCGCTCGACCCGGTGCGAACGACGAGCTTCGGGTAATGCTCGACGAGGCGGCCGCGCAGCGCGTCGGCGGCCTTGGCGTCGCGGTCGTACAGCATCAGCTCGGCGACGCCGGCAGCGGCGAGCGACGCTGCGATCGCCGAGCCGACGCCGCCGGCGCCGGAGACGATCGCGCGGATGCCCGCGACCTTCTTGCCCTTGCGCTCGACGCCGCGCACGAACCCGGCGCCGTCGAACTGGTCGGCGCGCCATGTCCCGTCCGCGCGCAGCAGGAGCGCGTTGGCGGCGCCTGCGATCCGCGCCGTCGGCGACGCGTCGGCGACGAGCGCCATTGTCTGCACCTTGTGCGGCATCGTGACGAGCGCGCCGCGCAGGTTGGTGACGCGCGCGAGCGCGTCGAGCATGCGCGCGAAGTCGTCGGCGCGAACGCCGATCGGGACGACGACGGCGTCGACGCCGGCACGCTCGAACCACGGGTTGTAGATCATCGGCGCCTTGAACGCCTCGGTCGGATAGCCGAGGTGGGCGACGAGCTGGGTGCGGCCGCTGATCATCGCGGGGCTCCTCGGGCACGAACGGTGCCTGAACCGTCGGACCGTGCCGCCGAGGCGACGGCGCACTTGTTCACGCCGGAAGCGCTCGATTCGCGCGGCGCGGCTGCCGAAGTCGAGGCATCCCCTCCCGGAACGCCGCCATGTCCTTCGACCCCTATGACCTGCTGCCTGCGCTGACGTCGCTGGCGATGATCGCCCTCGTCGTCTGGAACGGCATCCACGCGACGCGCGCCCTCGCCGCGATGCACGACGAGCGGCCGCCCGGCGGCGAGCGCTAGAGGCAACGCCCGCGGGTCGCGCGCGACCCGCGTTGCGGCGAGCGTCGCGGCCACGGCGGCGCCTCAGGCGGCGAGCGCCTGCGCGCGCAGGCGCTCGTACTCGCCGGCCTCGACCGGCTGCGCGTCGGCCTTGCCGAGGTCGTTCATCGGCACGCGGAAGGTCTCGCGCGCCGACCATGCCGCGACGGCGGCGACGACGGTGATCGCGAACGCGAGCGAGCCGATCGTCATCGGGATGCCGGTCGAGCCGGGCGGAGCGACCGCGGCGAAGATCGCCGGCAGCATCGCCGTGATCGCGGTGCCGACGTTCTGCGAGATCGCCATCGCCGAGACGCGCGTGCGGGTCGGGAAGAGCTCGGGATAGAAGCTCGGGAAGACCGCGTTGTAGCCCTGGTAGACGATGCCCCACATCAGCAGCGACATCGCGATCGCGAGCGGCACGCTCTTGATGCTGATCGCGTACAGGTAGACGAACGAGAGCAGCCCGGAGACGAGCGCGCCGACGATCATCGGCGGCCGCCGGCCGATCCGGTCGGAGAGGTTGCCGACGATCGGGATGACGACCACGGCGACGATGTTGCCGAGCACCGGGATCCAGAGATAGATGTCCTTGGCGAAGCCGATTCCGTAGCCGGCCTGCACCGCGTAGGCGGCGCCGAAGATCGTCGTCACGACCGGGATCACGTTCATCAGCGACATGCAGACGACGCGCAGCATGTCGGGCCAGTTGTACTTGAACGCGTCGATGACCGGCGAGCGCGGCACCTCGTGGCGCTCGCCCTCCTCGGCGAACGCCGGCGTTTCCTGCACCTCGCGGCGGATGATGTAGCCGGCGACGATGACGACGAAGCTGAGCAGGAACGGGATCCGCCAGCCCCAGGTGTTGAACTGATCCTCCGGCATGTAGTGCGCGAGCGGCAGGAACACCGCGGCGGCGAGGATCTGCCCGGCCTGCACGCCCTGCAGCGTGAAGCTCGCGAAGAAACCGCGACGGCCGAACGGCGCGTGCTCGAGGATCATCGAGCTCGCTCCCGAGATCTCGCCGGCGACGGCGAAGCCCTGGATCAGGCGCAGGATCACGAGCAGCGCCGGCGCGAGGACGCCGGCCTGCGCGTACGTCGGCAAGAGCCCCACGCCCATCGTCGAGACGCCCATCAGCACCATGCACAGGATCAGCACGTTCTTGCGGCCATGGGTGTCGCCCCAGTGGCCGAGGACGAACGCGCCGATCGGGCGCGCGACGTAGCCGACACCGTACGTCGCGAGCGATGCGACGATCGCGACCGTGGGATCGCCCTTGGGAAAGAAGATCTGCGGAAAGATGAGCGACGCCGCCGTCGCGTAGATGAAGAAGTCGTAGTACTCGAGCGCCGAGCCGATCCAGCCGCTCGCCGTCGCCTTCTTCGTCTGGTGAACGCCATGCGGCTCGTGCACCCCCGCGCTCGTCGTCGCCATGTCTCCTCCTGTTGGCAGCGCCTCGGAAGGATGACGGTACGCCCTCCGGCGCGGTCGCGCCAGCGCGCGCGGGCCGAAGCCTGCGCGCCCGGAAGGGAATCGCGAGAACCTCAGACGTCGAAGAAGACGGTCTCGTTCTCGCCCTGCAGGCGGATGTCGAAGCGATAGACGGCGGCGCCGTTGTCGAGGCGGCGATCGAGCCGCTCGGCGACGAGCGTCTGGCGGCGCTGCTCCCACTCGATCAGGTTGAGCACGGCGTCGTTGGCGTTCGCCGCGGCCTCGTCGCTGAAGTAGATGCGCGTGTTCAGACCCATGTTGATGCCGCGCGCGACGATCCAGGCGTTGATGTGCGGGGCCATCACGCGACCGTTCCTGCCTTCGACCGGGCCGGGCTTGATGGTGTCGAACGTGTAGACGCCGGTCTCGAAGTCGGTGCAGCCGCGGCCCCAGCCACGAAAGTTCGGATCGATCGACTTGCCCGGCTGGCGATCGGCCGGATGCGCGTACTTGCCTGCCGCGTTGGCCTGCCAGATCTCGATCAGCACGTCCTTCAGCACGGTGCCGATGCCGTCGAAGACGCGGCCTTCGATCCTGATCTTCTCGCCCTTGGTCTTGTCGTTCGCGAGCACGCTGCCGAAGTTCTTCTCGAAGATGTCGAAGCCCGCGGCGTGCGGCGCGAGGCCGATGTGGACGTACGGGCCCGCGGTCTGCGACGCCGTCTCGCGGCGAACCCTCAGCTCGTTCATTGCCGCTCTCCTTCGCGCGTCTTCTGGACGTGGTTCTCGAACAGCGTCGCGCGCTGGCCGCGCAGGACGATGTCGAAGCGGTAGGCGCGGCTGTCGAGCTGGACGAAGGCGCCGATGTCCTGCAGCGCGATCAGGCCGCGGATCTGCTCGTCGCTCGGCACGACGCCGAGGATCGGGCAGCTCCTGATCAACGGGTCGCCCTCGAAATACATCTGGGTGATGAGCCGCTGCACCCAGCCGTCGCCGGAGATCGCATAGTGGATGTGCGCCGGGCGCCAGTCGTTGACGCGATTGCGCCACGGGTAGGGCCCGGGCTTGATGGTGCGATACGCGTAGTAGCCGTTCTCGTCCGTGAGCATGCGGCCGCAGCCGCCGAAATTGGGATCGAGGCTGCCGATGTACTGGTCCTTCTTGTGCCGATAACGGCCGCTCGCGTTGGCCTGCCAGACCTCGACGAGCGCGTTCTTCAGCGGACGGCCGAGCTGGTCGTGGACGTAGCCGTGGACGACGATGCGCTCGCCGATCGGCATCCCGTTCTTGGCGTAGTTGAGGATCAGATCGTCGTCGAGCGCGCCGATCTCGTCGGCGCGAAAGACCGGCGCGGTGATCTCCGAGAGCGACTGCTGCAGCGAGATCAGCGCGAGCTTCGGGCTGCGCAGGACGCTCGTCTTGTACTGCGGTGTGTAGGCGGCGGGATGCGACGTCGTGTCGCGCATCATGAATTCGCCATCGGGCAGCGGGGGGCGCATCGGGGCTCCTTCGACAGACAGTTGCAAGCGATTCTGCGCCTGCCGATGCGTCAGTGACGCTCGGCGGGGCCCGGCAGCGTGCCACCGCCTGCCGCGGGCGCGGGCGGTTGGTGGTGATGCAGCCGCGCGACGACGCCCTTGATCTTCTGCACGCCGTCGTCGACGAAGGTGAAGACGACCGGGATCACGAGCAGGCTCAGGAACGTCGACGTGATCAGCCCGCCGATGACGACGATCGCCATCGGCGCGCGGAAGCTCGGATCGGTGCCGATGCCGAGCGCGATCGGCGTCATGCCGGCGCCCATCGCGATCGTCGTCATGACGATCGGCCGTGCCCGCTTGTGGCAGGCGTCGATCAGCGCCTCGAAGCGCGTCATGCCGCGGTCGCGCCGCGCCATGATCGCGTACTCGACGAGCAGGATCGAGTTCTTGGTCGCGATCCCCATCAGCATGATGAGGCCGATCATCGACGGCATCGAGAGCGCGGTGCGCGTCAGGAAGAGGGCGAGGAACGCGCCGGGCACCGAGAGCACGAGCGCGACCAGGATCGTCGCCGGCTGCACGAAGTCCTTGAACAGCAGCACGAGGACGATGTAGATGCAGGCGACCCCGGTCAGCATCGCGAGGCCGAACGAGCCGAACAGCTCGGCCATCGCCTCGGCGTCGCCGACCGAGGTCTGCACCACTCCCGGCGGCAGATTGCGGATGCTCGGCAGCGCGAGCGCTTCCTTCTCGACCTCGCCGAGCGGCTGGCCGTTGAGCTCGATCTCGAAGTTGATGTTGCGCAGCCGGTCGTAGCGGTTGATCTGCGCCGGGCCGCTGTCGATCGCGAGCGTCGCGACGTTGCCGAGCTGGACCGGGCCGCGCGCGCCAGGGACCGCGAGGCGCGACAGCAGATCGAGGTCGGTGCGCGCGTCGGCGGCGAGCTTGACGACGACCGGCACCTGGCGCTGCGCGAGGTTCATCTTCGAGAGCGCCTGGTCGTAGTCGCCTGCGGTCGCGATGCGCAGCGTGTCGGCGATCGCCGCCGACGTCACGCCGAGGTCGGCAGCGCGCGCGAAGTCGGGCCGCACGATGAGCTCGGGCCGCACCAGGCTCGACGTCGAGACGACGTTGCCGATTCCCGGCATCGTGCGCAGCTCCTGCTCGACGCGGCGCGCGTGCGCGGAGAGCACCGCGCCGTCCTCGCCGGCGAGGACGAGCACGTACTTCTCGTTCGAGCCGCCGAAGCCGACCTTCACGCGTGCACCGGGAACCGCCGTCAGCGCATCGCGCAGCTCCTGCTCGATCGCCTGCTTGGTGATGCCGCCGCGCTCGCCGCGCGGCGTCAGGTTGATCGTGAGGGTCGCCTTCGTCACCTCGGCGGCGCCGCCGGGCGCGAACGGGTCGGCGCCGGTGTTGCCGCCGCCGACGGCGGTGTAGACGAGCTTGACGTGGTGGTTCTTCTGCACGATCGCGCGCGCGGCTTCCGCGGTCGCGAGCGTCTGCTCGAAGGTCGATCCCGGCGGCAGCGAGACGTGGACCTGCGTCTGCGAGAGGTCGTCGGGCGGCAGGAATCCGCTCGGCAGGAATTGCGACAGCGCGAGGCCGCCGGCGAAGAAGAGCGTCGCTGCGACCGTCGTCAGCACGCGGTGGCGCAGGCACGCCTGCACCCAGCGAAGATAGATCGCGATCCAGCGTCCTTCGCGGTGGGGCTTCTTCGGCGGCTTCAGCACGTATGCCGACATCATCGGCGTCAACATCCGTGCGACGACCAGCGACATGAAGACGGCGATCGCCGCAGTCCAGCCGAACTGGACGAAGAACTTGCCCGGCACGCCGCTCATGAACGCGGTCGGCAGGAACACCGCGACCAGGGTGAAGGTCGTCGCGATCACCGCCAGGCCGATCTCGTCGGCCGCCTCCATCGCCGCTTCGTACGGGCGCTTGCCCATGCCGAGGTGGCGCATGATGTTCTCGATCTCGACGATCGCGTCGTCGACGAGGATGCCGACGACGAGCGAGAGCGCGAGCAGCGTCACGACGTTGATCGTGAAGCCGAGCAGCGACATCACCCAGAACGCCGGGATGACCGACAGCGGCAGCGCGGTCGTCGCGACGAGCGTCGCGCGCCAGTCGCGCAGGAAGATGAAGACGACGAGCACGGCGAGCGCCGCGCCCTCGTAGAGCAGCGCCATCGACCCTTCGTAGTTCTCGACCACGGGATCGACGAAGTTGAACGCCTCGACGATGCTGATGTCGGGGTGCTGCGCCTTGAGCTGCTCGAGCTGCTTGCGCACGCCGGTCGCGACCTCGACTTCGCCGGCGCCGCGCGAGCGCACGATCTCGAAGCCGACCACGGGCTTGCCGTCGAGGAGCGCGGTCGAGCGCCGCTCGGCGACGGTGTCGCTGACGTTGGCGACCTGGTCGAGGCGGATGCGGCGGCCGTCGGAGAGCGCGATCTCGAGCGCGCCGAGCTCGGCCGCCGACTGCACGGTCGCGATCGTTCGCACCGACTGCTCGGCGCCGCCGAGGTCGGTGCGGCCGCCCGAGCCTTCCTGCTGGATCTGGCGGAGCTGCCGCGAGATGTCGGCCGCGGTCGCCTTGAGCGCCTGCAGCCGTGCCGGGTCGAGCTCGACGCGCACCTCGCGGCTGACGCCGCCGACGCGCGACACCGCGCCGACGCCGCGCACCGAGAGGATGCTGCGCGTCACCTGATCGTCGACGAACCACGACAGCGCCTCGTCGTCCATCCGGCTCGACGCGACCGTGTAGGTCAGGATCGGCGAGCCGGCGAGCTCCATCTTGGCGATGACCGGATCGCGCAGGTCGGTCGGCAGGTCGGAGCGGACGCGCGAGACCGCGTCGCGGACGTCGTCGACCGCCTCCTGCGTGGGCTTTTCGAGGCGGAACTCGATCGTCGTCGTCGAGACGCCGTCCTGCACCGTCGTGTAGATGTGCTTGACGCCCTGCAGCGTCGCGACCGAGTTCTCGATCTTGCGGGCGACCTCGGTCTCGAGCAGCGCCGGCGACGCGCCCGGAAGCGACGCCGTGACGCTCACCGTGGGCAGGTCGATGTCGGGGAACTGCTGGATCTTCATCGCCCGGAAGCTCATCAGGCCGACCGCCGTCAGCATGATGAAGAGCAGCATCCCCGGGATCGGGTTTCGGATCGACCACGACGAGACGTTCATCATGGCTTTGGCGCCTTGTCGTTGGCCGCGCTGGCCGCACCGGGAGGCAACGCCCCCGGCGGCGCGTCGACGACGCGCACCGTGTCGTTCTCGGCGAGAAAGCCGCCGCCCGAAGCGACGACGCGGGCATCGGGCTCGAGCCCGCCGGTGACTTCGATGCGATCGCCGACGCGACGGCCGACGCCGATCTTGGCTTGCGTCACCTTGGAATCGGCGCCGACCTTGAAGACGTAGCTGAAGCCTTCGCGCAGCTGCACCGCGCTCGCCGGCAGCGTCAGCGCGCTCGAGCTGCCGAGCTCGAACTCGCCGCGCGCGAACATGCCGGCACGCGCGACTCCGGGCGCTGGCAGGTCGACGTAGACGATGCCGAGGCGCGTCTGCGGGTCGACCGTCGGCGCGACCATCCGCACCTTGCCGGCGATCGCGCTTCCGCCCGCGGTCGTGACGGTCGCGCGCGTGCCCGGCTGGACCTGGGCGAGGTCGGCGGCCTGCACCTCGGCGCGCCACTCGAGCCGGCCCTGGCGGATCATCCGGAAGAGCTCCTGCCCGGCCGGCAGCACCGCACCGACGGTCGCGCTCCGTGCCGAGATGACACCGTCGTCGGGAGCGACGACCGCCGTCTGCGTCACCTTGAGCTGGCGCGCCTGCACCGCGGCGCGCTGCGCTTCGAGGCGGGCGCGCGCGGTGCGCTCGGCGGTGACGTACTGGTTGATCGTCGCTTCGCTGAGCGCACCGGTCGCGCGCAGGCTCTGCGCGCGCTCGGCGTTGGCGGCGGCGTCGGCGAGCGTCGCCTCGGCCTCGGCGAGCGACGCGCGCGTCTGCAGCAGATCGGCCTGCATCGTCTCGGGCGAGAACGTTGCGAGGATCTCCCCGCGCTTGACGACGTCGCCGACATTGACGCGGACCTCGGCGAGACGGAGGCCGTTGGCCTCGGTCCCGATGCTCGCTTCCTGCCAGGCGGCGATGTTGCCGTTGGCGTGCACCGTGAGCGGCAGCGTCGCGCGCTGCGGACGCGTGACGACGACGCTGAGCGCCGGCTTGGCGGCCACGGGCTTCTTCTCGCCCTTGTCGTCGACCGCGTAGGCGCGCAGAACGAGCGCTGCGGCGGCGGCGAGCACGACGGCGCCGCCGATCGCAGCGCTGTGGCGCAGGGTGCGAGCGTTCATCGCGCCTGCCCGCCGGTGCGCGAGTCGTCGGCGGCGGTGCGCGTGTCGAGCGACTCCGACCAGCCGCCGCCGAGCGCGCGGTAGAGCGCGATCCAGGCGGCGACACGCTCGCGTCGCAGCTCGATCAGCGTGATCTGCGCGGCGAGCGCGCTGCGTCGCGCGTCCTCGAGCTCGAACAGCGTCCCGAAGCCGCTGCGGTAGCGCGCCTCGGTCGCACGCACCGAGATCTCGAAGTTGTCGGCGGCGATCTGCGCGTCGGTGTTGCGGTCGGCAGTGCCCTGCAGCGTGATCAGCGCATTCTCGACGTCGCGGATCGCGCGGCGCAGCGTTGCCGCGTAGGCGCTCGTCGCTTCGTCGTAGCGCGCCCGCGCCGCGACGACGTCGGCGCGGCGCGCGCCGGCGTCGAACAGCGGCACGCTGACCGCGAGCGGGCCGATGCTCCAGAGCGAGCCGTTGAACGTGCCGCCGCCGAACTCGATGTGGCTGGCGCCGAGCGCGCCGGTGAGAGTGACGCGCGGCAGCCGCGCCGCCTCGGCCTGGCCGATGTCGGCGCTCGCCGCGGCGACCTCGCGCGAGCGCGCGTAGACGTCGGGGCGCTGTGCGAGCGCGGCGGCGGGAACGCTCGGCACGTCGATCGCGGCCGGCTCGGGCACGTGCGCGATCGCGTCGGCAAGGAGCGCGCGCAGCTCGGGCTCGGCGATCGCGGTGAGCGCGACGAGCGCCTTCACCGTCTGGTCGCATTGCTCGCTTTGCTGGCGAACGAGGAGCAGCCCCTGCGCGGCGCTCGCCCGCGCGAGCGCGGAGTTGGCCGGCGACTCGAAGCCGGCGCGGCGGCTGAGCTCGGTGAGCCGCGCGGTCTCGGCGCGCGATGTGGCGTCGAGCTGCGCCTGCGCGAGCCTCGCCTCGCAGGTGCGCAGCGCGACGTAGGTGTTCGCGGTGTCGGCGGCGACGACGACGCGGGCGTCGTGCCAGAGCGCGTCGGCGCCGTCGAGCCGCTCGGTCGCGGCGTCGCGCGCCGCACGGTTGCCGCCGAAGACGTCGAGCTCCCAGCTTGCCCGCAGCTCGGCGCTCGCGCTCGTCCCGAGCGGCAGGCTGAGGTCCGAGCGGCCGCGCACGGCGTTCGCGCTGGCGTCGAGCGATGGCACGAGCGCTGCGTTCGCGGCGGTGCGGCGCGCCTCGGCTTCGGCGATGCGGGCGCCGGCGCTCGCGATCGTCGGGCTCGCCTGCTCGGCGGCGTCGATCAGGCGCGCGAGCAGCGGATCGTCGAACTGCGCCCACCAGCGCCGCAGCTCGCCGACGGTGCCGCCATGCGGCAGCGGCGAGTGCCACGCCGGCGCGACCTGCGGTGGCGGCGTGGTGACGGGTGCGGCGCAACCGGCGAGGGCGAGACCCAGGGCGACAGCGAGGAACGGCGATGCGAGGGGGGTCGACGGCATGGCGGCCGAAAGTCTACGGCGACGCCTCGAACGCCTCGGTGACGACGGCGGCCCGTGGATGCTCGGCGAAGAAGCGCAGCATTTCGCGCGATGCGTCGGGACCCGCCGGATCCGTGTACGAGCCGCTCGCGTCGCCGCCCGACCAGGCGTGCGGCGAACCGTGCACGACCCAGTGCTCGGCGACGCTCGGCGCGTCGGCGGCGGCGTCGCGGCGCCAGACGGTGCGCCGGAACGCGCGCTCGCCGGTCGCCGCCATGCCCTGCGTCGTCGTCGCGACCACCGAAGCGTCTGCGATCGCGCCCGCGAGGACGGCATCGGCGTTGGCGATCGCGACCGTCGTGTCGGCATCGCCGTGAAAGACGATGAGTGGTGCCGACCCCTGCGTCGGCGGGGCGGCGTCGGTGGGCATGGTGAAGGTCGGCAACGACCACGTTGCGCTGCGACCCGTGCGCATGACGGCGAATGCCGAAGCGACGTCGCTCGCGCCTCCGGGGACGATGCCCGAATGCACGCCGGCGGCGGCGAAGAGGTCGGGGTATTCGCGAGCCAGGATTGCCGCCATCGCGCCGCCGGCGGAGAGGCCGGCGACGTAGACACGGTCGCGGTCGACGCTGTGCGTCTGCAGGATATGGCGTGTCATTCCGGCGATGAGCGCAGGCTCGCCGCTGCCGCGCCGCTGGTGCTGCGGCGAAAACCAGTTCCAGCACCTGGTCGCGTTGGCGCGCTGGGTCTGCGCGGGGTAGAGAACGAAGAAGCCCTGCTCCTGCGCGATCGCGTTCATCTGCGTGCCGGCGGCGAAGTCGTCCGGGTCCTGCGTGCAGCCATGCAGCATGACGACGAGAGGCAGCGCGTCGCCTTCGTAACCGCCGGGGACGAAGAGCTTGAACGCGTGCGTTCCCGCGCTGCCGGTGAAGCTGCTCTCGATGAAGCGGCCTTCGGCGGGTTCGACTGGGGGCTGGGTGGCGGGTTCGACGACCGCGTCGTCGCCGGTCTCCTCGTCGACCGGCTCGACGAAGGCGGGCGCGGTCTCGGCGGGGCCGAACGCCTCGTCGGGCACCTCGAGGACCTCGACGTCGATCACGTCGTCGGCCTGATGCCTGCTGGCAACGTGTGCGCTCGCTTGCTCGGATGGCAAGACCGCGGCTTGGATGGCGGCGGTCGCTTCGGCGATCCTGCCTTGGCGAGTCAGGCGGGTGGCGTCGAGGATCTTGCGGAGAAAGGGATGCATGCGGGGGGCTCAGGTTTATGTTGCAGTGCAACAAAGTCCAAGGGTACCCTGTCTGCGACGGACGCGCACGCGGCCGCTCATTTCGGCCGCGGCGGTGGCTCGCCCGCGAGCGGCGTGTCGATCCTGCCGGCCCGCATCTCGCGCGCGACCTGCGCGACCGCGCGCGCGACCTGCCTCGTCTCCTCGCGCACGGCCTGGTCGGCGTCGAGCGCGTCGTGGCTCGTCGCGTACGGCTCCCAGTAGCCGATGTAGCGGTCGAGCTTGGTGCGGTTGCCGGCGTCGATCAGCCCCATCCAGTCGAGCCAGTCGGCGAGCGCGCGGCGATTGCCCTCGATCCCGGCGACGTCGCCGTGGACGACAAGGCCGTAGACCCGCCCGGCGAGATGCTTCGGGTACGGCCACCCTGCGAGCTCGAGGGCCTTCGCCTCCTCTGCCTTCTTGCCGTGCGTCGAGGTCGGGTCGGGGTTGCCGCCATCGGCGCAGACCAGGCGGTCGATCATGAGCTTCAGCGCGCTCGACGAGCTGTACCAGTGCGTCGGCGTCACGATCACGATCGCATGCGCCGCCGCCCAGCGCTCGTAGATCTCGGCCATCGCGTCGTGGACCTGGTTGAGCGCGTGGTTCGGGTAGCAGCTGCACGGCCAGTGGCAGAGCGGCATCGCCGTCGACACGCACCCTTTGCACGGATGGATCTTGCGGCCGTACTCGGAGGTGAGGTGGCTGAGGTCGAGGAAGTCGACTTCGATCTGCTCGGCGACGAGGGTGTCCTGGACATCGCGCGCGAGGCGGAACGTCTTCGACATCTCGCCCGGGCAGGTGCCGTCGTTGCGCGGCGAGCCGCAGATGACGAGCGCGCGCGTCGGCGACGTCGCGTTGCGCTGCGCTGCCTGGGCGCGCTCGATCCGCTCGTGCGCCGCGAGCCAGTCGACCGAGAGGTCGTAGTCGGGGTCGGCGTAGCCGGGACCGGCCTTGCGCGTCTTCGGCGCCTTGCGCTCGTCCCGATAGTTGTGCCAGGCGATCTCCTCGACGCGGCCGAGCGCATCGCGCTCGCGATCGAAGTTGGGATCGAAGAAGAGCTGCCGGAAGCGCTCGCCGAACTCCTCGCGGCTGAGCGTCGCAGGCGCTTGCCCCTTGCGTACTTGCGTCATCGTGGCTGCCTTTCGCGGGTCGCTACCATTCCCGCGTTGCAGCGAGGACCCACGGATGAAAGCCACCTGGAACGGCGCGACGGTCGCCGAGAGCGACGACACCGTCGTCGTCGAAGGCAACCACTACTTCCCGGAGTCGAGCCTGAAGCGCGAGTACGTGACCTTCAGCAATCACCGTTCCACATGCGCGTGGAAAGGGCAGGCGCACTACTACAGCCTGATCGTCAACGGCGAGATGAACGAGAACGCCGTCTGGTACTACCCCGAGCCGAGCGAGGCGGCCCGGGAGATCAAGGGACGGGTCGCGTTCTGGAAGGGCGTCCAGGTGAGCTGAGCCGGCCTCGGCTCACTTCCCGGCCTTGAAGTTCGTGAACACGCGCGTCCGCGTGCGCTGGATCGCCTGCGGCACCGCGTCGGGCGCGGTCATGTGCGCCTTGTCGGCGTCGGCCAGGAAGATCGTCTTGTTCTCGGCGACGTCCTTCTTGACGAGCTTCAGCGACGCCTTGTTCGGGTTGGCGTAGAAGACCTTGTTCGTCAGCGCCGCCGCGACCTCGGGCCGCAGGATGTAGTTGATGAAGAGGTGCGCGTTCTCGACGTTCTTCGCGTCCTTCGGGATCGCCATCGTGTCGAAGAAGAGCGTCGCGCCGCCCTTGGGAATGAGGGCTTCGATCGCCGGCGGCTGCTTCGGGTTGGCTTCGAGCGCGCGCGCACGGGCGATGTTGATGTCGCCCGAGTAGCCCATCACCGCGCACAGCGACCCGCCGGCGAGGTCGTTGATGTAGCCCGACGAAGAGAAACGGGTGACGTAGGGCCGCACCGCCTGCAGCATCTTCGCCGCGGCGTCGTAGTCGGCGGCGTTGGCGCTGTACGCGGGCTTGCCGACGTACATCAGCGCGACCGGCAGCACTTCGGACGCCGAGTCGAGGAAGTTGACGCCGCAGCTCTTCAGCTTGCTCGCGTATTTCGGATCGAAGATCAGGCTCCACGCGTTCTCGGGCATCGGCAGGCTGCCGAGCGCGGCCTTCACCTTGGCGGTGTTGATGCCGACGGTGACGAATCCCCACAGCCAGTCGACGAGGTACTGGTTGCCCGGGTCGACGGTCTCGAGCTGCTTCAGCAGCGTCGCATCGAGGTTGCCCCAGTTGGTGAGCTTGGAGCGGTCGAGCTTCTGCAACAGTCCGCCCTGGATCTGCAGCTTCGCGAAGTGGGAGCTCGGCACGACGATGTCGTAGCCGGAGTTGCCGGCGACGAGCTTGGCCATCAGCACTTCGTTGCTGTCGTAGTTGTCGTAGTTGACCTTGATGCCGGTCTCTTTCTCGAAATTCTTGATCGTGTCGTCGGCGATGTAGTCGGACCAGTTGTAGACGTTGAGCACCTTGGGGTCCGCCGCGAGCGCGACCGAAGCGCCGGCGCAGGCGAGCGCGGCAGTGGCGGCGACTCGGGCGGCGAAGGCCAGGGCAGGGCGGAGGCGGTTCGTCATCGCGGTCGATCCTTGGTTCGTTGAAGGGCGTGGAATCGTACCCGCGCCGAAGGTTCCGCCGCGCGAATCGCGGTATGGTGCGAAGCTCGCCTCGCCGCTGCATCGCCGATCCGCTCCATGCTCGACGCGCCTTCGCCCGCCAGCCGCGCGTCGATCGGGCTCGGCGTCGTCCACCGCCGGCGGCTGCGCGACATCTATCGCTCGGCGGGCTGGCCGTGCCAGGACGGCATCGAGGTCGAGCTGCTCGCCGCTGGGCTCGTCTTGCGCGAACGCGACGCGCTCGGCCGCGAGACGCTTCGCCTCACCGACGCCGGCATCGGCGTGCTCGCCGAGACGCTGGCGAAGAACCGCGCCCGCCGCGATCCGCACGAGTCGCTCGTCGAGCGCGTCGCGCGCGCGATGACGCGCGAAGGCCGCCTCGCCTGGCGCGGCCTCGCCGTGCGCGCCAAGGTCGACGCCGGCTGGACGATCGCGATGCCCGACGTCTTCTCGATCCGCCACACCACCGTCGAGGCATACGCCGAGCCGGTCGTGCACGAGGTGAAGGTGCGTCGCGCCGACCTCCTCGCCGATCTCCGCCGCGCGTGCAAGCGGCAGGCGTACCTCGCGCTCGGCGGCGAGTGCTGGTACGTCATCGCCGACGGCATCGCCGAGCCCGACGAAATCCCGCGCGAGTGCGGCGTCCTCGTCGCGACCGGCGAAGCCTTCGTCGTCGCGCGCGCTGCGCCCAAGCGACCGGCGACGATCGGCTTCGCGCTCTGGATGGCGCTCGCGCGGGCGACACCGGTCGACGGCTGGCGGCTCGACGACGCGCAGATGCTGCTCGCCGGCGACCGCAGCGACAGTCGCCTCGACGCGGCACCCGGCGGGGCCTGAGCGCATGGAGGCAGCGACCACCGCGAGCGCTCCACGCGCGGTCGACCGCTCGCACCAGGCGCTCTGGGCCGCGCTCGGACTGATCGTCCTCTGGGGCGCGAACTTCAGCGTCCAGAAGGCGGTGTTCCAGGCGCTCTCGCCGGGCGGCTTTCTCTTCGTCCGCTATCTGATGATGCCGCTCGCCGCTGCGCTGCTGCTTTGCCTGCGCTTCGGCACGCGCTGGCCGCGGCTGTCGCGCGCCGATGCCTTCGCGCTGCTCAGGCTCGGCCTCGTCGGCCATCTGCTGCACGTCGGCCTGGTCACGTACGGCATCTACTGGTCGACGGCGTTCTCGAGCTCGATCATCCTCGCCTGCGGACCGGTCTTCACGCTGCTCATCCTGCACTGGCACGGCCACGAAGCGCTGACGCGCGGCTCGGTCGCGGGCGTCGCGGTCGCTTGCGTCGGTGTCGTCGTCTTCCTCTCCGACAAGCTGTTCGGCGGGCACTGGCAGGCGAGCGCGGGCGATCTCGTGCTGCTGGTCGCGGCCTCGCTCTTCTCGTACTACACGGTCGCCGCCAAGCCGCTGATCGAGCGCCTCGGCGGCGTCACGGTGATGACCTACGGCGTCCTCTTCGCCAGCCTGCCGGTCGTTCTCATCAGCATCCCCGCGGGCATCGCGGTGCGCTGGGCCGACGTCTCGCCGGCGATCTGGGCGGGAACGTTCTACGCCGTCATCGTCTCGGCATTCCTCGGCTGGATCGTCTGGGGCTGGGTCAACGCGGTGCGCGGCGTCGGCCCGACCGCGCCGCTGATGTACCTGATGCCGCCGATCGCCGGGCTCGTCGCATGGGCGGCGACCGGCGAGCGCTACACGGCGATCAAGCTCGTCGGCGCCGCGATCACGCTCGGCGGCGTCGCGCTCGCGCAGTTCACCTCGGCGCCGCGCGACCCGGTCCGCGAGGCGCCGGCGCCGGTCGACTGATTGCGCGAAAATCGCCGATTCACCGGAGTCCACGATGGCTGCTCAACCTCGCGTCGCTGTCCTCGCCGCTGCGTGCGCGCTCGCCGCGCTCGTCGGCGCGTGCGACCGGCAGCCTGCCGCCACAGCGACAGCGACCGTCCCGGCGACATCGCCGGCGCCGACCGCAGCCGTCGAGCGCGCTCCCGTCGCAGCGACCACGGCGGCGCACGCCGACGGCGCGGCGCACGCCGGCATCGCCTGGCGCGAGGCGGCCAGCGACGCCCAGGTCGACGCCGCGTTCGCGGCCGCGCGCGACGAGCACAAGCCCGTCTTCATGTACTGGGGCGCCAAGTGGTGCCCGCCGTGCAACCACGTCAAGGCGACGCTCTTCAACCGCCAGGACTTCATCGAGCGCTCGCGCGCGTTCGTCCCCGTCTACGTCGACGGCGACAGCCCGGGCGCGCAGAAGATCGGCGCGCGCTTCAAGGTGAGCGGCTATCCGACGATGGTCCTCTTCAACGCCGACGGCAAGGAAGTGACGCGGCTGCCCGGCGAGGTCGAGCCGGCGCGCTACACCGAGGTGCTGACGCTCGGCATGAACGCGTCGCGGCCGGTCGGCGCCTTGCTCGCCGACGCGCTCGCCCATCCGGCAGCGCTGGCGCCGAGCGACTGGCGGCTGCTCGCGTTCTACTCGTGGGAGACCGACCAGCAGCAGGTCATCGGCAAGGACAAGCTGCCGGCGACGATGCGTGCGCTCGCTGCTGCATGTCCCGACAGCACAGCGCCCGAGGCCGCGATGCGCTTGCGCCTGAAGGCGCTCGCGTTCGCCGACGGCAAGGCGCCGGCAAAGGTCGACGCCGCGACGCGCGCCGCGGTGCTGGCGCTGCTCGCCGATCCGGCGAAGACGCGCGAGCAGACCGACATGGTGAGCAACTACGCGAGCGAGATCGTGCGCGCGATGAGCGCCAAGGGCAGCGCCGAGCGCAAGACGCTCGTCGCCGCCTTCGACGGCGCGCTCGAGCGCCTCGTCACCGACACGACGCTGTCGCGCGCCGACCGCACGCAGGCGTTGATCGCGCGCGTCGACCTCGTGCGCATCGACGAGCCCGAAGAAAGCGGCGCCAAGCCGGCAACGCCGCGCGCCAAGCCGCACCTGCCCGATGCGCTCGTCGCCGAGGTGCGCGAGCACGTCGCGCGCGTCGACCGCGAGATCACCGACGGCTACGAGCGCCAGGCGGTCATCACCGCCGCTGCGTACCTGCTCGAGCGCGCCGGCCTCGGCGACGAGTCGGATGCGCTCCTGAAGGCCAACCTCGCGAAGAGCCATTCGCCGTACTACCTGATGTCCGAGCTCGCGGTGAACGCGAAGAAGCGCGGCGACAAGGCCGAGGCGCTGCGCTGGTACCGCGAGGCGTACGACAAGAGCGAAG